>Ga0181529_10004782_pt1 | contig 14432 bp, 11 predicted proteins | sample PEATcosm2014_Bin_36_FD_119763 | JGI IMG/M metagenome (GOLD analysis project Ga0181529, IMG submission 119763) | Peatland microbial communities from MTU Mesocosm Facility, Houghton, MI, USA - PEATcosm2014_Bin10_30_metaG | ecosystem: Environmental > Terrestrial > Soil > Wetlands > Peat | place...
CGATACTCATCCAGCACCCTCGAGAATGAGATGTGCTCTAGATCCTTCATGTCGTACACGATATTGAAGACGGACATCATCGAAATCAATTTGTTAGATATTCTATCGGTGGCATCTTTGCTCAAGGCGGAATTTTGGGTTTCGATATTGAGCAGGCCGATCATCACTTGAAGGTTGTTCTTGATCCTATGGTGCAGCTCTCGGATCAACTGTTCTCGCGTCAGGATCTCCTTGTCAAGGTCGCCGATGATCCCGTTTTTCCTTTTTATCTCTCGGCTGACCATTAAATAAAGCAAGGTGCTGGTAACCAACACGTAGAACATACCTTTTAGTGAAGATATGGCGTCGATGACCTGAGGATCCTTGAATAGGGTCGTCACAACCTTATCGGAGGAGACAATCCATAAGATCGAGAAGAGCGCGTAAAAGAGGGTGATCCTTATGGCGCTCTTCATATGGTGCCGACCTGAGCTTGGGCATCCAGGAGGGACGGCAGATAGGGGAGGTGTCGGGTGGTTTCATGTCTCGCCGCGTGGTTAATGGCAATCTCCGACCGCTGAATACTGCGTACTTTGAGTTTAGCCCAGTCAAAACGGAAGTCAATAGGATTGGTTTGCGCGAACTATTGGCGCCTCGAAAGTTTCCGCGGCTGACGATCTAGCTTGTCCCAAACTGCGCCTTCTAATGCGCGACGGACAGGCTCCACAGCCGTGGACAAGACATCGTTTGGATGGTTCTGTGCCTGCGCGGGCATCCTGAAGATCGAGCTATCGTTGACGGAGATTCCGTATTTCTCCCTCGTGGCGGCGAGTCAATCGTGGTCCTACCAGCGCTTGATCAGGTGATGCCTCGACCACATGCGCTAGACTTACCTCTCGCCAAAATGGAAAACCCGGCCGAACTCGGCCGGGTTTTTTTCTCTCTAGATATTCCGGTATGACGGATTATCACCCGCCACCCATGCCCGCGCTCATCTGGTCGGCATGGGCTTGGCCTTCCATCTACCGGAAGGCGCGATAGCCTCGCCGAGGTTGTCGGTCACGCTGGCTGCGACCGTCTTGTCCAGGACATTGAGGCTGACCGCGTAGATTTTGGCGCCGGAGCTCGAGTCGCGCACATCGCGCCTGGTCCCAGCGTTCTTCCCGTGGGATGGGATCATCAGCACCAGCTCGTCGTTGCAGTGGTCGCCTGGGACTGCTGGGCCATGCGCCTTTGGCTCGGGTCCGTCTTCGAGGATGAGCCTCCTGCCGCGGGCACGACTTTTTCGATAATCCTGCCCATTCCGCCGATCTGGGCCTGGGAAAAGTGACCGGCACTGCGAGATAGGCGAGTGCGATCAGCCTGGCCCTCATTACTATCTCCCAAGCGCTTCTAGTGGTTCCTCCGGGCAAAGCTCCATCTGTCTGGGCTGAGAAAGCCGCACATACGTTCCGCAGTATTTTATTATCACCAATCTCAAGGACAATATTAAATTATTGCAATGCAAGGTATTTCATAGATATTAATCTATATGATAATTTTATTCCTTTTCTTGCGGCAATCCGAGAGGATCTCGCCGGTGGAGAAATAGCAATGGACTGTGTCGGTTCAGCTGCCGAGCGCCGGTATCGCATCGGGGCGATCATTGGAGCCGGAAGGCGCGAGACTCTCGGCCGCCTGCTCGTCCTTGAGCCCAATCCCGGAGACCCCGCGACTGAGGGCCTCGTGCACGAGGTAATCGAGCTTGGTCGCCGCTCGAAGGGCCCTGAGTCCGGCTGGCCTGATGTTCGAGACGCAGTTCCTGCGCTCGTCCGTAGTCCCGACCTCGGGACCATAGGTAAGGTACGCTCCAAGGCTGTCCGGCGAGCTCAGCCCCGGCCTCTCGCCGATGAGGATGAGAGCGACCTTGGCGCCGAATATCGAGCCGATCTCGTCGGCGAGGGCCACGCGGCCGTACTTGGCGAGGCAGATTGGGGCGAGCTTGAGGCCCGAACAGTAGGGCAAGAAGATCGACAGGAGCGGCGGCGCTTGCCGCCGGACCGCCACGCTCGAGAGGCCGTCGGCGACGACGATGGCGAGATCGCAGCCACCCGCCGGGGCGAGGTAGTCGAGGCCGACGCGCGACTCGTCCGACAGCCGTCGCCCTAGATCGGGACGCTGCAGGTACTCGACCTTGCTTTTGCAGCGGCTCACGACAGGGACAGGATCGACGCCGATGGCCTCCAGATCCCTCGACGCAGCGACAAGGTCGAGCTCGAGGAGGACGGCGTCCCGAGCCCTTGCATGGGCGAGGCGGAAGCCTAGGACCTCCTGAGTGGGCAGGCTGGAGCCGGAGCGGCCAAGCGCGATGCGCGCATCGGTGTAGCCGCGAAGGGCAGCCCAGGAGTCCTCGACCCGACAGGCGGGGGCGGTCATAGCGCGAGCTCTCCGGCGAGGAGCCGTTGCGCGCCGGCGCGGGGCAGAGGCCGCATCAGCTCGTCGAACAGGCCCCTGCGCTCGAGCCAGGCCTCGAACTCCGGCGCCGGCCTGAGGCCGAACAGCCGGCGAGTCGCGAGGCCGTCGTGGAAGGAAGTGCTCTGGTAGTTCAGCATGATATCGTCCGCTTCCGGTACGCCCATGATGTAGATGACTCCGGCGGCAGCCAGGGCGGCGAGGAGCATGTCCATATCGTCCTGGTCGGCGTCGGCGTGGTTCGTGTAACAGACATCCACGCCCATCGGCAAGCCCATCAGCTTGCCGCAGAAGTGGTCCTCGAGGCCCGCGCGCGCGATCTGCTTCCCGTCATAGAGGTACTCGGGCCCGATGAAGCCCACGACCGTGTTGACGAGCAGGGGCTCGAAGGCTCGAGCGAACCCGTAGCAGCGGGCCTCGATGGTCTGCTGGTCGACGCCGAAGCTCGCCCCGGCCGAGAGCGCGCTGCCCTGACCGGTCTCGAAGTACATGACATTGCGCCCGATAGTGCCGCGGCGCAGCGAGAGCGCGGCGTCGCGGCCCTCGCGCAGGATGGAGGCGCTCACCCCGAAGCTCGCGTTGGCCTTCTCGGTCCCCGCGATGGACTGGAACACCAGGTCGACGGGGGCCCCACGCGCGATCGCCTCGATCGTCGTGGTGACGTGGGAAAGCACGCAGGACTGGGTCGGGATCGAGTTGGCGGAGATTATCCCATCTAGCATGCGCAGGAGTCGGATCACGGCCTCGACGTTGTCGCTAGCGGGGTTTATGCCGATGACAGCGTCGCCCGCTCCGTAGATCAGGCCGTCCAGGATGGAGGCCGCCACGCCGCGGGGATCGTCGGTCGGGTGGTTCGGCTGTATCCGGATCGAGAGCCGGCCCTTGAGGCCGATGGTGTCGCGGAAGGCGGAGCGGACCTCGATCTTGCCCGCGGCGAGGATGAGGTCCTGGGCCCGCATGATCTTGGACACGGCCGCGGCCATCTCCGGCATGAGGCCGGGCGAGACGCGCGCTATGTCCTCGCCCGACGTGACGTCAGAAAGAAGCCACTCGCGGAAGTCGCCGACGGCGAAGGACGAGACCTCTCCGAAGGCGGCGTAATCGAGGCCGTCGACGATGACTCGCGTGACCTCGTCCTCCTCGTAGGGCAGCACGAATTCCTCGAGGAAGCGCTTGAGCGGGACGTCCGCGAGGGCCATCTGCGCCGCCGCACGCTCCTCGGCGGTGGAAGCGGCCACTCCGGCGAGGACGTCGCCCGAGCGCGCGGGCGTGGCCTTGGCGAGGAGTGCCTTGAGGTCGGCGAAGCGATAGGTGGCCGAACCGACCGTCGCGGAATATTTCATGCCTTCGCCGAGTCCTCGATGCCGGTCTCGATCGCGTCGAGTTCGGACTCGGAGCCCTGGGCACGGGGTCCCTTGAACCACCTGCGCGCGCCGAATACCCAGGCGAGGGCCACGATCAGCGTCGCCCCAAGCACGACGACCGGTGTGTAGTTGAAGGTCTGGGCGGTGACGGGCGTCGCGGTCGGCAGCATGAAGAGCACGGCGATGAAGACGACCCATATCGTGGCGACGATGCCGATGGGCTTGCTCGCCTTGCCGAGGTTCCAGGGGCCAGGCTTGAAGTCCTTGGACCGCAGCCGGAGGACGATCGGAATGATATAGGAGATGTACAGGCCGATCACCGCGATGGAGGTGACCGCGATGTAGGCGACATCGCTGAAGACCGAGGGCACCGCCAGGATAAAGGCGAAAACGGCCGAAAAGAGGATGGCGTTGCGCGGCGTGCGGTTGGAGTCGAGCTTGTGCCATTTCTTGGAGCCGGGCACTGCGCCGTCGCGGGAGAAGGCGTAGATCATGCGGGAGTTCGTCGTGATCGAGGACATGCCGCAGAAGAATTGGGCGCCCACGGCGATAAGGAAGAAGGCGGTTCCGAGGGCGAAGCCCAGGCGGCTCTCGAGAATGTAGAGGACGGGGTTGATGTAGCCCGCGGCGGCGCCGAGGTCGGGAACGGCCGCGCATAGGCCGAGGAGAAGGGCGTAGCCGGCGAAGGCCGATACGATGACGGCCATCACGACTCCCCAGGGAGCTTTCGTGGCGGCGCCGATGGTCTCCTCGCTCATGTGCGCGGAAGCGTCGTAGCCCGTGTACGTGTACTGGGCGAGAAGCAGGCCGAGGAGGGCCGCGAAAGCGAGCGGGAATCCGGTCGAGTTGAACTTCGGGTCGACGGCGAAGAGGGCCGAGCCGGGATTGAGCCCCACCGCGGCGCCGGCGGCCTTGAAGCCGGAGTCGGCGGAAAACTGCGAGCCGACGGCGGCCGCGATGACCACCGCCGCCACGATGAGGGCCACGCCGAGGATGTGCCACCAGACGCTCACGTCATTCAAGAAGGCGACGATCTTCACGCTATGGATGTTGAGGAGGGCATGGACGGCAAGGACAGCCGCGTAGATCGCGAGGGTAAACCACTGCGTGGCCGGGTCGATGGCCGTCAACGTGGCGAGCTTGGCCGGGACCGAGGGGAACCAGGCGTTGAGCACGACATCTATGGACACCGCAAGGCCGTAGTCAATGCCTGCCGTCACCGCCACCTGGCCAATGAGGTTGAACCAGCCGGTGAACCAGCCCCAGGCCGGCCCCCCGAGCTTGGAGGACCAGAAGTAGAGGCCGCCCGCCGTTGGATAGGCTGAGGCGAGCTCGGCCATGCCGAGGGCCACGATGAGCACGAATACCGTGACGATAGGCCAGCCTATCGTCGCCACGGGGAAGCCGCCGTTCGAGGGAATGAGATAGAACAGAGTCAGGCAGCCGCTCAAGACCGAGATGACCGTGAAGGAGATGGCGAAGTTGGAGAAGCCGCCCATCGCCCTGAAGAGTTCCTGGGCATAGCCGAGATCGTGGAGCCTCTTCCGGTCCTCCTCGAGGAGACTTTCGTTTGCCTTCTTCTTTCTGCTCATGTTCACGCTGCTAGCACTCCTTTCGCAGGTCTACCGTTGCATGGAAGCGGAATAGCAATATACGTGCCATCCAACTTATGAAATCGAATGAAAAAAGATCATCCTACTACTCATCTTGAAGAGGAAAAGAAATAAGCAGCAAAAAAATCAGAATATGAGATATCGAGAGCGAGTGGGTATTGGTCGCTAACCGGAATTAACCGTTTTCAAAAACTACTTTTCAGTGTACTTTATGTCGATTAGGCACATTTATGTATGGCCGACTAAAGACTCAGTCTCTACAAGCTTCGAGGCACTTCCATCGGGCTATATTTGCCGACATGTCCCGGAATGAGTACATTCGCCAGGTAGCTTCAATCAGATCGAACCAGTACCGCGCGGGAGGCAAATCTCGGCGGACAGCGTTGGTCGCTCCGGAGCGTACGAAAGGAATTCGAGGACATGGACCAGGTCTCTGAAATGGGCGAGGCCCCGCTCGGGCGTTTGCTGATCAAGTTTTCCCTCCCCTCGATCATCATCACCCTGGTAAACAGTCTCTACAACTTTATCGACCGCATCTATATCGGTCATGGCATGGGCACCGACGCCCTCGCCGCGGTTACCGCGGGCTTCCCGATGATGCTGGTGGCCGAGGGCATCGGCGCGCTGCTCTCGGTAGGCACGGCGACCCTGATCTCGATCGCGATGGGCGCGAAGCGGCAGGACGAGGCGCGCTCCGTGCTCGGCCAATCCTTCGCCACGGCCATCCTCGTGTCGCTTCCGGTGATGGCAGCGAGCTGGCTCCTGATGGACCCGCTCCTGAGGCTCTTCGGCACTACGGAGGGCATAATGCCCCTCGCTAGGACCTACATCGGCATCGTGACGGCCGGCTTCGTCTTCCAGATCGTCTCGATGGCGGTCGCGAACTCCTTGCGCTCCCAGAATCGGCCCCGCGCCGCGATGGTCGCGACGGTCAGCGGGACAGCGCTCAACGCGGTCCTCGCGCCGCTGTTCATCTTCTGCTTCAGGTGGGGCATCGCCGGGGCGGCCGCCGCGACGGTGATCGCCCAGGCTTTCAGCTGTCTCTTCACCCTAGCCTTCATCCAGGATCGCAAGAGCGTCCTTAGGATCGAGCGGCGACGCCTCGCGCCCAGGCTATCGACCGTCGGCGAGATCGCCAAGATCGGCCTGCCCCTGCTCTTCGTCCATCTTCTCGCCCTCGTGATGCTCGTCGTCGCGAACAACGCGATGGCCAAGTTCGGGGGCGCGACCGCCCTCGCCGTCATCGGCATCATCAATACGCTGAGCAACCTGCTCGCCTTCCCGGTGATGGGAATCACGCAAGGGGCCGGCGCGCTCTGGGGCTACAACTACGGCGCCGGCAAGCTGGACCGCGTGAGAAAGCTGACCTACATCGCGCTCGTCTCGACAACCCTGATCAGTCTCGCATGCACTGCCCTCATCGAGATCTTCCCGCGGGCCTTCATCGCGGCCTTCAACGCCTCCGATCCCGCGCTCATCGCCCTGGGCTCGCGCGGGATGGCGGTCTTCATGATGAGCTTCTTCACGGTCGGCCTCCAGTACACGACCGCCAACCTCTTCATGTCGATCGGCAAGGCTGCGCAGGGCGGTATTCTCTACGTGATCCGCCAAGGGCTGATGATCCTCGGCATGGCCTTCCTGCCCTTGCTCATGGGCCTCGAAGGCGTCTACTGGTCGGGCCCCATCACGGACGCGGTCTGTACCGTCCTGAGCGCCGTGATCCTGATAAAGGGTCTCCGGAGCCTTAAGACCGTGCCGCAGAGCTCCGTGGAGTCCAGGGCCGAGGCGGCGGATGAGGAAGGCGCCGTCGCGGTGTAGCTGCTCGTCCGTGCCGAGCTAGGGGCCCCGGAGCCGCGCATTGACGGCCGCTCCGCGGGCCCCTATGCTTTTCTGCGCATATGCTGAAGCGAATCTTCAGGGCCCTCGCCTCGACCCGGCTCGCCGCCTTCCTCATCGGCTATCTCGCCCTGGGCTGCGCCCTCGCGACTGTCGTACCCGCGGGCCTTGGCCCCGCGGCCCTCGGGCCCGGCTTTTTCCGCTCGGCCTTCTTCTCCGTCCCGGTCGGGCTCTTCTTCCTCAACCTCCTGGCCTGCAGCGCCGCCCGCTTGGCCAGGGTCCTTGGCTCGCCGACGCCCCGCCGCCACGGACCCGACATTCTCCACCTGGGCCTCCTCGTCTTTCTCGTGGCCGCCGTCTTGAGCGGCGCTTACCGCGAGGGCGGCCTCGCCAAGCTGGCGGTCGGCGACGCGGTCGAGCTGCCTGGAGGCGAAGTCTTGCGCCTCCTCGGCTTTACGACGGAGCGCTACGGCGATGGGCGGCCCAAGGAGTGGACGAGCGAGGTCCGCGTTGAGCGCGGAGGGGAGATCCTCGTCGCGGACTACCCCTTGAGGGTCAACCATCCCCTGTCGGTCGAGGGCCTCACGGTCTACCAGGCCTCGCACGAGAGCAAGGCCGTCCCCGAAGCGAACTCTTCAGGCACGACCCAGGCCCTCCGGCAGGAAGACGTATCGGGGCTCCTGGTCGTGCGCGACTCCTTCTTCGGCCTTGTCCTCGCTTCGCTCGCGGTCATAATCCTGGGCCTTGGCCTGACTTTCATCCAGAAGCTTGGAGACTTGCCGAAATGAGCATCCTCGCCACCATCGCCTTCTTCCTCATCCTCGCCTCGGCCGCCATCCAGGCCGCTTTCGCCTTCCGGAAAGAGGCCCGCCCCGACCTACTGTCGCACTGGCTCCTTCTCGCGGCCGCCCTCCTCCTGGCGGCCCTGATCGCCCTGCGGTCGTTCGCGATATCCTTCCCCGCCCTCACCGGAACCTTCGAGTCCTTGGTCTTCTATGCCCTCTTCGTCTGCCTCCTCGGCTTCGCCTATCGCGCCCAGCGCAAGCTGCCCTTCCTGAGCTTCGTGCAGTTCGGCGCCACTATCGCGGCCCTCGCCCTGCTCGCGGTCGCCAGCTCGCCGCTCGCGCCTAAGGACGCACTCGCCCCGATACCGGCTCTCCGCTCCGGATGGCTCGTCGCGCATGTCGCCTTCTCCTTCATCGGGGAGTCCTTCTTCATCGTCGCCTTCGTCGCCTCGATCGCCTATCTCGCCTCGCGCGACGAGCGCAGGCGCAAGGAATGCGACAGGGTGACCTACACGGCCGTCGCGATAGGCTATCCGATCTTCACCGCCGGGGCCCTGGTCTTCGGCATGGTCTGGGCCGAGCGCGCCTGGGGCTCCTGGTGGTCCTGGGATCCGAAGGAGACTTGGGCTCTCGCGACCTGGCTCGTCTATACCTTCTACCTGCACGTCAGGCTCACCCGCGCTCGCTCCGGGGCCTTGCCGGCCTGGATCGCCGTGATCGGCTTCCTCTGCGCGGCCTTCACCTTCTTCGGCGTCAACTTCCTGCTCTCGGGCCTGCACAGCTACCGTTGAGCCTTCAGGCGGTGTTGACTCTCGATCGGGCCCAGGGCGTATTCTGAGAGGCGCGGGGGGAGGAGGGGCTGGGCGATGGATAGACGCGAGTTCTTGAGGACAATCGCGGCCATGAGCGCCGCAGGCGCGGCGAGCGCCTTCCTCGGCGGACGAGGGCTAGGCCGGCTCTTCGCCGAGGAGCCGGCGCCGGCCGGCGGCCGATCGCCGGACATCGTGGCGGTCAAGGGCGGTGACGAGGTCTCGAGGCTCGACCGCGCCTTGCAGGAATACGGGGGCATGGGCGCCTTCGTCCGAAATGGCCAGACCGTCGCGATCAAGCCCAACATCGGCTGGGCCCAGGATCCCAGGGTCGGCGCGACGACCAATCCCGAGCTGGTGAAGCGCCTCGTCGAGCACTGCCTCGAGGCCGGGGCCAAGAAGGTCTGGGTCTTCGACCACAGCTGCGACTACGGCCCGAGCTGCTACCAGGCTTCTCAGATAGAGGCCTACGCGAAAGCGGCCGGCGCCTCCGTAGCCCCCGGCGATAGCTCGTCCAGCTACCAGGAGGTCTCGGTCCCTGGGGCCGTTACCCTCAAGAAAATGCGCGTGCATGAGCTCGCCCTGGAGGCCGACGTCCTCATCAACGTCCCTGTGCTCAAGGACCATAGCGGGGCGGGCATGACCTGCGCGATGAAGAACCTGATGGGCATTGCCTGGGACCGGGAGACCTTCCATGCGCTCGGCCTCGACCAGTGCATCGCCGATGTCTGCCTCTTCCGCAAGCCTGCCTTGAACATCGTCGACGCCGACAGGGTCATGCTCTCGGGCGGACCCCGCGGCCATTCGGGGAGCCGCTACGGAGAGCAGCGGATGCTCATCCTTTCGACGGACATAGTCGCCGTGGACGCGGCCTCCGCGAAAGTGCTCGGGAAGGAGAGCGCCGCCTTCGGCTACATCGCCAAGGGCGAGGAACGCGGCCTCGGGACCGCCGACACGGCCAAGCTGGACATCCGCAGGCTCGTGCTATGAAATGGCTCCGGGCGGCCCGACCCGCGAGGATCGCTCGGATCGCGATAGCGGCGACCGTGCTCTGCGGGGTCACGTTCGGAATCCTGGACGTCGCGAACCCCGGCGCGGGCCTGGCCCTGCGGGTCGTCGCGTCTTGGCAGCTCTTCCCCGCCGTGGGGCGGGCCATCGCCACTGGCACTCTGGCACTTGGCGCAGCGGCCCTCCTGGTCCTCTTGCTGTCCCTCGTCTTCGGCCGATGGTATTGCGCCGCCCTCTGTCCTCTTGGGACCCTCCAGGACCTCGCCTCGCTGCCGCGCAGAAACAGACGGGGCTTCGCCCGGCCTCGGACGGCGATGCGCGTCCTCGCCCTGGTCCTGGTCCTCGGCGCCGCGGCCATCGGCGCCGCGGGCCTCGCCTCCTGGCTCGATCCCTGGTCGCTGTTCGGCCGCTTCGCTGCCTACGACCTCCAGAGCGTCCTGCGCCTCGCCGCCCGCGAGGACCTGCCCGGCCTGGTCCCCTCGACAGTCCTGGCCTCCGGCGCGGCCGTGGCGGCCATCCTCGCCGCGTCCTTCGCGAGCGGCCGATGGTTCTGCGGGAACCTCTGTCCCGTGGGCTCGACGCTCGGGCTGCTGAACTCCCTCGCGCCCCTGCGGCTGCGCCTCGATAGCGGCGAGTGCATCGCTTGCGGCGAGTGCGCCTCCGTCTGCAGGGCCTCGTGCGTCGACTCCGCGGCGAAACGCCTCGACCCGAGTCGATGCGTCTATTGCCTCGCATGCCTCGAGGTCTGCCCGACCGGCGCCCTATATTACGGGCGGCCGAGGCCCGCGCCCTCGGCCCCTGCCTCCAGCCGTATCAGCCGCGCCCGGTTCCTGGCCGCATTAGGCGGCGGCGCGGCGGCCCTCATGGTGGCGCTCGTCCCAGGGCGCGCCTTCGCGTCAAAGGCACTCGGCGTCCGTGCGACGGGCCTGGGCGCTCCCTTTCCCGTCCTGCCCCCCGGAGCGCGCTCCCTCGAGCGCTTCGTCGGCACCTGCGTGGCCTGCGGCGCCTGCATCTCGGTCTGTCCTTCGCGGGTCCTTCAGCCCTCGCTCGGCCAGCTCGGGCTCATCGGCCTTATGGCGCCCAGACTCGACCACGGCGTCTCATACTGCCAGTACGATTGCATTGCCTGCATCGACGCCTGCCCCAGCGGCGCGTTGGGGCGGATGGGGCTCGAGCGCAAGCGCCTGACCAAGATCGGCGACGCCACCCTCGTCAGGGATCGCTGCATCGTAATCACGAACCTCACGAAGTGCGGGGCCTGCGCCGAGTGCTGCCCGACCGGGGCGGTCCGCATGGTGGCGGCCGGCGATGGCCTGCCCGAACCTGTCTTCACGAGCTCGATTTGCATCGGTTGCGGCGCCTGCCATCACGCCTGCCCGGTCCGACCGGACAGGGCGATCTCCGTCTCCGGCCTGGCCGTGCAAGCCCTCGCAGAGCCGCCCTCGACCAAGCTCTTCGACCAAGGACCGTCCGTCCCGGCGGCGGGCGGAGCCGGGACGGCGAAAGGCGCAGTGAAGGACGCGTTCCCCTTCTGACCTTCGTCCTTGGGGCGCGGCGCCCTAGGCGCCCGCCATTATGGCCGCGACATCCGCCTCGGCCGTCCCGATGCCCCTGATGCCGAACTTCTCGACGAGGACGGTCGCCACCGCGGGCGAGAGGAAGCCTGGCAGCGTCGGGCCGAGCCTGATGTCCTTGAAGCCGAGAAAGAGCAGGGCGAGGAGGACGAGGACGGCCTTCTGCTCGTACCAGGCGATGTCGAAGGACAGCGGGAGCTTGTTGACGTCGTCGAGGCCGAAGGCCTCCTTCAGCTTGAGCGCGATGAGGGCGAGGCTATAGGAGTCGTTGCACTGGCCGGCGTCGAGGACCCGCGGAATGCCGTCGATATCGCCGCCCGCGATAGCGGGCTCGATTATCGCTTCCTCTCGATTCCGACCTGAAAGGTCGATATCGCCAAGGCCGAGGCGGTTGTAGCGGTACTTCGCGCAGCCCGCGGTGAGGATCACCGCGTCCTTAGGCAGCTTCTCGGCCACATCGGTATAGTAGGAACGGCCTGGTTGGCGGCCATCGCAGCCCGCCATCACCACGAAGCGCTTGATCGCCCCCGACTTCACGGCAGCGACCACCTTGTCGGCAAGGGCGAAGACCTGGTCGTGGCCGAAGCCGCCGACGATCTCGGTCGACAGCCCCGGCTCGTCGAGTTTCTGCGGGGGCGGGCAGGTCTTGGCCAGGGCCACAATGGCGGAGAAGTCCTTCATCTTGCCAGGCTCGCGGTCGGCTACGTGAACGCAGCCCTCGAAGCCGACGACGTTGGTGGTGAAGACGCGGCTCTTGTATCCCTCGCGCGGGGGCACGAGGCAGTTAGAGGTGAAGAGGACGGGGCCGTTGAACTTCTCGATCTCGGTCCCCTGGTTCCACCAGGCCCCGCCGTAGTTGGCGTAGAGGTTGTCGTACTTCTCGAAGAAGGGATAGTAATGGGCCGGGAGCATCTCGCCGTGGGTATAGACGTCGACGCCTGAGCCCTTGGTCTGCTCGAGCAGGTCGTGGAGGTCCCGCAGGTCGTGGCCCGAGATCAGGATGCCGGGCTTGTCGCGCACACCGGTCTTGACCGTGGTGACCCGCGGCGAGCCGTAGGCGCCCGTGTTGGCCGAGTCGAGGAGGGCCATCGCGTCTACGCCGAACTTGCCCGTTTCCAGAACGAGCGCGGTGAGCGCCTCGGCGCTCATGGCATCGTCGGTCAGTGCGGAAAGGGCGCGGAACATGAAGGCGAAGAGTTCCTTCGAGGACTTGCCGAGGTTGTAGGCGTGCTCGGCGTAGGCGGCGATGCCCTTGAGTCCATAGAGCACGAGGGAGCGCAGTGCGCGTATGTCGAGGTCGGCCACTTGAGTCCAGCCGCCCTTGCCCGTGGCTGCGGCCGCGCGGATCTCTCCGGCGTCCTTAGCTTCCCAGGAGGCGGCGTCGGGCAGGGTCGCGGGACTCGTCCCCCCCGCTCCGAAATAGTCGGCCTTGAGCCTGTCGCGGACCTGAAGCGCCTCGAGAGCCCAGAGCTCGAATTTCGCGGCCGCGAAGTTGGCGTTGGTGATCGTGGCGAAGAGCATCCGGTCGACGAACATCGCCGCATCCTCGCGCCAGACGCCCTTCTCGAGGGCCTTGGTCCCCCAGAAGCCGATGCCCTTGCAGGCGTGCAGGACCAGGTCCTGCAAGTCCGCCGTCTCGCTCGTCTTGCCGCAGACGCCCCGTGCCGCGTTGCAGCCCGAGTTCCTCATGGTTTCCTGGCATTGATGGCAGAACATGAGCCCTCCTTCGCGGCGCGAAGCGCCGGCTTCCCTCGATTGCGCGATACATCCTTCACGACTCTATTGTCGTGGCGCGGCTATCCTTTATTCAACGGCCTGTCCGCCCATGCCGGGCTGCCGCCGGATAGTTAGAGGGTACAAGACAAGCGGCTCAGGATTCCTTGACCGAGGTCAAGGAACCGCGTTTTTCCGCGAATATCGTTTGGCTGATGCGAAAGCCTCCTTGGGAAATGGGCGGGGGGAGAAGGTCGCGCCGCCGTTTCCAGCGATAGCAGAGCCTTCAGGCCAGCGCCCTTCCCTCCCCCGCGCCCGCTACTGGTAGGCCTTTTTAACGACCTCGGCGAGAACCACGTCAGCGGGGGCGAGTCGATATGAGCCCAAATCGGCAATATCGATCCACCGATATTCGTCATGGACTGAAATGGCGATTTCGCGATCGACTAACTCGGCGGCGACTCCTACGAGCCGAATTGTGCCGTGCGAATATTCATGGATCGTTTCGCAAATGACGCGCCGCGCCGAACAGGCAACGCCAAACTCTTCGCGTATTTCTCTCTCGAGGCAGTGCAGGATCGATTCGCCAGCTTCCTGCTTGCCTCCCGGAAACTCCCAGAATCCGGCTAGAGTTTGACCATCGGCTCGTTTTGCTATCAGGATTTTGCTTCCCTCGACAAAGATCCCGGCTGCGACGGTCGTCATGGTCAGGTAGTATAGCCTTTCGCCGGCTAACGAGGGAGAGAGAAACGTCCCCCTCCTACCGCCTTTGTCCGTCCAATCCGATCACGACGGTCTTGACCGCGATAGTCTTGCCTGATCTGGCGACGGCCTCCTCGACGATACGGGCGAGGCCCGAGCAGCAGGGCACTTCCATGATGGCGACCGTGAGCGAGTAGATCGTGTTGCCTTTGATGAGTTCGGCGAGTTTCTCGACATAGCCCTCGGTGTCGTCGAGTTTGGGGCAGGCGATGACGAGCGATTTGCCGCGTAGGAGCTCGGCGTGGAACGCCCCCAAGGCGAAGGCAGTGCAGTCGGCCGCGACCAGGAGGTCGCACTCGCTAAAAAAGGGCGCCGCCGGCGAGACCAGGTGGAGCTGGATGGGCCACTGGCCGAGCTCGGATTGAGCCTGAGCGGCCGGAGACTGAGCCTGGGCTTGATCCAGCGCGGGCCGCTTCGAGTGGGCGGCTGGGGTAAAGGTCCGGGCCATCGAGCCGGGACAGCCATGACCGCCCTCGTGGCCGTGGGCATGAACCGCCGCTGGGAGGGCTCGGTGGACTTTGGCCGCGGCCTCGCTCCC
>Ga0181529_10004784_pt1 | contig 14429 bp, 11 predicted proteins | sample PEATcosm2014_Bin_36_FD_119763 | JGI IMG/M metagenome (GOLD analysis project Ga0181529, IMG submission 119763) | Peatland microbial communities from MTU Mesocosm Facility, Houghton, MI, USA - PEATcosm2014_Bin10_30_metaG | ecosystem: Environmental > Terrestrial > Soil > Wetlands > Peat | place...
CCGCCTGGTTGGCGAGCATGACGAGGACCAGGTCGACGAGGAGTCCTCCGACGTTTACGCGTGAGAAATCGATCATGAAGGCGCCGTACGCGGCGGCGCAGGGCGCGCCTAGGACATTGGCGAAGAGCTCTGTCAGGTAAAACCGTTTAATGATGCCGGCGTCCTTGGGGTTCGGGATCATGTTCATCTGCGCGACATCCGCCTTGCCCGGATAGGATGGCGTAGTATAGATCGAGGGCGGCGCCATGTCACGGCCTTTTTCGCTTGAGGCCGCGCGGCTCATGGGGTAGAATAAGGCGCCGGAGGAAAAATGCCGCTCGCGCGCCACAGCGACCTCGTGCGAAGCACGGTCTTCAAGATTGCAGCCTCCTCCTTCCTAGTCCAGGCCTTCACGCTCTACTCGAGCGAGTGCTTCAACTCCGTGTTCAACAACCGATTCGACGCCATGGGCCTGTCTCTCGCGGAGCGGCTGCCCTACATCTTCAAGCCCACGGTGCTGGCCGTCTTCCTCGGGGCCTACGTGTTCCAGCTGGCCATCATGCTCTACACGCTCCGACCGATGGGCGAGTATCTGGGCAGCGGCGAGCAGTACGGAGAGGCGCGCCTCGCCGCGATCAAGCTGCCCTGGCGCATCGTCGTGATCCAGACCGCGACCTGGAGCCTGGGGACGACAGCCTATTTCATGCTCTGGGACTGGCGGCCCGAGAGCGGCATTCCCTATCCGATCAGCCTCCTGCTCAAGGTCGCGTTCGGCCTCGTCGGCTCGCTGTACAATTGCATCATCGTCAATATCCACCTGCTCCCCGCCAAGCGCTCGATGGAGATCGTCGACATCCGCACGGGGGAGAACGACTACTTCACGCGCTTCAAGGACATTTCCATCGTATTCTGTTCGGCATTTCTCATCGTCTCCAATTTCGCCTACTTCTCGTACTATCTCCTCCATCCGCATGTCGCGTCGGACCATCCCTATCTGGGCATCGCGCTCTGGAGCGCCTACTTCGTCGCGATCGCCATGGGCCTGGCCCTGGCCTCGAGGTTCGAGCACGCGACCCAGCTGCGCTTCCTCAAGCAGCGCGTCTCGCGGCTGCTCGAGTCAGACGCGAGCGCGAGCTACGACCGCGTGCAGCTGCTCTACTTCGACGACGTCGGCGACATCGCCGCGCTGTTCAATCGCTTCCTGGACAAGTTCCGCGGCTTCCTGGACGAAATCGTCGCCTCGGCCTTCACGCTCTCCGGCTCGGTCCAGCAGCTCTCCACCGCGACCAAGGAGGTCACCTCCACCTCGAACATGCAGGCGGCCGCAGTCAAGGAAGTCGTCTCCACGATGGAGGACTCGAACATCATAACCCAGTCCATCGGGGGCTCCATCGTCGAGGTCACGCGCATCGCGGTGAGGACCAAGGAGCACGCCGACTCGGGCACCGACATCGTCCAGGAGAGCTCGGACAAGATGAACGAGATCCGGAAGAAGAACACCGACACCATATCCGGCATCCGTTCCCTCACCGAGAAGATCCGCGCCATCTGGGACATCGTCGACATCATCAACGACATAGTGGAGCAGACGCGCATCATCGCCTTCAACGCCGCTCTCGAGGCCTCCTCGGCGGGCGAGGCGGGCAAGAACTTCCGCATCGTGGCCGAGGAGATCAAGCGCCTGGCCGACTCGACCAGCCGGTCCACCGCGGAGATCCAGTCGCGCATCATGGAGATCCAGAAGGCCGCCAACAACCTGATCGTCGTCTCGGAGGAGGGAACCGAGCGCATCCGGCAGGGCTACGAGCTTTCGGACAAGCTGCGCTCGGTTTTTTCGGAGATCCTAGCCTCGGCCGACGTCTCTGCCTCGTCCTCCGAGTCCATCGAGCACTCGATACGGCAGCAGGCGAGCGCCTTCGAGCAGATCGTCGTCACGATGAAGGAAATCTCGCGGGGCATCGACAACCTTGTGGTCACCCAGCAGCAGACGGCGGGCACGGCCGAAGCCCTGAAGGACATGGCCGGCACCCTCAAGTCTCAGGCCGGGCAGTTCATCGGCGGCGAGGATCGGGAGTAGGGGATGACGAGCGAGCAGCTGGTCGAGTCGCTGGAGGGGGCCTCCGAGGGCGATCGATCCCCTGATGCGCGGGAGGAGATGGAGCGCTTTTTCATCTTCGAAGTCGGGGATTCTCGCTTCGCCCTGCCGCCCTCCGACATCAGGGAGATCGTCTCCGATCTCGAGGTCTTCCCCCTCCCCGCCTGCCCGCCCTACGTCTCGGGGCTCGTCAACTGCCACGGCGCGCCCTGTACCGTCTTCGACCTCAAGGTGCTCTTCGAGAACGAGCGTCAAAGCCCGAGCAAATTCCTCGTTCTCAACGCCGGGGGGGACTCGGTGGCCCTCGGCTGCACGGAGGTGGTGGAGATCGCGGAGCTGCCGCGCTCGGCCATCTCCTCGTTCTCCGAGAAGGACGCCGAAACCCGGTTCTGCTCCCGGACCATCGCCCTCGAGGGACGGAGGATCCCGGTGCTTTCGATCGACCTCCTGCAGCGGCAGCTCGAGAGCGACCTTGCCTAGGCAGCTGCCCGTCTTTCTCGTCGACCTCGGCCGCGCCGACCTGCTCCTCGCCGCGATGGACTTCTACGCGGCGGCCTCCCAGGCCGAATTCCGCCTGGAAGGACCAAGCCGCGGAGGGCCCGCGCTGCTCTTCGCGAAGGGGAGGGCTCACGTCTGCCTCGCGCTGGAAAAAGAGATCGAGCGTCTCTTCTCGCCCGAGCCTCCCGCCGAGGACGAGCTCTCGACGGCCTTCCTCGCGAAGGGTCACGGGGGGGCGCGAGCCTATCTTCTTCGGCGCCGCTTCGAGATGCTCAGCCTGCCGGCGCGCGACTTCCGGCTCTTGCCCCTGGGAATTCGCGCCCGCCAGGCCTCGCGGGGCATCGTCGCGCTGCGCTTCGAGGGAGCGGGGCGGCTTCAGCTTCTCATGAACCCCGGTTTGCTCCGGCCGGAGGATGACCAGGGAGGCGCGCCATCCGAGTCTTCATAGCCGACGACTCCATACTCATACGGAACATCGTCAAGGAGATTCTCTCCTCGGACCCGACAATCGAGATTGCCGGCGAGGCCGCGAACGGGGCGGACGCGGCTCAGCGTGTCCTCTCGCTCCATCCCGATCTGGTCATCATGGACATCGACATGCCGATCATGGGCGGGCTCGAGGCCACGGCCCAGATCGCCGGTTCCTCTTCGGTCCCGGTGCTCATCTTCACCCACAACTCCGACCCCGATCTGCCCTTCAAGGCTCTGGAGCGCGGGGCCGCGGACTTCCTGCTCAAGCCCGACTACAACGATCTCAACAGGCCCGCCTATGTCCGAGACTTCATCGCGAGGCTCAAGGCCTTGGCCGTCCGGCGCCCTGCCCCCGGCCCCGAGAGACTCGCTGCGCGAGTCTCGACCCGCGCAGCGGGGGCGCCCGACACGCCCGCTCCCGCGGCATCGGCCGTGCGGGCTCCGGCCAACGCGGAGAGCGAACCCTTGCCCTCGGCGCTTTCGATGGTGGTCGTGGGGGCGTCGACCGGGGGCCCTCAGGCCGTTTCGCTCCTCCTCTCCGGGCTCAAGGCGCCCTTTCCCCTGCCCATCACCCTCGTCCAGCACATCGAGACGGGCTTCGACAAGTCCTACGCCGATTGGCTGGGCGAGCAGAGCGGCCACCACGTCGTCTTGGCTCAGGCGGGAGAAGAGCCCGCCGCGGGCACGGTCTACGTCGCGCCTACGGACAAGCACCTCAGGTTCTCGGGCAGGCTCTTCGTCCTCGACGACGGCCTCAAGGTACAGAACCAGAAGCCCTCTGTGGACGTCCTTTTCCGCTCTGCCGCCGAGCATTACGGCGCCAAGGTCCTCGGTATCCTGCTGACCGGCATGGGTTCGGACGGGGCCGAGGGCTGTTCGGCGATTCGGGCGGCGAAGGGCTTCACCGTCGTCCAGGACGAAGCCAGCTCCCTCATCTTCGGCATGCCCAGGGCGGCCATAGCCCTCGGGGCCGCCTCCCTGGTCCTGGGCCTGGACCGGATCGCCCCCTTCGTCGCCTCGCTCGTCGGGGGAGCCGAGTGAGCGGAGAAGAGCGACTTGCCGTAGCAGGCATGGGCCTGGATCGTCTCGTGGCCTGGATCGAGGCCGAGCTCGGCCTCTGCTTCCCCGAGGTGCACCACGACACCATCTTTCGATTCGTGAGCCGGAGGTGCGAGGAGCTCGGTATAGGAGTCGAGGCCTATCTGAGGCTTCTCGAGGCCGAAGAGGCCGAGAAGGGATTCTTCATCGACGAGGTCACGATCGGGGAGACGTACTTCTTCCGCGATGAGAGGCATTTTTCCGTCCTCTCTTCCGAGATCCTTCCCCGGCTCCTGGGCGAGGGCAGGGAGCTTAGGCTCTGGTCCGCGACCTGCGCGACTGGCGAGGAGGCTGTCTCCCTCGTCGCGGTCGTCGAGGACGCGCGAGCCAGGCTCGGCTTCGTGTCCGGCTTCGAAGTCCTCGCCTCGGACATCAGCGCCAAGTCTCTCGCCTTTCTGGAGGCCGGGCGCTTCCCCGCTAGCTCATTCCGCAGCGACGGGAAAGGCTTCCATCCCCTCCTCGAGCGCTGCGGAAGCGCCTCGGAGGACTGGTGGCAGGCATCGAGCGAGTGTCTCTCGCGCATCCGGGCGAAACGGCTCAACATCCTCAGCGGGAAACTCTGGGAGCCGGCCTCGATCGATGTCGTGTTCTTTCGGAACACCCTGCTCTACATGCAGCAAAGGCAGAAGGAACAGGCCCTCGCGCGTGTCGCCCAGACGCTGAGGCCGGGCGGCTATCTCTTCCTGGCCTCCCCCGAAGTGCCCACGGTAAGGCATCCCCTCCTGGAGATCGAAGAGTCGGGGGGCTGCTTCTACTTCCGCAGGGCGGCCGCCTCGCCCCTGGATGGGAGCCACAAGCTCACCCTGGCCCAGGTCCCACCCCATCCTGACCCCGCGGCCCAAGTCCTCGCGCCCTTGGCGGAGGGCGCCGCGAGCGGCCGGGTTTCCGACCGGCAGCGGCCTAGCGCTGCGGCAAAGGGGGCAAGCGACGCGCGAGGAGCGCGCTCCTACGTTGGCGCGGCCGAGCTGGAGACCGCCCTGGATCTCGCTTCCGCGCGGCTCAGACCCGCCGCCGGAGGCGAGCGCGAGACGGCCGAGGCCGGGCTCTGCGCGGAACTCGCCTCGACGCTCGAGGCCATCGTCGACGCGATCCACGCGAACCGCTTCGATGAGGCCGATGGGCTACTCGATGGATTCGAGGCCCTGGCCAGGGAGAACTATCTGAGCCAGTACCTCCGCGCGCTCGCGCGCAAGCACCAGGGCTCGGACGAGGCCGCCCTGGAGCTCTGGGAGCGCGCCCTGGTCTATGAGCGCCGGTTCTGGCCGGCCGCATTCCAGGCGGGGCTGATCTACTCCAAGTCCAACCCCGAGCGCGGCCGTGTCCTCTTGCGCGAGTGCCTGAAGCTCATGGGATGCGACCCTATCGGGGATCGCTATCTCGTGCTGCTGGAGGGCTTCGGTCTGCCCTACTATCGCCGTATGGCCGAAAGGCTCCTTTCGGGGGCGGGCAAAGGCACGTCGATGGAGGCGCTTCGGTGATTTCCAAGGCGAAATTCCTAGGGCTCTTCCTGGGCGAGTTCCGGGAGAATCTTCTTTCCGCGGAAAATCAGATCATCCTCCTTAAAAACGACCAGGAGAACGCCGACGCCCTCGCCGGCCTCCTGCGCACCCTTCACAATATGAAGGGCTCGGCCCGGATGCTCCAATTCGACAACATCGAGCGCCTCGTTCACGGGGCCGAGACCGTATTCAAGGGCGTGCGGGACGGGCGCTATGGGGTGGATGCCCGCGTCCAGCGATTCTTCTTCATCGTCATCGACCGTCTGCGCTTCGCGGCGGACTCCGTGGAGAAGGGTGAAGGCGACTCTGTTCCCGACCTGGAGCTGCTCGCCTCGGCCTGCGAGCGGCTCGGCGCTAACGAAGCCTTCGATCTCTCCTCGATCCCGCCCCTCGGAGCCGAGGGAGGGGGCGCCGCCAAGAACGTGCCCGAGGGCCTGGAGCCGAGCTCGAAGCGAGAGGGGGGGGCGAGTCCGGCGGCCGATGCGGTCGACGAGGCCCTGCTCCCGGTCGAGGCGGCCGAAGAGGGCACGGGCGGCCTAGACTCCTCCATCAGGGTGGACTCCGACACCATCGACCGCTCGATCAGCCTCGCCAACACTCTGACCATCCGCCAGCTCAGGCTGAGGTCGGCCTCCGAGCAGCTCGAGGAACTGGAGAGGCGGCTCGCGGAGGCCTGCCGCGGCCAGCACGACCCCAAGACCCTGCGATCGGAGCTGATGGGACTGGTCAGGGTCGTCCGCCACTTCCGCAGCCGATACAACGAGCAAGTCTTCGAGATCGACCAGGGCACCCAGGAGCTCCGCGACACCGTGATAGGCATGAGAATGCTCCCTCTTTCGATCGTGCTCGAGCGCTTCCCGCGCATGGTCGAGGAAACGGCCGCCGCCCTGGGCAAGGATGTGAGCCTCTCCGTCAGCGGAGACTCCGTCCGTCTTGACAGGACGGTCCTCGCCAAGCTCTCGGATCCCCTGATGCACCTCGTACGGAACGCGATCGACCATGGCATCGAGTCGCCGGAGGCCAGGAAGGCCGCGGGCAAGAACCCGCGGGGTTCGATCCGCATCGGGTGCCGGACCGAGGGCTCTCGCATCTCCATTGAAGTGTCCGACGACGGCCGCGGCCTGGACTACGCGGCCATCCGCGCCAAGGCCCTCGCGCTCTGGCCGGAGGACGAGGCCGAAATCCTGGTGATGGGCGACGCGGACCTGGTGCGCTTCCTCTTTCGGCCCGGCTTCTCCACCAAGGAGGAGAGCAGCGCCATCTCGGGCAGGGGGATCGGCCTCGATATCGTCAAGACGAACATCAAGGCCGCCAAGGGGCAGATCCAGCTCGATTCTAAGGCCGGCGAGGGTTGCGTCTTCACCCTCCGACTCCCGGTCTCGGCCTCCACGATGGACGGGATGTTCGTGTCCTGCTCGGACAAGAAGTACTTCATCCCGGCCTCCTACATAACCCGCACCCTCATGGTGGACTCCGCCGACTGCTTCCGAATCCGCCAGAAGGAGATGTTCGCCCTGGAAGGACTCAACGTGCCCCTGGTGGACCTTGCCCTCGGCCTCCAGGTGGAGCAGCAGGAGCGCAAGGCCGGCAAGATGCCCGTCCTCCTCGTCCGCGGGACCGCGGAGACGGTGGGCATCGTCGTCGATCGCATTCTGGGCTACGATACCTTCGTCTACCAGAGCCTGCCGCCGGGCCTCAGGCGCAACACCCTCGTGCACGGGGTCGTTTTCGACGGGGCGTTCAACATCATCCCCATCCTCAATATGTGGGCGGTGCTGGACAAGCTGCGCTCGGTCCGCGCGATGGATACGCACCGCCGCTTCGTCTCCGAGAAGAGCCAGGAGCGGCCCTCGATCCTCGTGGTGGACGACTCGATCAGCACGCGCGAGATCGAGATCTCCATGCTCGAGCTCGAGGGCTACGAAGTGGTCGGCGCCGCCGACGGAGTCGACGCCCTGGAGAAGATCCGCGCGGGAAGATTCGCCGCCGTGGTCTCGGACCTGAATATGCCCCGCATGGACGGACTCAAGCTGCTCGAGAATATCCGCAACGACGATTCCCTCAATTACCTCCCCGTCGTCTTCGTCACCACGGTCGAGGAGCCCGAGCAGCGCAAGCGAGCCGAGGAGCTTGGCGCCAGCAAGTACATCCTGAAGTCGAGATTCGATCAGGACGATCTCGTGGGGGCCCTGCGCGAGCTCGTCTCCGGGGGCCAGGCATGAACGGCAGGCGCATCCTCCTCGCCGACGATTCCGACCTCGTCGCCGGCATGGTCGGCGAGGCGCTGGAAGAGGCGGGGTTCGAGGTCAGCCGGGCGAGGGACGGCTACGAGGCGATCGAGCTCTGCTACACGGCGGTCCCCGATATCGTCATCATGGACATCGACATGCCGCTGCTCAAGGGCTACCAGGCGAGTCGGCTCCTCAAGGCGCGGCGGGGCGTGAGGGACATTCCGATCATAATGCACACGGCCAATTCGGAGGACAAGGACCGCTTCTGGTCCTACGACTCGGGGGCCTGCGCCTTCGTCGTGAAGGACTTCGAGAACATCGACCCGCTCATCGAGACCGTCCGAAAATTCATTCGGCACGAACCGCTCGACCTCGCGGCCATCCAAGAGGACGCGAAGGGCATGAGCAGGGAATCGGTCTCGGAGGCCCTCTCCAACATGCTCGACGCCGAGCTTTTCCGCTCCACGGTGAAGAACCAGCTGGCCTACGCGGCCAAGAGCCTCGGCTCGCTCTCCGCCACGGTGCAAAGGGTCCTCGAGCTCCTGGACCTGGCATGCGACCGCGACGTCGGAGCGATCGTCCTGGGCCTCGGTCGCGAGGCCCTGCCCTTCGCCTACCCGACGGAGCGCGTCAACAAGGCGATGACTGACGATTTCCTCGCGGTCGCCCTCGAGGATTTTCGGGGTCTGTGCGCTATGGACGGCCTGGCCGACGCCTTCTATTTCAACATCGACGAGCGCTCCGACTGGAGCAAGATACGGCTGGACAAGGAGAAGCTCTGCTCCTACCACTTCGTGCCCATCCGCGGCTCGGGCGACGAGGTGATCGGCAGCCTCCACGTCGCCAATTTCAAGAACAACTACTTCACGGAGTCCATCGTCGAGGGCATCTCCTCCTTCGCGGCCGAGGCAGGCCCCATCGTCCACAACGCGATGCTCTACCGCCGCGTCACGACGATGGAGCGCGAGATTCGCAGCGTCTTCTCCAAATTCGTGCCGCAGGAGATCATTGACGACCTCATCTCGAGGAGGAAGCGTACCTCCATGCTCGCCGGGGAGAAGCGCGAGCTCGCCATCCTCTTCAGCGACATCCGATCCTTCACCACGCTCTCGGAGACCAACCCGCCGGAGCTCGTCGTATCCTTCCTGAACCGCTACCTGGAGACGATGTGCGGAATAATCGCGGAGAAGGGCGGGATGGTCGACAAATTCATCGGCGACGCGATCCTGGCCGTGTTCGGGGCTCCCCAGAGCTGGCCCGACAACTCGATGCGCGCCGTGCAGACCGCCCTCTCCATGTCCAAGGCCCTGGGCTCCTTCGACACCTCGGCGATCCACCTGCCGCCTGGCGGCCTCGACATCGGCATAGGCGTCCACGTGGGCGACGCCATCGTGGGGACGATCGGCTCCTCCACGAAATTCGACTACACCGTGATCGGGGACACGGTCAACCTGGCCTCGAGGCTCGAGGGACTGACCAAGACCTACCGAGCTCGGATCATCGTGTCAGAGAAGATCGTCCGCAAGATCGAGGAGGACCGGGCCGAGCATCCGCTCTTCAAATTCCGCGAGATAGAGGAGGTCATCGTGAAGGGCAAGGAGGAGCCCACGGTGATCTATACGATAGAGGACGAGTCCCGGCTCTGGCTCGAAGGGTCCGAGCAGGATCTCTACAAAAAGGCCCTGTCCATGTACCGCCTGCGCAACTGGAAGACGGCCGCCGACTACTTCAAGGCCGTCCTGCGGACCAAGCCCGAGGACCCCATATGCCTGATGTACCGCGAGCGCTGCGAGGAATTCCTGGTCTCACCGCCCCCCGACGGCTGGGATCTCGTCCAGCGCTATTTGACGAAGTAGCCGCCGCGCGTCGCTGGCTTTAGGACCGAAGCGGGAAGGACAGGAGCACCCTCGTGCCCACGCCCGGCTTGGAGCCCAGCCGCACGGCGCCGCCGTGGGCCTCCACTATGTTCTTCACGATCAGCATGCCGAGGCCGGTGCCGCCCTGGCCTGAGGCAGAGTAGAAAGGCTCGAAGACATGGGCGAGCACGTCGCTCCCCATGCCCTCGCCGGTGTCCGCGGCCTCGAGCACAAGATTGCCCCCGTCGCGATAGGACTTGAGGGTCAGGGTCCCGCCCGAGCGGGTCATGGCCTTGCGCGCGTTGTCCGCGAGGTTGAGGAGGGCCCTCGCGACGCGCTCGGCGTCCAGGATGACGGGCTCCGAGTAGCGGACGTCCTTGACGAGGGTGATGCGCGAGGCGGCCAAGCGGTCGCCGATCTCGGCCTCGACCTTAGCGAAGAGCTCCGGTGCGCTGGTCACGGCCATGTCCAAGCGAACCTCGCCCCTCGAGTAGTCGAGAAACTCGCCCGCCAGGCGCTCAAGGCGGTTGACCTCGACGAGGCTGGCGCCAATGTGGCCTGCGAGCTTCTCGCTGTCTCCCAGCCGCATCTGCATGAGCTGGAGCTGGCCTTTGAGCACGGAGAGGGGATTGCGGATATCGTGGAGGATGAGCGAGGAGAATTTCCCGAGGGTCGAGAGCCGCTCGGAGCGCAGCCGCTCGACATGGGCTTTCTTGAGCTGGGCGTAGGCCCGCTCGAGCTCGGCGTTGCGCTTCCGCAGGTCGTCCACGTAGGCCTCGTTGGAATTGCGCACCATGTAGGAAATGCCCGTCATCACCGAGAGGGCGATTGAGGAGCGCTCGCGGATCAGCCTGCGGAAGTCGTCGCGATAGAGCGAGAGGAGCCGAGTGCGCTCCTTGGCCACTACCGTCGCGCTCCTGGGCAGCTCGTCGATGAGGGCCATCTCGCCGAAGAAGCGGCCGGAGCCGTGGACGGCGAGGAGGTCGGGCTTGGGGTCGTAGTAGTTCTTCCAGACCTCGACGCGGCCCTCGATCACGATGTAAAAGCGATCTGCGGTCGAGCCCTCGACGAAGATGACCTCGCCGCTCTCCTTCTCCTCCTCGGAACAGGATGCCCCGACGAGACGAACCTCGTCGTCGGTGAGGCCCTTGAAGAGGTAAGCCCTGCGGAGAAAGGGAAACCAGTCGGGCTCGGCACTTACAGAAAGAGCCCTCCGCTGGAGGGCTCTCTGATCGGCGACGCGCCCGTCGGCGGCGGGGCGGAGGGGCGTGGACCCTGAAGGGTCCACGGTTCTCGCCGCCCGCTCGCCCGCGGGTTCGCTGCTCACCATGTATCGGCCATGTCGTCCTTGTCTCGGGAGGTCTCGTCCTCGGCGAAGAGGTCGGTCACCGCGCGGAGATCGTCGAAGTAGACATAGTAAATGCCGAAGGCCTCCTCGGGATCGCAGTCGATCCTGAAGCCTATGATCTTGAGGCCCATATGGCTCGTATAGTGGAAGTTCCGCTGCACGATGCCGGTGCGCCCATCGGGGTTCTGCGGCGGAACGGCGACTGAGAGCTTCTTCCAGCCTGAGAAGTTGAGCTTGCCCATCGGCAGCTCGAAGCTATTGCCGAAGAAGTCCTTGAGCTCCACGAAGAGCATGTGGTTGTAGTTGCGGCCGGCTACCCAGACGGTGATAGTCTTGGTGATGCCCTCGATGGGGATCGGGCGCTTCGCCAGCACATAGATCTCGTTGTAGCCGCGGCTGTAGAACTCGGTCTTGACGCCAAGCACGAATTTCGGGGTGATCTGCGGGTCGGTGCCCTTGTACCGGGGATCGGCCACCGGCTCTGCCGCGCTGCCCGAGGGCCTGCCCGCGAAGAGGCGGCTCGTGGCGACTCCCTCATCGGAGGAGATCGCGGCGTCCCAGAAGCCTGCTTCCTCGAACTGGTCCACCGAAACTTCCTTGAGCTCGGTCTGGGCGGTATCGATGCCGATTTTTTCCGCGTCGGGAGTGCCGACATCGGCTTTCTGCGCCGCGGGCGAACCCGTCGAGGCGGCCGGGGCGGTGCCAGCGCTGGCGGCAGGGGCGGTCTGGGCGAAGACGAGAGTCGCAGCGGCCGCGAGCGCGAGCAGGACAATGATGGCTTTCTTCATGTCGGGCCTCCCTTATTTCTTCGCGCCGGCGCCGAGGGCGTCCGCGTAGACGTCCGGGCTCGTGAGGTTATCGCCGTCGAAGAGGCTCTCGAATGTGTCAGTGAGAACCTTGATGTTGTTGAAGTAGAATTTGACGGACTTGTCGAGGTCCGACTGGCCTTCGGTGCCCGGGATGACGACGACCTCGTTGGGCCTCGTCCAGATCCGGAACTTGACGAGCGTCAGCCCCTCGCGCTTCGGAAGGTACTTCTTGGACTGGGGGATGTTGTCAGGGATGTTGATCCTGAGATTCTTCCAGCCGACGAAGCTGAGGTCGCCCATCGGGATCGTATAGACAATCCCGTGGTAATCGCGGACGAAAGCTTCGAGATAATAGTTGAAGTTGCCCGACCATACCCACAGGTCGATCATCTTGACTCTTCCCGGCATGGGGATCTCTTTCGGACTGTCCTTGGTGCCAGGGACTATGTCGATCCAGTTGTATTCCTTGCGGTCGAAGAGCATAGCCACGCCCAGGGAGCGCGCACTCTGCTCCGCGGTCGGATCGCTGCCGAGGATCGCCATCGGCCCGCCCTTGATGAACCCAAGGTGGGGGAAATCGCCCGTGGAGAACTTGCTTCCCAGTACGAACCAGTTCTGGGCCTCGGGCTTGCTGAAGTCCTGGATAACCCTGGACTCGAGATTGATCGTCGTCTCGTCCGCGAACAGCATGCCAATCCCCGCCATGGAAAGCAAGGCGATGGTGATTAGGAGCGCCCGGTTAAAGTGCTGTTTCATCCTTGAAACTCCTTTGGCAGTACCGCTGACCGGAGCCCGCGGTTAGTAGGATTATATTTTCGGCATAGTCCTTTGTCAAACTATATGCGGAAAAAGAAAAGCACGCTAGAGCCCCCCGAAGGAGGGCCCGAAAGGTGGCCCGCGCCGGGCGTCGAGGCTTTCGCGCGCAACGCGGGGGAAGGGGCGCGCCGGCCGGGGCTCCGAAGCCTTTTTCGGCGGGAGAGGGTCGCGGCCAGGAAGGACGCGAAGTCCTCTTTGCCCGCCCGGAGCGTTCTAGCGGCCGGCCCGGCTATAAGAAGGGCTGGGACTGAGACCGTAGCGCCTTGGCCCACGGATGGCCCGGAGCGACGCAGCTGCTTTTGGGCGGCCGCGATGGCTTCAGCCAGTCCCTCATCGTTCGGAAGGATCGAAAAGGCCAGGGAAGAAGCGGCGGAGGAGACAGAATCCGTCCCAATCGCGAGTCCCGGCCTCTGGGCCGCATCCACGGCTGCGCTTGAACTGGACCCAAGGGCTACGAATAGAACCCGAATATCCGAGCCGAGCAGCTCCTTGACCGCCGATGCTGCCGCGTCGGAAGGGACCGCTACCGACCCCGACCCGCTCGGGGCCGTCTCGGATATCTCCCGAACGTACAAAGGCTTGCCGTCAGAGGCATTGGAGTAGGCCTCGGCGAAGGCGCTCATGGCCGCCCTCGGCCTCGATGGCGACTCCGAGTAGACGACGCCGCATGAAGGCTGTCCGGACTCCTGGGCCAAGGCGGAAATGAAGGCCCCGGCCGCCTCGCCCGCGGCCGCATAGGCCGGAACTGGGTTGGTCGCCGCCGAAGTGAGCCCGTCGACGGAGTTTCCCAGCCATTCGGGGACGAGGAGGGCGGGATCGCCCGCCCAGCTCTGTCCTCCGACGATAGCCTTGGCGACGAGGGGACTCGTCACGAGGAAGACCCGCTTCCCCGAGCGTTTCCCCTCGGCCTGGGCCAGGTCGAGGGCCTTGCCCGCGCTCTCGTCCAGCCTCACCAGGTCCACCGTAGGCGCCCCGAAGAGGCCCCATGGACCAGCGCCCAGGAGCGCTCGGCTCTCGAGCTTTGAGGCCAACTCGGGTCGCGCGGCCGCGAAAGCCTCGTCCAGCGCGACGACCGTCCCTGAGCGCCCGCCCCATAAGGAGCAGGAGCCCCCGAGGGCCGCCAAGGCCAGGAGCGCGGGGAGGGAGCTAAAGAGGCGCACTTGTCCATCGTAGCCGGGAGCCAGGAGATGGGCAACTGGGCGGCTGTTGGCCCGAACATCTGCTCCGATCGGCTCGGGCCTTGACTCTGCCGGTACCGGCTCATAAAATTAAGGTCTGAAAAGGAGCACATATGACAAGCTACAAGGAGCTCGGGCTGGTCAACACCGTCGAGCTTTTCAAAAAGGCCGTCAAGGGCGGCTATGCCATTCCCGCTTACAATTTTAACGATATGGAGCAGCTCCAGGCCATCATCCAGGCCTGTGTCGAGACGAAGAGCCCGGTCATTCTTCAGGTATCCTCCGGCGCCCGCAAGTACGCCAACAAGAATCTGCTCAGGAATATGGCTCGCGGCGCCGTCGAGTACGCGCACGAGCTCGGCTGCGATATTCCGATCGTCCTCCACCTCGACCACGGCGACAGCTTCGAGCTTTGCAAGGACTGCATCGAGACGGGCTTCTCCTCGGTCATGATCGACGGCTCCTCGCTTCCCTACGACGAGAACGTCGCCCTCACCAAGAAGGTCTGCGATTTCGCCCACTCCCAGAAGGACTACGTCACCGTCGAGGGC
>Ga0181529_10004785_pt1 | contig 14428 bp, 13 predicted proteins | sample PEATcosm2014_Bin_36_FD_119763 | JGI IMG/M metagenome (GOLD analysis project Ga0181529, IMG submission 119763) | Peatland microbial communities from MTU Mesocosm Facility, Houghton, MI, USA - PEATcosm2014_Bin10_30_metaG | ecosystem: Environmental > Terrestrial > Soil > Wetlands > Peat | place...
AGAATTTCCGCATCGGGCGCGAGCTCATGCCCATCGAGGTCATTCTGGCCCTGGCCGCGATCAAGAAGGCCGCAGCCCTCGCGAATGGAGGTCTAGGCGAGCTCGACGAGGCCAAGGTCGCCGCCATCGTCGAGGCCTGCGACGCCATACTTCGGCGCGAGCTCGACGACCACTTTCCCCTCTCGGTCTGGCAGACCGGCTCAGGCACTCAGACGAACATGAACGTCAACGAGGTGATCGCGAATTTCGCGAGCGCTCGCGCAGGCGAGGCCCTAGGCTCCAAGAAGCCCCTCCATCCGAACGACGACGTCAACAGATCCCAGTCGAGCAACGACGTCTTCCCCGCTGCCATGCAGGTTTCCGCCGCTCTCAAGGCCGAGCGCGAGCTCCTGCCGGCCGCACGGGCCCTCCTCGCGACCCTCGAGGCCAAGGCCTCGGAGTTCGCGAGGATAGTGAAGACGGGCAGGACCCATCTCCAGGACGCGGTGCCCATCACCCTCGGCCAGGAATTCTCGGGCTACGCCGAGCAGCTCACCCTCGCGATCGCCAGGATAGAGGGGGCGCTCGCGGGTATCCGCTCCCTGCCCTTGGGCGGGACGGCCGTGGGCACAGGCCTCAACGCCGACCCGCGCTTCGGAGAGCTGGCCTGCAAGGAGCTTTCGGCCATCGCCGGCATTCCCTTCCGCTCTGCCGCGAACAAGTTCGCCTTTATGGCGGCCCACGACGATCTCGTCTTTCTTTCGGGATCGCTCAACGCCCTGGCGGCGGCCCTCATGAAGATAGGCAACGACATCAGGCTCATGGCCTCCGGGCCGCGCTGCGGCCTGGGCGAGCTCAAGCTGCCCGAAAACGAGCCTGGCTCCTCGATCATGCCGGGCAAGGTCAATCCCACCCAGGTCGAGGCCCTGACCATGGTCTGCGTCCAGGTCTTCGGCCTCCACGCCGCGATCACCTTCGCGGGCGCCTCGGGCCAGCTCGAGCTCAACGTGTTCAAGCCGCTGATCGCCTACGACCTCCTCCAGTCGATCGGGCTCCTCGCAGGGGCCATGGCGAGCTTCGAGGAGAATTGCCTCCGCGGCATAGAGGCCGACGCGGAGCGCATGCGCGAGGCCCTGGGCCGCAGCCTCATGACGGTGACGGCCCTCACTCCCCGCATCGGCTACGACGCGGCCGCGAGAATAGCCAAGCTCGCCCACGAGAAGGATCTCTCGCTCAGGGAGGCGGCCCTCGAGCTCGCCCTGCTGAGCGCCGAGGAATTCGACGCCCTCCTCAGGCCCGAGGATATGGTGTGAGAAAGGCGGGCTAGCCCGGGAAGCGCGAGAACAGGAGCCCGAAGCCCTGGTGGCCGAGGTAGACGGCCGCGCCCAGCGAGACGAGCTGGAGGAGGGCGAATGGGGCTTGGTTCCATCCCTCCAGCTTGGTCAGGTAGGCGAGGAGGCCCGCTCCTAATGAGGCGAGGAAGAAGAGCCCCCCGACGGCCATCTTGCGGACGAGGACGGGCGTAGTCACCTTGTGGAAGCGCATGTTCCCGTCGACGAGCCCGGCCGCGAAGGCCAGTAGTACTGCGAGGGGCTGGAAAACCGCCAGGACCCGCGTCGTGTCCAGGAGGAGCGCCCTAGGACGGCCTTCGCCGAACAGCGCCAGCGCGAGCGAGAGCAGCACGAGCAAGGGCGCGATGCCCTGGGCCAGGTGCACCACGATGGGATGGATATGCAGGTCGAGGACGCGCTTTCGCTTCGCGGAGATCTTTTCCTCATAGGGCTCGAAGGCCTTGGCCGGCACTCCGCAAGCCGGGCAGAGCGCCCCGACCTTATCGGCCTCCATGATGTAGCCGCAGGCCTTGCACCTCACGTATTTCTTCATGTTCCGCTCCTTTCCCAAGCTGGAAGCATAGTCCCCAGCCGACGGCCGGGCAAGCCGGGCAGGCCGGGCAGGCCGGGCAGGCCGGGCGATGCCGGGGCCGGGCAAGCCATTCGCCGAGGTCGAGGCATTATTGACTGCATGAGATGGCCGAGGTTTTCGAGCGATTGCGTGGCGGGATCTTGAAATGCCTCGAGTATTCCAACATCCTCACGGGGCCCGCACCCTAAGCTTGACAGGCCGATGAGGCAGAGAATACACTTTCTATCCGTGGCGACGAAGGACGGGAAGGCCCTGGTCCTCTTCGAGGACGGGAAGGACGAGATCGAGAAGGTGGCGAGAGCCATCGCCGAGCGCCTCGAGGCGCAGGGCAGAGAGGTCCTCGTTCAAGCAGCCTCGCGGGTCGGTATAAGCGATATCCTGGCCTCGAGCCTATACCTTCTTGGGGCCGAGTCGGCGCGTTCCCAGGCCTATGCCGAGCTTGAGCGTGTCTTCAAGGGCATCAACCTGGCGGGGCGGCAGGTCGCTTTCTTCGGCGCCTCCGGAGCTGCCGTGGCCTGGCTGCGCGGGCTTTGCGCCGACACGGAAGCCTCCGCTGCCCACTCCGACCTCGTCGGCCGGGGAGAGGGCGTCGCGGCCTGGCTCAAGGGCGTTCTCTCGGGCGCGAAGGGGTAGACAACATGGCTGAGCTCTTCAATCTCGACGACGCGATCCGAAAGATCCCGGACTTCCCGAAGAAGGGCATTCTCTTCTACGACATAACCAGCGTGCTCACAAATCCGGACGCGTTCCGTTACTGTCTCGATTCCATGGTAAGGCTCTACAAGGGCGAGAGGCTGGACGCAATCGCGGCCATCGAATCGCGCGGCTTCCTCTTCGCCTCCCCCCTCAGCGATCGGCTCGCCCTTCCCCTCATCCTCGTGCGCAAGAAGGGCAAGCTGCCCGGCAAGACTCGCTCCAAGAAGTACGAGCTCGAGTACGGCGAGGCGGAGATCGAGATGCACGAGGCCGATATCCCCTCGCCCGGGCGCGTGCTCATCGTCGACGACCTCATAGCTACGGGAGGCACGATCAAGGCCGCCGCCGAGATCCTCGTAGAAGGCGGCGCGACGCCCGTGGGGGCCTTCTCCGTGATCGGCCTGCCCTTCCTTCACTACGAGGAGACCCTCGCGGGGCTTCCCGTGAAGACCCTCATCGAGTATTTCGGCGAATAGCCGGGGACGCGGATCCAGGAGCTCCCCCAGGGGGCGCTTCCCGTGGCCTAGCCCTTTCAGAAGCTCTTGCCCTAAGGAGTCCGCGATGGTCAACGCTCTCGATAAGAATCCCGCGTGGAAGGGCCGCAGAGGGCCTCTGGTCCTCGTGATCATGGACGGGGTCGGCTACGGCAAATACGCAGAGGGCGACGCCGTCGCCGACTCCAAGATGAACGCCTTCAAGGCGATGGAGTCCTCTTCGCCCCATACGAGGCTCAAGGCCCACGGCACGGCGGTGGGCCTTCCCTCAGACGAGGACATGGGCAACTCCGAGGTCGGCCACAATGCCATCGGCTGCGGCCGCGTGTACGCCCAGGGCGCCAAGCTGGTCTCGGCCTCCATAGCCACAGGCGCGATGTTCGAGGGCGCGACCTGGAAGAAGCTCGTCGACAATGTCAAGAAGTCCGGCGGAACCGGTTCCGCGTGCGGAACCATGCACTTCATCGGCCTCTTCTCCGACGGCAACGTGCACTCGCACATCGACCACCTGAAGGCGATGGTCGAGCGCTGCTCGTTCGAAGGCGTCAAGAAGGTCCGCGTCCACATCCTCCTCGACGGCCGCGATGTCGGTGAGCAGAGCGCCCTCGAGTACGTCGATCCCTTCGAGTCCTTCCTCGCGTCGTTCAGCGCGAAAGGGGGCGACTATCGGATCGCCTCGGGCGGCGGACGCCAGTACATAACGATGGACCGCTACAACGCCAACTGGGAGCAGGTCAAGCGCGGCTGGGACTGCCATGTCCTCGGGAAGGGCCGCCCCTTCCCGAGCGCCCGCGCCGCCATCGAGGCCTACCGGAAAGAGCAGCCCAACGTCATAGACCAGGACGTCCATGAATTCGTCATCACGGCGCCCGGCCCGTCTGGCCAGGCGGAGCCGGTCGGCGCCATAGAGGACGGGGACTCGGTCGTCTACTTCAATTTTCGGGGCGACCGCGCCCTCGAGATCACGGCCGCCTTCGAGCAGGACAATTTCGACAAGTTCGATCGCGTGCGCCGGCCCAGAGTGGAGTACGCGGGCATGATGCAGTACGACGGCGACGCCCATGTGCCTAAGCAGTATATAGTCGAGCCGCCCTCGATCGAGCGCACCATGGGCGAGTATCTCGTGGCCAGCAAGGTCAAGCTGCTCGCGATCTCCGAGACACAGAAATACGGCCATGTCACCTATTTCTTCAACGGCAACCGCCAGGGCAAGTTCTCCGAGGCCTACGAGGATTACGTCGAAGTGCCATCGGACCGCGTGCCCTTCGAGCAGAGGCCATGGATGAAATGCGCCGAGATCACCGACAAGGTCATAGAGGCCATCGAATCCGGGCGATACGCATTCATTCGGCTCAACTACCCTAACGGCGACATGGTCGGCCATACGGGCGTCTACCAGGCGGTCGTCGCGGGACTCGAGGGCATGGACCTCCAGCTCGGACGCCTCAGGGCCGCCGTCGAGAAGGCCGGGGGCACCATGGTCATCACAGCGGACCACGGCAACTCGGACGACATGTACGAGCACGACAAGAAGACCGGCGACGTCTCGCGCAAGGCCGACGGCTCGCCTAGGGCCAAGACGAGCCACTCGCTCAACCCCGTTCCATGCGTCCTGTTCGATCCCGAAAGCAAGGGCGAGTACCTGGCCGAACTCCGCGGCGAGATCGACGGGAAGAGCCTGGGCATCTCGAGCTTGGCGGCCACCTGCATCGAGCTGCTCGGCTTCAAGGCGCCCGAGGGCTACGATATTTCGGTCCTCGTCCACTCGAGCTGAGGCGGCGAGGGAACGGGGCGCCCGGCGCCGACGTTCGCCCTCTGAAGGAGGCGGCCGTGATCGAAGTCGAGCTCAAGGCCCGCGTGCGCTCTCGCGCCGCGACCGAAGCGGCGGTCGCCTCCTTCGCGCGTCCCTGCGGCGCCGTCGACAAGCGCGACGCCTACTGGCATGGGCCCGATTGGAGGCTCAACGGGGATACGCGGGGCTTCCGCCTCCGTTCCGAGGGCCACGGCTCGATCGTCACATTCAAGACCAAAAGGTCCGAGGGAGGCGTCGAGATCAATCGCGAGCGCGAGTTCGAGGTCTCGGACCCCGAAGCCTTCAACGAATTCGCGCTGCGCCTCGGCTGCGAGCCCTTCTACGAAAAGCGGAAGCGAGGGCTTGCCTTCAAGGCCGGCCGCGGCGCGGAACCAGGCGAGGCTACGATCGAGATCATCGAGGTCTCTGGCCTGGGCGACTTCATCGAGATCGAGATCCTCCTCGAGGACGAGGACCCGGCCCGGCTCGCCTTGGCCCAGTCGGAGATCCGCGCCTTCCTCGCTCGCTCCGGAGTGCGCGAGGAGGACATCGAGCCGCGGTTCTACTCCGAGCTTCTCATGGAGGCCGGACTTGTCCCCCGGACATAGATGGAAGCTCGCGGGAACTCGGCCGCGCAGGGCGGCAGCGAGGCTCGCGGGCCCGCTGCCGTGACGCCGTCAAGGGGCGGGGGCGGCGGCTTGTGAAACCAGCTTGAAGATCTCGTTTTTGCCTTGGTCGGCGATGTAGAGGTTGAGGCCGTCGCTGCAAATGCCGGTCGGCTCGCTCATGAGGCTGCTAGTGCCGATGGTGGAGTACGAATTCCCCCCCGCGTTGCACTTGAAGATAGCGTTATCGCTAAGGTCGGTGGCGTACTGGAAGGTCCCGTCGACGATGAGGGCCATCGGCGCTGTGCCTGAGTCGCCATTGAAGTCGAATAGATTCGTGAATGAAGAGAGGTCGGTCGACTCGTAGATCTGGCCGTAATAGCCGCCGTCATTGTAGTACGACGCGAGGAAGAGGTTGGTGCCGTCTGTGGCAACGCCGTATGGAGTATAATCCGAGGAGAGGTAGGCGTCATTGCTCGAATTGCTCAGATCCAGCTTGTCGATCGTTCCATTTCCCGAGTCGGCGATATAGAGACAGCCGTTCAGGTAGGTTAATTGCGCTGCCTGAGAGATGCCCTTGCTGCCGCTCATGGAAACCTCGCTCGGCGAGCCCCAGACAGTGCCGGACCTGGTGATTTTATACACATGCGAGCCCGCCGCAATGAAGAGCGAGCCGGCCCCGTAGACGATCCCCTGGAGGGAATCGGACGCGAAGCCGCTGGCGATGGTAGTGTAGGTCGAGCCGTCGAAGATGCCGAGCTCGATGACCTTCCCGCTGCTCGTCGTCGCGTAGATATTGTACCCGTCGGTCGTGATGTACATGGGGACCAGGCCGTCGGCCCCCGGCCAGAATGCCACTGTGTGCGCGACACCCGGCACTGAGCCGATAATGGAGCCGCCAGCGAGGGAGACCTGCGTCAATCCGATACTGATGGCGTTGTTTCCAGTCAAGTCGCCGTCGACCAATGCAACCTTATCTCCGACGAAGAGCATAGAGCCATTGGTCTTGGCGGAGTAGGCAAATGCCTCGAAGAGAAAATAGCCGAAATTCGCGTCGGGTATCGTGAGCTCGCCGTACCAGGTGTCGTCGGCATTGTCGTACGTAAGGTCCCCCGAGGTGGCAGTCGCGCCTGAGGAATTGCAGACCACGATGTGGATATAGTTCACTCCCGCGTAGGCGACGCCAGAACTTGAGCGGGCGCCTGCCTTCGAGGCGATCTGTATGGCGACGGAGCGCCCACCTGCTGAGGTGCGTGAAGGGTTCGAGCACGACGCGATAAGGAACGCCAGGCCGAAGCACCCTAGGAACCTGACGAGGGAGAGGAGGGAGTAACACGTTTTTTTCACGATTGTCGCCTTTCCGTCAGACCCTGATACTGACGGTGTAGGAGGTGAGCTCGGCGAGATTGCCGAGTTCGACCAGAAGGGGGGCCTCGTAGCGGATACCTGAGCTGTCCTTAGTTCGAGAGTTTGTAGGCACACGCGTTTCATTCATACAATCTTCTCCTAATTCATAGATTTGAACTCGATAAGGGACCGGCGACCACGATTTTCGGCGCCTGCGCATTTTTGATCGTTTTTGTCGGAAATATTCGTCAGATTCTGCGATCGATGCGACAGATGGAGTCCTCCCCGTCTTCGAGTCCGATTTTACTGGATTGGGTCCTTCAGTCATGGAGGCTCGCTGTATCCTAAACATTCGAACCGAATGGATCCGCATGCCCTATGACCATATCACGACGCAGGGCATAATTCTCCCCGATTCCGGATCGGCATTATGGGGTAGAGCGGAATCTCGATTGCGCGGCTTCCCGCCGTCCAGGTCTCCCCTCGGAGGTTTGGCGCACCATGGAGAGCTCCCCTATGATCGGCAGGATGGCGCCGCTTTGCGGCCCGATTGCCAGGGTAGGGATCATTCTCCTTTATATCGGACGGCCGTAGGGCATCGCTGGACTACGCTGTATGGCCGGAGGATGCCAATCGACGCATCCCAAAGCCGCCTAACGACCGTCCCCTAAAGCCTCGGCCCAAGTCTTGTAGAGGTATCGCTTGATCTTCCGCGATGAGGTCTTCTCGAATTCGGTCGATCTCAGGCCGAAATCCGAGATCTTCTTGTAGGGCGGGAGCGAGCGGTTGACGCGCTCGACCTCGGCCTTGACGAGCTCCCGGACGAGCCCGCCGTCCGAGGCGGCCCCCGCGCCGCGGTCGGCGGCGATGGCCTCGAGGTCGGGGAAGAGGACCGCGGCCACCTCCTCGGCGGCCACGGCTCCTATTGCCGAGGCTTCGGCCGAGGAGCTCTTTCCAAGCACGAGGACCTCGCTCACGATCCGCGAGCCCTCGAAGAGGGATTCGATCTCCTCGGGATAGACATTCTTGCCGCCGGCGGTGACGATGAGGCTCTTGATCCGGCCAGTAATATAAATATAACCTCTCTTGTCGATCCGGCCGAGGTCCCCCGTGCGAAGCCAGCGGTCCTCGGTGAGGATGGCGGCCGTGGCCTCATGATCCCTCCAGTAGCCCTTCATCAGGGAGGGCGAGCGGACCTGGATCTCGCCGCAATCCTCGGCCAAGCCTCCGTGGGCTCCCTCCGCCGGGGATATGCGGACCTCCGTCCTCTTGACGACGAGTCCGGCGGAGCGGTGGTCGTGGTAGCGAGGCGTGTTGACCGCGATGAGGGGGCCGTTCTCGCTCATGCCGTAGCCCTGCACGATGGTGAAGCCGAACTCGTCGAAGACCTTCGCGGTCGAGGCGCTCAAAGGCCCGCCGCCGGCCACGAGAAGCCGCAGCGAGCCCAGGCCGGAGGCCCGGCGGAAGCCTTTGAAGAGGGCGCGCCCGACCTGCGGCAGGCCGACGGCGCAGCCGGTTCGAGAGACGGCCCTCATGAGAGCGACGGCGGCGCGGGCCGCAAGACCTTTGGCCTTCACGCCCTGGCCTAGGGCCAGGGCGAGCTTGTCGTAGAGCAAGGGCACGGCGATCATGACGGAGCCGGATGAGTCTCTCACGTCGTCGACGATCACCTTTCCGACCACCTTCTCGACCATGGTGATCGAGGCGCCGACCGCCAGGGGCGAGACGAGGCTGCAGGTCGTGGGGTAGGTATGGTGGAGGGGCAGGACGCACATGAAGACGTCGTCCTTCGTGATGGGCAGCGAATGGATCGACGCGTCGAAGTTGGCGATGATGCCCGAATGGCTGAGCACGACGCCCTTGGGCCTCCCCGTGGTGCCGGAGGTGAAGATGATGGACGCGTCAGCGTCCGAGGCGATCGCGGCGGGATCCGGAAGGCCTCGCCCGCCTTCGAACGACGCCGCTTCTGCCCAGGGGACGGCCGAAGCGTCGTCGCCCCTCGCCTCGCCCGGACGCGCGTCGAAGTCGACGCAAAAGACCGAGGGACCAAATCCCGGCAGCATTGGAGCGAGGGCGCGAGAGAATCGGCCGCTCGCGAATACCGCGCTCACCTCGGCGGCTCGAAGGACCCGCTCGACCTCGTCCTGGGGAAGGAGCGCGTCGACGGGCACGGCCACGAGGCCCGAGGCGAGAATGGCCATGTAGGCGGCTCCCCATTCCGGCCGGTTTTCCGACCAGATGGCGACTCTCGAGCAGCTCGAGAGGGAGCGCGAGGCGAAGTAGGACGAGAGAGCGGAGCATGCGCCGCCGAGCCTCGCGTAGCTCCATTCCTCGAACGCCGCCGCGCCTTTCGAGCGGTAGCGGAACGCCACTCGCTCCGGGTAGCGAGCGCAGATGTCCCGAAGCATGTAATTGAAGTTGGGCCAGTCGAAGGTTGGGATATCGGTGTTCAAATAATTCTTGATCATGTGGCCACCCCGCGCGCTTCGATAGTAGACCGCCCCCCGCTTGCGCGGCAAGAGCGGACAAGAGAGTGGTTATTATCCCTGCCGACCAGAGAGGAAGCGCCTGAGGAGATCGAGGCAGACAAAGACGGCGATCGCCATCGCGGCCATCAAGGGGAAGCGGATGGTCACCCTCGCGGACAGGGCGATCAGGGCGAGAACCAGGCCGCATGCCAGTGCGATTGCCAAGGAGCGAAGCCGCAGCCGCTCATAGGCGCGGGAATAGCGCTCGGGGGATTTGGCCCCGGCCCGAGCGCGAGCGAGGTCCCAGAGCCCCAATGAGGCGGTGGCCCCTAGGATCATCAACGGGGCCGAGGCCCCGAGCAGGATGCCTGCCGCGGCGGTCACGACGGAGATCGAGAGGCAGAGGCTCGCCCGTCTCCTCCCCGCGAGGATCCAGCCGAGGGTGGAGCCGAGGACGGCCGCCTCCCCGAGCCATCGCGATGCAATGCCGTAGCCGAGGACCAGGGATGAGGCGAAGAGGGCCAGCGAGGCGAAGAAGGCGGCCGCGGTGGCCGGGGAGGCCCGCCTCATACGCGCCTTACCGCCATCGGGCGGCTCAGGACAGCCCGAACAAGGCTCTCGATCGGCTGGCCCGGCCGCCAGTCGAGGACCGAGACGGACATCTGCGCGATGCGGCCCAGGGTCAGGCGCCGCTCGAGGGCGAAGGCTCGCCTCGCCTGGATTTCCGGCCATTCCTCTCTGCCGGCAGGGCCGGCGAAATCCAGGGCGTCCGGGCAGATGAGGAGGACCTGATGAGCGAGCGCGCGCAGGCGTCGGAAGAAAAGCAGATCGTCCGGCTCGATGGGACTTATGACGATGGCGAGAGCCCCGCGGGGGAGATGGTGGACCGGCACATCGTCCAAACGCCTCGCCCTCGCCGAGTCCCGGCCCTGCCCGCGCCCAACGGCTGCCAGGCAATCGAGGACACGGCGCAGCTGGACGGTCCCGTAGTCGGGGAGGGCTCTCGGGGCGCCGCCGCCGCCGGTGCCGCCGCCGCCCGCGACGAAGAGACACAGGCGCTGGCCCTGGCGGAGGAACATTTCCGCCAAGGAGGCGGCCGCCTCGACCTCGAGCTCAAGGAGGCTCCTGTCTCCTGATAGGACCTCCGACTGTTTCCTCGCGTCGAGGATGAGGGCGATATCCGCGGTCCTCTCCTGGACGTACTCCCTGGTGAGGAGCATGCCAGGCCGGCCGGCCGCCCTTCGCCAATCGAGGCTCTTCAGGGGGTCCCCCGGCCGGTACTCGCGCAGGCCGAAAAAATCGGTCCCGCTGCCGCCTGCCCGTGTCGGCACCAGGCCAGGGGCCGGCAGGGTCATCCACGGCCGTATGGACACGCGCCTGAGCTTGGCGAGGCGGGGCCTGACCACGATGGTGGCTGGCGCCTCGACCCCGAGCTCGATCTCGGTCAGGCCGAAGGGATCGCCGATCGCGGCATCGACCCGCTTCCACTCGAACCTGCCCCTCGCCGCCTCGAAGCCGTACCGCAGCTCGCCCTCCCCGCCGGGCCGCAGCACGAGGGCGCGGCTCAGGCTCCCGCTCCTCAGGTCCATGCCCGGCAGGAGGGGATCGGAGACGATGGCGCATATTGTCCTCTCGCCCTCGTTGCGAAGGCGCAGCTCGACCTCGATGGCCGTGCGGCCAGGCGCGTCGCTCCTCGAGCAGGATCGGCGCGCGCTTAATGAGATGTCCTCATGCGCGGGGGAGAGCGCGAGGGCGGCGAGCAGGTAGGCCAGGAAGGGAAGGCTCATGGCGGCGAGTCCTCCGCTGCGGAGCGTCAGGGCCGCCACGAGGAGGAGAAGCGCGGCCAGGCCGGGAATACAGCACCTCCTATTCATTCTCGGCCTTGAAGACGGGCACGCTCACTTCCCGCGCGATGTCGTCGACGATCGAGATCTCGGAGCGGCGGCTCTCCCAGAGGCTCGGGTCCAGGACGATGCGATGGGCGATCGAGGGCCGGACGAAGCGCTTGACGTCGTCCGGGATGACGTAGTCCCTGCCCTGGACGGCGGCCCAGGCTCTAGACAGCTTCAGCAGGGCGATCGAGCCCCTCGGGCTGGCCCCTACGGCGACGCCGCTGTGGCTCCGGGACCTCGACACCAGGTCCACGATGTACCGCCTGACGTCCGGATCCACGAAGACGCGCTCCACGGCCTCTCGCATCGCGAGGAGGGTCGGCGCGTCCGTCCTCGACCTCAGCTCGACCTCGTCGCGCCGCCGCTCGGTCCTGCGCCTCAGTATCTCGTCCTCCTCCTCGGGGCCCGGATAGCCGATCGAGAGCTTGATCATGAATCGGTCGAGCTGAGCCTCGGGCAGGGGGAATGTCCCCTCGTACTCGATCGGATTCTGCGTCGCGATGACAATGAAGGGGACGGGCAGGGGCAGGGTCTTGCCCTCGAGCGTCACCTGGCCTTCCTGCATGGCCTCGAGGAGGGCCGACTGCGTCTTCGGAGATGCTCGGTTGATCTCGTCCGCCAGGAGGACATTGGCGAATATCGGGCCCTGCCTGAGCGCGAAGCGGTTCTGCTCGCCGTCGAACGCGTAGCCTCCCGTGATGTCCGCGGGCAGGAGGTCCGGCGTGAACTGGATGCGCTTGAACTCGAGCCCCAGGGCTCTCGCGAAGCTGTTGGCTATGAGGGTCTTGGCGAGGCCGGGATAGTCGTCCAGGAGGACATGGCCCCCAGAGGAGAGGAAGGCCGCCATCATCGTCTGGAGCGCCTCGCGCTTGCCGACGACGCTTCGCTCGACCTCCCCCACGATCTCGGCGGAGATCTCGGACACCCTCTGGATGCTCATCCCATCGGCGCTCATCTCTTGTCCCCCCTCGAAAAGGATTCCAGGTAATCCAGGCATATCTCCACGGCGCGGCGGTATTTCGCCTTGTCGCGCCTCCCGACTCTTTCCCGCGCGATCTTCCTCTTCCCCTTCTCCTCGACGAAAAGAAAGGCATGGAGCTCTTCGGGCATGGGTATCTCGCGCCGCTTATAGGCCTCGGCCACGAGGTAGTTCGCGCCCACTCGCGTTTCGAGCGCGTGGGCCTGGACCAGCAGGTCGAGCAGGTCCTGCCTCGTCAGGTGCGCGTCGAGCGGGCTCTTCGTCATATCGGCGAGAAGCGACCGCCACTCCTCGACTCGCCTCGGCCGCGCTCTCGAGCCGGGGCCCGGCCCGCTCTCCGGCTCCTCGGCCTGCTCCCTGGCCTGCCAGGCCTGGGAGATCCTGGCGAGGAGCACGAAAATCGCGCCGCAGACGATGAGGACCCAATAGATCGCCTGGTCGACGCTGAGCACGAAAACTCGCACGAAGAGCCAGGCCGATAGCGCGAGCGACCCGAGGAGGCCGCTGGCGAAACCCCGCGCGAGGAGGAAGAGGGCGACCGCCGCCGAAGCGGCGAGGGCTGGCGCGAGGACGAGCCAGGGCCTCCTCACGGGCGGCCTCCGGCGGATTCGGGCCCGCACGCGCGCACGATCCCCTCGAGGCAGCGGATCGCCCTCTCCTCCTCGGCCCTGTCCGGATCATGGCTTCCGTAGCGCACGGCCTCGAAAAGGCGGGTGAGCTCGCGGACGCAAGCCGCCGGAGCCCCGGCCAGCACCAGCCGCTCCTCGAATTCCCTCGTCGTCATTCCCCTCTCGCGCAGGGCGCCCCGATCCCTCTCGAGGGCCGCGCCCATATTGCGGTAACAGGCCGTCACCACGTCGCCAAGGCTCTCTCCGGCGAGCAGGGCGCGGAGAGCGGCCTCGGCCTCGTGGCCCAGGAGCTCGCCCGCGGGGCGAGCTCTCGAAGCGGCTAACTTGCAGCCGCCCAGCGCGGCCAAGGCGACGAGCAGGGCGCCGACGAGCCAGAAGAGCATCGGCGGCACCGGCCCCAGGCGCGCGCCGGCCTTGCCGCCTTGCTTGGGCAGCATGCCGGTCGCCTGATCGAGCGCGGGCGCATGCGGGAATAGCGTGAACAAGACATAAATCGCTCCCGCGATTCCCAGGACCACGATCGCAGTACCCGCGGCGACGCGGCGGGCCGCGCTCCAATCGACCCGGATGAATATCCGGATCGCGACCGCTATCGCGACGAGCGCGATGGCCCCGATGAGGATGAGCTTGAAGATCTCGTTCGGCTGATAGGCCGAGCCCAGGGAGGACGCTTCCCCGAAGCCGGGCTCTCCCGAACTTTCGAGCCGCGGCAAAGGCAGGCCCGGCTCGAAGCGGAGGGCCGGCAGGGCGGAGGCGATGACCATGGTCAAAGCCGAAGCCGCGGCCAGGACGGGGAGGGCTCTGCTTTTCTGGGCTCGATTCATGACGGCTCCAGGCGGCGCGCGAACCGCGCGATACCGCCCCGCTTGCATTATGAACGCTCGAGCAGGTATACGGCCACTATGCGAACTTAACCATCCCGGACATTGATTATTCATTTCATAAATTGACCGGCGGCGGCCAAATGTCGCCGACGCGCCCGATTATTCGGCGAGAAACGAGGGCTAGGGGGCCTTGGCTCCGCCTTGCGCGGCGAAGGAGGCTGAGAACCACTTGAAGAGGGCCTCGGCCCGGTTGGCGAAGGACTCGCCGATCCTTCCCCGGAGGGGCCCGCCAGCCGAGGTGTCGCTCTCCGCGTAGTAGACGATGCCCTCCGTCGTCGGGATGACGAGGAGCCGCGTGCGCAAGGCCTCGGGAGCGATCATCGGGACGATCCCGTAGCTCATTCGCGTGAGGTTCCTCGTGTCCACGAAAATGGACTCGGGGTAGGCCGTATAGTCGTAGCGGTAGGTATTGGCGCCGAAGCTCAGATCCCGCTGGAAGGCGAAGATCGATTCCGTGGAGGGGACCGCTCCCGGCGAGGGGGCCGGCGGGTCGGGGAGGCGCCTCTTCGTGTCCGGTCCGTCGATACGGTAGGACTCCGCGAAGAGCGTGCGCATCGCGTTGTGCGATACCGAGAAGTACTCGATGCCTTGGAGGGCCGAGAAGGATCGCGTCAGGCCGTAGATCCGCGCGGCCTCGGCCCGCGCGCCCGCCTCGTCCGCGGGCGCGGTCCTGGGAAGGAAGAAGGCGGACTCGACGAGGATGCCAGGCTTGTCGGCCGCGATGGGTTGGGGATTCCGCT
>Ga0181529_10004787_pt1 | contig 14427 bp, 11 predicted proteins | sample PEATcosm2014_Bin_36_FD_119763 | JGI IMG/M metagenome (GOLD analysis project Ga0181529, IMG submission 119763) | Peatland microbial communities from MTU Mesocosm Facility, Houghton, MI, USA - PEATcosm2014_Bin10_30_metaG | ecosystem: Environmental > Terrestrial > Soil > Wetlands > Peat | place...
ACGCGCGGCGCGATGCGGGACATCGGGCAAGCGCGGCGACAAACCGGGCGGGCAAAATCGGCGCGTCCCGAAGGGTTTCGGCAAAAATCGCCGGCTAGTTCGTCGAAAGCCTCGGCCGTACTCCCCGGTACGACCTTCGGCTTTCTCCTGCTATCCGGCCGATTTTCGCTCGAAACGCGGCTCACGCGGATTATTCAAACAGTCTCTAAGATCGATGTTCTTGCCCGTGGCTGCGGCGAACGGCTTGTGATAACATCGAGTCACGCTTTCGATTTGGAAGCAACCATTTGAGAACAATCGCATAATGCCAGGAAGGCGCCCGCATAAGGCCAAGGCGGTTCGACCACGATTGAACCGGCACACGATACCGGCGCGCCCCAGTCCGCGCGGTCCTGAGGACTTTCCGGTCGTCGGAATAGGCGCCTCGGCGGGCGGGCTCGAAGCCTGCCGAAAGCTCATGGACGCGCTGCCGCCCGGCAACGGCATGGCTTTCATCCTGGTTCAGCATCTCGATCCGACCCACGAAAGCTTGATGGTGGACCTGCTGACGAGCCACACGTCGATGACCGTGCGCCAGGCAACCGATGGAATGCCGATCGAGCGCGACCATCTCTATATCATTCCGCCCGGAACCTATCTCTCGGTCGGCAACGGCGCCCTGCATCTCTCCGAACCCCAGGCGCCCCACGGTGCGCGTCTACCTTTCGATTTCTTGCTGCATTCGCTGGCGGAGGACTGCGGTCCGCGCGCCATCTGCGTGATCCTTTCGGGGACGGGCGCCGACGGCAGCCTTGGGCTGAAAGCCGTGAAGGAAAAATGCGGGCTCGTCATCGCGCAAGAACCCACCGAGGCCGGCTATGACGGCATGCCTCAGAGCGCGATCATGACGGGCGAAGTGGACCTCGTCCTCCCGATCGCGAAGATCCCGGAGGCGCTCGTCAAATACGACCGGCGGATGGCCCTTACCCGCGCCCATAACGGGTCGGCACCGCAGGACAAAGCGCAGGATTGGCTGCCGGAGATCGTTGAGATTTTGCGCACGAGGACCGCCCACGATTTCTCGCTTTACAAGCATGGCACGCTGCAGCGCCGGATCGAGCGGCGCATGGCGATGGCGGCGATCGAAACCGACGACATGAATCGCTATCTCGACGTTCTGCGGAGCGACACAGGCGAGCTCGACCTTCTTGCCAAGGACTTGCTCATCAATGTCACCAGCTTCTTCCGCGATACGCAGGTGTTCGACCTGTTGGCGGAAAAGATCGTTCCCGACCTGGTCCGCAACCACAGTCCGGATCAACCGCTTCGCATCTGGATTGCCGGGTGCAGCACGGGCGAGGAAACCTATTCCCTCGCCATGCTCTTCCGCGAGGAAATCGCGGCGGCGAAACGCAATATCAGGCTGCAGGTCTTCGCCTCCGATATCGATCCGGACGCGGTAGCCAGCGCCCGAGACGGCCTCTATCCGGAAACGATCGAGGCGGACGTGTCGGCGGAACGGCTCGCCCGCTTCTTTGCGAAGGAAGATCACAGTTACAGGGTATTGCCCGAGCTGCGCGCGGCCGTGGTCTTCACGGTGCAGGATGTGCTGGCCGATCCGCCGTTCTCGCGCCTCGACCTGGTTTCATGCCGGAATCTTCTGATCTATTTGCGCCCCGAGGCGCAGGCGAAGGTCATCTCGCTTTTTCATTTCGCGCTGCGCGAGGGCGGTATCCTCCTTCTCGGCAGCTCGGAGACGGCCGGCAACGTCGACGGCCGCTTCGAAATGGTCTCCAAACCGGAGCGGGTCTATCGGCACATCGGCCGCAGCCGGCCGGGAGAACTCGGTTTTTCGATGATCGTAGGCGAGGGCCTGCGAGTCCCCATGCGGCCGGGACAAAGCCAAGCGCCCTCGCGCCAAGCCGCTCACGCCGATCTTTGTCGACGTCTGGTGATGGAGACCTATGCGCCGGCAGCGGTCCTGATCAACCGCAAGTTCGAGTGTCTCTATTCTCTGGGACCGACAGACCGCTATCTGCGCGTGGCGCCGGGGCACCCCACGCACGATTTGCTCGCCATGACGCGCCAGGACTTGCGCATCAAGCTGCGGTCGGCAATTCAACAAGCCAGCCAAGAGAACGCGCGCGTTGTCGTTGCCGGCGGCCAGACGAACTACAACGACAACAAGGTTTCGTTCAGCATCGACGTACAGCCGGTTCTGAGCGAGGGCGAGGAGCTGCTGTTCATATGTTTCGTCGACGAGCCGAAGCAAGAGCGTAAGCAGGGCAGCGCGCCTAAACCCATAGATATTTCGCGGGTCGCCGAACTCGAGCAGGAACTCGAAGCCACGAGAGCGGAGCTGCAGGGCGCCATCCGCAATCTTGAGATTTCGAACGACGAGCAGGCGGCGATCAACGAAGAAGCATTGTCCGTCAACGAGGAATTCCAATCGACGAACGAGGAGCTGTTGACGTCGAAGGAGGAATTGCAGTCGCTCAACGAGGAGCTTACCGCCCTCAACAATCAGCTCCAGGAAACCCTCGATCTGCAGCGTACGACCTCCAACGATCTGCAAAACATCCTGTACAGCACCGACGTTGCGACGCTTTTCCTCGACACCAAGCTCAATATCCGCTTCTTCACGCCGGCCACCAAGTCGCTCTTCAACGTCATTCCCAGCGACGTCGGGCGGCCGCTCGCGGACCTCAGCTCGCTGGCCGCCGATGGCGCTCTCTTAACCGATGCCCGGACGGTGCTGCAGACCCTTGCGCCGATCGAGCGGGAGATCGAAGCGCAGAGCGGCGTCTGGTTTATCCGCCGGATCATGCCCTACCGCACCCAGGACAACGGGATCGAGGGCGTCGTCATCACTTTCGCCGACATCACCGAGCGCAGGCGCGTGGCGGACGCGCTGGAGGTGGCCAAGCGGCAAGCGGAACTGGCGACCGTCGCAAAATCGCGCTTTCTCGCCGCCGCCAGCCACGATCTGCGCCAGCCGCTCCAAACGCTCGCCTTGCTTCAAGGGCTGCTGTCGAAGGCCGTCGAAGGGGAGAAAGCGCAGAAACTGGTCGGACGGCTCGACGAGACGTTGGGCGCCATAAGGGGCATGCTGAACGCGCTGCTCGACATAAACCAGATCGAGGCCGGCGTCGTCCGCGCCGAGAAGGTCGATTTCCCGATCAACGATCTGCTCAGCCGGCTGAAGAACGAATTCGTCTATCACGCCCAAGCGCAAGGGATCGCCTTGCGCGTGGTCCCGTGCGGCCTTTCGATACACAGCGATCCGCGTCTGCTCGAGCAGATGATCCGCAACTTGCTTTCGAACGCATTGAAATACACCAAGCGCGGCAAGGTGCTGCTCGGCTGCCGCCGGCGCGAAGGAGCGCTGAGCATCGAAATCTTGGACACCGGAGTCGGCATCCCCGGCGAGGAACTTCAAGCGATTTTCGAGGAGTACCATCAGCTCGACAATGCCGTGCGCGAACAGGGCCGCGGCTTCGGTCTCGGTCTCTCCATCGTGCAACGCTTGGGGAATTTGCTGGGTCATCGCATCCGCGTCCGCTCCGCCCCGGGAAAGGGCTCGGCCTTCGCCGTCGAGGTCCTGCTGCCGTCGAGCAAGCCGGCAATTCGGCTTCAGCAAGATCGGCGCGGCGCGGATGCCGGGACGGCTGAAGACCTTCACCGCACGGGCGAGATCTTGGTCGTCGAGGACGATCCCCAAGTGCGCGAACTTCTCGGGCTTCTACTCACGGAGAAGGGCCATCGCGCGGCAACGGCGCCTGACGGCGTCGCGGCGCTGGAATTGGTCGAGCAAGGGGCGGTCCAACCCGACCTCATCCTCGCGGACTACAATCTGCCGAAGGGTTTGAACGGACTCCAGCTTACCGTGAAGGTGCGGGAAAAACTTCATCGCCCAGTCCCGGTCATCATTCTGACCGGCGACATCTCGACCGATACCTTGCGCGAAATTGCCCATGAGGATTGTATCCAACTCAACAAGCCGGTGAAGTTGGAGGAGCTGAGGCAAGTTATCCAACGTCTGCTCGCGGCATCGCCGCCGGCGGCGCCCGCGCGCGCTCGGCAGCCCGCCGAAGCGATCGTCCGTTCGGGGCCGCCCGTCATCTTCGTCGTCGACGACGACAGCCACATCCGCGAGGGAATTCGCGACGTGTTCGAGGCGGAGGGCCGCGCCGTCGAGGATTATGCGACGTGCGAAGCGTTCCTCGAGGCCTATCGTCCGGGCCGCGAAGCGTGCCTCTTGATCGACGCCTACCTTCCCGGAATGAACGGGCTCGAATTGCTGCAGCGACTCCATGACGAGGGCCAGCAGCTGCCGGCCATCATGATCACCGGCAACAGCGACGTGCCGATGGCGGTTCAGGCCATGAAGGCGGGCGCTTCGGATTTCCTTGAGAAGCCGATCGGCCGCAAGGAACTGCTCGCCAGCGTCGATCGCGCGCTCGAACAGTCGAGGGATGCGACCAAGCTGTCCGCCTGGCGAGAGGCTGCGGCGGATCACATGGCGCGTCTGTCTCCGCGCCAGCGTCAGATCATGGAATTGGTCCTCGCCGGCCACCCCAGCAAGAACATCGCCGCGGATCTTGGCATCAGCCAGCGCACGGTCGAGAACCATCGCGCGTCGATCATGAAGAAGACCGGCTCGAAATCCCTTCCGGCGTTGGCCCGGTTGGCGCTTGCCGCCGCCCGGAGCGATGCCGACGAGCCGCTCATTCGACCTGAATCTTCGGCATTGGCCGCGCGGCGTACGGCCAATAAGTAATTTCCGAGAGAAATCGCGCGGACATTGGGCGCGATTTCGCGACGATATGGCTACAATCCGCTAACCATCCATATCGCGATAACGTGGCGCGATTGCTCATTCCGATTTTTCCCGCGCGGCTCACGCGGATTATTCAAACAGTCTCTGAGTAGTTTCCGAGGCTGACGCCGCCGCGTCGTTGTGGGCTATTCTGCAACCGATCCGGCATTCTGAGCCGCGTATTACCCACGAGGATACCATTATGAAATACTCAATGCCATTCGTTCTGCTGATTGCGACGCTCGGCCTCGGCGCATGCACCGGCCCGGCGGGACCGCAGGGAAACACCGGCAATACGGGATATACCGGCGCGACGGGCGCGACGGGCAATACGGGAAACACCGGCGCGACGGGCGCGACGGGCGACACTGGAGCCGTTGGGACGACGGGCGCTACCGGAGACACCGGGGCGACGGGCGCCAAAGGCTCCAAAGGCAATACCGGTTCGGGTAACGGCGCCACTGTTGTTGTGGTGCCGCCCACGAAGTAATCCGGGGCTCGGCTGAAGCGGAGGCGGGGAGGACCCTGCCTTCGCGTTCGTGCGCACATTGAGCCAAGCGACCAAGCGCGCCGGCCCTTCTTAAGGAGTGCAAGCTATGCTCGGCACTATTCTGCTTGTCGTTCTGGTGCTGTTTTTGATCGGCGCGTTGCCGAGATGGCGGCACAGCGCGGACTGGGGCTACTACCCGAGCGGCGGACTTGGCGTCGTCCTCGTCATCGTCCTCATCTTGGTGCTTATGGGACGGATTTAGCCCGGACCATCGCGCGAACATGACATCGCGAACCCGCCGGGCCTGGGGTAATTGCCATGTGCAAGAGAACGACGATATTCGCCTTTATCCTGCTCGTGCTCTCGGGCGTCGTTCTGCTCCTGGGCGCTTGCGACAGCGCGGCGTGATCCGGCGAGGATATCTCCAAGACGGGCCGCGCCAGCGCGAATCGTATTCTTCAATGACATGGAAAGGCTGCGTAATATTCATTGCCGCAATTATTTGAACGGCAGCCATAGAGATTTCGGTAATATTACAGAATTCTGGATTGTAATCTGTCAATTCGATCTTATCTATAAAGGGGCGGCAAATATAAGCCGCCCACATGTCCTCTTCTTTAGGACCATATAACCACACCGAACCGTTGCCCTGCCGCGCGCCTGCGTGGTCCGCGGCAGCATGGAAGGAATTACATATGCGTATGTTCTTGAAAGGCACCGTGATTGCGCTGGCGCTTGCCGGCACAGCACTCGTGACCGTCGGTACGGCAAGCGCCGCGGGCATTTTTCTCGGCTCAGGCCCCAACAGGGGCGGCGCCGTCATCTCGATCGGATTCGGCGACGTCGCTTTCGGTTATCGCGACGGTTATTGGGACAATGACCATCGTTGGCATCGTTGGAGCAACGATCGCGATTACCGGAACTATCGCAACCATCACGGCAGCAATTACCACGACTGGAATCACGATCGCGACAGCAACGGCGGTTGGCTGCGGAACTAAGTCCGCTCGGTTGCGGGATCCGCCCGGAAGCCTTTACGGGCTCGTGCGCGCCGCTGCGCATGACGGGCGCTTCGAACGACATACCGGCGCGGGCCCTCACGTTCCTGGCGCAACCAGCGCCGCGTAAGCGTGATTTGGGCAAATGAGACGCTGGGGTGAGCGCGGCGGTGGAACGGCGAGGCGTATCTTTCGCAGGGTTCATCGCCGCCGCCCATTCTCGCGAATGGGCCTCCATTCCTGCATCGCCAAACTCTCGATTGAAGCAAACGCGAGCTGCGATGCGTGCCTTGCGCAGCCACGGGAAATACCGCGAGGAGCAAACCATGCAAGTCACCATCTATCACAATCCGGACTGCGGAACGTCGCGCAACGCTCTCGCCGCCATCCGCGCCGCCGGCCACGAACCGCGCATCATCGAATATTTGAAAACGCCTCCGACGCGCGAGGAGCTGAAGAACCTGATCGCACGCATGAATCTGGCCGTTCGGGATGTCGTCAGAAAGAAAGAGCCCTTATTCCGCGAACTTCGTCTTGACGAGCGGGACGTCGGCGAAGCCGAGCTTCTCGACGCGATGATCGAGAACCCGATCCTCATCAATCGGCCGATCGTGGTTACGCAGCAGGCCGTGCGGCTCTGTCGCCCGAGCGCGCTGGTGAAGGAATTGCTCGCCGACCGAGCGCTCCAATCGTAACGGGCCATGCGGCGCTCAAGCGGTGCCGCTTTACTTTTCCGGCACGCGGGAGAATTACTGGCGCCCAAGAAATCCTGCGCTCGATCTCGGGCCGGGACGTCGGCCGACGCCGATAGTCGGGGATGGGTGAGGATCGATGGTCGAACTTGACAGGCGCGCGCTTCTTGCCGCCGGCTTTGCCGTCATGGGATCGGCCGCGTTCGGCGGACCGGCCGCCAAGGCGCGCTTGACGTTGAACCCGGGCGAGACGCTGAACGAAATTCCGCCGGACTATAACGGCTTCAGCATCGAGACCGCCCAGCTTTCCGACCCCGCCTTTTACGATTCCGGCAATACCAGCCTTGTTGCCCTTCATCGACGGCTGAGCCGGAACGCCGTGCTGCGGATCGGCGGCAATTCGAGCGAATTCTGCTGGTGGAAGGTCGGCCCGGAGGAGCAGCCGCCGCGGATCGAGACGCCGGGCCAGGGCCGCGCCGACAACTTCATGCCGCAGCGCTTCACGCCCATCACGCCCGAGGCGATAGACAATCTGCGCGCTTTCCTCGACGCCTGCGGCTGGAACTGCATCTATGGGCTGAACCTCGGAACCGGCTCGCCCGAGCGCGACGCCGAAGAAGCTGCGTATGTCGCCAAGGCGCTTGGCGAGAAGCTGCTCTACTTCCAGATCGGCAATGAGCCCGATCTCTACAAAACCACCAACAATCTGCTGCGTCCCGCAGGATGGGATTTTCCGGACTATCTGAACGAATGGACCGCGATCGCCGATGCGGTGTCGGCGCGCGTGCCGGGCGCCAGGTTCGGCGGTCCCGATGGATCGGCGGACTGGGTGGTTCGTTTCGCGCGCGAGGCCCCGAAACGCATCGGCGCGCCGTTGGCCAGTCTCAGCGCGCATTACTATGCCGAAGGCCCGCCCGATTCGCCCAATGCCACCATCGACAATTTGCTCAAGCCCGATCCGCGCATCGCCGAGAGCATGAACGCGATCGCGCCGGCGACGCGCGAACTGGGGTTTCCCTTCCGCATGACCGAGGGCAACAGCTGCTACCGCGGCGGCAAGCCCGGCATGAGCAACGCGCTCGCCTCGGCCTTGTGGGGCGGGAATTATATGCTCGACATGGCGGCGCGCGGCTGCAAGGGCATCAACTTCCACGGCGGGCTCGGCAAGCAGATCGCCGCCGGGCTCGGCGACAAGCTGCCGGGTGCGAAGAGCGCGGCCGACATGGAAGTGGCGCGGCTGGGCACGTTCTACTCGCCCTTCGCCGGCAACCGCGCAGAGGGCTTTTCGGCCCGTCCGCTGTTCTATGGCATGATGCTGGTCGAACAATTCGCCGGCACGACGCTCGTCGCCAACGCGTTCGACGCCTTGGGAGCGAATGCGACGGCGTATACCGCCAAAGCCGGCGACGGTTGGCGGATCGCGCTGTTCAACAAGGACGCATCGCGCGACCTCGATGTGCGGATCGATCTTGCCGGACTCAAAGCGCGCCGGGCGAAGGCATGGCGGCTGACCGGGCCCGCGTTGGATGCGACGAAGGGGATCGAGCTTGCCGGAGCCGAGGTCGCGCACGGCAGCGCGGCATGGCATCCGCAAAGAACCGAAACGGTCCATGTCCGGCATGCTTCGCTCGCCGTCGGGTTGCCGCGCGCCAGCGCTCTTCTTCTGTTCGTGGAGAGCTGAGGCTTTGCCGACGCCGCGATGATCGCCGCCATATGCGCGGCCGCGGGAGCGGGCCGTTTTGATCTTTTGGGACGCGCCCCCTATTCTTCGCCGCCGGAAATCTCTGTCTCTGCTCCGGAAGAAGCCCCCATGACGCTCGTCCCCCTGTTGGAGAGGAATTGATGGCCGCGAACAAAGCGATGCGCTTGGGGCCGTTCGTGAAGGTCGCGCGCCCCGAAATGATCGAGGCGATCGCGCTCGCTGGCTTCGATCTGGCGGTGGTGGACATGGAGCATGTCGCCCTCGCCCAGAACGACCTCTATCCTCTGGTGCTGGCCGCCGAGCGGCGCAACCTACAGCTGATCGTGCGCATCCCGGTTCGCGAAGAGCCTTATTTCAAATGGTGCCTCGATCTGGGCATTCGCCACATCCAGGTGCCGTTCGTGGAAACGGCCGAGGACGTCGCCGCTTGCATCCGGAATTCCTATTTCGCTCCGCAAGGCATGCGCGGGCTGTGCCGCTTCGTCCGCTCCGCAGATTACTCCGCCAAGCCGCGCGAAAAATATCTGGCCGAAGCCAACGAAAAGACGCAGCTGATCCTGCAGGTGGAAGGTCAGCGCGGCGTCGCCAATCTGCCGGAAATCCTCGATGCCGCGCCGAAGGGCAGCACGCTCTTCATCGGGCCTTACGATCTCTCCCAGTCGCTGGGCAAGCCCGGCCGGATTTGGGATCCCGAAGTGGTCGGCCAGATCGAATCCATCGTCGCGAAATGCGCGGCCAAGAACGTCGGCATCGGCATTTTCACCGACACGCCGGAGGGCATTGCCTTTTGGGCGGAACGCGGCGTCACGCTGATCGAATATGCGACCGATTTGAATATCTTCATGGCCGGCGCCGCCTGGCTGCGCAAGCAAGCCAAGCTGAGCGAATAGGCGGGTCCGCCGGCGCTTAACCATCTTCGATAAAGGTTGCGCGACGCACCGTCATCTTGAAAGGTTTGCAAAGGCCTGTCTTATCCCATGCGCATCCGGCTGGCGAAACGATGATTGCCTGGTTCCAAGCACTGAAGCCTTACGAACGCCATCTTTCGGCGGCGGCGATGGCCGGCGGCTTCGCTTTCGACGACGTCTCCTACGGGCGGGTGGATCATCCGATCACGCAGACGCTGCTGCTCGTCTATCTGCTGGTGGCCGCCGGCTCGATCGTGCTGCTGCATTATCTGCAGGCGCATGTCGAATGGGAGGGCTTCGCCGCCAAGTTGCGCGGCTTTCTGCCGGCGGTGACGCAGTTCGCGTTCGGCACTTTGTGGAGCGCGTTTCTGGTGTTCTATGCCAGAAGCGGCGTGTTGGCCTCGTCCTGGCCGTTTTTCCTGATCCTGGCGGGCATCTTCATCGGCAACGAGGTCTTCCGCGCCTATCATTCGCGGTTGATCTTCACCTCCGTGCTGTTGTTCTTCGCGCTGTTGTCCTACGCGATCTTCATGGTGCCGGTGTTCACGCACACCATCGGCACGTTGACTTTCCTGCTCAGCGGAGTGGCGGCGGTGCTCGTCTTCCTGCTGTTCCTGCGGCTGCTGAACCATTTGAGCGCGGCGCGGCTGGGCGAAGTGCGCTGGCAGATGCTGCTCGGCGCCGCCTCGGTGTTCGCCGCGGTCAATGCGCTTTATTTCCTCAACGTGCTGCCGCCGCTGCCGCTGGCGATGCAGCAGGCCGGCGTCTTTCATTCGATCAAGCGGATGGGCCCGGTCTATTACGCGATGACCGAGAGCCAATCCTGGACCACCTATCTCGGCGTTCCGCCGGTGATGCATGTGGAAGACGGCGACCCGGTCTTTGTTTTCAGCGCCGTGTTCGCGCCGATCAAGCTGTCGACGACGGTCGTCAATCGCTGGCAGCATTACGACGACGTGAAGGGGCGATGGGTCACGGTGCAGTCGGTGCCCTATGCCATCACCGGCGGGCGCGGCAACGGCTTTCGCGGCTACACCAAGAAAACCAGTCCCAAGGCGGGACTGTGGCGGGTTGATGTCGATACGATCGACGGGCGGCTGATCGGGCGCACCGAATTTCGGGTGGTGAACGGCCCCGTCAATTCTTCCAACGTGACCACGATTATGAACTGAGCCGTCTTGCATCCTGGAGCGAACACCACATATCGCTCTTGAGAAGCTCGATTGCAGAGGTTCCCGTGACGTCAACAATCCCCACACGCCGCGATTTCCTGGCGCTTTCTTCAATCGCCCCGATTTTGTTGTGGACTTTGCCGGCGCGCGCGGGCGCGCCTCAAGCAATCGTGATCACAATTTTTTCCGCATCGGGAAAGAACCTGGGAGCAGTACGCATGGAAAAGATCGTCAAATCCGACGCCGAATGGCAGAAGTTGCTGACGCCCGAACAATACGAGGTCGCGCGCCGCGCCGGCACAGAGCAGGCTTTCACCGGCGCCACTTGGAACAATCACGCCGACGGGCTTTACCGCTGCGTCTGTTGCGGCACCGCGCTGTTCGATTCGAAAACGAAATTCGAGTCCGGCACCGGCTGGCCCAGCTTTTGGCAGCCGATCGCCAAGACCAATATCGCGGAGAAGAGCGACAGCAGCCTGTTCATGGACCGCATCGCGGTTTCCTGCGCGCGCTGCGATGCGCATCTGGGGCATGTCTTCGACGACGGACCGAAGCCCACCGGCCTGCGCTATTGCATGAACTCGGCGTCGCTCAACTTCGTGCCGCGCGCACCGGCTTAAGGAAAAACCCATGACCAAACTTGCAGTTTTTTTCGCCGCCGCGTGGTTCGTTGCGAGCGTCGGCGCGGCGTTTGCCGATGAAACCGCCGGCGCCTTGCCCGCGCCCGCGATCGACGACGCGCGAACCGGCGCGACCGAGACCGCGGTCCTTGCGGGCGGTTGCTTCTGGGGCATGCAAGGCGTCTTCCAGCATGTGAAGGGCGTCAAGCAAGTGTTGGCCGGCTATTCGGGCGGCGATGCGTCCGCGGCGCATTACGAGATGGTCGGCACGGGCGAAACGGGAAATGCGGAATCCGTCCAGATCGTCTTCGATCCGCGGATCGTCTCCTATGGCCAGATCCTACGCATCTATTTTTCGGTGATGGATCCGACCACGCTGAACTATCAAGGCCCAGACGAGGGCACCCAGTACCGCTCCGAGATCTTCGCCGCCGATCCCGGCCAGCAGCGCATCGCCAAGGCCTACATCGCGCAATTGGAGAGGGCGCATGCTTTCCGGGCGCCCATCGTCACCCAGCTCGGCGCATTGAAGGGATTTTATCGGGCGGAGGGCTATCATCAGGATTACCTGATCCTCCACCCCAGCGATCCTTATATCGTGTTCAACGATCTGCCGAAGATCGAAACGCTGAAGCGGCTTTATCCGCAGTTCTACGCCGACAAGCCGGTCACGGTGGCGCGCAAATAGGCACTGGTTGGGGCGCGATCTACACAGTTGAGATCGTGCCGTCCTCACGCTTCGACAAGCTCATGCTTCGACAAGCTCAGCATGAGGGCCGAGCTGTTTCCTTCACCCTGAGCTTGTCGAAGGGTGAGAGGGAAAGATTCAATCAGGCTCTTACTCGTACCAACTCTGCCCGTTGCGCTCGATGAGCGCGAAGGCGCCGGACGGTCCCCAGGTGCCTGCGGTGTAGGGCGCGGGTTTCATGTCGCGGTCTTTCCAGCCTTCGATAATGGCGTCGATCCATTTCCAGGCCTCTTCCACCTCGTCGCGGCGCACGAACAGGATGCTGTTGCCTTCCAGCGCTTCCAGGAACAGCCGCTCGTAAGCGATGCGGCGGCGCTGGCGCTTGAAGGCATCGCTCAGGCTTAAATCCAGCGGCAAGGTCTTCAGCCGCATGCCGCCACGATCCAGGCTGGGCGTTTTGTTCATCAGCTGCAGCGAGATTTCCTCTTCCGGCTGCAGGCGGATGGTCAGCCGGTTGGCGATCAGGTCGTGATGCGGGAAGATGGAATGGGGCACTTGGCGGAACTGCACGACGATCTGGGTGTTGCGCACCGGCATGCGCTTGCCCGTGCGCAGATAGAACGGCACGCCCGCCCAGCGCCAATTGTCGATATGGGCGGCGAGGGCCACGAAGGTCTCGGTGTTGCTGGCGGCGCCGCCGTTTTCCTCGCAATAGCCGGGCACCGTGGTTTCGCCGGAAAATCCCTTGCGGTACTGGCCGCGCACCGTCTGACGTTCCACCTCGCCGCTGCCGATGCGCCGCAACGACCGCAGCACCTTCACCTTTTCGTCGCGCACCGAGTCGGGATCGAGGCTCGCCGGTGGCTCCATCGCCACCAGGCAGACCAGCTGCAATAGATGGTTCTGCACGATGTCGCGCAGCGCGCCGTAGGAATCGTAATAGGACCAGCGCCGTTCCACGCCGAGCGTTTCGGCGACCGTGATCTGCACATGCTCGATGGCATTCTTGTTCCACAAGGGCTCGAACAAGGCGTTGGCGAAGCGCAGGGCGATCAGGTTCTGCACCGGCTCCTTGCCGAGATAATGATCGACCCGAAAGATGCGGTCTTCGCTGAAGGCCTCGGCGAGCGCGCACTCGATCTTGCGGCAGGAAGCCAGGTCGTGGCCGATCGGCTTTTCGACGGCAATGCGCGCTTTCTCGTGGGCGAGTCCCACTTCCTTCAGATTGTGGGCGATGACCCCGAAAAAATCGGGCGAAGTGGAAAGGTAGAAGAGACATTCGTCCGCGCCCAGCATCTTGGCCAGGGGCTCATAGTCCTTCGCGGTATTCAGATTGCCCTTGCAGTAGCGCAAACGGGCGGCGAACCGCGTCCAGGCGTCCTCGGAGAATGCCTTGGCCGCCTGTTCCACGACTGCGCTGCGCGTGTGGGCGGCGAAGTCGGCTTCGCTGAGTTCGGTGTGCGAAAATCCGCCGACGACGAGGTCGTCCGGCAAATGTCCTTCGGAATCCAGGAAATAGAGCGAGGGATAGAGCATTTTCTGCGCCAGATCGCCCGTCGCGCCGAAGATCACAACCGCCTTTTTGTCCGCCATCCTTCTGTCCCGTAGACCGTGCACGCCGGCGGGATGCCGGGATGCTGCGCTAGCCTACGCGAAACCGCGCCAAAAGTGATAGAGGCTGGTCTCACGCCCTGTTTGCTTTTTGCGATAGGATGGCCGCCTTCGCGGGGGGTGACTATGCCGCAATATCAGTCTTTCGTCCTTTTCGGGCGATCGCACGAGATCGTACTGGCGCTCACCGTGGCCGTGCCGGTTGTGCTGTCGATCCTGGTTCGCGCGACGGCAAGCCGCGCGCTGACGCGCTTGATCTGCTGGATCTTTGCCGCCGCCATCCTCGGCGCCTGGGCCTTTTGGTACATGATCGCCAGCGGCTACGGCTGGCTGGATCTCGGCAATGCCTTGCCGATGGATTTGTGCAGCTGGGCTTGCATCGCCACGGTGGTCACGCTGCTTTATCCCAACCGGAAGAGCTACGAACTCGCCTATTTTTGGGCCTTGGCGGGGACGGTGCAGGGCCTTTTGACGCCGGGCATTCCTTTCGATTTTCCCGAGCCCCGCTTCATCGAGTTCTCGGTCTTCCACGGCGGCATCATCGCCTCGGTGTTGTTCCTGACCTTTGGGATGAAGATGCGTCCCACGCCCGCTTCGATCCCGCGCGTCATCGGCTGGACATTGCTCTATGCGCTGCTGGCGGGCGTCGTCGATTGGGCGCTCGGCGTGAATTACGGCTTCCTGCGGGCCAAGCCCCCGCATGCGAGCCTGTACGATCTGATGCCGGCTTGGCCTTATTACCTTCCGG
>Ga0181529_10004788_pt1 | contig 14425 bp, 11 predicted proteins | sample PEATcosm2014_Bin_36_FD_119763 | JGI IMG/M metagenome (GOLD analysis project Ga0181529, IMG submission 119763) | Peatland microbial communities from MTU Mesocosm Facility, Houghton, MI, USA - PEATcosm2014_Bin10_30_metaG | ecosystem: Environmental > Terrestrial > Soil > Wetlands > Peat | place...
CACCTTCCCCCCGCGCTCCCTCCCCCGCGCACCCTCCCCCCCCGCGGCCACCCTCCCCCTCCGGCGCCCCCTCCCCCCCGGCCCCACTCTAATTTGCCCAAACGCCAAGAAACACGAGAAGGGTTGCTTGTTTGTCCACTGACCAGCTCAATCGCAACTGGCTGTACCAGCCCAATCCCGGCTACTACGACGAGATGGTGGCCGCCCAAGGGAAGCTCCGGCCCCATTGGCGGCCGCTCATCGAGCCGCTCGAACAAATGGGCGAGGCGGGATTCGCACGCCGCTGGCAGGAAGGCCGCCGCGTCATCCGCGAAAACGGCATCACCTACAACGTCTACAGCGATCCCCAAGGCAGCCCCCGCCCCTGGCCGCTCGATCCGCTCCCCCTGGTTCTCGATAGCGCCGAATGGGCGTTCCTGGCCGCCGCCATCGTGCAGCGCGCCCGGCTGTTGAACGCCATTCTCGCGGATCTCTACGGCCCCCGGAAGCTGCTGCGCCAAGGCCTGCCGCCGGAGTTGGTGTTTCCCAATCCGGCGTTTCTGCGACCCTGCTGCCAGGTGCCCGTGCCGGGCGATGTCTACCTGCACGTCTACGCGGCCGATCTGGCCCGTTCCCCGGACGGCCGCTGGTGGGTGATTGCCGACCGCACCCAGGCGCCTTCGGGCGCCGGTTACGCCCTGGAAAACCGCCTGGTCTCGTCCCGCGTGCTGCCCGACGTTTTCCGCACCGCGCACATCCAACGCCTGGCCGGGTTTTTCCAGACCTACCGCGAAACCCTGCACTCCCTGGCCCCCGGCCCGAAAGAGAATCCCCGCGTGGTGGTGCTCACCCCCGGACCGTACAACGAAACCTACTTCGAGCACGCCTTCCTGGCCCGCTATCTGGGCTACGCGCTGGTGGAAGGCGGCGACCTCACGGTCCGCGACAACCGCGTGTTTCTCAAAACCCTCGGGGGACTCGCACAGGTGGACCTGATCGTCCGGCGGCAGGACGACGCCTATTGCGACCCCCTGGAATTGCGGCCCGATTCCATCCTGGGCGTGCCTGGGCTCATGGAAGCCGTTCGCTCCGGGACCGTGGCCGTAGCCAACGCCCTCGGCGCGGGTCTGGTGGAATCGGCCGCTCCGGCGAGCTTTCTCCCCGGGCTCTGCCGCCGCATCCTGGGCGAGGAGCTCAAAATGCCCGGCGTGGCCACCTGGTGGTGCGGTGAGGAGCCGGCGCTTGACTATGTAGTGGAGAATCTCGCGAAGCTGGTCATCAAGCCGGTCTTCCCCTCCGCCAGCGCGCAGCCGGTTTTCGGCGCCAAGCTGAGTGCGGAGGAAAAGGCGGCGTGGATCGACCGGATTCGCGCCGCGCCAGCCAGGTACGTCGCCCAGGAACAGGTGGCCCTGTCCACGGTTCCCGTCTGGGACGACGGGCAACTCCACCCTCGCCACCTGGTGCTGCGGGTCTACGCCGTTGCCTCGGGAGACTCCTACAGTGTCATGCCCGGCGGGTTGACGCGCGTCACCACGTCGCTCGATACTCTGGTAACCTCCATGCAGGCCGGCGGCGGCAGCAAAGACACCTGGGTGTTGGCCGGTGAGCCGGCTTCCCAGTTCACCCTCTTGCCATCCCAATCGGCCCCGCTCGATGTCAACCGGGCCGCCTTCGCCCTGCCCAGCCGCGCCGCCGACAATCTCTTCTGGCTGGGCCGCTACCTGGAACGCGTGGAACCGGCCGTGCGCGTGGCGCGCGCCATCCTGCCTCGCCTGGTCCAGGAATCGGACCTGGCAGCCATGGCGGGCGTTGCCGCCGGATGCCGAATCCTGACGGGTCTGGGCTACATTCGCCACAAGGCCGAGCCCTTGAACCAGCATCTCGCTTCGCCCGAGCGGGAAGTGCTGGCCATGATTTTCGACAGCCAGTCGCGCCATGGTCTTCCCGCCGGCATCCACCAGGTGCATCGTGTGGGGTGGATTTTGCGCGACCGCATTTCCGCGGACGCGTGGCGCATCCTCAACCAGCTCGACTTGCAGGTATCGTCGCCTCCCCCTCCCGAACCCATCCGCATCAGCGGAGCCCTGGATCTGCTGAATCGGGCCATCGGCACGCTATCGGCCTTCAGCGGCATGGTCATGGAGAGCATGACGCGTGGCGATGGCTGGCGCTTCCTGGATATCGGCCGCCGCATCGAGCGCGCCTGCCAAATGGTGGATTTGGTCCGCCACGGGCTGGGCTTCGAGACCGAGGCCGACAGCGGCCAACTCGAGGTGCTGCTCGAAATCGCCGACAGCTCCCTCACCTATCGCTCGCGCTATCTCGCTTCCATGCAGCCCGACCTGGTGCTCGACCTGCTGCTTCTGGACGAAGCCAACCCGCGTTCCGTAGCCTATCAATTGTTGCGCCTGCGCGAGCACATCGACCAACTGCCCGGCGGCCATCCGCCCATCGGCCGTCCGCCGGAGACCCGCATCGCCATATCCCTCCTCACCGCCGTGCAGCTCGCCTCCGTCGACGATCTCATGACCGCCGATTCCCACGGCTGGCGCGGCCATCTGGAGACCTTCCTCAGCCGCCTCACCGAGGACCTCCGGCTGCTGTCGGAAACCCTCACGCGCCAATACTTCAACCACGCGGTCCCCTCCCGCCAGTTTTCCGTCCCATAGGCCACCCCATGTTACTCCGCGCCACTCACTCCACCACGTATCTGTACAGCGCGCCGGTCTCCATCTGCCATACCGAAGTGCACCTGGCGCCGCGCGACGACCGCAAGCAGCGCCTGCTCGACCACAACCTCACCATCGTCCCCATGCCGGAAGCGACGTTCCGTCACAAGGATTATTTCGGCAACGACGTCACCTATTTTTCCATCCATGAGCCCCATCAGACCCTGACCATTTCGGCAGCCAGTCTGATTGAGATGGAGCCCGGCGACCCCATCGAGCCCTGCCTCACGCCCGCCTGGGAAGAGGCGCGCGGCGAGAAGTGGCGCCACGACGAGGGCGACGCGCTGGAAGCGTACCAGTTCGTGTTCCCTTCGCCCCGCGTCGCACCCGCGCCGGAATTCGCCGCGTACGCCCAACCGTCGTTCACCGCCGGCCGGCCGCTGCTCGAAGCCGCCCTGGATTTGTGCCATCGCATCTACACGGATTTCCACTATGACCAGCAGGCCACCACTGTAGCCACCTCCGTGGCCGAGGTGCTCGAGTCCAGGCGCGGCGTCTGCCAGGATTTCGCGCATTTCGCGATTGCCTCTCTCCGGTCGCTGGGCCTGGCGGCGCGCTACGTGAGCGGCTATCTGACCGGCGCCGAGCTGATCGGCGGCCAGGCCTCGCACGCCTGGGTATCGGTCTATTTCCCCGGCTTCGGCTGGCTGGACCTCGACCCGACCAACGATCGGCTTGCCAACGGCAATCACGTCACCCTGGCCTGGGGCCGCGACTACTCCGACGTAGCGCCCGTGAAAGGCGTGGCCATCGGCGGCGGCGAACAGGTGGTGGATGTTTCCGTCGCCGTGCTGCCGGCCGAGTGAGGGGCCACGGTATCATGTCAAAACGCATCGCCGTCCTTCTTCCGGAGGCCACCATCGCCGCCATTGACCGCCTGTCGCGGCCAGGCCAACGCAGCCGCTTCATCGCTCGGGCCGTGAAGCACTACGTGACCGCGGCCAGCCCGGAAGCCCTGGAGGAGCGGCTGCAAGCAAGCTGCCATCCGCGACCGCGGCCTCGACGCAGAAATCGCCACCGATTGGTGCGCGGTGGATCGGGAACCATGGCGCAAACTCGAGGAAGAGGAAAACCGGCCGGCTCGATGCGGCCGAACCCCACAGCGCTCGTTGCGGCGGTAGGGCAATCCCCGCCTCGGTCATCCGGAACGACACTTCCAACCGTCGCGGTCGAGTGACCATGGCCGCGCCAATCGCGTCCACCGTCAGGCTGCCCCTCTCGCCGCACGTCCCTCCGCCGGTCGATTCAAATACCGGCTTGGCTGTTGCGTCTGTGGCCCAGGACCCGCGACGGCTCATCGGGAAACTGGGCGGGGCGGACGCCCTTGGTCCTGGCGCGAGTCGCCGGAGCCGTCAAAGCCGCCTTCCGCCGCCGCCCGGCCGGTGGCGGGGAGGGTCGGGAGTGGTAACGGGCAGACCGGGCCCGAACGGGGCCCCGCCCTCCGCCGGGTGCTCGAAGGAACTGCCGGTCTTTCGAAAAACGGCCGATAAGGCTATGGTGGACGTGTTCCTGGCCCGCCAGCCGATTTACTACGCCGATCGCCGCATCCACGGCTTCGAATTGCTGTTCCGCGGCTCGGCCACCGGGGACGCCAACGTCCGCGACGGGAACGCCGCCACCGCCCGCCTGTTGCTGAACGCGGTAGTGGACATTGGGCTCGAAAAGATCTGCGGGCAGGAGTTGCTCTTCGTCAACTGCACCCGCGAGTTCCTGATGATGGAGCCCTTCATCCCGCCGAATCGCTGCGTGCTGGAGATCCTGGAAGACGTGGATCTCGACCGCGAGCTCCTGGAGCGAATCGCCGAGTTGCGCCGGCAGGGATACCGCATTGCGCTCGACGATTTTACCCTCAACGGCAATCTGTCCGCGGCCGTCCCCCTCGCCGATTACATCAAACTGGACGTGCTCGCGCTGTCGGAAGCCGAACTGCGCCGCCACACCTGGCTGCGCCGGCCGGGGCTCCTGTTGGTGGCCGAAAAGGTCGATTCCGAAAGCCACATGGAACATTGCCGCGATTTGGGGTTCGACCTGTTTCAGGGCTACTTCCTGCGGCGTCCCGAGACGCTGAAGGGCGGCCGCATCCCCACCGGGAAATTGGCCGCACTCAGGCTGATCGGAGCCTGCCAGGACGCCGATGCGTCCATCCAGGAGATCGCCGCCATTATTTCGCTCGATGTCTCCATGACCTACAGCCTGCTGCGCCTGGCCAATTCCGCTATGTTCGGGAGAAGCCGGCCGGTGAGATCGGTGGAAGCCGTGGTCACCTCGATGGGCACGGAGTACCTGGCGCGATGGGCCACGCTGCTGGCTCTGGCCGCCGACCGCGGTTGCCCCGCGACCTATCTGGAAGCCGCGTTGCAGCGCGCGTTCATGTGCGAATCGCTCGAAATGACCAGCGGCGATGAGGCCGGGGGCGCCGGGTTCTTCGTGGGGCTGCTCTCCATGCTCGACTCGCTTCTGAATATGCCCATGAAGCAGATCCTGGAGAACGTTCGGTTGGCCAGCGACGTCCGCGATGCCTTGACCCGGCACGGCGGCAAACTCGGCCACCTGCTGGCTTACACCCTGGCCTACGAATCCGGCGACGCGAAAACGCTCGACCGGTGCCGTATCGATGGCCGTTTGTTGCGCGAGGCCTACTGGCGATCCATCGCACAGGCCCGCACTGCCCTGCGCGAGCTGTACCTTCAGCAGGTCGCCTGACCGCTACCCCGTCACGCTCATATCGCTCGACGTTCCGCCCGCGGCATGGATGTAACATCGCAGGGTGTAGTCCATCACCATCCGGTCGGCGTTGAACCGCCAGCCCAGCGTCCGGATCGTGCGCTTCATGCGCTTGATCCAGCCGCGCGGCAGTCCGTCGTGGTCGCGCTTGTAATACAGCGGGATCACTTCCTCGCGCAGCACCCGGTACAGATCTTCGCCGTCGCGGGTGTCGTGCACGTCCATATTGGAATGCGTACGGCCCGTGCCGATGGCGAAGCCGTTCGCGCCGTCGTACGCTTCCGCCCACCAGCCGTCCAGCACCGAAAGATTCAATCCCCCGTTGAGAACCACTTTTTGACCGCTCGTGCCGGAGGCCTCTAGCGGCCGGCGCGGATTGTTCAGCCACACATCCACGCCTTGCACGAAGTGCCGGCCCACGTCGATGTCGTAGTCCTCCACGAAGACGAACTTGTCGGCAAACTCCGGGTCGCGCATCAACTGGGCAATCTGCTGTAACACCCGCTTGCCCGGTTCGTCGCGAGGGTGCGCCTTGCCGGCGAACACGAATTGCACCGGGCGCTTCGGATCGTTGACCATGGAGGCGAGTTTTACGATGTCCCGCAGCACCAGATTGGCCCGCTTGTAGGTGGCGAAGCGCCGCGCGAATCCGATGGTCAGGGCGTCGGGACTCAGCAGGCGGCTGAGTCTCTGCAAGGTTTCCGGAGGCTCGTCCCGGCGCCGCGCCTGCTCCACCGCGCGCCGCCGCACGAACTCGAGCAGCCGCGCCTTCAGGCTGAGGTGGGTCTCCCACAGCTCGCCATCGTCCACGTTCTCGATGCCTTCCCAGATGTGCGGGTCGCCGCTGTGTTCGTGCCAGCCGGTTCCCAGGTGCCGGTCGTACAGGCGGAACATCTGCGGCGCAAGCCAGGTAGGCACGTGCACGCCGTTGGTGATGTGGCCGATGGGAACGGCGTCTTCCGGCCGTCCGGGATAGAGCCCGGTCCACATGGCGCGCGACACCTCGCCGTGCAGCGCCGAGACCGCGTTGGAACGCCGCGCCAGGCGCAGGCCCAATACGGTCATGCAGAACTCTTCGTGGGGATTGCCGGGGTTTTCGCGCCCCAGCGACATCAGGCCGTCGTGCGAGAGCCCCAACTGCTCGCGCAGCGGCCCCAGGTGTTCCTCCATGAGGCCGGCGTGGAACCGGTCGTGACCGGCCGGCACCGGAGTATGGGTAGTGAAAACGAGTTCCCGCGACACCCTCGGGAGGGTCTCGTGAAATCCGGCTCCCTCTTCCTGCATGCGCGCGCGGATGGCCTCCAGCACCGCGAATCCGCTGTGGCCTTCGTTGAGGTGCAGCACCCCGGGCGTGACGCCCAGGGCCTTCAGCGCGCGGAAGCCGCCCACGCCCAGCAGCAGCTCCTGGCGGATGCGCACCCGGCCATCGCCGCCGTAAAGACGGGAGGTGAGCTCGCGGTCCTCGGGCAGGTTGCCTTCCACGTTGGAGTCGAGCAGCAGCAGATCGCAGCGCCCCACTTTCACCCTCCACACCTTGGCGCGAATGGCTCCGCTGCGCGTTTCCACCTGCACCGTGACCGGTTCCCCCTTCCTGGCAATGGCCGGTTCCATGGGCAACTGGTTGACATCCGTCTGGAGGTATTCTTCCCGCTGCCAGCCGCCCGAATCCAGGTGCTGGCGAAAGTACCCCTGCCCGTAGAACAGACCAACCCCGATCAGGGGAATGTCCAGGTCGGACGCGCTTTTGATGTGGTCGCCCGCCAGGACGCCGAGTCCGCCGGAATAGATCGGAATGGATTCGTGCAGTCCGAACTCGGCCGAGAAGTAGGCCACCGGCCGGGGACGCAGCACGCCGGCGTTGGTGGCGCCCCAGGTCCGGTCCAACTGCAGGTATTCCTGCTGGCGCCGGTAGGCGTAATTGATCCGGCCGTACAGCACCAGTTCCCCGGCGCGGCGCTGGAGCGTGGCCAGAGGGATCTCGCTCAGCAGCGAGATGGGGTTGTGATGGAGTTGCCGCCAGCGCACCGGATCCAGGTCGCGGAACAGGCTGTTGGTGTCGTTGTCCCAACTCCACCAGAGGTTGCGCGCCAGCGCCCAGAGCTTTTCCTGCGCGGGGGCGATAAAGCGATCGAGCGCGCGGGCTTCGCTCACCACCGGCGCCACCTGGGTAGCGGTTTCGGCCAGCATGCGGATTTCATCCTCGCGGAAGATGCGGGCCTCTACCGTTTGCACCACCAGCACGCCCTGCAGCACGCCGCGATCGATCAACGGGACGCCCAGGAACGACTGGTAGGCATCTTCGCCGGCCTCGGTAAAGTACTTGTATCGCGGATGATTCTTGACTTGCTCCACGGCCACCGGGCGCACTTGCTCGGCCACCATGCCAGTGAGACCTTCATGCAAAGCCAGCCGGAGCGTGCCGATGCACTGGGGCCGAAGCCCCACCGTTGCCGCCAGCACCAGGTTGGCGCGATCGGGCTCCAGCAGATACGCCGAACATACATCCGAATGAAACCGGTTGGCGATCAACGCGACCACGTTCATGAGGGTTTCGGCCGGTTTTCCGCCCTCCGCCGTAAGTTTGGCGATTTCCTCCAACGTCAAAACGTGGTGGGCATCATCACTATAAGCAGGTGCGGTCATGGGTTCCTTTTGCCTTCCTGTAGCAATAACGACCGGGTTGGGGCGCGGACGGGGCGAGAGCCAGTTCGGGAAACGTGGCGAACTTTCCTCCCAGTCTAAGCGCATTGCAGGCGGCGAAGCAAATATCCGCGCGAATTCGGCGAATTCGTTGGGGTGGCTGCGCGGGGCCGTCGGCGCGAGTTCGGGGGTGCCTGCGCGGACACATCGGCGCGCGGGCGCCCGAAAACATCGGCGCGAATTCGGGGTGGGTTGCGCGGAGATATCGGCGTGGGGGGGAACCCGAAAACATCGGCGCGAATTCGGGGTGGGTTGCGCGGAGATATCGGCGCGGCGAGCGCCCGAAGACATCGGCGCGAATTCGGGGTGGGTTGCGCGGAGATATCGGCGCGGCGGGCGCCCGAAGACATCGGCGCAAATTCGCGTTGGGCGGCGCGGAGATATCGGCGGGCGGGCGCCCGAAGACATCGGCGCAAACTCGCGTTGGCGGCGCGGAGATGTCGGCGGGGGGGCGCCCGAAGACATCGGCGCAAATTCGCGTTGGGCGGCGCGGAGATATCGGCGCGGCGGGCGCCCGAAGACACCGGCGCGAATTCGCGTTGGCGGCGCGGAGATATCGGCGCGGGGGCGCCCGAAGACATCGGCGCAAATTCGCGTTGGGCGGCGCGGAGATATCGGCGCGGCGGGCGCCCGAAGACATCGGCGCAAATTCGCGTTGGGCGGCGCGGAGATCTCGGCGCGGCGGGCGCCCGAAGACATCGGCGCAGCACCGATGCGGGGGGAGCGAGTTGCGCGCTACCCTAGGGTGAGATGTCCGATCGCGAGGGAACACTGCTGCCCGGTTTCGAGAGTTCCCTGTTTTTCGAAACGCCGGAAGAGATCTACGCACGGGTATTTCGGGAGCTGAAACCGCGCACGCCGGTCCCCGAGCTGCACGTGGAATTCTGCCGGTTCGCCAACGCGGACAGTTTTATCCGCCTGGAAAACGGGCGTCTCGCGGTGCGGATTTCCGACCTGCTGGCGGCGGCGCCGGCGCCGGTGATGGAGGCCCTGGCGCACATTCTGCTGGGAAAGCTTTACCGCAAGCCGGTCGCGCGCCTCTATCACCATCGCTACCGGCTCTACCTGAATCGCCGCGATATGCGCCGCCAGGCGCACTTGATCCGGCAAATCCGCGGCCGCAAATTCGTATCCGGTCCCCAGGGCGAGGTCTACGATCTCGAGGAGATATTCCAGCGGCTCAACCGCCAATTCTTCGACGGTTTGTTGGGAATGCCGCGTTTGGGCTGGAGCCGGGGGACTTCCCGCAGCATGCTGGGGCATTTCGACCCGTCGCACAATGCCATCGTGATCAGCCGGATTTTCGATCAGCCGGGCCGCCCGGCGCTAGGCGTCGAGTATGTGATGTTCCACGAAATGCTGCACTTGCGATATCCCGTGGATCACCATGGGGCGCGGCGGAGGGTGCATACCAAGGAATTCCGGGAGGCGGAAAAGCAATTTCCGCAATTAAAGGAAGCGAAAGAAATAATCAAGCGGCTGTAGCGGCGGACTCTTCCATTAGCCGCTACAGCCGCTCCCGAAATCGGAGAAATTCCGGCGCCGGGATCAGGCGACCATAGATTCGGCAGCCGGAACCAGGCTTCGCAACTCCAGGCGCATCAGGTCGAAAACACCGACCAGTCTCGTCACATCAACCCCGCAAACACCCCAACGATAAAAGAATAAATGGAAATATACCAAGACCATGCCCCAGGCAAACAACACCTGGTGCTGGACCAGCACGGACGCCAAATCGGGCCGGTCATGCCTGGATTGCAGCATGAGGACCTTTAGCGCCGCACAAACGCGCGCAAAATCGGCGCTCAGGCAGCGTAAATAACCGCGAAAGATCTGGCACCGCTGAGCGCGGAGTTTGGCAGCCATTCGGGAAGTGAAACCGGGTTGAGATCGCAGAAATTCCAGATCGCCGCCATCGAGCAACCGCATCATTGGACGATAGCGTTCGACGGAAAGTTCATCGATCCATTCGGCGGTCAATGGCAACCCTCCGCCATTGGACGCCACTTTCTGGACGAGCAGAAACAACGCTGCAGCCAGCGCCAGGAATGTCACCATCGATATGCCAATCACGTATTCCATGACACCCTACTTTCTTCGTCAACTAGAGCATAGAATTGTTTGAGCCAAAACACAATATAACGACATTAATATCCGGTCCGATTTTTCTGAAGATAACACCTGATTATTGGAAGAAATGCGCCTTATTGATGGGAAACCTTGAGGAGCGTGGCGTTGAGAGCGTCGAGTTGCCGGAGGACGTGTTCTTCCGAGCCCGGGCCGAGGTGAGGCATGCCGGCGTGGACTGCTTCTCCCTGGGCGCTGAGCAGCAGCCACCAGACTATCGAACATGCGGCGGCGACGCCCACCACCGTCACATTTAACGCTGGGCCGATTGTGACGGTAAACAGCGTGCGCAGCAGCAGGGCCAGCGTGTTGCTCAGAAAGAAAACGGCATAGATCCCCGTATGCACGATGACGTTCCGGCTTAATGGCACCGGAAAGCGCCCCAGGAAGAGCACTATCAGCAGGATGAAAAGGACCAGGCTCAAATCCACGCCGCGTTCCACGGCTATCTCCCGGAAAAGATTCTTGGAGGGTTCGGGCGTCGAGGGCGTGATTTTGGGCAGCAGCGTCAGCACGGAAATGCTAACGGAAACCACGATGGCCAGATACATAGCCCACCGCCCCAAGGTGTACAGGCCTTCGTATCTCTCCAGCACCAAACGATACAGTTCCAGCACGACGAGAATATAAAAGAGCATCACCACCGGCTCGGTATATAAGAAAAGATCCAAATACGCTCGGGAACCCGGACCCTGGTGGTACCGGATCCAGGAAAAGGTCAGGTACGGAAGGCGAAAAATGAAGTAGGCAAAGAAGATCCGGTAGCGCCGGTAAAGCCCCGAAGAATACAGTTTGATCACGACGAGAGCTGAACCGAGGATGGAAACAAGCTGGAAACACGAAACGAGCGCGTTACTCGACATCGGAATCGTCTCAAACCGATTCTAACACCGCGCAGCGCGCTCGTTGACTGCCAAGCCTCACTCTAGTGGACGTAGGGGCAGGGGTTGCAGGTCGGGAAGGGGATCTCCACCCGCGCCGTCCGGGCGGTTGCCAGGAATGCAAAAGCGACTAACGCGAGTACAACGAACTTCTTCATGGGGTACGTTTCCTTTCTTACTTTTAGGGCGTCTTTCAAATTTCTATAGTAAGCTGGTTCCATACTATTTGAACTTGCCAGTGTTAGGGCAATCGCCGTAAAGTTTTTCCAAAAGTGGAACAGATCCTCCGGCAAACACCTTACTGCGCGGCCAGGCGACGCCGGGGGGAGGCCCCGCGGAGAGCCGCGGGAGGGCGCGCTGGGCACGGGGATGGGCGCGGAGCCCGACCCCCTGAGCCAGGCTCGCAGCACGCCCGGCCCCCAGCGGACACCCCCGTCGCGGAGAGCCACGGGAGGACGCGCTGGGCACGGGGATGGGCACGGAGCCCGACCTTTCCCGGCGGCTCAGAACCGCGGCACGTCCCCGCACCGCAACCCCGTCCCGGCTAAGCCCCCAGTATTCAACTCATTACGAGCTTCCACCGAACCAGGGGGCGCCACGTACCGGGGGCGCACGGGGGCGTACCGGGGGCGTCCGCCCCGCAATCGGGTCCCACGGATGGCGTAGCCGGGCCAGCGGCGACGGGGCGCGCGACAGCGATTCCTTACGGGGTTGAGGACTTGGGCGGGATTGTCGAAATTCGGGAACGGCGGCGCTTGCGCGATTCCAGGAGCATCGCTACGCCGGTCACCTGGCCGACCACGTCGATGTCCGAGGATTCGAAGACCGCCGGCGGCAACTGCACCGACGGGTGGGGCAGCAGCAGCAGGCGCGATCCCATCCGGCTGCACCAGCCGACGCGATATCCGTCGCGATGCTCCAGAAAATAAATCGGCCGGTCGAGCTCGCCGCTCCAGCCGTCGGAGGCGATCTTGCGCCGCCCCTGATCGATCAGCAGCAGCGATCCCGGCTGGAGAATCGGGTACATGAACCAGTCCTCCAGCCCGACGAATCCGTAACGGTAGTGCCGATGGTCCAGTCCAGCCAGGAAATTCAGCGGCAGTTTCCCCCAACGCCGGATCATGTGGCTGAGAAAGGTGGTCTTGTTCAGGTCGATTTCCCTGTCGAGCGGTTGGGGAACCATCGCCGGATCGTCGTCCGAAAGCTGGATGGCATGGGTCTCGGCCAACGGGGTTTCGAGGATGTCGGATGCCATCTGGTCCAGCGCAACGCCGTACCACCGGAGCACTTCCTTCCAGTCCAGCCGGTAGATGGTGCACAGCGTGTAGAGCCGGTAGATGGTGGGTACGGTCCCTTTGTTCTCGATGTCGGCAAGGCGGCTCAGAGCCACGGCAAAGTCCTCGCTGCCCCGCCGGCGGGCGATGGCCTGACTGGCCTCCGCCACATCGCGGTAGGTCAGTTTCAACCGCTCGCGAGCATGCCTGAGCATTTCTCCCGGACGCTCCATGTTATGATCCTCGCTGTGCCGCGAGTCCGCCCGGGGCAGTCCCGGACAACCCGCCGAACGGAAGTATAGCCCTGTGCGGGGGATTGCGGCAAGGGAAATCCTCATGTTCTGTTCCGAAACCGGAACAGGGCGGAAAAAAAGTTGAGAGAAACGGCGTGAAGGTAATCGTAGGAATTTCCGGAGCCAGCGGCGCCATTTACGGTCTCCGGCTCTTAGAACGCTTAGGTGGACAACAGAATGTGGAAATTCACCTCATCCTGTCAAAATCCGGAGAGAAAACTTTGTTTCTGGAAACCGGGAAGTTGGCTGCCGACGTGCGAAGCCTGGCGCATTTCTGGCACCCCCTGGAGGATATTTCCTCCCGGCTGGCCAGTGGATCGAACCCCATGGACGCGATGGTAGTGGCTCCGTGCTCCATCCATACCATGTCGTCCATCGCCACGGGAATCAGCGGCAACCTGCTGGTGCGCGCCGCGGATGTCATTCTGAAAGAAAAGCGCAAGCTGATTTTGCTGGTCCGGGAAAGCCCATTGCATCTCGGGCACCTTAGAAATATGACGGCGCTGGCGGAAATGGGCGCCATTATTGCCCCACCTATCCCCGGTTTTTATCACCATCCGCAGACGGCGATGGATATTGTCGACCACAGCGTGGACCGGGTGCTGGATCTTCTGGGCCTGCCGGATGAGGCGGTGCGGCGCTGGCAGGGAGGCGGAAAATGAAGAAGAAAAAGCCGGGCGTTATCGCATTCCAGGGCGCGCGGGGCGCCTTCAGCGAGGAGGCCGCGCGCAAGCTGGTCGGGCCTGCCATCGAGGTTCTGCCGTGCGAACGTTTCGAAGACGTTTTCCGCAGCCTGAAATCGGGGAGCGTGGCCGGCGCCGTGGTGCCCATCGAAAATACCCTGGCCGGCTCGGTACACGAGAATTACGACCACCTGGTGAATTTCGAGCTTCCCATTATGGCGGAAACCAGCGTGCGTATTGTGCACAACCTGATCGCCAATAAAGGCGTGACATTTTCGAAAATCAAGCGCGCCTTTTCGCATCCCGTGGCCCTCAACCAGTGTCTGGATTTCTTCGCGAAAAACCCGCAAATCGAGCGAATTCCGTTCTACGATACGGCCGGAAGCGTGAAAATGATCGTGGAAGAAGGCCTGACCGACGCGGCGGCGATTGCCTCCTCGGTGGCCGCGGAAATTTATGGCGCCAGGATTTTGCGCCGTTCTATCGAAAGCGACCGCCAGAATTTCACGCGCTTTTTCCTGTTGCGCACGGCGGAATATGCGCGCCGGCACGTGATTCCTCCGTCGGCGCACGCCACCTGGAAGACCTCCCTGGTATTCAGCGTTCACAACGTGCCCGGCGCGCTGTATCGCGCCCTGAGCGCCTTTGCGCTGCGCGACCTCAATATGGCGAAAATCGAATCGCGGCCGCTGCGCGGCAAGCCCTGGGAATATCTTTTTTACGTCGACTTTATCGATCGCGTGGACACCCGCAATGCGCAGAACGCCCTCAACCACCTCGGCGAGCTGGCGGACTTTTTGCGGGTGTTGGGGTGCTACCCGAAGGGGGCGTAGGCGGGCTCCCGCGCAAATGGTAGGGGCGCACCCGCACCCAGGTAGCCCGGGAATTCGGCGGCTTTGCGGGGCGCGCCAGGCCTCGGCCGCTACCGCCGGGGGCCCTGCGCTGGTGGCCGCGCATGGGTCGGCTTCAACGCCGGCGGCCCGGGGGCCCTGCGCTCGCGGCCGCGCATGGGTCGGCTTCAACGCCGCCGGCCCG
>Ga0181529_10004789_pt1 | contig 14425 bp, 18 predicted proteins | sample PEATcosm2014_Bin_36_FD_119763 | JGI IMG/M metagenome (GOLD analysis project Ga0181529, IMG submission 119763) | Peatland microbial communities from MTU Mesocosm Facility, Houghton, MI, USA - PEATcosm2014_Bin10_30_metaG | ecosystem: Environmental > Terrestrial > Soil > Wetlands > Peat | place...
ACCGCCTGTTCTCTTCGCTTCCGTTCGCCCATCGTCGTCAGTTGCGTCCTAATCGTCTCCTTTCCGCCAACCGGCTCCTGCACCGGCATCAACATCTGTGTTCCCCCTCATCGAAGGTTAGCACAGCGGACAGTCAACCCCGCGTGCATAAGTCAAGGAATCTGAGACAGGCTCAAAGGGCTGCTTTCGCTGGACCCATCCAACGGGCGACGCCGCCTACCGACGGTCCAATTGGCCCCCTCCCGCCGACCCACCGCGCCGTCGACCTCATGGAGGCCAAAACTTCCGAAGCCGAAGGGCTGTCAAGGGCGCGCCTTTCGGCGCGCCGCCGTAGGCGGGCGTCGCCCCTTGACAGCCCTTCGGCCTCGGAAACAAGGCGCTTCCGTGAGGTCGACGGCGCTCTCCACCGAGGCGCTACAGAGGCATTGTTTTCAGCGCTTTACGTCGAATTAGCAACTGCGCCGCCAGTGCGTCTCCGTCCGAGTTTCAGCTCAGCGGAGTGAACACTTTGTTGACGCGATTGCCACGCGAACATATCATGAACAAATCGCAAGAGACGCCCACGATGAAATTCGACCGATTTTTCCGCTTAGCCGACGCTCCCGGCGCGGGAGTGTCCTGCAACCAGAGTGGCTTGTTCGTCGGCGAGACGGCGTTGCTCGACAATAGGCGCGACCATCCGGGCCGCTCCGAATGGCGTGCGCGTTCGCTTGCTGATCTCAACCGCGACCTCAGCAAGCGATACGGTCTGCCCATCGACTTCAGCGCAAAGATGCCGGCCGTCGCCGCGATTGCGCGCTCGCTCGGGCGCGGCGACCTCGTTCAAGCGCAGATCGCGGCGCTGCTTCTCCAAATTCCCGATCCGCCGAAGCTGTCAAAGGCGGACCTGACTTCTGGCGAGTTGACCGCGGTGGCGCGCCAGTTGCGAGAGAGCGGTCTGATCAAGGCTGACTGGGACCCAGCAAAACACCCGCGGTGGCCGGCAGAAAGTCCGGACAGCGTCGGCGGACAATTCGCTCCGAGCGACAGTTCCGCCGCCGCGCCGGGCGCCGGAGCGTCGAGCGTCCAGGCGCAGATCGCGATCCCGGCTCCGCCGATCGAAATCCCAATGCCAATCCCGCTTCCTCTGCCGTCCGAGATTGTTCCGCCGCTGATCGCGCCAAATATTCTTCCGCGCAGCCTGCCGCAAAATCCGTATCCGAGCCGACCCAAGTGCGTGAAGGAGTGGCAGCAAGCGACTGACTATTGCTTGAAACTGAAAAACAGCGGTCAGCTCGGAATAGGCGATTACCGAGGCATGGGCCGAACGCTGCGCGAGTGCATAATGGGACAGGTGTCCGAGAGCTGTGGAGGCAACGCGACGAGCGCCTGACGGAACAAAGAGCGGAGAGCTCCCGATGAAGGAACCGACGACGCCTGACGAAGTGAAGGCGCTGCACGATATCTGTCGCACCGATCCGCAGCGCTATCTCAAGATTGTCGATGAGTGGCTGAACGAGAACCCGAACAACCACCGCGCCTATTACGGGCGTCATTTCGCATGGAGGGATTTGGGCGAGCCTCGTCGAGCGCTCGACGACATGAACAAGGTCGTGGAATTGAATCCCGACCCGTTTTCATATTTTTCGCGCGCCGAAGTCTTTCGCCATCTCGGCGAATACGAGAAGGCGCTCGACGACTTCGACCGCAGCGAACGGATGATGCCCGACGAGTGGCGAGACCTCGGCTTTGGCCTGCTGTTCCAAGCGGATTGCCATGCGAGGCTGGGCGACGAGGACAAGGCGTTGGCGTGCTGCGAGCGCTTGCCCGACGACTTCTGGACGCCAGGAATCTTCGAGGCCCCTGGCGGCGACAAGACGGCCGTCGCGCCGCAATTGCGCCTGATCGCCGCCGAGGCGCGTCGGCGCCGCGGCGAGGGCGGCGCTCCGCCTTGACGCCGGCGCGCCGATGGAGCATTGAGCGCGCCCATGATCGCCACCCGACTCCGCCGACGCTGACGTCCGTCCCCGCGCGCCTCTGCGCCGCGCGACCTGCGTTGCCCTTTCGAATCGAGACGATCATGACCTCCACAATTTTCATCGACGGCGAAGCCGGAACCACCGGACTGCAGATCCGCGACAAACTCGCGGGGTTCGCCGGAATCGCCCTGCGCAGCCTGCCGGCCGAATTGCGCAAGGATCCGGCGGCCAAGCTGCGCCTCTACGCCGAGGTCGATCTCGTCATCCTCTGCCTGCCCGACGAGGCGGCGAAGGAGACCGCCAAGGCGATCGAGGGCCTGGGCGCGAAAGCGCCGCGGGTGATCGACGCCTCCTCGGCGCACCGCGTCGCGCCCGGCTGGGTCTACGGCTTTCCCGAGCTGGCGGCCGGGCAGGGCGCGGCGATCGCCGCCGCGCGTCTGGTGACCAATCCAGGCTGCCATGCGACCGGCGCGATCGCGCTGCTCGCGCCGCTGACCGCAGCCGGACTGATCGCCAAGGATTCCGCGATCTCGATCCATTCGGTCAGCGGCTACTCGGGCGGCGGCAAAGCGATGATCGAAGCGTACGAGAGCGGTCGCGCGCCGAGCTTCGAGCTCTACGGGCTGGCGCTGCATCACAAGCATCTGCCGGAGATCGAGCGCTATTCGGGGCTGTCGACGAAGCCGATCTTCGTGCCGTCGGTCGGCAATTTCCGCCAGGGCATGATCGTCAGCGTGCCGTTGCATCTCGACGCCTTGGCAGGGAAACCGCGCGCCGCCGACCTGCGCGCGGCGCTCGCCGCCCACTACAAGGGCGCGCAATACGTCAAGGTCGCGAGCGCCGACGAGACGGCCTCCGCGCTGCGCCTCGAGCCGGAGTCGCTCAACGACACGAACGACCTGCTGATCCACGTCTACGACAACGAGACGCGGCGGCAGGCGGTGCTGGCGGCGAAATTCGACAATCTTGGCAAAGGCGCGTCCGGCGCGGCGGTGCAGAACCTGCAGTTGATGCTGGGGCTGTAAAGCGCCTCTCCAACCAACCGTCATGACCGGGCTTGACCCGGTCATCCAGGCAGTTCGGCCGCGCCAATGGCCGCGCGGTTCGCCCCGGCCATCCGTGTTGGATGGCCGGGTCAAGCCCGGCCAAGACGTGGAAGCGGCCGCGAAACCTATTCCTCGGCTCGACTTTTGCGCGTCGCCAGTCGCCACGCGCCGCGCAGCAGGGCTTCGATGAGCGCGCCCGCGACATAAGCGAGTGCGCAGCAGAACGCCGCCGCCGCAAGGATCTCGCCGATCGAGTCGGCGGCGAAGTCCGACGCGCCGGCGATCGCGCGCGTCGTCAGCGTGTAGGGCAGCGCCGCCAGATTGAGCCAAAGATCGGAAAGGAATGCGCCCCCCGCCTGCGCCCACATCCAATAGGCGACGGCGAAGGCGGCGGCGTAGAGAACCGCCAGCCCCGCGCCGAGATAGGAGCGCGCCGCGCGCATCGGCCGTCGCGCGCTCAGGCCGATTTCGACCAGGCGACGATCCGCTGCGCCTGCTGGCCAAGGCCGTCGACGCCGAGCGACACGGTGTCGCCGGCCTTGAGGAAGCGCGGCGGCTTCTTGCCCGAGCCGACGCCGGGCGGCGTGCCGGTGGTGATGACGTCGCCGGGTTCGAGGATCATGAACTGCGAGATTTCGGACACCAGCCGCGCGACGCCGAAAATCATCGTCGCCGTCGTGCCGCTCTGCATGCGCTCGCCGTTGACGTCGAGCCACATCGACAGCTTCTGCGGGTCGGGAATTTCGTCGGCGGTGACCAGCCACGGGCCGATCGGACCGAAGGTCGGGCAGCCCTTGCCCTTGGTCCATTGGCCGCCGCCGCGCTCGAGCTGGTAGGCGCGCTCGGAGACGTCATTGACGACGCAATAGCCGGCGACGTGGGCGAGCGCCTCCTTGACTGGAACGTAGCTGGCGCGCGCGCCGACGACGACGCCGAGCTCGACCTCCCAATCGGTCTTTTCCGAGCCGCGGGGGATCGTCACGTCGTCGTAGGGACCGACGATGCAGGTCGGCGCCTTGTTGAACAGCACCGGCTCCTTGGGGATCGGCATGCCCGATTCGGCGGCGTGGTCGGCGTAGTTCAGGCCGACGGCGACGAAATTGCCGACGCCGGCGACGCACGGGCCGATGCGCGGCGCGCCGCGAACCGCCGGTAGGCTTTCCGGCTTGATCTTGGCCAGGCGCGCCAGGACCCGCGGCGCCAGCGTCGCGCCGTCGATGTCGGCGACGACCTCGCTCAGATCGCGGATCTTGCCGGCCGCGTCGATGAGCCCCGGCTTCTCCTTGCCCGGCCGGCCGTAACGGACCAATTTCATGCGCGTTTCCCTTCGTTCGACTGGCCGCCCCGTCCGCGGCGTCTCGCACGCCAGCCTTAGCCCAGCCCCGGGTCGTAGACAACGAAACCCGCCCCCCCGCGCGCCGGCGCAACGCTCTGGCAAACGAAACCGACGCGTCATAAGATAAACGCGGAAAGCCGCGTCAACCGCGGAGCGAAGAATTGGTCGAGCCCATGCCGGATCAGGAACGTTTCGCCCTGTTCATCGACGGCGCAAACCTCTATGCGTCGGCCAAATCGCTCGGCTTCGACATCGACTACAAAAGGCTGTTGCGCGAGTTCCAGGGCAGGGGTCGTCTGATCCGCGCCTACTATTACACCGCGCTTGTTGAAGACCAGGAATATTCGTCGATTCGGCCGCTGGTCGACTGGCTCGACTACAATGGCTATTCGGTCGTCACCAAGCCAACCAAGGAATTCGTTGACTCGACTGGGCGGCGCAAAGTCAAAGGCAACATGGACATCGAGTTGGCGGTGACGGCGATGGAGATGGCGCCGCACCTCGATCAAATCGTGCTGTTTTCCGGCGACGGCGATTTCCGCTCGCTGGTTGAATCGCTGCAACGGCAAGGGGTGCGCGTGTCGGTCGTCTCGACCGTCGTCACCCAGCCGCCGATGGTCGCCGACGAGCTGCGCCGCCAGGCCGACGAATTCATCGACCTTGCCCAGCTTGCGCCGCGCATCGGCCGCGATCCGAGCGAACGCGCGGCGCGCGCCGGCGAACCGCGTCGCCAGGCGGCCTATGCGCCCGCTCCGGCGCCGGCGCCGGCGACCGTGCCGCAGGACGAGACCGGGCGCGAGTGAGCGGGCAAAGGGTTCCGGTCATGGCTCGCCGATCGCTGCGGGAGCGCGCGCTTGCCCTTTGACCTCAGCCCGCCCGCCGATTGCCGCGTCTGCGACCGGCTCGCCGCCTTTCGCGACGCCAACCGCGCCGCGTTTCCCGCGTTCCGCAACGCGCCGGTGGAATCGTTCGGCGACCCCGCGGCGCGGCTGTTGATCGTCGGCCTTGCGCCGGGCCTGCGCGGCGCCAACCGCACCGGCCGGCCGTTCACCGGCGATTACGCCGGCGATCTGCTTTACGCCACGTTGCTGGCGTTCGGTTTCGCGGTCGGCGTCTACGACCGCCGCCCGGACGATGGGCTCGCGCTCGTCGACTGCGCGATCGTCAATGCGGTGCGCTGCGTGCCCCCGGAGAACAAGCCGACGCCGGCCGAGATCGGCGCCTGCCGGCCCTATCTCGCCGGCGCGATGAAGGCGCTGCCGCGTCTGGCGGCGATCATCGCGCTCGGGCGCATCGCCCACGACAGCGCACTGCGCGCGCTCGACGTTCGTCCGTCGCGGTTTCCCTTCGGGCACGGCGCGCGACACAACGTCGCGCAGTCGCCGCTCATCCTGTTCGATAGCTACCACTGTTCGCGTTACAACACGAACACGGGTAGGTTGACCCCCGAGATGTTCCACGCTGTTTTCGCCGCGGTGCGTGCGCATCTCGACAACCCGTCGATGCAATAGAGGCCACCGGGGAAGCGCGGTCCGATGATCGGCGCGGCGGATGTGGCGAAGGGGAACAGGCATGAACGTGCATTCGTTCGGACAGCACGAGGGCGCGCCGGTGTTCGAGGCGACGATCGCCTCCAAAGCGGGAGCGACCGCCAAGATTCTCACCTGGGGCGCAGTGCTGCGCGATCTCGTCGTGCCGCTCGGGCAGGGCAAGCAGCGGGTGACGCTCGGTCTCAATTCGATCGAGGATTACGTCGCCCATTCACCGTACTTCGGCGCCGTGCCGGGCCGCTACGCCAACCGCGTCGCCAACGGCCGTTTCACGCTCGACGGCGCCGTGTACAACATCGCGCGCAAGCCCGGCGACAAGCATGCGCTGCACGGCGGGCCTAACGGCTTCGGGCGGCGAGTGTGGAAGCTCGGCCCCGTCGACGCGTCGTCAGCCACGCTCGAACTGGACTCGCCCGATGGCGATCAGGGTTTCCCGGGCGCCCTGCGCGCCGTTTGCGTCTATCGCTTGCTCGAGCCGGCGACGTTGCGGGTCGAACTCTCGGCAACCTGCACCCGTTCGACGATCGTCAATCTCACCCAGCACGGCTATTTCAATCTCGACGGGTCCAGCGACGTGCGCGACCACGAACTGGCGATCTTGAGCGACTTCTACACGCCGTCGGACGACGAGCTGATCCCGACCGGCGAAATCCGCTCCGTCGCCGGCACCCCCTTCGACTTCCGCCAACCACGGTCGATCCGCAATCCGTCGGGACAGATCTACGACGTCAATTTCGTGGCTGCGCGCGCGCCCGACGCGTCCGGCCTCGCGCCGGTCGCGCGCGTGCGTTCGCCGCTCAACGGCCTGACGATGGAGCTGCATAGCAGCGAACCGGGCGTCCAGTTCTACGACGCCGCCAAGCTCGTCTGCGCCGCGCCGGGGCTCGACGGCGCCCACTACGGCGCCCACTCAGGCTTATGCCTGGAGCCGCAGTGCTTCCCCGATTCGCCCAACCGGCGCCATTTCACCCCTTGCCGGCTGGCGCCGGGGGAGACTTATCGCCACGTCAGCGAATTCCGCTTCGCCTAATTGACGCTGCAGACGCGGCCGGCGGCCGCGCCTGGGATAGCCTTTGGCGCGGTTAATCCTGCGCCAGGCTCGCGTTGGGGCCGGCGTCGGCCAGCGCCTGGCCGACCTCGAGGCCGAGATCGTCCATCGAGGTTTCCTCGCGCACATTGAGGTCCTCGCCCTTGGCCTGACGCTCCGCCTGCTCCTGGGAGCGGGCGACGTTGACGGAAACAAAAGCCTCGACTTCCGGGTGGGGGTGGATCGGCGTCTTGTGCAGGCCAAGCGTCTTGATCGGGTGGAGCAGCGCCACCTGGTTGCGGTGGATCTGGAAGCCCGCGGCGCTGATCGCTTCAGCGATGTCGCGCGCCGAAACCGAGCCGTAAAGTTGCCCCGTTTCGCCCGCCTGGCGGATGATGACGAAGCTCTTGCCGTCGAGCGTCGAGGCGATGTCGCCGGCCGCGCGCTTCATCTCGAGGTTGCGCACCTCGAGGTCTGCCCGCTGGCTTTCGAACTTCTTCTTGTTGGCTTCGGTGGCGCGCAACGCCTTGCCGTGCGGCAAGAGAAAATTGCGGGCGTAACCGTCCTTGACGCGCACTGTGTCGCCCATGTGGCCGAGCTTGCCGACGCGCTCCAACAAAATCACTTCCATCGTTCTCTCCTCAGGTTCGGCGTGATTGCGAAACTCAAGTCTTCGAGCGGCGCGCCGCAGCGGCGCGAACGCGCAAATTCACCGCGCTGTCGGCCAAGCCGACCAACGCGATTAGCGGCAGCGTCCAGGCGGCGCGAACGCCGGTGCAGAAATAAAGCGCTGCGATCAGCAGCGGCCGCAGCGGCAGGCCGCGCGACAGCGCGTGCAGCACCGCAAAGCCCTGTAGCGCGTAAGCCGCGGCGAGCGGGCCGGCGAACACCCAGGCGAACTGATCGATTGGTTCGGGCAGGGCGATCGCCACGCCGACCGTGATCGCCGCGACGAGGGCGAGCGGCCGCGGCAGGACGAATTCGCTCGGCAGATCCGGCCAGGGACGCGGCAGGCGGTGCGACAGCGCGGTCGAACGCCCCGCGGCATAGAGATTGGCGCACAGGGTCAGGAAGCCGAGCGTCGCCGTGGCGAGGGGCGCGAGCTTCGCCACCTCTTGAGCGACGTCGCGCGCGCTGACGCCGTCGGGCAGGACGTCGACGCCCTCAAGGGCCTGTTCGATCGCCGGCGTGAGTTCGGAGACCAGCGCCTGCAGACCCGCTTCGTAGCCGCTGTAACCGATGATCAGGGTTGCGAGGCCAGCGAGACCGGCGAGCGCCCCGAGCGCCGCCGCGAGCGTAACGACGGCGCCAATCGGGGTGCGAGCGGGAACGTCGGGGTCGCTCGGACGCCAGGGCGGCGCATAGCGCGACAAGACGGCGAAAGTCGGCAGGATCCAGGCGGGCGCGGCGACAATCAGCAGGAAGGCCAACGCGCCCTGCACGTCGAAGACGGCGAACAACGCCGACGAGGCGACGGCCGCCGCCAGGAGCCCGCCGAACGCGCCCCAACCGAAGGCGGCGATCATCAGCGGCATCGGCGCGAGATAGGCGAGGGCGAGCGCGAGCGGCGTGCCCTTGACGGTAAGGGCGAACAACAAGGCCGAAACGGCGCCGGCGCCGACCGGAACGGCGAAACGTTGGATCATGCGAATGCGCTGTCCCGCGATCCGAGGCGGTTAGAGGCCGACGATCCCGTCGGCCCCAACTCGTCCCGCGCGGCTAGGCCGTGCGGAACTGTTCGTTCATGAGGGGCGATTGACGCCCCGCCTCATCGTCAGCGAATGACGTAAGGCAGCAAGCCGAGGAAGCGCGCGCGCTTGATCGCTTGAGCGAGTTGGCGCTGCTTGCTGGCCGACACCGCGGTGATGCGCGACGGCACAATCTTGCCGCGCTCCGAGATGTAGCGAGACAGAAGACGCGTGTCCTTGTAGTCGATCTTCGGCGCGTTGGCGCCGGAAAACGGGCAGGATTTGCGGCGGCGGAAGAAGGGGCGGCGGGGCGCGGTGGCCATCAGAATGCTCCGGCTTGGGCGTCGTCGCGAGGACGGCGGGGGCGGTCAGGACGGTCGCCGCGATCGCCACGGTCAGGGCGCGGGCCGCGGCCGCCGCGATCGTCGCGGTCGCTCTCTTCGCGCTTGCGCAGCATCGCCGACGGGCCGGCTTCGTGCTCGTCGACGCGCAGGGTGAGATAGCGGATCACGTCTTCGTTGAGGCTGAGCTGACGCTCCAGCTCGACGATCGCCGCCGACGGCGCCTCGATGTTCAGCAGCGTGAAATAGGCTTTGCGGTTCTTCTTGATGCGGAAGGCGAGGGACTTAAGCCCCCACGCCTCGACCTTGGCGACCGAACCGCCGTTGGCGGCGATGAGGGCCTTGAGCGTCTCGGTGAGCGCTTCGACCTGGGGCGCGGTCACGTCTTGCCGCACCAAATAGATATGCTCGTACAGAGCCATGGAGAGCCTTTCCTTCGTCGTTCGGAAGCCCCGCGCTGAGCCCTTCGAGCCGTTTGGAAAGGCTCGAGGCGGATCTTTCGAAGGCGGGAACACCGAAAGCCGAGCTTTTAAGCTCTACCGCGCCCTCATCGGCCGCGGCCTTCCGTTCAGCCCCCAGCGGGAACTTCGACCGCGCGCTTATAGACGAGCCGGCGGCCGGCGCAAGCGAAATCCACCTCAGTCCGGCGGCGCGAAGCTCATCACCCGGTCGTGGGGGAAGTCATAGAGCTTGCCCGTCTCGCCCCATTCCGGCGCGCAGAGCGCGACGATCTTAGGGGCGAGCTCCTCAGGAGTGCGCAAGGTCATCGGATCTTCGCCCGGCATCGCCAAAGCGCGCATCCGGGTGCGCAGCGGCCCGGGATTGACCAGCATGACCCGGATCGCCGAGGTGTTGACGGTCTCGGCGGCGTAAGTGCGCACCAGCGCGTCGAGCGCCGCCTTGGAGACGGCGTAGGGGCCCCAGTAGGCCAGCAGCTCGGCGCGGCTCGCCGCGCCCGAAGTGACGAACGCCGCCCGCCCGGCTTGCGATTGGCGCAGCAATGGGTCGAGGGCCCGAATGAGCCGCCAGTTCGCCGTGACGTTGACCGCCAGGACCTCTTCCCACTGCTTCGGGTCGACGTGGTGGAGCGGTGAAAGCGGGCCAAGCACGCCAGCGGCGCCAACGAGGACGTCGAGGCGGCCCCAGCGCCTATGCAACGCTTCGCCGAGCCGGTCGATGGCGGGAAAATCGCGCAAATCGCAAGGCGCCAAGGTCGCCGGCGTATCGATGTCGGGGCGCAGCGTACGGATCTCGTCGTCGAGGTCCTCGAGCCCGCCCTGGGTGCGCGCCAGCGCGACCACGTGGCAGCCGGCGGCGGCCAGCGCGAGGGCGGCGGCGCGGCCGACGCCGCGCGAGGCGCCGGTGACGAGAGCGACGCGGGTGGATAGTGGCGCGCTGTTCATGTCGGACTCGCTTGCCTTGACAGGTCCGCCTAAGACGGCTCGGAAGCGACTAGCAGGCCGGAGCGTCCGACGCCACCGAGAAGCGAATCAATTCAAGTCGCTGCGACCTTGCGGCGCGGCAAATGACTTTCCTCGCCAATGGCTTTTGGTGTAACGTCTTCGCCTCGATTGGGGCGTCTGCCGCCAGATTTGGCGTCGTTGAAACGGTCTGTCGACCGTGCGTGGGGCGTTGAATCGTTCGCCGCCATGAGAGTGTGCTGGGGGGGACCATGTCCGAAGTCAAAACCGACCGCGCCAATGGTCGGACCGTGACGCGCGCCGACCTCTCTGAGGTCGTTTATCATCGAGTCGGCCTTTCACGCACGGAATCGGCGGAACTTGTCCAGGCCGTCCTCGACGAGATTTGCGACGCTGCGGCGCGCGGCGAGACGGTCAAGTTGTCGTCCTTCGGATCTTTCGTCGTCCGCTCGAAGGGGCAGCGCATCGGCCGCAACCCGAAGACCGGCGTCGAAGTGCCGATTTTGCCGCGTCGCGTGATGGTCTTCAAACCCTCCAACGTATTGAAGGCGCGCATCAACGGCGGAACGGCGGCGCGGCGCAACGGCGCCGCGGCGGCCGACTGAAGCGCGGGGTGGGGAGCGAGGCGCTATGGACAAGAGCCCGGAAGCGTTTCGTACGATCAGCGAAGTTGCGGAGGAAATGGACCTGCCGCAGCACGTGCTGCGGTTCTGGGAGACGCGTTTTCCCCAGATCAAACCGTTGAAGCGCGGCGGCGGTCGGCGCTACTACCGGCCCGACGACGTCGACCTGCTGCGCGCCGTCAAGCAACTCCTCTACGGCGAAGGCTACACGATCAAAGGCGTGCAAAAGCTGTTGCGCGAGCAGGGCGCGGCTTTGGTGGCGCGCGGGCTCGCCGGCCGCGAGCGCGCCGAGGCGACAAAGGCCGCCGCTAGCCCCGTCGTCGAGAAATCGCCCGCGCCGCGTCCGGCGGCGGACGCGGGGCCGGCCGTCGCCCAGCGCGGCGACGTTGCAGCGTTGCGCGCCATTCTCGGCGACCTGCGCGAAGCCGAGCGGCTGTTGTCGCTGGCGCGCAGCGGCGGAACCGGGGCGTGACGCAATTGCGAGCGCCTTGGCAAGGCCGCGCCGCATTGCCTCTGGCGCGCGCTTTGCCTATAAGGCGCACCGTCGGAGTGTAGCGCAGCCCGGTTAGCGCACTTGTCTGGGGGACAAGGGGTCGTGGGTTCGAATCCCGCCACTCCGACCATCTAACCTCTTGGGTTAGATCGAGAAAATCCGAGCGATCAACGGCGTCGAACGCGCTCGTCGGCGCGCGCCGCTTGGGCGCGAAAGCGGCGCGCCAATTCGATCGGAGCGACGGTCTCGCCGTCCTCGTATTGGCCGATCTCGATCCGCCACAGATTGCCGGCAAGTTCATTGGCGAAGGCGCCGGCCTCGCGCGAAGTCAGAAAGATCCGCAGCCTCCAACCGACGCGGTCGACCGAACCGCTCGCTGACAATTTGGCGAAACGCACGAAATGCCGCATGGCGTTCCTCCCGCCACAGAGCGGCAGGGTAGCTCGCCGCTTCAGGCCGTCTATCGGGTGCGCCAAACATCCATGTGCATAAGCTCGCGATTGCGGTGGATAAGCCGGCGCGTGCGCATTCCAACGTCACAGTCGATCAACGCCGATCGACCTTCCGGTCCGCCCGCGTCATTGATTCGCATAATGTATATTATGGAACCACACGATGTCGCCAAACGGCTCAAGCCGCACGCGGCTCAGGCGCGAACCAGTCTTCTGCGCGGCAAGGACTGTCAAAATCCTTCGATACGCATGCCGTCATAGGCCGGCTCGACGCCGGACGGCAGGCGTCTGCGCAGCGTCTCGTAATCGAGGTCGATGTGCAGATTGGTCAGCACGGCGCGACGCGGGCGCATCCTCTCGATCCCGGCCAGCGCGTCGTCGAGGCTCCAGTGCGACGGGTGCGGCGCGTAGCGCAACGCGTCGACGACCCAGACGTCGAGGCCCTCAAGCCAACGTCGACTCGCTTCCGGCACGCCGTTGAGGTCGGGCGTGTAGGCAAGGCCGCCGAAACGGAAGCCGAGGGCGCCGATGTCGCCGTGCTCGAGGTCGAACGGGATCGCCTCGATCGCGCCGCCCGCTCCTTCGACGACGATCGGCTCGCCGGCGCGGATGCGCCGCTCTGCGGCCATCGGCGGATAGGAGCTCCCGGGCGGGGTCGCAAAGATGTATCCGAACTTGCGCCGCAGAGCCTCTGAGGTCGTCGCGTCGACATAGATGTCGAGACGTCGCCGCATCGCCATGTAGATTGGCCTGAGATCGTCCATGCCGTGCGTATGGTCGGCATGCTCGTGGCTGATGAGCACGGCGTCGAGGCTGGCGACGTTGGCGTCGATCAGTTGCTCGCGCAGATCGGGCGAGGTGTCGACCAGCGCCTGCGTGCGGCCCCTCGACCCCTCGCGCGCAACCAGGACCGAGCAGCGGCGGCGACGATTGCGCGGATTGTTGGGGTCGCAGGCGCCCCACCCTTGCGCGACCCGCGGCACGCCTGCCGACGATCCGCAGCCGAGGATGGTCAGCGACAGGCTCACGCTGCGCCGTCCCCGGCCGCAATCTTGGCGAACAGCCGTAGCGTGTTGGCGCGGGTCGCGGCGGCGAGCGCGGCGAAGTCGACGCCCTTCGTTTCGGCGAGGACGCGCGCCGTCTCGACGACGAAGGCCGGCTCGTTGCGCCGGCCGCGGTGCGGAACCGGCGCCAGATACGGCGCGTCGGTCTCGACCAGCAGCCGGTCGAGCGGAATGTCGCGCGCCAGCGCGCGCAAGTCGGCCGAATTCTTGAACGTCAGCACGCCGGAGAACGACACGTAGAGGCCGAGCGCCAGGCCCGCCTCGGCCAGCGCGCGCGACGAGGTGAAGCAGTGCAGCACCGCGGCGAACGCCCCCTGCCCCATTTCGTCGCGCAGGATGGCGGCGACGTCGTCGTCGGCTTCGCGCGCGTGGATGACAAGCGGCAGCTTAAGCTCGCGCGCCAGCGCGACCTGGGCGCGGAAGACGCGCTTGGCGACGTCGGGCGGCGCGTAATTGTAGTGGTAGTCGAGTCCCGCCTCGCCGATCCCGACGCATTTCGGATGCGCGGCGAGCGCGCGAATCGCCGAGGCGTCGGTCTCGGGCTCCTCGGCGGCGTGATGGGGGTGCGTGCCGACAGTGAAATAGACCGAAGCAAAGCGCTCGGCGATCGTCCGTAGGCCATCGGCCTGGGCGACGCGGGTCGAGATGGTCGTCATCCGCTTCACGCCCGCCGCTTCGGCGCGCGCCACGACATCTTCGATCTCGTCGGCGAAATCGGGGAAATCGAGGTGGCAATGGCTGTCGATCAGCGTCATGCCTTGGCTTCGCCTTCCGGCTCCACGTAGCGCGGAAAAACCGGTTTCGGCGCCGGCAGCGCCGCGCCAGGCATGAGCCGTCGCGGCGCTGAGAAGCGGCCGGCCTCGCCGCCGGCGTCGACCGCGGCGAAGTCGCGGTCTTCGGCGGCGACGCCGAGCAGATCGAGCAGCTTGGCCATCGCGCTAGGCATCGCCGGCTGCAACAAGACGGCGGCGACGCGCAGCGCTTCGATCGTCGTGTAAAGTGTCAGGCGCATGCGCGCCGGATCGGTCTTGGCCAGTCGCCATGGCTCCGCGGCGGCGAAATAGCGGTTGGCTTCCGCCACGACCTCGAACACGGCGCCGAGATAGAGATGGAGCGAGAAGCTGCGCATGTGTTGGCGCGTGAGACCGATCAGCGCGTCGGCGCGCGCCAGGATCGCCAGATCGGCGGCGCCGGGCTCGGCGTCGCGCCAATCGGGCGCGACTCCGCCACAGTTCTTGGCGATCATCGACAGCGACCGTTGCGCGAGGTTGCCAAGGTCGTTGGCGAGGTCGGCGTTCATGCGTTGGACGATCGCCTCGTGCGAATAGCTGCCGTCCTGGCCGAACGGAACCTCGCGCAGGAAGAAATAGCGCAGCGGGTCGACGCCGTAAGCGGCGACCAGATCGGCCGGGCTGACGACGTTGCC
>Ga0181529_10004790_pt1 | contig 14423 bp, 12 predicted proteins | sample PEATcosm2014_Bin_36_FD_119763 | JGI IMG/M metagenome (GOLD analysis project Ga0181529, IMG submission 119763) | Peatland microbial communities from MTU Mesocosm Facility, Houghton, MI, USA - PEATcosm2014_Bin10_30_metaG | ecosystem: Environmental > Terrestrial > Soil > Wetlands > Peat | place...
AGAGCGGGCCGTAGACCACGTACGAATGACCGGTGATCCAGCCGGGGTCTGCGGTGCACCAGTAGACATCGTGCTCCTTGATGTCGAAGATGTACTTGGTTGTATAGTATACGCCGACCATGTACCCGCCGCAGGTATGGACAATCCCCTTCGGGGCACCGGTCGTCCCGCTTGTGTACAGGATAAAGAGCGGATCTTCCGCATCCATGACTTCTGCCGGGCAGTCATTGTCCACGTCCGCCATCACATCGTAGAAATCGATCTCCATCTCGCTGTGGAGTTCGACCGGGATACGCTGCTCCCGGCGCAGGATGATCAGGTGCTCGACCATAGGCGCATTGATGATCGCTTCCTGGATGACATGCATGAGAGGGATCGACTTGCCTCGCCGGATCGCCATATCGGCGGTGATCACAATCTTCGCACCGGCGCCGACGATCCGCTGGTTGAGGGCCGCCGAACCATATCCCCCGAATACCACAGAATGGATCGCACCGATCCGGGTGCAGGCGAGCATGGCGATAACCTGTTCGGGGATGACCGGCATGTAGATGCAGACCCGGTCGCCTTTTACCACGCCGAGTTTCTTTAAACCGTTTGCAAACCGTTGCACTTCCCGGTACAACTGCCGGTAGGTAAAGACCCGTTCTTCGTTGTTGTGCTCGCCTTTCCAGATCAGTGCAACCTTGTTGCGCCGCTCGCCCAGCACGTGCCGGTCCAGGCAGTTGTACGTGATGTTGGTCTTGCCGTTCACGAACCATTTCGCGTACGGGTAATTCAACTCGCTGACTTTATCATAGGGTGAAAACCAGTGGAGTTTCTTTGCGATGTTGTCCCAGAATTTGTCAGGGTCCTTGACAAATTCATTGTAGGTCCAGGTGTAATCTCCCATCCAGCTGTGCACGCGGTATGAAGGATCCGGTGTGTAGTACTTTGGCTGCTGGCCGGAATCTGCGCTCTTGTCCATAACACACTCCTAATCTACATTATCAATAATGATGAATTAAAGTTAATCTTTGTGGTCAGAATAGCCAAAATCGCTCAAATATTCGCCCGTTTACCCTATCTCGCGCATTGCTTACAATTCAGCACATTTAAATGAGGCATCGCCAAATTTCTTATTATATCATTTAATCCGGGTATGCATCAGTGTCCCGCACATGGACCTTTTTCCTGCATGCCGCTAACAGTCCGTGGAGATTTAGAAAAATGCAAAATCTCCGTACCCCATGAAACGAGGTGAACATTGTGACCCAGAAGATGCTCTCTGAAGCTGAAGGATATGATATTTTACGGAAATATGAGATCCCGGTCCCCGAGTACCAGATCGTGAAAAACGGCGAGGATGCAGCGACCGCGGCCGAGAAGATGGGATGCCCGGTGGTCATGAAGATCATCTCCCCGCAGATTGTCCACAAAAGCGATGCCGGCGGTGTGATGGTCGGGATTGGCAGCAAAAAGGCGGCCCTTGGGGCGTTTACCCGGATCATCGATAACGCAAAGGCCTACAATGCCGAGGCTGAAATCGACGGGGTCATGGTCGAGCAGCAGGCAGAGCCGGGCTTAGAACTGATCATCGGCGGGAGAACGGACCCGGCCTTTGGAAAAGTTATCACGTTCGGGATGGGCGGGACGATGGTCGAGCTCATGAAAGACGTGACCCTGCGCATCCTGCCGGTAACCGAAGAGGAGATCCGGCAGATGATCCACGAGATCAACGCATACCCGCTCATCGCCGGTTACCGGGGATCAAAACCCCGTGATGAGGATACCCTCGTACGGATCATTGGGAATGTCTGCCGTTTCTTTGAAGAGAATGAGCACATTGTTGAATTCGATATCAATCCCTTACGGCTGTATGAATCCGGTGCCTGTGCGGTGGATGCCCGCGTGATTGTTGTGGACACCGTGCAGGAGGTAGAGAAGAAAGAGCGCATCCCGGTACCAATAGAATATTTTACCCCGCGTTCAATCGCGGTGGTCGGTGCCTCGCAGGACTCGTCAAAGATGGGGTACGCGGTCATGCACAACCTCCTGCACTTCCCGGGACAACTCTACCCGGTCAACAACAAGCGCTCCGAGATCCAGGGGCTCAAGGCATATCCCAACATCTCGGCCATCCCGGCACCGGTTGATATGGCTGTCATCACGGTTCCTGCCCTCCATGTACCTGCGGTCGTTGAAGAGTGCGGCGCAAAAGGCGTCCCGATGGTTGTCATCATCAGCGCGGGTTTTAAAGAGATGGGCCCCCAGGGCAAGGCACTTGAGGACCGGGTCGTGGCAATCGCCAAAGGCCACGGCATACGGATCATTGGCCCCAACTGCCTCGGCCTGATCGTGCCTCCCCGCGGCATCGATACCACCTACGTCCGCCAGTCACCAAAGCCGGGCAACATCGCGTTCCTCTCACAGAGCGGGGCCATCATCAACACGGTCGTGGACTGGAGCCTTGCACAGAACATCGGCTTTTCGAACGTCATCTCGGTCGGTAACCAGTGCGACCTCGACTTCCTCGATTACCTCCAGTACGTGGAGAAGGATCCAAAAACAAAAGCGATCATCATGTACATCGAGCAGATCAATGACGGCAAGGCATTCATGGAGGTTGTTTCGAAAGTGGCGCAGTCAAAACCGGTCATCGCGATCAAGTCCGGGTCTTCCCGCCGGGGTTCGGCAGCCGCGTCATCGCACACCGGCTCGCTCTCCGGTTCATATGATGTCTACATGGAAGCATTCCGCAAGTCCGGCGTTATTGCAGTACACACGCTGACCGGCGCATTCCTTGCAGCCCGGATGCTCGCCCACCCGAAGCGTTATCCCAGGGGGAAGCGTGCGGTTGTCATCACGAACGCTGGCGGGTTTGCCGTGCTCTCATCAGATTATTCGGAACGGTACGGTATCGAGATTATCGATCTCCCGAAAGAGGTCATCGAAGAGCTTAACGAGTTCCTCCCCGAGTTCTGGAACAAGGGGAACCCCATCGATCTCTTGGGCGACGCCACAGAAAAACGGTTTGAGAAGACTTTTGACGTCTTAATAAAACACGGGGACCTCTGGGACATGGCCTTTATCGTCGACTTCCCCAACCTTGTGCTCACCTCCGAACAGCTGGCGCGGCAGATTCTCAGGTTCTCCGAAAAAACCGAGAACCGGTTGATCGTGACCATGCTCGGCGGGGACTCGCTGAACGTGGGCCGGGAGATGTTAAAAGAGCACGACATCCCCAGTTTCGATGAACTGGATTACACATTCCGGGTCATGGGCCGCGTGCTCTGGCAGAAATTCCGGGTCAAGGCACCGGGGCTGCTGTAAGAACATCTGCTTTATTTTTTTTTGTTTTTGAGATCCTGTCTGTACCCCCGGTGCTCAAAAGTGTGCCGGGATGATCGCCGTCCCTGCAGCAGGATCAATGACAAAATCCTGGAACTCATTCCCTGTACCGCTGTACCCCATATGAGCCCAAGGTGGGAGGGATTTGCCCCAAATACTTCGTAAAGGGTTCCAGGGTACTGATATGCATCCTTTTTCAGTTCATGCAGGTTTTAACGGTACAAAAACACCCGATTTGTTATTAAAAAAGTATTTGTATATAGGAGGTACTATTTACCGGTAATCAGGAAATGTATGAATCAGCCGCTGAAAATTTATTATATTGAAGATGATAAGCAACTTGCTGATCTCCTGGATGCCCGGTTAAAAAAACTCGGGTACCTTGTCTGCGGACGTGCGGACAATGCGTGCGATGCAATAGATGGTATCAAAACTGGCAAACCGGATATCGCGCTCGTTGATATCGAACTGCACGGGAGAATGGAAGGACTTGCGATCGGCGATTATCTTGTTTCAAATACCGACATCCCGTTTGTCTATATGACCGGTCATGACGATGCCAAGATCATCGAGCAGGCACGGAGGACCATTCCTGATGGATATCTCTTAAAACCGTTCGATGATCGCCAGCTCAAAGTGGCAGTCGAGATGTCGCTTCGGACGGAATCCTCTGACTGAATGGTCCTGCTTGTTTTTTTAAATGTGTCCTGTCCGACAAATAACCGCGGCCATCGATTTTTCTCCCTTTGGAGGACCTGCGGGCACCCTTTATGGGCCGGAGATTTCCTGGAAAAAGAACGATGCGATTGCGAGATTAAAAAAATCCTGAAACGTTGTTGAACTAAAAAAAATCTCGTTTGGCCGGTATGAGAACCGCTTCCTGCTCTGTGCCCGGTGGTATGCCTTGTTGATGATACCGTCATCATTCATGTGAATAACCACGCGTTGTCGTTTCCCTCTCCTTTATTGCCATCGGATTTGATCTTTGGGCGAACCTGAACGTTCAGGATTTTTTATGACCCCCTCCACCCATATGACAAGCTGTTTTTTCTGGACTGGCGGAGACGTTATAGTGACGATAAGGAAGTTCCTGCCATGCCCTCCACTCAGACTCTGAAAAATGCGTCTCTTTTGGCCTGCCTCCTGCTGCTTACCATCGCCATCAGCATACCTGGTGCAGCAGCGATCACTCTTAATCCCGGAAGTTCGGCGACCACGACCACCATATCGCAGGGAGACCCGGTCTATATCGAGGGTATCGCTACCGGCCACCCCCAGGCCGGCCTCCAGATCTGGTTTATCGGGTATAATTTTGCCAAGGTCACGACCGTTCAGGTAAACGAGGACAACACCTACGAATACGAGCTCCAGAAAGCCGAGACTGCAAACCTTGCACCCGGGCAGTACTTTGTGCTGATCCAACACCCGATGATGAATGGCCGGTTCGATGTTGTTTATGACGCATCTTCCGGAAGCGTCGTCAATGTGCAGACCGGTAAAACAATCTATAAGTTCACCGGCAGCGGGAGCCTCCAGAGTACGGATTCCATAACTGCGCTGATGAATGCGATCGGGAGCCAGAATATTGACGACACCTTTGCCACCGTCACGTTTTATGTCAGCCAGCCGACCGTGACCATCAACCCCATCAGCGACAAACAGACCGGAGATACGTTTACCATCAACGGGACGACCAGCCTCGCCGCCGGTGACGAACTCATGGTCGAGATCACGTCATCATCCTATATCCCGACTTCAAAAACACAGCCATCAGGTTTTTCCGGTGCAAGCAGTACGGTGAACGTGGTGGCCGGTAGCAACGGTGTAAATACCTGGTCCTTTGATGTGGATACTTCCAGTTTTACCCCGGACGAGTACATCGTGAAAGTCTCCGGAGTCCTGCAGGATGTCACGACATCAACCACATTTAATGTAGTGTGCAACAGTACCGGTGATACCTGTAGTCTCCCTGCGCTGACATCCACGGTTGCCACCACAGCTCCGGCAGTCACCAATACCGCCGCAACAACGACCACGATCCCGGACACCACCGTTTCAGTGCCCTCGACCAGTATCCCGGTGACAACACAACGCTCGCCCGTACCGGTGGCATTGTGCCTCGGCAGCATCGCAGCAGTTCTTCTGGTCCGCAGGTTTGCATAAAAAAAGTGGGCTGATCACCAGCCCAGATAGAGTGTTTTTGACTGGGTATAACTGTCAAGCGCCTTAAAACCGTTCTCCCGGCCAATCCCGCTCTCGTTTGTACCCCCGAATGGAACTTCAGGGGGAACGGTCAGGTGACGGTTCACCCAGATGATCCCGGCATTCACTTCACGGAATACCTGTTTTACCGTGGAGAGATCTTTTGTCCAGACCGATGCGCCAAGGCCGTACTTTGAGTGGTTTGCTTCCCGGATTGCAGCACCGAGATCCGGCACGGTCATCACCGGCAGAACCGGCCCAAACACCTCGTTTCTGAGAAGAGCTGCATCGGGTGCGACATCCGTGATCAGGGTCGGCTTAAAGAAAAAACCCTTTTCGAATCCGGGTCCCGTGAGTGGACAACCCCCGGTCCGGATCGTCCCTTCTTCCCGCCCGGTCGTTTCACTGACCACCGAACTGATCCTCCCGAGTTGTTCTGCGCTGTTGAGCGGCCCCATATCTGTGCCCGGCAGGAGTCCGTTTCCGATCGTGAGACCTTCGACTTTTGCCGTGAGCAGGCTTATAAACTCCTCTGCGATCTTCTCGTGCAGGTACAGCCGTTTGACTGCGGTGCAGATCTGGCCGGCGTTGTAGAACCGGCCCCGGAGTGCCCCTTCAACAGCATTTGGGATATCGGCATCGGCCATCACGATCATCGGATCAGATCCACCCAGTTCCAGCGTCAGCGTCCTGATATGGTCCTGTGCCATCTCCCGTATCCGGCGGCCGGTCGCACAGTCCCCGGTAAATGATATTTTCTTCACCCGGGGATGTTGTACCAAGGCTGTCCCCGTGGTATCTCCCGGCCCGGTCACGACATTGAGCACACCCGCCGGCAGGCCTGCTTCCTGCAACAGCCCGGCTATCGTAAGGTTTGTCAGGGGGGTCGAGGATGACGGTTTGAGGACAAGGGTATTACCCGCGAGCAGCGCAGGACCCACCTTCCATCCCATGATGATCACCGGCATGTTCCAGGGGATGATTGCCGCACAGACCCCGAGCGGGACCCGGGTCACAAGGCAGTCACCGGCTTTACCAAGGCTGATTGCCTCCCCGTCAGGCTGTCCGGCTATGGACGCATAATATTCAAGAATATTTGCGCAGCCCCTGACTTCGTCAGTCGATTCCCGGATCGGTTTTCCCTGTTCCCGGGTCAGGAGCCGGGCAAGATCCTTATGATCCCGCCGGATCAGTTCCGCTGCACGGCAGAGGATGAGTCCGCGGTCCCGTGTGGTCTTTTGTGACCATGCGCCAAACGCCGCGTCTGCCGCTTCAACGGCTGCGTTCACGTCCTCTTTTGATCCCCGGGGAACTTTATCGATATATTCCCCGGTTGCCGGGTTGTTAACCTCGATCCATGTTTCATCGGCGGCCATTGCTGCCGTTCCGTTAATGAGCATGTCCATAAAACCGATCCCCTGTCTGATCTTTTCTGCCTCTCTTGAACTGTCCGCAAGCCGGCTATAAAATGGCAGCGGTAGGTTTTTTTTATGAATTATTCAGGGGATTGCAGGCCGGGGGTATCCTGATCTCGATATTATCGGATGACAGGCTCCGTATCCTGCCGGTTTGTGTGGTACAATAAGCACCGGACCGGTCAAGATGGGCCCTGAACTCCGGGCTTTTAACGAGCGAAATAAGGGTCACGATCCGGGGATCGTTCAGCATCTCCCGGCGCATCACCAGTTCATACTGCTCCTCTGCAACCGGCAAAAACAGAAGGTCGTGTGATTCTGCAAGTCCCTTTGAACAAATGCCGGCATCAGCCTGTCCGGCCCGGATCGCTGCTGCCACAGCCCCCGGTGTTGCCACTTCATTGTCATAACCCCGGATCCGGGAGGGAGTAAGATTATGGGACGAAAGCAATGCATCAAAAAGGATCCGTGCCGGGGTATCTTTGCGGGAATTGATCCAGCAGACTTCATCCAGCGCATCCGGGGAGATTTCCTTTACCGAAGCTATTCCCTGCTCCTGTGAGGCAATATTGACAAAGACAAGATCCATCGATGTGAGATACGGCTGGATGAACCGGCAGTCCTGCATCAGGGAGAACGCCGGGAGGCTCATCGGTGCTGCGTGACAGGAATTCCGTTTGAGGGAAAGGATGGCACCGGTGTTACCGGCACTTCCGGTATGGATAAAGAGCCCCTGGTCGTGAGCGATGTTTCCCAGTTCTTCAAGGATCGGGTCGATGGCGCCTGAAAAGATAAGGGTCCGCTCGATATTTGCCGGATCGGTCGTAAGGAAAACTTCCAGGTCATGCTCCGCATCGTAGCCTTCAACCGGTGCCGGGATATGGGTATAGCCGTTTGACCTGACCGTGGACATCTGTACCACCGTCCCCCGGGACCGGGCCATGCCCCAGTACCGGGTCCCGATCCTGCCAACAGAGACCGGGACAAACTCATCAAAGCCAAGATCTGAACTTAAGGGGGTCGCAAGTTTTACGTTGACCGAATATTTCGGGACCGGCGCAAGTCCCCAGTATTCCAGGAGGGGAACGACGAATTCGCGAAGGACGGTCTGGGCGGCAAGCGGGTAACCCGGAAGCCCGATGACCGGTTTACCCCTGATCTTCCCGAGCATCATCGGTTTACCTGGCTTGACTGCGACACCGTGAAAGAGCAGTTCCCCGACTGCCCCGATAGCCCCCGCCGTATAATCGCGTGTTCCGGCCGAAGATCCCGCCGAAATAATGACAAGATCGTTCTCCTGTGCCGCCGTACGGAGCGCTTCCTGTATGAGGTCAGGATCGTCGCGCACGATAGACTGGCGGGTACAGTGTGCTCCCATCGCTTCGAGAAGTACCTGCGCCATGACCGTGTTACTTTCCACGACCTGCCCGGGTGCCGGCCGTACCCCGAGAGGGACAAGTTCGCTTCCTGTGGGGATGATCCCGATATGAGCAGTTCTGGCATTCAGATCGGCGATCCCGAAGGTTGCAAGGGCGCCGATATCAAAGGCCCGTACCTGGTGCCCTGTCGGGAGGACGAGCCGGCCTTCCCGGATATCTTCGCCGGCCGGGCGCACGTGCTGCCACGGGGCGGCGGCTTTCCGGATCTGGAATGTATCCTCTGCCTCCCAGGTATCTTCGATCATGATCACGGCATCGAACTGCGGGGGAACAATATTCCCGGTATTGACTCGGGCAAACTCCTTGAGGGTAACCGGCGTCTGGTCGGAAGCACCGATCGTATCCCGGCTTTTTACGGCAATCCCGTCCATGGCCGAAATGTTGACTTCAGGAACGGAATAGTGTGCATAGACCGGGGTGGCGATGACCCGGCCGAGCGATCGGGTAACAGACACGCACTCTGTCCGCCCCGGAACGGCAAAAGAGGTCTTGAGAATGTGCAGGGCCTCGTCAAACGTAATGAGTGAGAGATAGCGTTTCACCATGCTGCATCACCGGGATGTATTTTTGTCTGCCAACAGAGTGCGGGTGAAGTCATGGGTATCAGTCACAATGAAAACCGGGGATGTTCATTCCCCGACTGGTAGTCAGGTAACGTATCCCGGTAATCATCAATAAATGATTCGATTGTAGTATAGCAGCAGAACTAAAAAAACAGCAACCGGATTTTTGGCCGCAGATACATCAGATTATTCTCCTGCACCCGGAGGAGGCTGCCGCACCAGCAACCGCCTGTGCCACAGCCCGGGTCACGGCCTTGTTAAGGATACTGGGCAGGATATGCCGGCGGTGAGGCTTTTTGACACACCCGGCAATGGCATGGGCGGCGGCGATCTTCATCTCATCGGAGATACGGGTGGCACAGGCATCGAGCGCCCCCCGGAATATGCCCGGGAATGCGAGCACGTTGTTGATCTGGTTCGGGAAATCACTTCTTCCGGTCCCGACCACTGCGGCTCCTGCATCAGTTGCTGCGTCCGGCCAGATCTCCGGCACAGGGTTTGCCATGGCAAAGACAATAGGATCCCGGTTCATCGACCGGATCATGTCCTGCGTAATAATGCCCGGTGCCGAGACACCGATAACAACATCCGCGCCTTCCATCGCATCGGCAAGCGAACCGGTCCGGCCCGCGTGATTGGTCTCTTCGCTTAAGATGAACTTGTACTTGTTCTGGTAGAGACCCTCACGCCTTCGGTGGATAATACCCTGTGTGTCGCAGACTGTGATCTCGTGAACCATCGTGCAGACGAGCGGGTCGTACCCGATGCATTTGAGGAGCCGGGTGATGGAATACCCTGCCGCCCCTGCACCGCAGACCACGATGTTGAGATCTTCGTAGTTCCGCCCGGTGACCCGGCAGGCATTCAGGAGCGCCGCGAGCACGACCACCGCGGTGCCGTGCTGGTCGTCGTGCATGACCGGTATCCCGATGTCCTGCAGGGCGTCCTCGACCTCGAAACATTTCGGGGCTGCGATATCTTCAAGGTTAATTCCCCCGAAGACCGGTGCAATATTCCTGACCTGATCGACAAAGTCGGTCTCATAATTCTCAAAACAGATAGGGAATGCATCGATGCCGGCAAACTCCTTGAAGAGGATCGCCTTTCCCTCCATCACTGGGATCGCTGCATATCCACCAATATTCCCGAGACCAAGGACAGCTGACCCGTCAGTTACGATCGCAATGGTATTGGCCTTGAGGGTGTAGCGGTACGCCAGGTTTGGATCCTGCGCAATCCTGCGACACACTTCAGCCACGCCGGGTGTGTAGGCCCGGGAGAGATCGTACCGGTTCCTGAGCGGGACCTTGGAACGAATCTCCAGTTTCCCGCGGTGTCGAGCGTGGAGTGCGAGAGACTCCCGGTAGATCTCATCGCTGCCGGTGGTGACCTGCATATCCCTCTCCTTATACGAGATGAGAGCAGCGAAAGGTAATGAACCTTGCCCCGGGGCAGGCTGCTGGTTTTGTAAATCCTCTAATGTTTGCGGGCAGACAATGGGTACCGTGGTTCATCGGTTCTGCATTACCGATACCGGTGCCTGATACAATACCGGACACCGGAACGTTATTTCCTGACCAGTTTCGTTGCGATCTCTGCAACGTACCGTCCCTGGTACCGGGCCCCGGCAAGTTCCTGTTCGGTCGGCCACCGCTTCCCGTCATTGCCGGCAATTGTCGAGGCACCGTACGGGGAGCACCCCATGACCTGATCGGTACGGGTCTGCTCGGCAAACGCGTACGGCAGGCCGGCAATAATCATGCCGTGGTGGAGAAGCGTGGTATGGACGCTTAAGATCGTTGACTCCTGTCCCCCGTGCTGGGTGCCCGAACTCGTAAAGACACTCCCCACTTTGCCGACAAGTGCCCCCGCTTTCCAGATGCCTCCCGTCGCATCGAAGAACTGGCGCATCTGGCCGCACATGTTCCCAAAACGTGTCGGTGTTCCGAAAATAATTGCGTCAAATTCTGTCATTTCACGGGGGGTACAGATCGGTATTTTTGAAAATTCCTTCTGGAACTCTACTGCCCCGGTCTTTTCGAGCACGTCTGCGGGCAGCGTTTCAGGAACGCGCCTGATCACGACTTCTGCCCCGGGTACACTGCGTGCACCTTGCGCCTCAGCTTCCGCCATGCGGTGGATATGGCCAAACTGCGAATAATAGAGAATAAGCAGCCTCATGAAGTATCTCCCTAAACTACGGTTGCACTCCCGGGATTAAAGAGTACGGATTGCGGAGAACGACTATACCTATATTTCCCCTCCTGATATGAGGGACCAGGGAACTATACGCACATGACGGATGCCTGGACCTGCCATTCCCTTAAAGTTACATTTTAATACATCGATGGACAAAATTATACATTAAGGTATGATCAATCCGCCTTTCCCGGCGGGACTGGCAACACGGTCTCGTGCTCTTCCGGATACCTTAATGCAGATTACTGGTGTGATATTGTCATGAAGTCAAAAGATATTGCGATTGTCGGAATTCTCCTTGCTGTCGGTGCGATCCTGCGGTATTTCCTTGCGATGCTCCATACACCGCTTACGCCCAACATGATCATTGCGTTCTACTGCCTTGCAATCATCCTTATCCAGCCGAAAGTCTACGAGGCACTGGGTATCGGTATCGTTGCCGGCCTCTTATCGATGCTGATATCGAGTTCGATGTTTCCCCCGGCAAACCTCATCAGCGAACCGCTGGGCGCACTCGTCTGCTTCGGGCTCTATGCGCTCCTGAAATCCCGGACAAAACTTGCCGCGACAGCCACCACGTTTATTGCAACGCTCGTAAGTGGTTTCTCGTTTGCTGCGATCGCCATACTCTGCGTCGGCGCAACCATCCTTACCACGTACCACGGCAGTCTCGGTGCATTTGTCATCATCTTTGTCCCGATCGTTGTCATAACTGCGGTATTTAATGCGATTATCGTCCAGATCCTCTACATCCCCTCAAGCAGGGTGCTCGTACGAGGACAGGAATGATCGAGCTTAAAGACGTCAGTTATACCTATCCCCATACGGTGCAGGAAGCGCTGCACTGTTTATCCCTCGTCCTGGAACCGGGCCGCTGCATTATGGTGACCGGCCCCTCCGGTGCCGGGAAGACCACGCTCTGTCTTGCAGCGTGCGGTATCCTCTGTCACGAGTACGGCGGGAAGAAAGCGGGCCTTGTGACGATCAACGGCAGGAATGTTGCGGATTATACCGGGCTTTCCGAGATTGCAAAAAACATCGGGATTGTCTTTGACGATGCCGAGGCGCAGATGATCTTCACGACCGTTGAAGAGGAGATCCTCTCCGCACTTGAGTACCGTGGCCTCTCTTGTGAAGAGATCGAAAAGCGCCTCGCCACAATCATGGAGGTCACGTACCTGACGGCTCTCAGGGACCGCTCCCCGCACAATCTTTCCGGTGGACAGAAGCAGCGTGTCGCTCTTGCGGCGACCCTTGCGCTCGGAAACGATGTCCTGATCCTTGATGAGCCCACATCGGAGCTTGATGAACACGCGACACGGCGGATCGTTGAGATCTTATCCAGCCTCAAGCAGCAGGGAAAGACAATCCTCCTTGTCGAACACAAGTACGCGCATTTCCGGGATATGGTCGATACCCTCGTCGTGATGGAACACGGCGAGATCTCGGCTGTCGGAGCACCGGAGGATGTACTCAGGGACGAGCGGATAAGAAAGATCGTTATCCCGGATTTTGCCGGCATCAAAACCCGTACACCTCTCACGGAACCGGCTCCACCAGAACGTGCTGTCGCGACACCGGCAATCGAAGTCCGGCATCTCTCGTACTCGTACGATGAAGTCCCTGCCCTGCATGATGTCTGTATCAGGGTAATCGCCGGTGAATTTGTCGCAGTTGTCGGGGAGAACGGTTCCGGGAAGACGACGCTTGTCAAACAGTTTAACCGGCTGCTCACGCCGACTACCGGCAATGTCGAAATACTGGGCAGAAACACCCGGGACTGCACGATTACCGATCTCGCCCATGATGTGGGCCTTGTCTTCCAGAACCCGGATCACATGTTCTTTGCCGATACAGTACGGGACGAGGTTGCATTTGGCCTTGAAAATCTGGGAATAAAAGATACCGACACAGTGATCGATGCGGCGCTCGACGAGGTCGGGCTCCTGCATACAAAAACCCTCTATCCCCGCTGGCTCTCACGGGGCGAACGCCAGAGACTCGCCATCGCCTGTGTGGTCGCCATGCAGCCACCAATTATCGTCCTTGACGAACCAACGACCGGCCTTGACGGGGATGAGGCCCGGCTCGTCATGGAGATCCTCAAAAAACTCCAGGTACAGGGACACACGATCGTTGTCATCACTCATAACCGGGACATCGCACAGTACTGCGCAGACCGTATGATCACCATGGAGCAGGGCCGCGTCATTTCTGACGCGAGGACATAAGGGAGAGCACCATGGCTGAGATCCTCCAGTACGTTCACAAGGACGGGTTTTTCCACCGGCTCCACCCGTTTTCCAAGATCCTCTTTATCATCATCGTGGGCGTGATGTGCGTTCTTGCAACGGGCATCCCGTTCCTTATCCTCATGGTCGCTTTCCTGCTCATCCTCGCGTACGCGAGCCATCTCCACCGCGAGGTTATCCAGCAGCTCAGACTGGTCCTTGTCATGAGCGTCGTGTTCGTTATCATCACGGTGCTCACGATGCCAAACGGCGCCACGATTGGGTACATGGTCCCGCAGGGTGTGCCGGCGATCGGCGGCTCCATTCCCATAACCGTGGGAGCGATTGGGATCGGTCTTGTCCTCGCGCTCCGGTTCATGGTGCTGATCTTCGCGTTCCAGCTCTTTCTTATCTCGACCCAGCCCCGCGACCTTGTGCACGCAATGGAAAAACTGCACATGCCCATCGATTACATCCTCATGTTTATCATTGCGCTCCGGTTTATCCCGACTCTCCAGATCGAGGGCCAGAGGATCCACGAGGCCCAGCTTGCCCGGGGCTACAACCCGGGGACCGGCATGATCGGGAAGATTAAAAGTGTCGCGCCCATTGTCATCCCGCTTGTCTCGAATGCGCTCCTGCGCTCGAACGTGCTCGGTCTCACGATCGATATGCGGGGATACCGCACGGGGATACGAACGCAGGTACGCGAGCGCAGGCTCTGCGCCGGGGATTACGCAATGATGAGCGGTCTTTTGGTCACCATCGTGGGTTTTGTCATAATTGCCTTTTTCGCATCAGGCTTGATCTTCTGATGCAAATTCCTTTTTTTACCCCGCTTGCAAATACATGGGAAAACCGTGAACAGACAAATGCTTCCCTGGTGGTTGCTGTCAGGAAAATCTATCAAAAACGCTTAAGCGCCTCGGCCGGGATTCGAACCCGGGTCAAAAGCTCCGGAGGCTTCTAGGATGTCCACTACCCTACCGAGGCAAATTTTACCTTACTTAATCTTGTGTGCATCCATATAAATGCAAAGGATCG
>Ga0181529_10004793_pt1 | contig 14419 bp, 9 predicted proteins | sample PEATcosm2014_Bin_36_FD_119763 | JGI IMG/M metagenome (GOLD analysis project Ga0181529, IMG submission 119763) | Peatland microbial communities from MTU Mesocosm Facility, Houghton, MI, USA - PEATcosm2014_Bin10_30_metaG | ecosystem: Environmental > Terrestrial > Soil > Wetlands > Peat | place...
AAGAGATGCTATATTTTCTGCGTTCAATGTTCAACTTGAAAAAGTCTCTGAAATAAGAAAATCTCCTTTTGTGTTTCAATACTCATTCTAACCTAAATGAAAAATGTCTAATGATATTAAACGCAAAGAATTATGGGCAACATTAAATAACATTAGACAATCTGACTGGATTAGAGCAGCCAAGAAACTTAAACTTGATATTATAGAAAGTAAAAACGGTTCTCATACATGTAACATAAGAGACCCGAAAAATAAGAATCTGGATGATGTTAGAGGTGTTATAGCAACATTACAAATTAACTTATATAAGCAAGCAAATAGAAGTATTTTTAATAGATTATTTGATTTTGGAATACTAGAAGATGATATATGGAAAGCATTTGATTTACTTTAACTAAAAAAGACTGCCCAAAAAGTAAGGGTGGTTTTTTATTTTTGCTCCACTTGCTAGAGGAAGTTAGAACTTGTTCTCGAATAACTCATCACAGACCACAAAAATAGCTAGAACCTCTTTTACTGAGTTTTCTAACCATTTTCTGTTTTCATTCGGTTTTTGTTCGAGTGGAGATGGTGAGAATCGAACTCACGTGCAAATGATTGTTCCAAATATTTCTACAAAGTATAGTTGATTTTATTTGTCTTGCGACAATTTAAGATTATAAACTTTAAAAAAACAAAATATTTATAATCCGATTCTCTTATTTCATTTTATGTCGAGAAATCATAAAATATATTCTGAAAATATTGCACCTCAGCACCACCGCTCAGATTCAGTGGGTGAAATGTCGCTTAGGCTAAAGCGTAAGCGAAAGTAGGAGTTGCCGCCATAAATGGTGAAACAATACTTGCTACTTTTGATGAAATGTTTTTAGCATTTACATTTTCCTTGATAGATTTAAGAGTTCACAAGGTTGCTCTACTTTGCATATAAGAAACGGGACCAATTGTCTAGGCCGATCATCCCCAATTAACTATTTTTCAATGTTCTATCTATTTCTCTATCAGATTCGCGCTTCTTAATTGATTCGCGTTTATCTGATTTCTTTTTTCCTTTTGCAAGACCAAGTTCTACCTTAATCTTGTGGCCCATATTATACACTGAAAGTGCTACTATTGTCAAACCCTGTTTTTCTTTTCCGGCAAGATATTCAAGTTCTTTTTTTGTAAGTAGTAATTTGCGGTTTCGTCTTTCATCGTAATCTTTTGGGGTGTTTTTTGGCTGAAGAGAGACTATCGCTGAGCCAATTAAAAATGCTTCGCCTCCGCGCACGACGGCGTATGCGCCATCCAAAGTCATTCTTCCGGCTCGAACAGCTTTGACTTCAATACCGAGTAGCTGAATTCCAGCCGTGATTTTTTCAAGGATTTCATAATTGAAATATGCTTTTCTATTTTCTGCGAATTTGGCTGACATGACATCATCTTAGCAGATATTTTAGAAATCCGAAATCTGTGTTATATTACACTTCTATGGATATATTAAACAATAAAAAAACGCCAAATAAGAAGTCATCGAATAATAAAAATAAAAATCAGAATATCAAAAATAATCCTTTGAATCTGTTTACGAAGATAGCGAATGCCATTCTGATAATTCTTTTCATTTCAATTTTGTATTCCGTTCTTTTTACCGGAGGAAGCAAGCCACAGCAGATTTCAATTTCACAGCTTGCAAATGACGTTTCATCCGGACTTGTAAAAAGCATTGATGTGCAAGGAGACAATCTCACAATAACTTACAATGCAACTGGAACGGCGACAAGCACGGCAAGCACAACAAATGCAACGCTTGTAACAAAAACATCTCAGAAGGAAGAAGGAGTTGCTTTGAGTCAGACACTTTACAATTATAAAGTTCCGCAAGACGCACTAGACAAGGTTAATATAACTATTGAAAGCGATACTGGTTTTAGCTATTGGTTTATGAATCTTGCGCCATTTTTGATACCGCTGATTTTTATCGGAATATTTATCTGGATAATCATGAGACAAATGCGAGGAACAGGAGTTCAAGCGATGTCTTTTGGGCAATCGAAAGCAAGAATAATTTTGCCGACAGATAAAAAACAAAGAATAACTTTTGCCGATGTTGCAGGTGCGAAAGAAGCGAAGGAAGAGCTGACGGAAGTTGTGGACTTTTTGAAAAATCCGAAAAAGTTTCTTGATATCGGAGCGAAGATTCCGAAGGGAATACTTTTGATGGGTGCGCCAGGAACAGGAAAAACTTTGCTCGCAAGAGCTGTCGCCGGAGAAGCCGGAGTCGCATTTTTCTCAATTTCAGGTTCTGAATTTGTAGAAATGTTTGTCGGCGTCGGTGCAAGCCGAGTCCGAGATTTATTCAAGATGGCAAAAAATACTGCACCAGCTATTATTTTTATTGATGAAATTGATGCAGTCGGACGAGTTCGTGGCGGCGGAATGGGCGGAGGAAATGATGAAAGAGAACAGACTTTAAACCAAATTCTTGTTGAAATGGACGGCTTTGAACCGAATGAAAAAGTTATTGTCATGGCCGCAACAAACAGACCGGATGTTCTTGATCCTGCACTTTTGAGACCGGGAAGATTCGACAGAAGAGTTGTTATAGATTTGCCCGACAGAGATGATAGAGAAGCGATTTTGAAAGTGCATTCAAAAGAAAAACCATTTGCGGAAGATGTAAATTTGAGAACTATTGCCGAGCGAACGCCGGGATTTTCTGGAGCGGATTTATATTCTCTCATGAACGAAGGCGCAATTCTTGCAGCTCGAGAGGGAAGACAAAAAGTTTCTCAATTTGATTTGATCCGTTCAATCGAAAAAGTTTTGATGGGGCCTGAAAGAAAAAGTCATATCCTTTCAACAAAAGAAAAAGAAATTACTGCATATCACGAGGCTGGACACGCGCTTGTTTCGTCAGTTCTTCCATTTGCAGATCCAGTTCATAAGATTTCAATTATTGCTCGCGGACGCGCCGGCGGATACACTTTGCACCTGCCATTTGAAGATAAAAAATTGCAATCGAAGAAAGAATTTATGGATGATATTGCAGTCTCGCTCGGAGGATATGTCACGGAGAAAATGGTTTTCGGAGACATTACAACTGGTCCATCAAATGACTTGCAAGTTTCAACGGCTCTCGCACGAGATATGGTTACGAAATATGGAATGTCAGAAAAAATGGGACCGATTGCGCTTGAAGGCGAAGGCGGAAGAGCGATGTTCGGACGTGGAGTCGATGACAAAGAATATTCTGACAAAGTTAATGCCGAAATTGATGCCGAAGTTTCGGCTATAATGAATGGTAATATGAAAAGAGCTGAAGAAATTGTCAAAGATCACAGAAAAGCTCTCGATGCGATTGCAAAAAGATTGATTGAAAAAGAAACTATTGAAAGGGAAGAGTTTGAGCAGATACTTTTGGCAAATGGAATAATGCCGAAGAAAAAAGATGAGGTAAAAATTTAAAATACAAAAGGGCGGCCGCGAAAGCGGCCGCCCTTATTTGGTCTAAAGTTTTTATTATCCTTTAGATAATAAAAACATTTAGACATGATTTTTGTGGTACAAAAATCAATTCTGCGGAATCACGTCGCACGAGTCCTTATGGTGCGACGCAATTAAATTTACCTTGCAATTTTTATTGTTCCACTTGCAATTTCAGCTTTAACATCATCATTTGCTGTAGCACTTTTTGACAAAGAATTTAATATCATTTGAGAATTTGTCGCGTTCATAAGCGAAGCTTGTTCATGTGTAATTGAGAAAGGAAACAACTGGTAGTTTGCGGAATTTTTATCAAGCAGAATTTTTACGGCAAGACCTTGCGAAGTCGGACCCGTTGAATTCTGATCGAAAATAAAATTTCCGATTGAATAGAAAATCGGCTTGCCGTTATAAATTTCTATCGGCTCAATGACATGCGGATGCATTCCCACGACAACATCTGCGCCGGCGTCTATAAATTTATGTGCGACAGTTTGCTGAGCCGGCGTGGAAGTCGGGCTGTATTCAACTCCCCAATGAGGATAAACAATTAAAAATGAAACCTGGCTTCGCAAATTTTTAATTGTTGAAATAACATTGTCCAAACCTTGATATGAAAATTCGTTGTAAGCTACAAAGCCGATTTTTTCTCCGTTAATTTCTTGCACGTAAGGATGAATGTCAATATTTGAAGGATCGCCGAAATAATTTAATCCGGCAAGTGTGATTGAAGTCGTGGATTGCGCCAGACCTGCTTCGCCGAAGTTTAGCGAGTGATTATTTGCTTGCCCGAGAAGTGTAAAACCGAGATTTTTTAGAACGGGAAGCATAAGAGGGTCAAAAGTGAATTCAAGTGGAGCATTTTGCACGTCGAGTGTTTTTGAATCAAATGAAGAAAAAATTCCTTCGGCATTTGCAACGACGATATCATTGCCTGCAATAAAATTTTTTATATTTTCAAATGGATATTCTTGGCCGTTTGCGTTTATTTTTGCGCGTACTTGTCGATCTAGCATCATGTCGCCGAAAAGTAAAATTTTTGTTTGTTTGATATGCGAAGCTGGAACAAATGACACATCAGCAGAAGCGATTTGCGTTTGATTACATTGAATCACAAAAAAACCGAGTGCTAGCGTGAAAAATAAGCTGAATAAATTAAAAACAATGAATTGACTGCGTTTGATTGGTCCGTTAAATAATTCTAAGGAGTTTGTTTTTTTTGAAACCTTGCAAAACGAATAAGCCGATTCAATTTTTTCCATTGTCCAGTTGCACTCTAGGAGTTCGTCTCTGATTGATTCAAATGAATACCCGCGTTTTAATTTTTCGCTGATATAAATTATAAGTTGTCTGTTGTCCATGAAGTGGGGAATTAGATGTTATCTTAGTTGATATTTTAACTTTAATTTTGAAGGAGGGCAACAATTTTTATTGTATTCACAGATAATTTTCTGCTGAAAATTTGCGCGAGCTTTGCACTTGATTTTCTAACTCACTTCGTTCATAAGAAAATCTACGCCCCGCCTCGCGCCGCCGCGCTCCGGCTCGTACAGTGTAGCCCATTATTTAATTGTCTAGATTCGGCTATTACATAGCCAGGTATTTTTCAATCTCATTTCGCTATGCTCATTCGATAATGAAAAATCTTTCGAATCTAGGACGCGAGCAAAGCAGTTTGCTCGCTCGGGCGTACAAATGAAAATTACTCAGGAATTCCTGAGTAATTTTTTATTATTTGCGATGTAGTCACGCATAATTTTCTGCTGAAAATTTCGCTTCCGTCTCGTACATGTAGCCCACAACTTTTGCTTTTCGTGAACTCAAAGCAAAGTCGCAGGCCCCGACTCCTTCGCTTCGCTCAGTCCGTCTCGTACATCGCAAGAGAAAACCACCATGGGAAAGTGGTGGTTTTCAATTACTTGCGATGTACGCCCGCCTAGATTCGAACTAGGGACCCCGAAGGTATAAGCTTCGTGCTCTAACCAGCTGAGCTACGGGCGTATAATTCTATTATAAAACTTTTTTTATTCACCGCACGGTACGCGCGCTTTCTAGCCAAAACAGCTACGGGCGTATGTATGAGATATTATCGTAAAAAATGGCTTTTAGCAATTATCAGCGACGTAGAGCGAGAGAAATTAAAAGTAATCTTTTAATTTCTGAGCCGAGGAGTCTGATATAAGAGCGAAGCTGCTTCTATTCAAAATGTATTTCATCCATTTTTCTATGCAAAAGTTTTTCGTTTATAAGAGGAAATTTGGAAAGGGTTTCATCTTGTGTCAAAAGATATTCAGCTTCAGCTCGTGCAGCTTCAACCATTTTTAGATTTCGAATAGCTTCCATGCCGATGTCGGAAATGCCCCACTGCTTGTTTCCAGAAAGTTCGCCTGGGCCACGAAGTTTCAAATCAAATTCGGCAAGTTCAAAACCATTTGAAGAATTTTTGAATGCTTTGAGTCTAAGCAGGGTTTTTTCAGTTTTTGTTTCCGCAAAAACATAGCAGTAAGCCTGGTGATTGCTTCTGATGACGCGTCCGCGAAGCTGGTGAAGCTGGGCGAGTCCAAATCTTTCCGCTCCTTCAATAATTATCACAGTTGCATTCGGAACATTTACTCCGACTTCGACGACTGATGTCGCAACGAGAATTTTTATTTTTCCAGACTTGAAATCATTCATCACATCTTCTTTTTCGCCTTGCAACATTTTGGAATGAAGAATTCCAATTTCACAATTTTGAAAAACATCTCGCTTTAATCTTTCAGCTTCTTCTTTTACGGATTTTGCAATTACAGCTTGTTCCTTTGCCGGATCAGGTTCATTTATTCTTGGACAAATCACATAAAGTTGTCTGCCTTCTGCCAGTAAAGTCTTTATTTTTGTATAAGTGTTTTCTCTCTCGCCGGGCAAAACAATTTCAGTGATAATTGGTTTTCTTCCGAGCGGCATTTGATCGAGCAAAGTTAAATCCAAATCGCCATAAATTGTCAGTGCTAAAGTGCGGGGAATCGGAGTCGCAGTCATGCTCAAAAGATGCGGATTCATGCCTTCTTTTCTGGTTATTTTTTGTCTTTGTGCAGTTCCGAAGCGATGCTGTTCGTCGATGATTGAATACGCGAGATGTTTGAATTTTACAGACTTTGAAATAAGAGCGTGAGTCCCAATAAGTATAGGAATCTCGCCATTTGCCACCCATTTTAAAAGCTGGGTTTTGGAAATTTTGGTCCATTGTTTTGGATTTGTTTTTGAAGGAAATTTTCTGCATTCTTTTCCAGTGATGAGTCCAACATTTATTTTTAAGTAAGTAAAATATTCTATGAAAGATTCAAAATGCTGTTTTGCCAGAATTTCAGTCGGTGCCATATAAGCGACTTGAAGATTTCCGAAATTTTGACCTTTTGGTTTTGAAGTGATGACGGAATATACTGTTGCCGCTGCGACTGCTGTTTTTCCTGAACCGACATCTCCTTCAAGCAAACGCGACATTGCATGTCCGCTTCTGAAATCATTCATTATTTGTTCAATTGCTTTGTTTTGCGCTTCTGTCGGCGCAAATGGAAATCTTTCAACGAACTGCGCGATATCTTTCGGAGTTTTTTCAATTACATACGATGGATTTTTATTCCAAAGTATTTTTTCTCTTTTTTTCTGCAATTGAATGAAAAAAACTTCCTCAAATGCGAATCTTTTTCTTGCAGAAATCGCGTGATCTTGTTTTTGCGGAGTGTGAATCCAGACAAGCGCGGTTTTTAAAGTCGGAAGATTGTAGGTTGTCAGAATATATTCAGGAATCGGATCTTTTATATTGTCCAAAATTCCAGAACTGAAAATTTTTTGTATCGCATGATAAAACCAGTTTGAAGTAATGCCTTTGCTTTCAGGATAAACTGGATAAAGAGAATGAGCCTCGCCGTGTTCTCCGAAAAGAGAATCGCCGACGCCGATCGGTAGCTTTACAATTGTTTCTATTTTTGGATTTGATAAATAAAGTTCGCCACGTCTGTCAGAAACTTTTCCATCGGCACGGACAAAAGCTCCTTCATGAATCATTTTTGCAATGTACGGCTGGTGGAACCAAACAGCTTTTATTTTTCCGGATTCATCTTCAATCCAAGCTTCGGACATAGGAATTTTACTTTTGAAACCTTTGCTTGTTTTAAGTTTCGTGATTTTTCCAAAGATTACGGCGCTTTCTCCTTCCGCAAGGCTGCCGATATTTTTTTTCTCGGAAGTGTCGCCATATCTGACGGGGAAATGATAAAGCAGATCGCCGACAGTCTTAATACCGAGCTTTTTCAAGGCTATTTTCTGCGATTCCTGCAGGCGGAAATTGCTTTCAATTGGCGAATTTAAATCCATAGAAGTATTGTAGCAAAAATAGGCGGAATTTTCGCGGAGCGAAAATTCCGCTTTTATTTTAATCCATGTTATAATATTTCTATTAATAAATAATTTATTTAATTATGGCTTTAACCACATTGGATATAATCTTGAGAATGTCGACGGCTATAGGTCTCGGCATGGTTCTGGGTCTTGAAAGAACTCTCGCGGGAAAAACCGCTGGAATGAGAACTTACAGCATGATTACTTTGGGCTCAACTATTTTTATTCTTATTTCTGAAGTAGTAATTTCTACATTAAGCAGCGCTTTGATAGCAAGTCCGCTTGCGGTTGCCACTTCGGTAGTAAGCGGTATCGGATTTATCGGAGCTGGTTTGATTATTTTTCAAGGAAATAAAATCAGCGGTCTTACGACAGCAGCAGGGCTTTGGGTTGCAGCAGGAGTCGGAATGGCTTGCGGCTTCGGCCTTTATACTTTGGCGACAATAGCGACGATTGGCGCTATGATAATCTTTACTATAATGTGGTTTATTGAAGATATTTTGAAAAAATATTCTTATAGTTTGGAAAAAAGCAGAATTAAAGTTCATGAAAAACTTTCAGAGCTTGATTCCAGTGAAAAAAATGAATAAAAAATAAAAAAACCGCTTGAAGCGGTTTTTTTATTTTAATTTTTTTATGAGAGCATTGAATTTTTCTCCGCGATCGAATTCATTCTTGAATTTTTCAAAGCTTTTTGCGGAAGGAGAGAAAAGCATTGTTGGATTTTCCTTTAAATCTTTTATTTTTTCATTAGCGAGTTTTACGCATACTTCCAAGGAATCTTTTACAGAAATGTTTGATATATCAGTTATTTTTTCTAATTCCACCAATATTTTTTTAGTTGCACTTCCGTTAAGTAAAACTATATTTTCAAGAGGCAAATATTTGATTGCTGTTTTTGCCCAATCTTTATATTCAAGTCCGGCATCGGTTCCTCCGGCTATAAGAATACAATTTTTTGAGCCAAATCTTTCAATGGCCGCCATTCCACCTTCCGGTGAAGTTGCTGAAGTATCGTTTATTATCTTCGTATTTTTTAAATTTGCCACAATTTCTTGTCTGTATTTTACTTGTGGAATTGTTTTTATTCTTTTTTGAATGTCAGAAAATTTTTCTCCGGAAAGATAAGCGGCTAAAACAGATGAAAGTAAATTTGCGACGTTATGCTTGCCCCAGATTTCATTGAAATCTTTTATTTCTAGAATTTTTTCTGGTTTATTTGTTTCTGTTTGCAAAAATACATTTCCATCTTGATAATAAATTCCATTTTTGTTTTCTGGCAATTTATTGAGCGAGAAAAACCAGATTTCCGCTTTTGGATTTTGTTTCAGAAAAAAATTTGTCCATTCGTTGTCATAATTTAAAATCAATTTATTATTTTTTGTCTGATTTTTAAAAATATTTGCTTTTGCCAGTGCATAATTTTCCAAAGTACCGTGGCGATTCAGATGATCGACAAAAATATTCGTGATGAGCGCAATACACGGAACGGAATCGAATCTTTCAAGTTGAAAAGAGGGAATTTCGTTCACGACAATCTTGTATTTTTTGTTTTTTGTTTTCGGAAGTATTTCGAGTGGCGGTTGAGTTGAGGAATTTCCTGCGATTATCGATTTTCCCCCAATCAGATGTGCAGTCCAATTTGTCACGGTAGTTTTTCCTCTCGTTCCTGTGATTGCGATTATCGGTTTTGGACAATTTTCGTAAAATATTCTGGCTTCATTGTAAATCGTCTTGCCGAGTTTTTCTGCAAGCAAAACAAGCGGATTATTTTTTGGAACGGCTTGATTTATTACAACAATATCCGCGTCGACAATGTTTTTTTCATCGCAATTTTCAAAAAAATAATTTACTTTGCCTTTTATTTTTTTTATTGAATCTTTAAAAAATTCTTTCGGTTTTGAATCTGTAATTGAAAGTTTTGCACCCTGTTTCAGAAGCCAATTTGCCGTGGTGACTCCGCCTCCAAGAATTCCAAGTCCGATAAGCAAAACTTTTTTATTTTTAAATTCGCTTTTCATTAAAAGTATTCTAGCATATATTTTGCGAGTGCTAGAATTGTAATTAATAATATGTTAATCTTTTGAAGTTAGTTAGACATAGAATGATACTTTGGAGAGGTGTCAGAGTGGTCTAATGTACCTCTTTGCTAAAGAGGTGAACCTGTTAAAGGGTTCCGCGAGTTCGAATCTCGCCCTCTCCGCAGAATTAAAAAACACGAGAAATTTCTCGTGTTTTTTAATTCTGCGGAGAGGAGAAAGCAAACAATTTTGCTTTCGTGCGAGATTCGAAAAGGTTCTCCCATATTTTTGAGGATTTAATAATCCGAGAAAATGGGAAACCTGTACTTACCATGTAATGGTCGAAACTCTCGCCCCGTCCAATCTAATGCCGTTTCTATAAGTATTAAACTGTGTAGTAGAAAATTCTCGCCCGTATTTTTTGATTTGTATCTAGTAAGGACAGTCCTCGCGAGACACTCCTTGGATTAATAACTGGATAATGTTATTATGTTATTCGACAATTGAATATGTAAAAGTAATCTAAACCAACTAGAAATTGCTGGCATGATGAAAAGTCCAGTTAGACATAAAAAACCCATCATAGGGTCGTCTAACTGGCTATATTGGGAAACTGGTATAAGTGGCTTAGGCCACTACCTGTGATGGGCTTTTTGTTTGACATCAAAAATCTATCACAGAATTTTATTAGTTAATTAGAAAAAAATGGAATCACTATTTATTGTTTTGATACTTTTATCAGTCGTTGTTCTGATTGTTGGTTTAACAAAACCGCAAGCGATAAAATTAAAATCCCGCAAAGATGTTGCTCTAGTTTCGGGTGGAGCAATATTATTTTTCTTTATTTGTGTCGCTGTAGCTACTCCGAATACTTCCACACAGCCAACTCCAGTCGTAACAACTTCAAACCCATCTACGGTTGTATCGACTTCGACAGCCGTTGTCCAAACTCCAGTTATTGTGAAAAATTCAGCAGTCGTTAAGACTCAAGTTGTTCAGCCAACACAAACTGAAGTGCAAACTCAGGCATCTGCACCTGTTCAAACACCAGTGGTAACACCATCTCCATCTCCAATAGTTCCAGCTGAGTATAAATCTGCCCTCAGTCAGGCTACAACATACGCCAACACAATGTATTTGTCTAAACAAGGTGTCTACGACCAGTTGGTTTCAGAATATGGCGGGAAGTTTTCGGCAGCTTCCGCACAATATGCAATAGACAATGTAAAAGCTGACTGGAACGCAAATGCTCTTGCCCAAGCAAAAACTTACCAAGATACTATGAACCTGTCGCCAGCAGCAGTTCGTGACCAACTTGTTTCAGAATATGGCGGGAAGTTCACAGCAACCGAAGCAGATTACGCTATTCAACACCTTAATGATTAATAATTTTAAATTCTACAAGATGTAGTTAGCAAGGACAGTCCTTGTCAGATGATATATTATTCTAGTTTTTCTTGTATTTTTATTGCACCTATTTATAAGTCGGCAGCGTATTAATTCGTGAGCAAATATGAGGTGACTTCCTAACCCATATTTTATTATCAGATTAATTAATTGCGAACCGGTCGGATTGTGAAAAATCTGGCCGGACAAGCAAAAACAAAAAATATGAAGAATAAAATTTTAGCAAGCGTAGTAGCTTTATCAGCAGTAGTCGGTTTGGCTTTTGCAGGATCAGTTTCTGCAGCGAGTGCTCCACAAAATTGGGGAGGACAAAGAGGTGCAGAACAAGGTCAATTTACAAAAGGTGCAAGACCAGAGATGCCGGGAGTTTTTGGGACAGTTTCTACAATCAGCGGAACAACTCTTACGGTAACAAGCAAAGGTTTTGGATCAAGCACAGTAGCAACAACTTATACAGTTGATGCAAGCAATGCAACTGTCATGAATAAAGGCGCAACAAGCACATTATCATCAATCGCAGTCGGGAATTCTATAATGGTTTCAGGAACAGTCAGCGGAACTTCAGTCACAGCGACAAAAATAAATGTCGGAATGGGCAATATAGGTTTTGGCGGAGCAGGAATGGGTGGAAGAAATGCTTCATCAACTGCGAATAGAATTCCTAGAAATGCATCATCAACAAATATGATGGTAGGAAACGGACAGCCGATAATCGGAGGAACAGTTTCTGCAATCAGCGGAACGACAATCACAATTACAAATAAAGGAAACACGAGCTATACGATTGACGCTTCAAGTGCAACAGTCGCGAAAGGAAATAGTTCGTCATCAGTTTCAAATATTGCGATCGGAGATTCAGTTTTGGTTCAGGGAACTATAAACGGAACATCAGTGACGGCAACAACCATCACGGATCAAGCTCCAGCAAAAGCAACAAATAGCAAACCATCAATCGGAGGATTTTTTGGAGGAATTGGAAACTTTTTCTCAAAACTATTCGGTTTCTAAATTTATAAACTAATATAATAAAATAAAAAGGGTTTTCGCTTTGCGAAAACCCTTTTTATTTTGCGAAAAAGCTAGTCATTACAACGTTTTTTTTATTTTTTTAAAAAACGTATATTTTTTCTATCTAAAACGAAAAAAATCATTGCGTTGTCATAATTATTGTTCTATAATTGGGCTTGTAAAAGAGTTGCGCAGTTTAGAAGTACAGCTGGTTTTTTTGTTAGGGAATATATAGTCCGTTTAAAATGTACGCATACAATTTTTTTAAAAAAACAGTCTTTTTAGGGCTATGTTCAGTAGCGCTGTTATTTTGCTTTTCAGCAACGAATGTTTTTGCTGCAGGAGTTCCTACTATTTTGAGTTTTCAAGGAAGACTTACAGACTCTTCCGGCAATCTTTTGGGAGGCTCAGGAACAAATTATTATTTTAAATTTTCCATCTGGGATAATGCAACAGTAGGTTCAGGATCGCAACTGTGGCCTGCAGTTTCTCCTTCAGTTTTTTCAACGACAGTCCGCCAGGGAGTTTTTAATGTAAATATTGGAGACACTTCAGCAGGATATCCAGATGTCTTGAATTATAATTTCAATACGAGCGTTCCTGTCTATTTGCAGATAGAAGTTTCTTCCGATGGAATAAATTTTCAAACTCTTGGTCCGAGACAGGAAATCACCGCATCCGCATTTGCCCAATTATCTGGAGCTGTGAGTGGAACAGGGCAATCATCTTTTGGAACAACAACTCCGATAAATAATTCTGTTGTCAGTATAGTTTCAACTTCTACAAATTCTACAGCACTCACAATAAGAGGATTAGTCGGACAAATTGCGAATCTTTTTCAAGTTCAAGATTCTACGGGTGCAAATATATTTTCAATCGATAATACCGGCTCGATAATTGCCAATGGAACAATTATTGCGGCAAATATTTCAGGAACTTCAACTGGAATAAATACCGGAGATGAATCATCCTCTTCAATCAGAACAAAACTTGGAGTGGCATCATCGACAAATGACGGATATCTTTTGGCAAGCGATTGGGCGAATTTCAATAATAAAGTTTCCGGAGCAGGGAATGCCGGTGAGCTTGCTTATTGGACTGACGCAGGAACTTTAGCAAATATTGGTCCAGCGATTGATGGAATGTTTTTGCAAGCGTCATCAACTTCGCCAACTGGATTTGAATGGGCACTCGCAAGCAGTTCTGGCGGATCTGCAGTTTGGGGAGGCATCACAGGCACGCTTTCAAATCAAACAGATTTGCAAAATGCTTTAGATGCAAAACTTTCAATAACTTCAGCAGCAGATATTTATTTAAATCAAATTTCAGCATCGTCAACTTACGTTTCTTTTGATTATGCAACAAATACTTTTGCGACAATTTCTTCTCTCGGCTCATATGCCACAACTGGAGCACTTTCAAATTATTACTTGGCTTCAAATCCATCGGGCTACATTTCAGATATCTCGGGACAGAATCTTTCCACAGCCAACAATGATGCTGGCTTCATCACAGCCTCAGCTCTTTCTCCATATCTGACTTCTTTAACTGCCGCGACAACATATCTCTCAATCGCTTCAGCCTCATCGACTTACTTGCCGCTTTCAGCTTCCACATCGCTTGCATATATTCCATTTGCTTCTTCATCTATATTTCTTTCAACAACATCTGCTGCAGCAAATTATGTTTCAACTTCAACAGCCTCTTCAACTTATTTAAAAATTTCCGATGCATCATCCACATATCTTAAATTATCGGCAAGCACTTCACTTCCATATATTTCTCTAGCATCATCTTCACTTTATTATCTCGTATCAAATCCAGCTGGATACATCGCAACTGAAACTGATCCGATCTGGATGGCCGCATCATCTTCATATTTAACAACAGCTTTAGCTGCATTAAATTACATTTCGACTTCAAGCCTGACCTCGAGTCTGCTCGGATATCTTTCCACTACCTCTGCTGCAGCAAATTATGTTTCAACTTCAAGTTTGACTTCAACTCTGGCTTCATATTTAACTACAGCATCTTCAACTGCAACATATCTCACGATCTCAAGTGCGACGAATACATATCTTCCTCTTTCAGCCAGCACTTCGCTTGCATATATTCCTGTAGCTAGTTCAAGCTTGTAT
>Ga0181529_10004794_pt1 | contig 14419 bp, 12 predicted proteins | sample PEATcosm2014_Bin_36_FD_119763 | JGI IMG/M metagenome (GOLD analysis project Ga0181529, IMG submission 119763) | Peatland microbial communities from MTU Mesocosm Facility, Houghton, MI, USA - PEATcosm2014_Bin10_30_metaG | ecosystem: Environmental > Terrestrial > Soil > Wetlands > Peat | place...
AGAACGAGACGACGAAGGCCCTGCCAGGTGCGGAGAAAAAACGCCCCCAGGCCGCCATCGCGTCAGGGCTTGCGAAGATGATGATCACGGCGCCCACGATCAGCGCGCTGACGAAGGCGAGGAAGGTGATGAGGACCGGGCTGACCCCGCGCTGGGCACCGTGCTCCGCACCGCGCTCCGCGCCGCGCTCCTCGACTGGCGCCGCGGCCTTCTTCTCGTCGCTCACTTCAGGCGCCACCTTTCGCCCCTGCCATCAGGAGGCCGATCTCGTCGCGGGACAGGGAACCGGACTCGTAGGGCCCGCTGAGCTTGCCGCGGTACATAACGAGGATCCGGTCTGCGAGGGCGAGGACCTCGTCCAGCTCGGCCGAGATGAGGAGCACCGCGCTGCCCTCGTCGCGGGCCTGGACGAGGCGCCGGTGCACGTACTCGATCGAGCCGACGTCGAGGCCCCTCGTCGGCTGGGCCGCGACGATGAGGCGGATAGAGCGGGAGAGCTCGCGGGCCACGATGACTTTCTGCTGGTTCCCGCCCGAGAGCTTGGAGGCGGAGAGGCCGATGGAGCTCGCCCTGATGTCGAACTCCTTGATGCGCTCGCGGGCCGTCCTGTTGATGACCTCCCAGTCCAGGGCTCCTCTCTTGGAATACGGAGCCTCGTCGTGGACGTCGAGGATGAGGTTCTCGGAGATTTTGAAGGCGCCTACCAGGCCGTCCTTGATCCGGTCCTCGGGAATGTTCCCGACCCCGGCCCGGAGGACCTCCTTAGGCGTCGCGCCCGCGATATCGCGGCCGCCGACGAGGATGGAGCCGCCGACCTCCGGGATCAGGCCCATGATCGCCTGCGCGAGCTCGGTCTGGCCGTTGCCTAGGACGCCGGCTATCGCGACGATCTCGCCAGAGCGGACCTGGAAGGAAACGCGGTCGACGGCGACCCGGCCGGTCGGATCGACGACGCTGAGATCCCTGGCCTCGAGCGCCGCCTCGCCCGGCTTGGACGGGCCCTTGGAGACTGTGAGCTCGACCCCGCGGCCGACCATCATGGAGGCGAGCTGCTGCTCGTCCGCGGTCTTGGGATCGGCTTGGCCGACGACCTTGCCGTGACGGATCACGGTTATGCGGTCGGCGATGGCCTGGACTTCCTTGAGCTTGTGCGTGATGAAGAGGATGGCCTTGCCCGACTCTTTCAAGGATCGCATAACCTTGAAAAGGTCCTCGATCTCCTGGGGAGTGAGGACCGCGGTCGGCTCGTCGAGGATGAGGACCTGGGCCTCGCGGGAGAGGGCCTTTATGATCTCGACGCGCTGCTGCTGGCCGACCGAGAGGTCGCCGACCATGGCGTCGGGATCGACCTCGAGGCCGAAGCGCTTGGACAGCTCCCGGATCTCGGTCCTGGCCCTAGGCCTGTCGAGGAAACCGAGGCGCCGCACGCGCTCGAAGCCGAGCATCACGTTCTCGGCCACGGTGAAGGCCGGGATCAGCATGAAGTTCTGGTGGACCATGCCGATCCCGGCCTGTATCGCGTCGCCCGGGCTCTGGAAACGGGCCGGCCGGCCGTCGAGCAGGATGGCGCCCTCGTCCGGCCGGTAGAGGCCGTCGAGGACGTTCATCAGCGTGGTCTTGCCGGCCCCGTTCTCGCCGAGGAGGGCGTGGATCTCGCCCCCCTCGGCGCTTAAGTCGATGCGGTCGTTGGCGACGAGCTCGCCGAACCGCTTGGTGATGCCCTTGAGCTCAAGCCGCATCGAAGGTCTTTCTGCGCTCCGATTACTTGTAGGACGCGGGGTCCACGGAGACCGAGCCGGCGATGATGCCCTGCTTGATCGTCTCGATGTCGGCCTTGACCTTGGCCGGAATCTTGGAGTCGTAGTCGTGGTAGGGAGCGATCGCGACGCCGCCGTTCTTCAGCGTGCCGAGGTAGTTCCCTCCCTGGAAGTTGCCCTTGAAGGCGAGCAGCGCGGCGTCGTGCACCGACACGGCGATGCCCTTCATGACGCTGGTGAGCAGGAGGCTGCCGTACTGGGGTGCGGAGATGTAGCCGTCGGTGTCGACCCAGATGAGGTAGGCGGGGCTCTTCGGGCTCGCGGCGTTGTGCTGCTGGACCGCTGCGGCCGAGCCGAGGCCCACGGAGCCAGCGACCGGCATGACGATGTCGGCGCCCTGGTTCATGAGGGCCTCGGTGACGGTCTTGCCCTTGGCCTGATTGGTGAAGTCATTGGTGAAGGTGCCGGTCTTGGCGACCGCGTCCCAGCCGAGGGCCTGGACCGTCTTCATGTTCTTCTGGTTGTAGTACTTCACGCCCGCGACGAAGCCGTTCATGAAGATGGTGACGGTCGGGATGTTCATGCCGCCGAAGGTGCCGACCTTACCGGTCTTGGTCATGGCGGCGGCGAGGTAGCCGGCGAGGAAGGCGGCCTCGTCGGTTTTGTAGGTCAGCGCGAGGACGTTGGGCAGGGCGGGGTCGTAGGCGTAGTCGACGATGGCGAACTTCTGGTCCGGGTTGGCCTTGGCGGCCGCGGCGGTGTCGTCGCCCATGAGGAAGCCGACCGTGACGATGATGCCGGCCTTCTTCTGCGCGAACTGCTGGATGTTCGGAGCGTAATCGCTCTGATTGGTGGACTGGAGATACTGGATGGTGATCCCGGCGGACTGGGCATCCTGGAGACCCTTCCAGGCAGAGGCATTGAACGAGCGATCGTCGATGCCGCCGGTATCGGTGACCTCGCCGGCCAGGAAAGTCTGGGCAAAGACCGAGCCTGCGCCCAGCACGAAGAGCGAAAGGCACACGATGGCGAGAATGGACAACTTTCTCATAACTCCTCCTTGTTGCGAAAACGGCATGAACGCGAACCTTGACCTCATTTTAGGATATTCTCGAGGGCACCCACTGTCAATCGCGAAGCGTTCGCAGAATTATTATAAAAAACCGCATACTTATGCATCGAGGGAGTCTCCGCCGCCCCGCGTTCGCCGCGGATTCCTAGGCGGTCCTTCCCTTGCGCCGAGCCCGCGAAGGTAGAGGTCGCCGGCCAGAGGCTCTAGGCGCGATCGATCCGCGACCCTGACCCTGCCTCGCCCGCGCTCGAGAAGGCCGTCGTCCCGGAAGCGACGGACGGCGCGGGCGAGCTGGCGATAGCTCGCGCCTATGAAATCCGCGATCTCGCCGAGGTCGTCGGTGCCGAGGATTCCGCCATCCTCGTCCATCGAGGCGACGAGGTAGCTCGCGAACCGGGCCTCCACGGTATACCTGAGGTTTATCGACTCCGCCAGCACGCGGTCGGCCAGCTTTTCGCCCATGCGCCCGCAGAGAAAGGCGAGCAGCTTCGCGTTGCGATCGACGGAGCGCTTGATCAGGGAGACGGGAATGGCCAGGCAGAGCGCGCTCTCGATCGCCTCGACGCTCAGCGCGTAGCGCTCGGAGGAGAATAGCTCCAGCTCCCCGAGCACGTCGAATGGCGCGAAGAAGGAAGCGAGGACGCTCTGGCCGTTGTCGAGGCGCGTATAGGCCTTGGCCCTTCCCTCGACGAGGAAGAGCAGCTGGCGGGCCTGGTCCCCCGAGCGGACGAGGAGCTCCCCCGGCTCGCGCCTTACCGGGACGAGGGCCTCGAACAGCTCGCTCGAGAGGAGCTCCCCGAGCCCGTATCGCCCAGCGTAGGCCTCGATCGATTCCGCGGCATCCCTCCCCAATCGGCGGGCGGATAGGACATATGTCCTTTTCCCGTCCCGACTATAGCGGGATACTCGAGCCATGAGAAGCTCCAAGAGCGCCGCTTTCGCCGCCTCCGCCCCCCTGGTCGGGGCGACGATCACCGTCATGAACAGCCTCAACAGCCGCTTCACCCTTGCGGTAGGCAGTACCTTGGCGGTCCTCGCGATCCATGTCGCGGGCCTGGCCGCGGTCTGCCTCATCCTGCTATTTCGGAAGGAGGAGGGCAGCGGCGATCGGCCTCCATTTTACTATTACCTCGGGGGCCTCGCGGGCGTGGGCACCGTCTTCACCAGCGCCTACGCCTTCTCGCGGCTCGGGGCCGCCCTGGCGGTGTCGGTCGCCCTCCTCGGCCAGACCCTCTTCGCCCTGACCGCCGACTCGACCGGGATCCTTGGAAGGACGCGCTATCCCTTATCGCCCCGCCGAGCCCCCGGCATCGCTCTCGCGGTCGCGGGCATCGCGGTCATGTCGATCGGCACCGGACACCCCGAGCCTCTGCCCTTCCTCGCGGCCCTCGCCGCCGGAGCCATCCCTGGGCTGACCTTCGTCCTCAACTCGGAGCTGGGAAAGCGCTTGGGAGTCTTCCGAAGCACGCGAATCAACTACGTCATGGGCCTCGGCACAACCCTGGCGGTCGCGCTCGTCCTGAGGCCGAGCCTCGTCGGCGCGGCGGGGAATTTCCTCAAGGCCGGCCCGCTGCTCGTCCTGGGCGGCGGCCTACTGGGGGTCCTCGTCACGACCGCGATGAACCTGATCATGCCGAGGATCCCCGCCTTCACCGCGACGATACTGCTCTTCACCGGGCAGGCCGCGGCCGGACTCGCCATCGACGCGATCGCGCGCGGCTCCCTCGACCTGAGGAAGCTCCTCGGCACGGCCATACTCGTCGCGGGACTGGCCTTGGACACGGCGCTAAGGCGCCAAAATCCCGAGGCGCCGCTTCCTACTCGGGCAGCTCCGCGATGATGGCGACGCTCGAGCTGGCGCCTATCCGGTCGGCGCCGGCGCCGAGCATGAGGATCGCGTCGTGATAGCTGCGGATGCCGCCCGAGGCCTTGACCCGGAGCTTGTCGCCGACCGTCTTGCGGAGCAGCTGCACGTCCTCGACGCTGGCCCCGCCCGTGCCGAAGCCGGTGCTCGTCTTCACGAAGCTCGCCCCGGCGCGGGCGGCCGCCTCGCAGGCCTTGACCTTCTCCGCGTCGGTCAGGTAGCAGGTCTCGATGATGGTCTTGACGGTCGAGCCCCCGGCCGCCTTGACGACGCCTCGGATGTCCTCCTCGACGGCCTTCCAGTCGCCGGACTTGGCCGCGCCGAGGTTGATCACCATGTCGAGCTCGCGGGCGCCATGGGCGACCGCGAGAGCGGCCTCCGCGGCCTTGATCTCGGAGGCGTTGGCCCCGAGGGGGAAGCCGATCACCGTGCAGACCGCGACGTCAGTGCCCGCGAGCTCGCGGGCGCAGAGCTCGACCCAGGTCGGGTTCACGCAGACGCTCGCGAAGCCGTACTTGCGCGCCTCGGCGCAGAGCTCCCGGACGGACTGCTCGGTGGCAATGGCCTTGAGCAGGGTATGGTCGATCGTCTTGGCCAGCGAGGCCTTGGTCCATTCTTTTTGCATCTTCGTCCTCCCTAGATTTCGAACCGGAGCGCCAGGTATTCCCTACGGGTCTCGACCAGCTTCTTGAGCTCGTCCAGCATGCGCTCATCGGCCAGCTTTGCGATCGGGAACACGTGGTTCTCGGTCTCGTCGGTATATCGCCTCACGAATTCGACGTCCGTCACGTAGCCGAGGCTGATCATGTTGGAGATCCGGTCCGCGGACTTGAGCACTCTCGCCTTGTCGGAGCCGTACTCGCGGATCCGGTCGAGGAAATCGGCCTTGGTCTCGATGGGCCTCCGCGTCACCTCGAGCACGAGCTTGTAGACGTCGGCCGACTCCTCGTCGATCTCGAGGATGCGGTCGCGATCGAAGCCGGGCACGTCCTCGATGAGGTCGTGGATGACCGAGGCCTTGAGCAGCACCGAGTCGATGTAGCCGTAGTCTATCAGGATGCCGAAGGTGTCGATCTGGTGCCGGAACATGTTGCCGCCCGAGCGGCGCAGGTTGCCAATGAGCGCCGTCGCGAGCTGCATATAGGGGGCGAGGTGCATCGACTTGAGGCGGAGCATGTCGTCGACTCCCATCGCCTCCTCGCCGAAGCCCTCTCCCCCTTGCGTCATGAGAGCTCCTCTAGGTACTGCCGATACTTGCTCATCCGGCGCTCGGCCTCCTCGAGCTTCTCGCGCTCCTTGGCGACGACCTCGGCCGGGGCCGAGGCCGTGAAGGCGGCGTTGCCCAGCTTGGCGCGGGCGCGCTCGGCGTACTTCTCGTCCTTGTCGATGTCCTTGCCCAGCCTCTCGACCAGCTTGGCCGGATCGACGGCCTCCTTGACGAAGGCGTAGGCCTCGAAGCCGCGGCCGACCATCGCGACCGCCCCGGTGGGTCGCGAGGAAACCTCCTCGGGCGGAGGCCCCCCAGCGAGGAGGCCGACGAGGGCCCCGTTCGAGCGCAGCAAGGCCTCGCCGCCGAAGCCGGCCTCGAAGCGCAGCGCGAGACGCACCTTCGTCTCGGGCGCGATGCCGAATTCGGCCTTGAGCGAGCGCGTCATGCGCACGAGCTCGCGCAGCGCCTCGAAGCTCGCTTCGAGCTCGGGATATTCAGGATCGGCGGCTACGGCGGGATAGGACCGCGAGATCAGGAGCTCGCCCTCCCTCCGGCTGGGGAGTTTCTGGTAGATTTCCTCGGTGACGAAGGGCAGGAAGGGATGGAGCAGGGCGAGGGACTCCTCGAGCACGGATATGAGGACCGACACCGCCCGATCCTTCTCCTCGTCGTCGGCCGCGGTCCCCGCGGCGGAGCGCAGCGGGAGCTTGGTGGCCTCGACGTACCAATCGCAGAAATCGTTCCAGAAGTACTCGTAGACCGAGGACGCGGCGTCGTTGAAGCGATAGGCCGCGAGGGCCTGGCGGACGGCGGCCGAGGCCGCGCCGAGCCGTCCCAGGATCCAGCGATCGACGTCGCCTAACGCGAGACTCTCCCGCGGACGGAGCTCGCGGCCCTCGAGGTTCATCAGGATGTAGCGGCTGGCGTTCCAGACCTTGTTGGCGAACTTGGACCCGAGCTTGAAGTCGTCCTTGTCGATCAGGATGTCCTGGGTCGAGGTGAACATGAAGGCCATCGTGAACTTGAGGGCGTCGGCTCCGTACTCGTCGACGATCTCGAGGGGGTCGATGCCGTTGCCGAGGGACTTGGACATCTTGCGGCCGTGCTTGTCCCGCACCAGGCTCGTCATGCAGATGTCGCGGAAGGGCACCTGCCCCGTGAACTCGAGGCCGGCCATGATCATGCGCGAGACCCAGAAGAAGATGATGTCGAAGCCCGTGACGAGGGTCGTCGTCGGGTAGTACTTGCGCAGGTCGGCCGTGTCCTTGGGCCAGCCCAGGGTGCTGAAGGGCCAGAGCCAGCTCGAGAACCAGGTGTCGAGGACGTCCTCGTCCTGCTCGAGCTCGCTCGACTTGCAGTAGGGGCACTCGAGCGGCTCCTCGCGGGCGACGACGAGCTTCCCGCAGTGGGCGCAGGTCCAGACGGGGATGCGATGGCCCCACCAGAGCTGGCGGCTGATGCACCAGTCGCGGACGTTGGTGAGCCAATTCTCGTAGGTGTTCTCCCAGCGCTGGGGGAAAAAGCGGATCTCGCCCGCACGCCAGGCTGCCAGCGCCTTGTCGGCGAGGGGCTTCATCCTCACGAACCACTGGGCGGAGAGGTAGGGCTCGACCGCCGTGCGGCAGCGGTAGCAATGGCCGACGGAGTGGACGATCGGCTTTTCCGCGACGTACAGGCCCTCGGCCTTGAGGTCCGCGATCACGGCCGCTCGAGCGTCCATGACCTTGAGACCCCTGTACTTCTCGGGCGCCTCGTCGCTCAAGCTCCCGTCGGGATTGAGGATGTTTATCTGCGGAAGGCCGTGGCGCTTGCCGACCTCGAAGTCGTTGGGGTCATGGCCGGGCGTGATCTTGACGAGGCCCGTGCCGAACTCGCGGTCGACGTAGGAGTCGGCGATGATCGGGATGGTCCGGCCGGTCAGGGGCAGCTCGACCAGCTTGCCGACCAGGGACTTGTAGCGCTCGTCCTCGGGATGGGCGGCGACCGCGGTATCGCCGAGCAGGGTCTCGGGCCGCGTCGTCGCGATCTCGATATAGTCCTTGCCGTCGGGGGTCGTGCCGCCCACGATCCGGTAGCGGATGTGGTGCATCGCGCCGTTCTCGTCGGAGTGCTCGACCTCGTCGTCGGAGAGGGCCGTGCCGCAGGAGGTGCACCAGTTGACCAGGTACTTGCCCTTGTAGACGAGGCCTCGCTCGTAGAGCGTGACGAAGACATCGCGCACGGCCTTTGACAGCCCATCGTCGAGAGTGAAGCGCTCGCGGCTCCAGTCGCAGGAGGAGCCGATCTTCTCGAGCTGCTTCTTGATGATGTCGTGGTGCTCGTTGGAGACCTTCCAGGTCTCCTCGACGAATTTCTCGCGGCCGAGATCGCGTCGGTCGATCCCCTGGGCGCGGAGCCTCTTCTCCACGACGTGCTGGGTCGCGATGCCCGCGTGGTCGCAGCCAGGGACCCAGAGCGTGGGCTTCCCGAGCATCCGGTGGAAGCGGATGAGGATGTCCTGCAGGGAGTTGTTGAGCCCGTGGCCCATGTGGAGGACCCCCGTGACGTTCGGAGGCGGGATTACGATGACGAAGGGCTTCTCGCCTTCCTTCCAGACGGGCTGGAAGGCTCCCGACGCCATCCAGGCGCCGTAGATCCGGTCCTCGAAGCTCTTGGGATCGTAGGCTTTCTCAAGCTCGACCGCTTTCATCGCGCAAACCTCCGCATTCCGCCATCTCGAGCCAAGCGGCTCTTGGTCCTCGTTAGGGTACCAGAAACCGAAGAATAAGGGGAAGGGCCGAGTGCGAGGGAAAACGCCTTTCCCTAGATGGGGCGGCCTACGCGCTCGAGCGATCGCTCCTATGTCGCCTTCCGCGCCTCTGAGCTCCCCACCATTTCGTGCCTGAAACGCTCCGCGGATATGTTCCTTCCGAGCCCCTTCGCCATGGCGCGGCCCTTCTCAAGGTTCCTGGCGGCATTGTCACCCGCGCGTCTGGCATTCGCGAAAGCCGAGTCGCGATCTGGAGCCTCAATCCAAAGGTCGCTCTCGTCATCGAGATTGTTCCCGCGGATCCTCCAAGGCTGGTTGTTGACAATGTCAACTTCATGGCAGCATTCCTGTTGACAATGTCAACAATAGTCAAATATCCTTGTGCTGAAGAGGCTCAAGGAACCATTGGAAAGCGATACAAAGAGACTTCTGCTCCGGACTACGCGCGGCATAATCGACGAATCGGGCATAGACGCGCTCACTCTTCGCGAAGTGGGGAGAAGGGCGAATCTATCGCGCGGCGCCGCGTACAGGCATTTCCGGGACAAGGAGGACTTGCTGGCCGCGATCGCGGCCGAGGACTTCGAGCTCATGCTGGACGGCTTCAAGGCTTTTTCGAGTTCCGCGCTCGAGCCCAGGGAGCTGGCGAGAAGGATGCTGCTGGAATTCCACTCCTTCGGGATGGCGAGCAGAGTGCATTATCGGCTGATGTTCTCGACGAATTGGGACGGGGGGAAATACCCCGCGCTCCGCGAAAGCGCCGAACTGGCCTTCGGGCTCGCCCGTGGCCTGATCGCGAGACTTCTCCCGGCCGACGGCGTCGAGCCCGCCCGCGCCGCGGAGCGGACCGCCCTCGCCTTCGCGTTCATCCATGGGCTGGTGGAGCTTCACCTGGCCGGCCACTACGAGGAGAGCAAGGGCTTGGACGAGACCGAGAGGTTGGTGGACGAGCTGCTACGCCTCATCTCCGCCATATAGGTTTGCGCGCCTCATCGCGTGGACAGCGGGAGCCTCACCACCTCGATCCTGCCCTCCAGCAGCCGAGCGAATTCCTTCGCGTCCGCCTCGGTGCCCTCGTAGAGCCCGAAGTGGATGGGCACGGCTATGCTCGCGCCGGTGTCGAGGGCGGCGTCGGCCGCCTCCCTCACCGAACCCATCGTATAGGTCTGCCCTAGGGGCAGGAAGGCGACATCGCAGTGGATCGACTTCATCTCGGGAATGCGCTCGGTGTCGCCCGCGTCGTAGAGCCTCAAAGCCCCGGCCGAGAGCACGAAGCCGCAGAAGCGGGAGGCCTTGGGGTGGTACTGGGTCTTCACTATGTTGTATGCGGGAACGGCCTCGACCTTCAGGCCGCCGAAGATCTCGACGTCTCTCGGCGCGATCCGCTTGTAGGGCGAGCCGTCGAAGCCCGCCAGTACGATCGTCGAGGGCCCGGAGAGACGCTTGATGTCGGCGGGCGAGTAGTGGTCCCCGTGGCTGTGCGTGATGAGGATGAGGTCGGCGGCCTCGGTCACGCCTACCTTGACCGGGTCGAGCCAGACGAGCTTGCCCCCGAGCTCGATCCTGAGGCTGCTTTGCCCGTACCACCGGACGATCTGGGACAGCTCCTCCGGCCCGAGGGCGAAGGACTTGGCCGCAGCCAGGGCGACCAGCGACGAGAGCAAGACTCTCTTGTTCATGGATGCCTCCCGTCCGGGCGCGCCCGCCCGGAGCTTACCCTTGGAATACTACCCCCCATTTCCCCGCGCCGGTAGCGCCAAATCCGCCTCGCCTTGACTCGTCGGGCGGAGGTGACTATATTCCATATTACTACGGTTTCGTAATATACCATTCCGTATTTTACCGTTCCGAACCAAGGATGGGCCATGAAAGAGATCGAGATGATTGAGCTCGTCGGCAACGTCGCCAGGAAACTGGCCAAGCGCTTCGGCCCCCTGGCCAAGGAGACGGGACTCTCGGTCGCCGAGGCCGCGGCCCTATGGAAGCTCCGCAAGGGCCCGCGCAAGGCCTCCGAGATCGCCGACACGCTCGGCCTCTCGCCCAGCACGGTGACGGGCATCATAGACCGCCTCGAGGCGGGCGGGTGGATCGCGAGGGAAGCGGACGCCGCGGACCGGCGGGCCATACTCGTCCGGCCCGCGCCGAAGCTGTCGGACTTCGTCCGGCGGGCCAAGGCCGCCGTTTCCCGCGAGCTGGAGGGGACATTCGAAAGCCTTCCTGATGGCCTCATGGAGCGGCTCTGCGACGACCTCAGGCGGGTTCTAGAATGCCTCGATCGGAACGAGGCGGAACGGCGATGAGCGACGGCGCGAGCGGAGCGGCCCTCTCCAAGGGCTGGATGGCGCCTGTCCTGGTCTCGCTTATCGGCGCCTTCATGTCCATCCTCGACTCGAGCATCGTCAACGTGGCGATACCCACGATCATGAACGTCTTCAACGCCACCACGGACTCGGTGGAGTGGGTGGCCACGATCTACATGCTCGCCCTCGGCGTGGTGATCCCCCTCTCGGGCTGGCTGGGAGACAAGCTGGGCTACAAGCGGCTCTATGTCCTCTCGCTGGGCGTCTTCATGGGGGGCTCCCTGCTCTGCGGCCTCTCCTGGAGCCTCGATTCCCTCATCGCGGCCCGCGTGATCCAGGCCATGGGCGGAGGCATGATCATGCCCACGACCATGGCGATGGTCTACCGCATGGTGCCGCGCGACAAGATCGGCGGGGGCATGGGCGTCTTCGGAGTCGCCCTCCTCGTCGCCCCGGCCCTGGGGCCGACGATCGGCGGCTATTTCGTCGAGTACGTGGACTGGCGCTGGATCTTCACGGTCAACCTGCCGATCGGGGTCGTCGGCATAGCTCTCGCCCTCCTCGTGCTGCCGGAGTTCCAGTCCAGGCACCCCGGCAAGCTCGACCTGGGCGGGGCGCTCAGCTCGGCCGTCATGCTCTTCTGCCTCCTCCTCGCCCTGAGCAAGGGTCACCAGTGGGGCTGGCTGGACGAGCGGATCGTCCTCCTCCTCGCCGTCTCCTTCTTCGCCTTCGTCCTCTTCGTCTACCTCGAGCTCAGCTCGCCCAATCCCCTCCTGGAGCTGAGGGTCTTCAAGTACCCTTCCTTCACCTTCGCCAACCTCCTGATGATCGCGACCACCGTGGGCATGTACGCCGGCACCTTCTACATACCGCTTTTCCTGCAGAGCGTCCGCGGCCTCGGGGCCATGGAGACTGGGCTGCTCATGATGCCGGGCGCGCTGTTCTCTGGAGCGCTGATGCCGATCACGGGCAAGCTCTTCGACAAGGTAGGCCCGCGCCCCCTCGTGATCATGGGCGTCCTCATCCTCTCGATCCTCACCTTCCAGTTCCGCGACCTCGACCTCGCCACGGCCACCTCGACCATCACCCTCTGGGTCCTCCTTCGCGGCGGCGTCATGGCCTTCGCGACCATGCCCGCCCAGACCGCCGCCCTCGTCGACGTCCCGACCGAGCTCGTGGGCAAGGCCTCGGCGATCACCAACATCATCAGCAGGGTGTCGAGCTCCTTCGGACTCGCCGTGCTCACCTCGCTGCTCTCCTCGCGCGAGGCCTTCCACCAGGCCCGCTACTCCTGGTCCCTGACGGCCTCGGACCCCGCCGTCTCGAGCGCGGTCACGGCGATCTCCTCGGCCCTCGGAGGCGGGGCCAGGGGGGCCGCGGGCGCGCTCGCGTGGCTCCAGGGCCAGGCGGCCAAGCTCTCCTTCGTGAGGGCGGTCGACGATGTCTTCGTCGCCGTCGCCGCGTTTACCGTCATCGCCCTGATCCCCGCCGTGTTCCTGAAGCGGGGCAAGGGCGGCTCGCCCGGTGCCGCGGCGGCCGAATAGCGGATATTAGGCCGGCGGAAGGGCGCGTCGCGCCATGCCATCCGCGGGACCCGAGATACTATCGAGAGGTCTGAGTATGCAGAAGCGGAAGATCATCGCGGCGATCCTCGCGGTCGCCGTCCTCGCGATCGCCGGAATCGTCGGCTACTACGCCTATCAAGGCGCTCACTACGTCGCCACCGACGACGCGCGAATCGCGTCCAACGTCGTCGCCGTCACGCCGGAGATCCCCGGCAAGCTCCTCGAATGGAAGGTTAGGGAGGGAGACCGGGTCGAGGCCGGGGAGATCCTGGGCAGGCAGGACCTCGGCACCGCCCTCAGCTCGGGGAGCATCAGCCCCCAGAGCATGGGCGGGATCGCGGCGGTCTACGCCGAGAAGGCCAGCATCAAGTCCCCGATAGCCGGCCAGGTGATCCTGTCCAACGCGGTCGTTGGCCAATCGGCGGCCCCGGGTACGGCGCTCGCCGTCATAGCCGACACCGAGGGCCTTTATGTGTCGGCCAACGTCAAGGAAGTCGACATAGCCAAGGTGAGGCTGGGCCAGAGCGTCCGCATCGAGGTCGACGCCTACCCGCGGCGCTCCTTCTCCGGACGCGTGGAGAGCGTCGGCCGCGCCACGGCCTCGACCTTCTCCCTACTCGCCGCCCAAAGCGGCGGGGGCAACTACACGAAGGTCGTCCAAGTGATCCCCGTGAAGGTTTCGATCGAGGAGCAGAGCGACGCTCGCCTGATGATCGGCATGAACGCCAATGTCCGCGTCGACATCGCGGGCAGGGCCGAGGAGAGATAGCATGAGCCGCGAATATAGAGCCCTGGCCGCGACGGCCATACTGGCCGTGATTCTCGCCGGCTGCGCCGCGAAGCCCGAGCCCCCCGTCGCCGGAGCGCGCGAGGCCGTGGCGCGGCAGGGAAGGATCGAGCGCGAGATCGCGGTCTCGGGAGTCCTGGCCCCGAGGCGGATGGTCAATATCTATCCCAAGCTCTCGGGCCTCGTGAAGACCGTGTCCGCCGACGTCGGGGACCGGGTCAAGGCCGGCCAGCTCCTCGTCGCGATCGACGCGAAGGAGCTCGAGGCCCAGCTGCAGGTCGCCCAAGCCTCCCTCGCCACGGTGCGCGACCAGGCCGAACAGGCCAAGGTAGGCATCGAGACCGCCCGCCTCAACCTCGACCTCGCGCAGAAGAGCTTCGACAGGAGCAAGGCCCTCTTCGACGACAAGGTGGCGACGCAGAGCCAGATAGACGACGCCCAGGGCAAGCTCGACCTCGCCAAGACGGCCTTCGACAACGCGCAGCGCCAATACCAGACCCTGGGCGTCGAGGGCCTGGCGCAGGCCGAGGCCCAGGTCAACTTGATCCAAGTCCAGATCTCGAACAGCGAGATAGCGAGCCCAATCTCCGGCACGGTCACCAACCGCAACCTCAACGAGGGCGAGCTCTGCTCCCCGAGCGCGCCGATGATGACGATCGCCGACGCCTCCGAGCTCAAGCTCCAGGGCGAGCTCTCCCAGGACGAGGTCCTGGCGATCCGCGAGGGCGATTCCGCGCTCGTCCTCGTCGACGGGATGGGCGGGAGCGGCTACTCCGGGAAAGTCAGCCAGGTCGGCCCCGCGGCCGCCGCCACCGGCCAGTACTTCCCGGTCGCGATAAGCGTGGCCAACGACGGCCGGCTCATGGCGGGCATGACCGCCAAGGCGAGCCTCAAGGGCCCGAGCGAGGAGGGCGTCCTCGTGCCGGTCGCGGCGATCGACAGGGGCGGCTCGCACGTCTTCGTCGTCCAGGGCGGGCGAGTCGAGGCGCGGGAGATCCGCCTCGGACCCAGGGACTCGTCCGAGGCCCTCGTGCTCTCGGGCCTTGCCGCCGGCGAGACCGTGGCGACCGGAGCCATAGGCGGGCTTCAGGACGGTGACCCCTGGGCCGCCGGAG
>Ga0181529_10004806_pt1 | contig 14399 bp, 14 predicted proteins | sample PEATcosm2014_Bin_36_FD_119763 | JGI IMG/M metagenome (GOLD analysis project Ga0181529, IMG submission 119763) | Peatland microbial communities from MTU Mesocosm Facility, Houghton, MI, USA - PEATcosm2014_Bin10_30_metaG | ecosystem: Environmental > Terrestrial > Soil > Wetlands > Peat | place...
GTCACCGTGACCGTGACCAACTCAGCCGGCAGCGGCAGCACCACCACCACCTTGCAAGCCGCCATGCCGGGTCTCTTCACGTCGTCGAACTACGTGCTGGCCGTCCGCCCCGCCGATGGCGCGGTGCTCGACAGCGCGACGACACCGGCCAAGCCGGGCGATACTCTGGAGATCTTCGGCACCGGACTAGGCGCCACCAGCCCCGCCATGCCGCCCGGTCTGGTATTCTCGGCGGCGTACGCCTGCGCCAGCCTGCCTTCGGTGACCATCGGCGGAGCGACGGCCTCGGTGGCTTACGCCGGATTGATCGGCGCCGGGTTGTATCAGATCAATCTGACGGTGCCGGCGAGTCTGGCCGCCGGGACCTATCCGGTGATCGTGACGCAGAACGGAGCCAGTTCGCCATCCACGGCGCTGCTGGCGATTGCGACGAATTAGAGCCGGCGCAATTCCTCCAGGTCCAGCCGTCCGGTGTAGATGGCCATGCCGAGGGCGGCGTGAACGCCCATGGCGAGGAGCGCGCGGACATCGTCGAGGGTGGTGATGCCGCCGGCCGCGGTCAGCTCTAGCGAGGTGGCGGCCCGCAAGCGGCGGAACCATTCCAGGTCGGTGCCCTGCAGCATGCCTTCTTTGTCCACGTAGGTGCAGAGGAAGCCGGAGCAGTACGGTTCCAGTTCGGCGAGCACCCGCTCCGCGCTCAGCGAGGTGGACTCCTGCCATCCGCGCACCACGATGCGGCCGTCCCTTGAATCGAGCGCGATCACGGTGCGCTCGCGTCCGATGGCATCGCGCAATTCCGCCAGGAACGCGTGGCGCACGCCGGTAGGCGTGAATGCCGAGGTCCCCACGATGACGCGGTGCGCGCCTTGCTCCAGCAGCGCCCGCGCGCGTTCCGCCGTGCGCACGCCGCCGCCCACGCGCGCCACCGAAGTTCCGGCGAGTTGGCGGACGAGCGCGTCATTGGAGCCGCGGCCCAGGGCGGCATCCAGGTCGATTACCTGAATCTGCGGGAATCCGGCGAACCGGCGCAGCATTCGCTCGGGTGAATCGCCTTCCAGCGCCTTCTCGCGGCCCTGAACCAACTGCACCACTTTGCCGTCCATCAGGTCGATGCAGGGAATGATCATGCAGCCAACCTCACCGGGATGCCGCGTTTGTCCAGTTCTTCCTTCAACTGCTCCACCGTGTACGTGCCGAAATGGAAAATGGATGCGGCCAGGGCGGCATCGGCGCAACCGTCGGTGAGGACGCGCACGAAGTGTTCCGGCTTCCCGGCCCCGCCGCTGGCGATCACCGGGACGTGCGTGGCCTGCGACACGGCTTTGGTGAGCGGGCAATCGAAGCCATCCTGCACGCCGTCGGTATCCATGGAGGTGAGCAGGATTTCGCCCGCGCCCAACGCTTCGCCGCGCGCCGCCCAAGCTACGGCATCCATGTGTTCGTCGTCGCGACCGCCGCGCGTGGTTACGGTCCACTGGCCGGCGGCGGTGCGGCGCGCGTCGATGGCCAGAACTACCGCCTGCGCGCCGAATTCGAGGCTCAATTCGGTGATCAATTCGGGCCGGCGGACGGCCGCGGTGTTCACGGAAACCTTGTCCGCGCCGGACATCAGGATATGCCGCGCATCGGCGACGGAGCGGATGCCGCCGCCCACCGCCAGCGGAATGAAGACCTTGCGCGCGGCGCGCGCCACCAGATCGGCCATGATGTCGCGGGCATCGCTGGAGGCAGTGATGTCCAGGAAGACCAACTCGTCGGCGCCGTCGCAGTTATACCGGTCGGCCAATTCAACCGGGTCGCCCGCATCGCGCAGGTTGACGAAATTGACGCCCTTGACGACCCGTCCGCCGGTGACGTCCAGACAGGGAATGATGCGCTTGGCTAATGGCATGGTAAGCGAAACCAGATCAGGAAACAGGCTGCGGCTCGGCTGCCTTGTATTACAGATGGTCCAAGCCATTCCCGTCTGCGCAGATTCGCGCGCGTGGCGGCGTTTGGAACCGCGACCGCGGGGAGCGGCCCGACGAAGGGCTGCACCCTCATGCGCAGGAAAAATCGGGATCGGGTCACTCGCTCACGCTCACGGTTCCAGAGCGCCTCGACGGCGGTTTTGGTTGCGACTCCGATGCTTTGTACTGCCGCCTGCACCACAAGTTCATCCGCGGCCATTCCTGCGCTCTTACATCTCCACATAATTCTTCACAATCCTCAGCCCGCTCGCGCCGGACTTCTCGGGGTGGAATTGCACGCCAAACACGCTCCCCGACTCCAGCACCGCCGTATAGGGCACTTCGTATTCGCAAACGGCGGCCGCGCGATCGGAATCCGGGACGTAGTAACTGTGAGCGAAGTAGACGAACGGCCGCGCGCCCAATCCCGCCAGCAGTTTCGACTCGCGCCGCCGGTCCAGCTGGTTCCATCCCATGTGTGGCACCCGCGCATCCAGCGGAAACCGCCGCACCGCGCCCGGAAATACGCCCAGCCCGCGTACCTCGGGCGCTTCTTCGCTGCTCTCAAACAGCGCTTGCAACCCCAGACAGATTCCGAGGAAGGGCACGCCCGCCGCAATCCGCTCCAGCAGCGTTGCGCGGACACCCAATTCATCGAGGGCGCGCATCATCTGTCCGAAATGGCCGACGCCCGGCAGGACGATCTTCGTGGCGGCCCGCAGGCCCGCGGCGTCGCGCACCAGTTCATAGGAGCACTCCAGCTCGCCCAGCGTATTCTTCACTGACTGCAGGTTGCCGGCTCCGTAATCGAAAATCGCGATCATAGCAGGCCTTTCGTGGACGGCAACTGGTCCTTCAAGCGCGCGTCTTTCGAGCAGGCGTACTTCATGGCGCGCGTGAAGCACTTGAACACCGCCTCCACTTTGTGATGATTGGAGCGGCCGTACAGCACCTTGACGTGGAGATTGGCGCCGGCGTGATTCACGAAGCCGCCGAAGAAGTCTTCCAGCAATTCCGTTTGCAGATCGCCCACCAGGCGCACCTTCACCCGGTCCTTGTAGACCAGCGCGGGCCGTCCGCCCAGATCGACCGCGACCACGGCCAGCGTCTCATCCATGGGCTGCACGAAATATCCGGCGCGATTGATCCCTTTGCGATCGCCCAGCGCCTGCGCGAACAACTGGCCGAGCACGATTCCCACGTCTTCCACGGTATGGTGCTGGTCCACGTCCAGATCGCCCGCGGCGCGCAGCGTCAGGTCGAAGCCGCCGTGCTTCGAGAACAGCTCCAGCATGTGGTCCAGAAACCGGATGCCGGTGGAGATGGCGTACTTCCCGCGGCCTTCCAGGCGCAGGGCGCCGGATATTTGTGTCTCCTTGGTATCGCGGCGGATGCGGGCGGCTCTCATCGGGCGAACACCTCTTCCAGGTAATTGATATCGTCGACGATGGCGTAGGCGCCGGTCTCCTGAAACAGGAACACCAGGTCGATGTACAGCGGATTGGACGGCGCGGCGATGCCGATGAAAGGCACTTCGGCGGAGCGCGCGCAGCGGGCGTCGTCGACGGTGTCGCCCACGTAAAACAACTTGGCTTCGGGATGCGCGGCGCGGATCTGCAGCAAGCCATCGGGCGCCGGCTTATGGTTTTCCACTTCGTACATCCCCACGATGGGTGTGAATTCGAGTTGCGGCGCGAAACGGCGGAGCGTCATCTCAGCTTCCGGTTTGGGACGTCCGGTAAAGAGAGCGAACTGGAACATCTGGTTGAGCCGCTCCAATGCGCCCGGCCGCGCCACCCATTGTTCGCGCTGCATCAGGCCGTCGGAGCCATTGCCCAGAAACAGCTTCTGAAAGTGCGCCTTCACTTCCTCGAACGGAACATCCACGCCCGCCGATGTCACGATGTGGTGCGAGAGCCGCCAATCGTCATTCCAGCCGCCCTCGTTCTTATACTCCTGAATTCGCTCGGGCGTGACCGCGGCGCCGGTGAAATGCTCCACGGTGCGCGCGATGGACTCGCGATAGCTTTCGGTGACATCCACCAGCACGCCGTCCATGTCGAAAACCAGAATCGGTTGCCTCATGAGTTCCAAATCTCGCCCAGCGCCTCCAGCAGGCGGCGCGTCTGCTCGCGCGTGCCGACGGTGATACGGACGCAGCCGGGCGCTTCATAACTGCGGTCGCGGACCAGGATGGCGCGGCCACGCAACGCATCGCGGACGGCGAGGGCGCGCTTGCCGAAATGGCCCAGCACGAAGTTGGCGGAACTGGGCACGTACGGGATTCCCAGCTTCTCCAGGCCCAGGCAGAGCAGTTCGCGCGCCGCCAGGACTTCGGCCACGTAATTCTCCACGTACGCGGTATCATCCACCGCCGCCTGTGCCGCCATCACCGCCAGCGAGTTCACGCTGTAGGGCGATTGCGCCTTGTGCAGATAAACGATATTGGCCTCGTGGCTGAACAGGCAGCCCAGCCGCATGGCCGCCATGCCGAAGACTTTGGAGAACGTGCGCGTCACGAACAGGTTGGGGACGCGCGCGATTTCGGTGAGCGCGGTGACCCCGGAAAACTCGTAATAGGCTTCGTCCACCAGCACGGCGGCCTTGCGCGCGCGATGCAGGATTCGCTCGATCGCCAGCAGGGAGATGCCCGTTCCCGTCGGGTTGTTGGGATTCGACAGGATCACGGCGCGGGTTTCGGGCGTGATGGCGTCGAGCACTTCCTGCAGCGGAAATTCCATGCCCGGCAGGGGATAGTAGATCTCACGGATGGCCGCTCCGGCCACTTCGCAGTAGAAGCGATACATGGCATAGGACGGACGCAGCAGCACCACTTCCTGGCCGTCGTCGACATACGTATTGACGAAGACCTGGATGGCTTCGTCGGTGCCGTTGGTGAAGACGAACTGCGAGGGGTCCACGCGGAAATAGCGCGCCACGCCCTCTTTGGCTTCGCTGTATTCCGGATAGAGCGCGAGGGATTCGGCGGCGAGCCCGTCGTGCAGCGCCGCGATGACGCGCGGCGAGCAGCCCACGGTGTTCTCGTTGAAATCGAGCCGCAGCTTGCCGAGGCGGCCGCCGGTGGGAGGAGAATACGGCGCCATGGCCTGCACGGCGGGTCGTGGCTTGATGGCTCCTTTAGGTAGTCTCATGTTTGAGCCAGCTTCTTCCGGGTCGGACTCTTTTTGGTGCGCGCCGGCTGACTGCCGGCGGCAGCCACGATTGGCTGCCCCACAAGACGCACTTCCACCGACCGCGCGTGCGCTTCCAGGCCCTCGGCGCGCGCCAGAGTGGTGATGGCCGGCGCCAGGCGACGCAATGCCGACTCCGACAATTCCTGCACCGAGATGACCTTCACATAATCGGTGACGGCCAGGCCGCCGCGCTGCCGGGCGGCGCCGCCGGTGGGCAACACGTGGTTCGGACCCGATGCGTAATCGCCCGCCGCTTCCGGGCTGTACGCGCCCACGAACACGCTGCCGGCATGACGGACCTGGCCGAGCAGGCTGGCGTCCGGAATGCTCAGATGCTCCGGCGCGAAGCGGTTCGCAATCTCCAGCGCTTCATCGAGCGACCCCACCAGCACCACCGCCGAATTCCGCCGGATGGACAGCGAGGCTACCGCGGCTGTCGGCAGCACCGCCAATTGCTTGTCCACCTCGCGGACCACGGCCGCCGCCAGGCGCTTCGATGTCGTCAATAAAACCGCCGACGCATCGGCGTCGTGTTCCGCCTGCGCCAGCATGTCGGCGGCGAGATGTCGCGGATTGCCCGCGGAAGCGATGATCAGGATCTCGGTCGGACCCGCCACGAAATCGATGCCGACTTCGCCCGCCAGCAGTTTCTTGGCGGCCGCCACGTAGATGTTGCCAGGTCCCACGATGCGGTCGGCGCGGGGCACCGTGCGCGTGCCGAACGCGAAGGCCGCAATGGCCTGCGCGCCGCCCATCTGAAACACGTTGTCGATGCCCAGCAGCGACGCCGTCCCGAGCACTTCCATCACCGGCCTGGGACACGCCACGCAAATGTTGGGGACGCCGGCCACCTGCGCCGGAACTGCCGTCATGAGCAGCGTGGAGGGCAGCGGATAGCGGCCCGCGGGAATGTAGGCAGCCACGGTATCGAGCGGGCGAACGATCTGGCCCAGGCGCATGCCCGCGCCCATGACGCGGCTCCATTCGCGCGGCATCTGCCGCTCGGCGTAGGCGCGGATGTTGGCCGACGCCGTCTCCACGGCGCCGCGGAATTCCGGCGTAAGGCGCGCTTCCGCCCATCGCAAATCCCACTCGGCGACGCGGACAGTCGGCCGCTCCAGCCCGTCGAACTGGCGGGCGTATTCCAGCAACGCACGGTCGCCGCGCTGGCGGACGGCGTCCAGAATGGGCCGCACGGTCGCCTCGGCTTCCGCCAGACGCGCGGCGCGGCGCTTCAACAAGCGCCCGATGTCCTTTCCCGACAGAATGCGCATCACAGTACGATTTTGTTGAGCGGATATTCCACGATGCCCTGCGCGCCGGCCTCTTTCAGCCGCGGAATGATAAAGCGGACCGTGGATTCGTCCAGAATGGTGTTCACCGCCAGCCATTCCTCGTCGCTCAGATTGGAGATGGTGGGCCGCTTCAGCGCCGGAAGCACCGCCAGCACCGCCGCCAGGTTGCCGCGATGGACGTTGAGCATCAGCCCCACCTTGCCCAGCGCGTTGATGGCGCCTTCGAGCAGCATCTTGAGGTCTTCCAGCTTGCGCCGCTTCTGCTCGTCCGCCCAGGATTCCTTATTGGCGATCAACTGCGTGTTCGACTCCATCACGGTGTCGATGATCTTGAGTTTGTTGGCGCGCAGCGACGACCCGGTCTCGGTCACTTCGACGATGGCGTCGGCCAGCACCGGCGGCTTCACTTCGGTGGCGCCCCAACTGAACTCCACCTTGGCGACGACGCCGTGCAAGGCCAGGTAGCGTTTGGTGGTGGCCACCAGTTCGGTGGCGATGATGCGCCCGTTGAGATCGTTTACCGAGCGGAAGCCCGAAGCTTCCGGAACGGCCAGCACCCAGCGGACTTTGCCGAAACTCTGCTTGGCGTAAATCAGGTCGGCCACGGCGACCACGTCGGCTTCGTTCTCTTCAATCCAGTCGCGGCCAGTCAGCCCGGCGTCGAGAATGCCGTCTTCCACGTAGCGCGCCATTTCCTGCGCGCGGATGAGCATGCACTCGATTTCCGGATCGTCGATGGCCGGGAAATAGGAGCGCGTGCTGGTGGTGATGACGAAGCCGGCGCGGCGGAACAGATCGATAGTGGCATTCTCCAGGCTGCCTTTGGGAATGCCCAGTTTGAGCGTCATGACTGGCCTCCGTAGACCGCGGCGGGGTCGTAGGTGCGCTCTTCGGAGACCCTCCATTCGCCATGTTCCAGGCGGCGGAAGAAGCAGCTCCGGTAGCCCTCGTGGCAGACTCCCGGACCGAGCGCTTCCACCTGCACCAGCACCGCGTCGCGGTCGCAATCGGTGGAGAGTTCCTTGAGCGCCAGGCGGTGTCCGGAGCTTTCGCCCTTGATCCAGAGCTTGCGGCGCGAGCGGCTGTAGAACGTGACGAAGCCCGTCTCCACGGTCTTGCGAAACGCCTCTTCATTCATGTAGCCGACCATCAGGACGCGGCCGGTGGCGTGGTCCTGGACGACCGCGGTCACCAGGCCGCCGGTTTTTGCGAAGTCCAGCATGTCATCCATATTTCTTGTGTAGACCAATAAAAAAGCCCGCCAGAACCACGGCGGGCGTCCTTTCCAATCTCGGGTGGAATCGAATCAGAAAATCGCCCGCAGCGAATGCGCGGTATGGTGATGACGATGATGCCGCGCTGCGAACGATGCTGTCATAAAACGTCAGTTTAGCACATACTGAAAAGGATGCGCGTCGTCGTCGACGCCGTACCTCTGCTGGTTCGCAGCGCCGGTGTCAAGAACTACCTGTATTATTGGATCTCCCATTTGCGCCGCGCCGCCGCCGGCGACAGGGTCGATACGTTTCCGGCGCTGGGCGAGCTGCCTCCGCTGCAGCACGATGCCTCCGTCGCCGGACGATGGCGCACGCTTTCCGGTCTGGCGTCGTTAGCGGCTGCCAACTACACGCCGCTGCCGGTGCTTGGTTGGGCGACGCGCGGCGCCGGCGTGTTTCACGCGACCAACCTGGTGCAGCGTCCGCCGCGGGGAATCCGCCTCACCACCACGTTGCACGACATGACGTCGTGGCTGATGCCGGAATTGCACCCGCGCGCCAACCTGCGCGCCGACGCCGCGTTCGCCGATTTGCTGCGCCGCGCCGACGGCATCATAGCGGTCTCCGCCAGCACGCGCCATGACGCGGTTCGCGCGCTCGGCATCCCGGAAGAGCGCATCACGGTAATTCATTCCGGGATCGCCGACGCCTTCTTCTCGCCGGAGGCCGCGGCGGTGGAGGATGTGCGGCGGCGCTACGCGTTGCAGCGTCCCTTCGTGCTTTTCATTGGCACGGTGGAACCGCGCAAGAATCTGGACGGCCTGCTGGATGCGTGGGACGCCATGCCGGCGGGGATCCGCAATGAGTTCGACCTGGTGCTGGCCGGACCGCTTGGCTGGGCGTCGGCGGAGACCGCGGCGCGCGTGCGCTCCCAGCGATATCTGGGCTACGTGCCGGAGTCGGACGTCGCGCCTCTCACGGCCGCGGCTACGGTGTTTGCGTACCCGTCGCTGTACGAAGGCTTCGGCTTCCCGGTGGCGCAGGCGATGGCGGCCGGGGTCCCAGTGGTGACATCGAACGTGTCGTCGCTGCCGGAAATCGCGGGCGATGCCGCCGTGTTGGTGGATCCTCGCAGCCGGCAGGAACTCCGCGATGCGCTGGTACGCCTGCTGACGTCGCCCGCGTCGCGTGCCGATCTGGCCGCGCGTGGCCGTGTCCGCGCCGAGCGTTTCCGCTGGGAGACTTGCGCCGCAGAATCGTGGAAATTCTTCCGGGGTTTGTCTCGGTAAGCTGGATTGCTGCCTGGCAACACGACTGCTCCAAATCTCCGCAGCCTGCGAGGACTCGCGCGGGTGGCACTGCCTGGAACCGCGACCGCGAGCGAGCGGCCCGGCGAAGAGCTGCACCTGCATGCGGAGGAGAAACCGAGAAGGGGTGGCCGCCTCATCCGTCGCTCGGGCCGCTCGCTCGCGCTCGCGGTTCCAGGGCGCCTCGATGCCGACTCTTGGTTGCGGCTATACTCCTGTGCGGCTGCAGCCACGATTGGCTGTCCCACAATTCACTTATTCCAGCGTGACCAAAATTTCGCCGGCGGCGACGGTGGCGCCTTCGCGCGCGTGCACGATGGCGACGCGGGCCTCGCGCTGCGCCTTCAGCTCGTTTTGCATCTTCATGGCTTCCACCACCACCAGGCCTTGCCCCGGCGATACCACGTCGCCGGGCGCGATCAACACGCGGATTACCTTGCCGGGCATGGGCGCCACGATGTCCTGAACGCCCTCGCCGTGACGACCCGCCGACCGGCGCGCGCGACGGCGCGGGTCGCGGACTTCCACTTCGAAACGGTGGCCGTCGATCACCACGATCAGACAGTTCGGCGCTTCTTCCACTCGCGCATCGTAGCTGCGGCCGCCGATCAGAATCGAATAGACGCCCGGTTCCGGCGTCTCCACGTGCGCGGCCGATTCTTCGCCGTCGCCGAAACGAAAGCGGACGCCGGGAGCGTGCGTCAGCAGATCGATGCGCTTGTCCGCGCCGTTGATGGTGAGGTCCAGTTTCATCGCAGCAAACCCTCCCTTCCGGCGGTCAGCCACGCGCTTGCGCCCGCCGGTGCGGCTTCGGGCGTGGTGCGGCTGGAGGCGTGCAGAGCAGCGGCCAGCGCGGCGACCGCCGCAAACTCCGGCGGCGATTCGTGCGATGGCTGGCGTACGAAGAACTCTTCGATAAATCCGGTGTGCAATCGCGCGGCGGCGAAATCCGGATCCTCCAGGATCTGGCGGAAGAATCCAATGTTGGTGCGGATGCCTCCGACGTCGTATTCGCGCAGCGCGCGGATCATGCGCGCGGTGGCCGCCTCGCGGTTCTCGGCCCAGACCGCCAGCTTGGCGAGCAGCGGGTCGTACTCCATGGGCACCGTCCAGCCGTCGTACACGCAGCCGTCCAGGCGAACTCCGGGGCCCAAAGGGCGCGTCAGGCGCGTCAGCTTGCCGGGGTAGGGAAGGAAGTTATTGTACGGATCCTCGGCGTAGATGCGGCACTCGATGGAGGAACCGCGCCACGAGACTTCTTCCTGGGTGAGCGGCAGGCGTCCGCCGGCGGCAATTTCCACCTGCATCCGCACCAGGTCGAGGCCCGTCACCAGCTCCGTTACGGGGTGTTCCACCTGCAAGCGCGTGTTCATCTCGAGGAAATAGAAATGGCGATCCTGGTCCACCAGAAATTCCACCGTGCCGGCGTTGTAGTACCCGGCGGCGCGCGCCGCGCGGACGGCGGCCTCGCCCATTTCCCGCCGCATCTCCGGGTACCGCGCCACCAGCGGCGACGGGCACTCCTCCAGCACCTTCTGATGCCGCCGCTGGATGGAGCACTCGCGTTCCCCCAGGTGGATCATGTTGCCGTGTCGGTCGCCCATGAGCTGGATTTCGATGTGCCGCGGCCGCTCGATGAGTTTCTCCACGTAGACTTCGGCGTTGCGGAAAGAACGCTCCGCCTCGCTCGACGCATCCCGCAACGCCGATTCCAGATCGGCTTCGCGATCGACGCGCCGCATGCCTTTGCCGCCGCCACCGGCTACGGCTTTCAGCAACACCGGGTAGCCGTGGGTGCGGCCGAATTCGCGAGCTTCCTCCGCGGTGACGCCGTGATCCGTCCCCGGCACCACCGGCGTGCCGGCGGCGATGGCCACCTGCCGCGCCGCCGTCTTCGAACCCATCGACCGGATGGAAGCGGCCGAGGGGCCGATGAACACGATGCCCGAATCCTCGCACGCCGCGGCGAATTCCGCGTTTTCGCTGAGGAATCCGTATCCCGGGTGAATCGCTTCGGCGCCGTACTTGCGCGCCGCGTCGAGAATCCGGTCGATGCGCAGGTAGCTTTCGCCCGAAGGCGACGGACCTACGTGCTCAGCCTCGTCCGCCATGCGGACGTGCAGCGAGGTACGATCGGCATCGGAGTACACGGCGACGGTGGAGATGCCCATTTCGCGCAGCGTGCGCATGACTCGCACGGCAATTTCCCCGCGGTTGGCGATCAGGACCTTTCGGAACATGCAGGCAAATTGTAACAGCCGGTAGCATCATTGGTAATGGCCCCAAACTCTCGATCCGCACCGTGGTTCGCCGGCGATAGGCCGAACCTGCGCCGCGCCGTGAGATATAGTATGAGGCGCAAACTTAAATGAGGACCCTATGACCTGGCCCGAAATTCGCACCCTCTCCTGTTTCCTGCTGGCATTCGGAGCGTCCGCTCAGACGGCTCCCTGGACCACCACCCTGCGCGGCTCCTGGGTGCAGACCGGAGCTGCCGGCTCGGGGGACGTCTCGCTGACGGGCTGCGAAATTGTGGTCGCCGATGACGAGAACTCGGCTGTCCGCCAGGCGGCGGAGTTTCTGGCGGGCGATCTCGAAAAGATCAGTGGCCATCGCCCCGCGATCGTGAAAACCGCCAGCGGCGACAAAGCCGGCATTCGGCTGGTGACCCTGGGACACGGGCAGATCCCCGCTGCCGTGGGCGCTGCCGCCATGCAGGGCCAATGGGAAAGCTACCGCATTGTGACCGCCGACCGCACGGTGTGGCTGGTCGGCTCCAATCCGCGCGGCACGGCATTTGCGGCCTACACGCTGTCCGAGCGGTTGGGAATCGACCCTCTCTATATCTGGACCGGATATGCGCCGGAACATCACGACCCGCTGGTGCTGAAGCGCACCACCTTCGCGCAGGACCCGCCGGCCTTCCGCTATCGCGGCTTCTTCCACGACGACGAGGACCTGCTGCCGCGCCCCTACGACGCCAACGGCTACCCGTTGCAGACCGGCGACGTCCCGCTGGAATGGTACAAACGGTTCTTTGAAACCGCGCTGCGTCTGCGTATGAACATGGTGGCGCCTTATACGCGCGTGCATCGGCGCTATGAGGTGCAGAAGACCGCCAGCGATTGGGGCCTCTACTACACGTCGCACCACTACGACATCCTGGTGTCCAATCCCTTCGGCCTGGTGACTTACCATCTCGCCGACGAGCGCGGCGTGAAGCCGGACTATAACTGGTTCACCAACCCCGAAGGCATGCTCAAGTTCTGGCGCGGCGGCCTGGAGGAGAACAAGGATCTCGACGTCATCTGGCCGGTCGGCATGCGCGGCACCTCGGACCGTCCCTTCAACTTCCCCGCCGGAACCAGCGACGATCAGAAGGCCGCCACCTTCCGCGAAGTGATCAACGATCAGGTGAAGATGGTGCGCGAGGGGCTGCCGAAGGACAAAACGCCGCTATTCCACTTCACCATGTACTCGGAAATGCTGCCCGCGTATCAGCGCAATCCCGCGGCGTTCGATCTGCCGTCGGACGTCATCATCGTGTGGCCCGACGACAATGACGGCCACATGCGCGGCCTGCCTTCGTCGCTGGGGAAATGGAAGCACGGCGTCTACTACCACCTGGCGTACCTGGGCGGCCGGCTGACGAAGCAGCTCACGCACACCGTCTCGCCCTCGGTGGTGGCCGACGAATTCGACAAGATCGTGAAAGCCGGCGCCACCGAATACATGCTGGTGAACATGTCGGAAGTGCGCGATTACATCATGGGCGGCCGCATGATCGCCGATATCACCTGGGATGCCCCGGCCATCTATGCCACGCCGAATGCCGCCGGGCGGTATACCGCCTGGTGGTCGAGCGAATATTTCGGCGCCAAGGCGGCGCCGGCGGTCGAAACGGCGTACAACAGGTATCACGCCATGCTCGACACGCCGGATAAGTTGTGGCAGGCTCCCGACGCGATTCAGGACTTGCTGGACAAGCTGTATCACAAGGTGGCGGGCGAGACGTATCCGCCGGTCAACGGCGAGCTGCTGGCTTCGCTGCGGTCGCGCGGCAAGCTGTTGGACGAAGCGCTGGCGGCGGAGGATCGTGCCGAGACGGGCCTCTCGATGTCGCAGCAGCGTTTCCTGTCCATTGACGTCGCGCTTGGTCTGCAAGTGGCCCAGCGGCAGACGCACGCGGCCCTCAAACTGGAAGAAGCGTTACGGGCGCCGGATGCGGGGCGCCTGTGGCAAGCGGTCCGCGAGGCCCGCACGTCCCTGGAACAACTGGAAGCGGAGCTGGCGCGCGGCGAATACCCGCCCTTCGACCGCTGGTATCAGGAGAGCTGGATCCGCTCGGCGCGCAGCGTCAACAACCCGCATCGACCCTTCGTCCAGCTCCGCGCTTTTATTGCCAGCGAGGGGCACGGGAGTGTTCTCAAGTAACATCGGCGGTCCGAGGGCGCGGTTGTCGGCCGCAACTGGTAGAATCGAGTAGTCGTAACTTATGGCCCTCGATTCAATTGAAGGTTCGTTGAAGCAGCGAGGCGTCCGCCTGACGCGTCAGCGCCAGATTCTGCTCGAACTGATCGATAAGACTGGGCAGCATCTGGATGCCGAGCGCCTCTTCCAGTTGGCCAAGGAAAAAGATCCCAAGCTCAACCGTGTCACCGTCTATCGCACTTTGAAGATGTTGAAGGCGGGCGGGCTGGTGGATGAACTCGACCTCATGCATTATGGGGGAGATCAGCATTATTACGAAACGCGCCTCAAGCAGGAACATGCCCACGTCATCTGCCTGCGGTGCGGAAAAGTTGAGGAGTTTTTCGGAGAACCGCTGCAGCGCCTGCGCAAACAGATCGAAAGCCATTTCGGATTTCAGGTCTTGCTGGCGCGAACGGAGGTGGGCGGTTACTGCGCGCACTGCCAGACTCTGCGGGCGCGCGAAGTGGAAGAGCTGCGCAGCCAACCGGCGGAACCGGAGAAGGCGGCGGCCGGACGGCTGCGGTCCGGCGCCCGGCGCGCCCGCTCGCTGCGCGCCTGATGGAACCGAAGCTCGCGGTGGCGGGAACTCCCCCGCCTGCATCGCTGGTGGTGATCGACCCGAGCGGTCACCGTACCCGCGTGGCCATCGATGCGCTGCCGTTTCAGATCGGCCGCCAGACCGATAAGAACCTCATCATCCGCGACAGCCGCGTCTCGCGAACCCACGCGCGCATCCTGGCCGAGAACGACCACTATGTACTGGAGGATTGCGGCAGCACCCACGGCACCTTCGTCAACGGCAAACGGGTGACTCGGCGAACCCTCGAGAATTCGGACAAAATCGAATTCGGCACGCCGGACTCCTACCAACTGGTGTTCGCGCTGGACGGCGCCGAGTTGAAACGGCTTCTGGAGCAGGTGGGCGGGCGCGATTCGGGCGCTCACGCGGCTGGAATCGGCGGCA
>Ga0181529_10004809_pt1 | contig 14390 bp, 25 predicted proteins | sample PEATcosm2014_Bin_36_FD_119763 | JGI IMG/M metagenome (GOLD analysis project Ga0181529, IMG submission 119763) | Peatland microbial communities from MTU Mesocosm Facility, Houghton, MI, USA - PEATcosm2014_Bin10_30_metaG | ecosystem: Environmental > Terrestrial > Soil > Wetlands > Peat | place...
TCGCGCGAAGGCTACGTGCTGATCTCCAAGGCCAAGACTCCGCCGCGCGAGCGCCGTGGCTTTGCCGGCTCCGGCACGGTCGATCCGTTAAAGGCTTCAAAGAAGGCCGGCGGCAAGCGCAAGTAACCACTGCGTGAGGCAGACGCGCCTTGCGGCGCATAGACATTGAAGGCCGGTGAAAGTTTTCGCCGGCAGAAGAAGAAGACGATGGCAAACGTGGATGTAGTGAACATGAACGGTGACAAGGTTGGCACACTGGAGCTCTCCGATGCGCTCTACGGGCCGGACCAGGTGAACGAGGCTCTGTTATGGGAGGCGGTCAAGCACTACCGCGCCGCGCTGCGCCAGGGCACGCACAAGACCAAGAGCCGCACCGAAGTCGCCGGTTCCGGCAAGAAATTGTGGAAGCAGAAGGGCACGGGCCGGGCGCGCATCGGCTCGGTGCGTTCGCCCCTGTGGCGTCACGGCTATACGGTTCATGGACCGCAGCCGCGCAGCTATGAGTATGCCTTCCCGCGCAAGAAGCTGCTGGGGGCACTGCGCTCGGCCCTGGCCGCGAAGCTGGCGGACGGCAAGCTGACAGTGGTGGACACGCTCGAGATCAAGGACGCCAAGACCAAGCTCTACCGCGAGGCGTTGAAGAAACTCGATGTGACACGCACCGCGCTACTGGTGGAAAACAGCAAGACGCTTACCCAGGCGCTGGTGCTGGGCGCGCGCAACCTCAAAGGCGTGGAACTTGTGCTCAACAACGAAGTGCATCCCTACGATCTGCTCCGTTATGAGCGGGCCATCTTCTCGTCGGCCGCCATCGAGCAGATTACCGAGATGCTGGAGAAGAACGCGTCAAAACGCAAGATCGCCGCTCAGATGGAGGCCGCGTAATGCCGACACTATACACAGTAATTCGCCGCCCGCTGATTACCGAAAAGGGGCTGAGCGTCAAGGAGACCGAGGGTACGCTGGTCTTCGACGTGGCTCCCGATGCCTCCAAGACCGCGGTCAAGCAGGCCGTCGAGGCTCTCTTCAAGGTGAAGGTCTCCGCGGTTCGCACCGCCAATGTGGTCGGCAAGGAACGCCGCCGCGGCAAGTTTACCGGCTTCAAGCCGGACTGGAAGAAGGCTTACGTCCGGCTGAAGGCCGGTCAGAAGCTGCCCGAGTATGTGAGCAACCTGTAAGAGCAGGGAACAGGGATCAGGGATCAGGGATCAGAAAGAAACTGAGATCTGAAAGCCCAACTGGAAAGATTATCGGAACCCGAAAGATGGGATGAGTTCCGGAGAAACGGGAGAGCGGCGCTTGAGTTTGGGCGCCGGCTTTCCGGGACAAACGACTATGGCAATCAAGACTTACAGACCGATCACCTCGACGCTGCGCTTCAAGACCACGCAGGTCAATGACGACCTGACGGCGGCGAAGCCGCACAAGCCGCTTTTGGCGGTCAAGCAGCGCACCGGCGGACGCCGCAACCAGGGCGACTTGACCATCCGCCACCAGGGCGGCGGCCACAAGCAGATGCTGCGCCTGATCGACTTCAAGCGCGAGAAGTATGGGATTCCAGGGCGCGTCGCGACCATCGAGTACGATCCCAACCGCTCGGCCCGCATTGCGCTGATTCATTATCTGGACGGCGAGAAGCGCTACATCCTGCAGCCGGTTGGCCTGAAGGTGGGCGCGACGGTCAGCTCCGGTCCCGATGCCGACATTTTGGTCGGCAACGCGCTGCCGCTCAAGAACATTCCCTCCGGCACGACGGTTCATGCGATTGAGTTGCGGCCGGGCAAGGGCGCGCAGATGGCGCGTTCGGCCGGAACGCAGGCGCAGCTGGTGGCCAAGGAGGGCGAGTACGCCCTGCTCAAGCTGCCTTCCGGCGAGACTCGCAAGGTGCTGGTCGAGTGCATGGCGACCATCGGCCAGGTGGGCAACACGGATCACGAGAACATCTCCATCGGCAAGGCCGGACGCAACCGCTGGAAGGGCATTCGCCCCGCCAATCGCGGCGTGGTGATGAACCCGGTGGATCACCCGCACGGCGGCGGCGAGGGCAAGACCTCGGGCGGCCGTCATCCAGTGACCCCGTGGGGCCAGCCGACGCGCGGCTACAAGACGCGCAACAACAAGCGGACCGATGCGTTTATCGTCAGCCGTCGAGTGAAGTAGAAAGAGTACGGGTGAAGCCGGCAAGCGGCGGCGAAGCAGAGAAGTTGAGGAGCAAAGGATTCTATGGCACGTTCGACAAAGAAGGGCCCCTTCGTGGATGCGCACCTGACCGTGAAGATCGAGGCGCTCAACCAGGCCAACGACAAGAAGATTGTCAAAACCTGGTCGCGCCGCTCGACGATCTTTCCCGAGTTTGTGGGCCACACCATCGCGGTCCACAACGGCAAGAAGTTCGTTCCGGTGTACGTGACCGAGAACATGGTGGGTCACAAGCTGGGCGAGTTTTCTCCCACGCGCATCTTCAAGGGACACACCGGGGGCAGCAAGGCAGCCGAGGCCGGCGCCAAGCCGCGGTAGGGAATAGGGACTAAGGGACCAGGGACTCGGAACTGCGAGACAGAACCAGCCGCTGGCGGAGATTGAGGACAGACCAATGGCAGTCGAGACAAAGGAATATCGGGCCGAGGCCAGGTTCCAGCGCGTATCGCCGCAAAAGGCGCGGCTGGTGCTCGACCTGATCAAGGGCCGGGGGGTTGAGGAGGCGCTCACCGTCGCGGCCTTCACCAAGAAACGCATCGCCCCGGTGATTTACAAGCTCTTAACCTCGGCGGTGGACAACGCCAAGTACGTCTCCGGCGAGCAGGGCATCGATCTGGATGTGGACAACCTTTACGTCAAGCTGGCTCTGGCCAACGACGGGCCGCGCATGAAGCGCATACGCCCCGCGCCCATGGGCCGCGCCTTCCGCTATCAGCGTCGGCTGACGCACATCATTCTTTCCGTGGCCGAACGGGAGGGCGCCCCGGGCCTGGTGACCAAGGTGGAAGAACCACCTGCGGTGGGGCAGACACACCCTGCGGCGGCGAAGGCAGCCAAGGCAAAGACCGAAGCGCCGAAGGCGGAGCCCAAAGCTGCCAAGCCAGCCAAGGCAAAGAAAGCAACCGAGACCAAGGCCGAGGAGCCGCAGGCGGCGCCCAAGGCAACGAAGAAGAAGGCCGCTAAGAAGGCCTAGAGGGTTTTGAGGAAAAGCATATGGGACAGAAAGTCCATCCTTACGGATTCCGGCTGGGAGTGAACAAGCCGTGGCGTTCGCGCTGGTTCTCGGAGCGCGACTATGACAAGCTCCTGGTGGAGGATGTCAAGCTCAAGGCCGAGCTGCGCGAAAAGCTCAAGGCCGCCGGCGTCAGCTCGGTGGAGATCGAGCGGCCCGGCAACAAGCTGCGCTTTCTCATCCGCACCGCGCGGCCGGGCATTGTCATCGGCCGCAAGGGCGCGGAGATTGACAAGCTCAAGATTGAGCTCGGCAAGCGTACCAGCCGCGATGTCTTCATCGACATCATCGAGGTGAACAAGCCGGAGCTGGACGCGCAACTGGTGTCTGAAGCAATCGCGCTGCAACTGGAAAAGCGTGTCAGTTTCCGTCGCGCCATGCGCAAGAGTGTGGATTCGGCGCTGCGCTTCGGCTGCAAGGGCATCAAGGTCAGGGTTTCGGGCCGCCTGAACGGAAATGAGATCGCCCGTTCGGAGTGGTACTTGCAGGGCCGTTTGCCGCTGCACACGCTGCGCGCCGATATCGACTACGGTTTCACCGAGGCCAACACTACCTACGGCGTGATCGGCGTCAAGACGTGGATCTATCGCGGCGACATTTACGAAGCAAAGCGGCGTCAGCCGGCAGTGGTGGGCACGAGCGTGTTTTAGAGCAGCTATCAGCCCTCAGCTATTAGCTTTCAGCCGTTGGTGGTAGCTGATTGGGATGAGTAGCGTAAAGGACTGAAAGCTGAAGGTTGAGAGCTGACAGCTGACAGCTAAGATTGAGGGATTTCGCTATGTTGATGCCAAAGAAGGTGAAGTTTCGCAAGCAGCAGAAGGGCAAACGCCGCGGCAAGGCCTGGCGCGGGTCTACCATTTCCTTCGGTGAGTACGGTTTGCGCGTCATGGAGTGCGGCTACATCACCGACCGGCAGATCGAAGCCAGCCGTATCGCGATGACTCGATTCATCAAGCGCGGCGGCAAGATATGGCTGCGCCTCTTTCCAGATAAACCGATCACTAAGAAGCCGGCCGAAGTCCGCATGGGATCGGGCAAAGGCTCGCTGGATCATTGGGTTGCGGTCGTGCGGCCGGGCAAGATTTTGTTTGAGATGGAAGGCGTGGATCCGGCGACGGCGCAGGAAGCCATGCGTCTGGCGTCGAACAAGCTGCCGCTCAGGACCAAGTTCGTTATGCGGCCGGGGGCTGTGAAACCGGAAGCCGCGGCCAAGTAATATGGTCTCCCACCCATTCCGCGAAGAGCGCGGAATGGATGGGGCACCTTGGTTTTTAAAGATGGATGCGCTGCGTATCCCCAAAAAGGATTCGAGACGACAGAGAGAGAAACACGATGGAACTGGAAAAGATTCGTAATTTGAGCGACGAAGAACTGGCGCACCAGGAGAAGACCGCCTCCGAGCAGCTCTTCCGGCTTCGCTTTCAGGTCGCACTGCAGCCAAATGAAGGCGTGCGGAAGCTCCAACTGCTGCGCAAGGAGATCGCGCAGATCAAGACCGTGGCCAGGGAGCGTGCGCTGGGTATTCGCGGTGCGGCGACCGATGCAGCGGCTGAAGCCAAGAAGGGAGCCCTCTAAATGACGGCGAGTCAAGAGGCAGTACAGGCGCCGGCAACCGCAGGCGCGCGGCGTAACGAGAAGGTTGGGCAGGTGGTTTCGACCAAGATGCAGAAGACCATCGTGGTCGAGGTCGAGATGCGCAAGGCCCATCCCAAGTACAAGCGGATTGTGCGCTCGACGAAGAAGTTTTATGCCCACGACGAGCTGAGTTCGGCGCGGCTGGGCGATGTGGTGCGCATTCGCGAGACCCGGCCGCTGAGCAAGCTGAAGCGCTGGGCCCTGGAAGAGATTGTCCGGCGCTCGGCGCTCGGCCAGATCGAGGACGCCGCGGTCCGGACCGAAGTCAAGGCTGCCAACTAGCAAGGAGAAGAACCCATGGCTGTGCAAATGAGAACCATGCTCGCGGTGGCCGACAACTCTGGCGCACGCAAGCTGCAAGTGATTCTGCCGCTGGGCGGCGGACTGGGCAAGAAGGCCGGCCTGGGCGACATCGTGACCGCCGCGGTCAAGGAGTCCTCGCCCGACGGCACCATCAAGAAGGGCAAAGTCGTGAAGGCGGTCATCGTCCGCACCCGCAAGGAGCATCGCCGGCGCGACGGAACCTATATCCGCTTCGATGAGAACGCGGCAGTAGTGATCGACGATGCGCACGAGCCGGTGGGCACGCGAGTCTTCGGGCCTGTGGCCCGCGAACTGCGCGAAAAGAAGTTTTTGAAGATCGTTTCGCTGGCCCCGGAAGTGGTTTAAAAGCAGGGAATAGGGAGCAGGGAATAGGGAGCAAAAAAACTGCCCACTGTTCACTGCCCACTATCCACTGTATTTGGAGAGAAGATGCCGAGTTTGAGTATTCATCGCAACGATACGGTCAAGGTCCTCAGGGGCTCGGACCGGGGCAAGACGGGACGCGTGCTGCGCGTCTTTCCCGACGAGGGCACGGTTCTGGTTGAGCATGTGCGCGTGGTCAAGAAAACGGTTTCGGGCAAGCAGGGAAAAAGGACCAAGGGCGGCATTGCCGAGCAGGAATCGCCCATTAACGTCTCCAATCTCGTGCTGATCTGCCCCAACTGCGGCCCCGCGAAAGTGGGATCGAAGCTGGAAGGCGACGTCAAGGTACGCATCTGCAAGAAGTGCGGCCAGACGATGCCGACGAAGAAGTAAACGGAAACCTCCCACCTTAGCTGCAAAAGCAAAGACGCGGCGAAGGTGGGGCGCCCAGCACTTCCGTAACGGTAAACGGCCATCGGGCCACTCCGGGAGCCGGAAGAAAGAGAGCAAAGCATCATGGCGGCAAGGCTGAAAGAGAAGTATCACAAGGAGATCAAGCAGGCTCTGCAAAAGGAGCTGGGGCTTGAGAATCCCATGGCGGTTCCGGAGTTGGAGAAGATCGTCGTCAACATGGGGCTGGGCGAGGCCACGCAGAACACCAAGTTGCTGGACCCGCTGGTGGCCGACCTGACGGCGATTGTCGGACAGAAGCCGGTAACCACCAAGGCAAAGAAGTCGATTGCTGCCTTCAAGGTGAGGGCGGGAATGTCGATCGGCGCCATGGTCACGTTGCGCAACGAGAAGGCTTACGAGTTCCTGGACCGGCTGATCTCCACGGCGCTGCCGCGGGTGCGCGACTTCCGCGGCGTTTCGACGAAGAGCTTTGACGGGCGCGGCAACTATACGCTCGGCCTGCGCGACCAGCTGATCTTCCCGGAGATCGATTACTCCAAGGTGGAGAAGATGAAGGGCATGAACATCACCATCGTGACCACGGCCAAGGACGACAACCAGGCGAGGGCGCTGCTGCGGGCCTTCGGCATGCCGTTCCGCCAGGGCGCGTAAGGGGATAAGAGGAATATGGCAACCACTGCAAAAAGGGTGAAAGACGCGCGGAAGCCGAAGTTCAGCTGCCGCAAGCACAATCGCTGCCAGCTTTGCGGGCGTCCGCGCGGGTTCCTGCGCAAGTTCGGCGTCTGCCGCTTGTGTTTCCGCGCGCTGGCGCTCAAGGGTGAGATTCCCGGCGTCGTGAAGTCGAGCTGGTAGTGAGTAAGTTCTTAGTTGTCAGTTCTCGTTGTCAGTTGTTTTTTGTGTGATTGACAAACGGCTATGGAGATCAAAACGCCGGTTTCTGAGAACTGAGAACTGAAAACTGACAACTGTTTTAGACATTCCCGCTGGTTTCCGGCAGCAGGCGGACGAACGGGGGATGAAGGAGAAGGAATGAGTCTGACCGACCCAGTAGCCGATTTTCTGGCGCGTATCCGGAACGCAATCCGGGCGCGTCACCAGAAGCTGGATGTACCGGCTTCCAAGCTGAAGACCGAGATCGCCCGCATCCTCAAGGAGGAGGGGTACATCTCGAATTACAAAACCCAGGAAGAGGAAGGCAAGCTCATCCTCCGCGTCTACCTGAAGTACGGCGGCACGGAAGCGGCCATCCGCGACCTGGCGCGCATCTCGCGTCCCGGCTGCCGCGTCTACATCAGCCACGACGAGATCAAGCGCGTGCAGGGCGGACTGGGCATCTCGATCATGACCACGCCCAAAGGTGTGATGACCGGCCGTCAGGCGCGCCGCGAAGGCGTAGGCGGCGAATTGCTGTGCGAAGTGTGGTAAAGGCAGTTCTCAGCTTTCAGCCGTCAGCTATCAGCTTACGGCCTTGGCGGAAAGCGGCTTACTAAAACTGAAGTCTGATAGCTGGAAGCTGTTACGGGCTGCAGTGGAACGATGGAACTAGCAAGCTGAAAGCTGTTCTTCGGGACTCGCAAGCCAGATGAAGGGTTCATTCGATGTCGCGTATAGGAAAGAAGCTCATTCCGCTGCCCGCGGGCGTCAAGTACAAGGTTGAGGGCAACAAGGTCGTGGTCGAGGGTCCGAAGGGCAAGGTCTCGGCGCTGATTGCACCCGGCATTACGCTCGAAACCAAGGGCGGCCAGTTGCATGTGAACCGCGAAAATGATAGCCAGGCCGCGATGCACGGGCTGACGCGTTCTTTGGTTGCGAATGCGGTTCACGGCGTCACCGCGGGCTGGAAGAAGGAATTGGACATCGTCGGCATCGGCTATCGCGCCGAGATGAAGGGTAAAGGGACGGTCGTCTTCACTCTCGGTTATTCGCATCAGATTGAAGTTCCGCTGCCCTCAGGCATCGAGGTGGCCATCGATCCCAAGCAATTGCACCTGACCATCACCGGCATCGACCGGCAGAAGGTAGGCCAGGTGGCTGCCGACATGCGTTCGCTGCGCAAGCCCGACCCGTACAAGAACAAGGGAGTGCGCTACAGCGACGAGAAGCTGAAGAAGAAGGCCGGCAAGACAGGCGCGAAGTAAGAAAAGCACCTTTTAGCCGTTAGCTTTTAGCTCTTAGCTAAAGGCTAAAAGCTAAAAATCTGTAAATCAACCGAACGGGGCCGCAGGGCGGCTCCGCTGATAGGAACGAGAGACCATGATCACGCAGACCAAGAGAAACGCCATCCGCCAGCGCATTCACCAGCGCATCCGCCGCAAGCTCGCCGGCACCGCAGAGCGGCCGCGGCTGAACGTATACCGCTCGCTCAACCACATCTACGCGCAGGTGATCGACGATCAGAAGGGCGAGACGCTGGTCTCGGCCTCGTCGATCAAAATAAAGACCGGCGGCAACGTGGCGGCGGCCAAGGAAATCGGCAAGGCGGTGGCCGAACTGGCCGTTGCCCAGGGCATCAAAAAGGTGGTCTTTGATCGCGGCGGCTACCTCTATCACGGGCGTGTCAAGGCGCTGGCCGATGCGGCCCGCGCGGCAGGCCTGGAGTTCTAGCAAGACAGCTGACAGCTAACGAAGAGACGAGAGAGCAATGACGATCTTGAAGAAGAAACTCGATGCCAACCAGTACAACCTGAAGGATCAGGTGGTCTCCATCAATCGCGTGACCAAGGTGGTCAAGGGCGGAAAGAATATGTCCTTTGCCGCGCTGGTAGTGGTGGGCGACCCCGCCGCGGGCGTGGTTGGCCATGGTTCAGGAAAGGCCAAGGAAGTACCCCAGGCGATTCGCAAGGGGATAGAAGCGGCCAAGAAGAACCTGGTCCGGGTCAACCTGACCGATACCTCGATTCCGCATCTGGTCCTGGGCCGTTACGGCGCCGGGCAGGTGCTGCTAAAGCCGGCCCCGGAAGGCACCGGCGTCATCGCCGGCGGCGCGGTGCGCGCGGTCATGACCTCGGTTGGGGTGCAGAACGTGCTCACCAAGAGCCTCGGTTCGCCCAACCCCCACAACGTCGTCAAGGCCACATTCAACGCCCTAGTGCAGTTGCGCGACCGGGCCGAAGTGGCCAATATGCGCGGCAAGTCCGTGGAGGAGATGTAAGCCATGGCGGAAACCAAGATGATTCGTATTCAGTACTACCGCTCGAAGAACTCCACGCCCACCAAGCACCGGCTGGTGGTCAAGGGGCTGGGCTTTACGCGCCTCAACCAGATCGTCGAGCGCGTCGACACGGAATCCACCCGCGGCATGGTCAAGGCCATTCCGCATTTGGTCCGGATTCTGGAAGACTAATCGCTCTCCAGCGGAGAAGCAGGTCCTTCGACTCGCTTCGCTCGCTCAGGATGACAGCATTTGAGTGCAACGCGAGTCGGCAGGGATCAACCCTTACCGGCGCTACAGCGAGGAAATCATGGCAACGAGAAATCTATCGAATTTACGCGCTCCGCGGAAGGCCAATACCGGGAGCAAGCGTGTCGGCCGCGGTATGGGCTCTGGCATGGGCAAGACCTCAACCCGCGGCCACAAGGGCCAGGGTTCCCGCACCGGCACCAGCCTGATGCGCGGCTTTGAGGGCGGCCAGATGCCGCTGCACCGCCGCCTGCCCAAGCGCGGCTTTACCAACATCTTTCGCACTGAGTATACGGTAGTCAATCTCGACCGGCTGGTCGAGCACCTTGAGGGGATTGCCCTTACCGAGATCACGCTGGACGCCTACAAGAAGCTCGGCCTCTCCTCGAGCAAGAATGCGCTTATCAAGATTCTCGGCTCCGGCGAGCTGACCTCAGCGCTGACCATTCATGCGCACAAGTTTTCCAAGTCGGCTGTCGAGAAGATCGAAAAGGCCGGCGGCAAGGCCGTGGTTCTGGGCGGCGACGCTCCAGTGGCAGCTAAGGGGAAATTGGTTTCCAAGGCGTCAAGATAGGGAGCCTGGGCACCCAGCAGAACTGGATAGGACACGCAAGGCCCTGCGCAGGTAAGATGGTCAGTGGCAAAGATTCAGATTCAAGCGGCGGAAAACGCCCTGAAGCGGATAAACAACAATGGCTGAAATGTTTGAGAAGTTCGCCAATATCTTCCGAATTCCCGACCTGCGCAAGCGGGTGCTCTTCATGCTCGGCATTCTGGCCGTCTACCGCCTGGGCGCGTGGATTCCCACACCAGGCGTTGACACTAAAATGCTCGAGCGGATGTTCGACCAGCAAGGCGGTTCCGCTCTAGGCCTGATGAACCTCTTTGGCGGCGGCAATCTGCGCCGTATGACGGTCTTCGCCCTGGGCATCATGCCCTACATCACAGCCTCGATCATCTTCCAGTTGCTCACCGTGGTCTATGAGCCGCTGGCGCGCATCCAGAAGGAAGGCGAGTTGGGGCGGCGCAAGATTACGCAATGGACGCGCTATATGACGGTGATTCTGGCTGCCTTGCAGTCGATCGGCATCGCGTTCATGCTGCAAAAAGGCGGTATGGTGCTCCATCCCGGCATCGGCTTCATAATGATGACGGTACTCACTTTGACCACCGGCACAGCCTTCATCATGTGGCTGGGCGAGCAGATTACCGAACGCGGCATCGGCAATGGCATGAGCCTGCTGATCTTCACAGGCATCATCGCCGGCCTGCCGCGCGGCGTGTACGACCTGTACCAGAAGGTCGAGACCAACCAGTGGGGCTCATTCACCATCATCGCGATTCTTCTACTGGTGGCGGGCATGTTTGCCGTGGTAGCCTTCATCGTCTTCGTCGAGCGCAGCGAACGGCGCATCCCCATCCAGAGCGCGCGGCGCATCGTCGGCCGGCGCATGATGGGCGGCCAATCCAGCCATCTGCCCCTCAAGGTCAACTCCGGCGGCGTCATGCCGGTCATCTTCGCCGCCTCGATCCTCTCGGCGCCGATGCTGCTCCGACAGTCGGAATTTGTGCAGACCAGCCGCTTCTGGCTGCCTATCTTCGATGCGCTCACGCCCGGCTACCCGTGGTATGAAGCCCTCTATATGTTCGCCATCGTCTTCTTCGCCTACTTCTACATCTCCATCGTGATGAAGCCGGACGACATTGCCGACAACTTCCGCAAGTCGGGCTCGTTCATACCGGGAATCCGTCCCGGCAAGCGGACATCGGACTTCATCAACGACATCCTGACGCGCATTACGCTGGTCGGCGCCATCTACCTGATCATTATTTCGCTGGTGCCTACCTTCCTGATTTCCGGCATTCGCTTCGACAAGATCTGGCTCATCGGCAAGCTCTTCGAGAGCCTGCCGGCCTGGACCACGCACGGGCTGGGCGTCAATTTCTACTTTGGCGGCACTTCGCTGCTGATTGTTGTGGGTGTGGCCATGGATACCGTCAACCAGATCGAATCGCAGCTGATCATGCGCCACTATGACGGCTTTTCCCCGCGTTCCGGTCGCATTCGCGGAAGGAAAACCTGGTAATGTCATCTTCTGATTCCACAGTCATTCAGGGTCGGGAAGAGGGTCGCAAGACCACTCCCGGCCCCATTCTTTTGTTGGGCGCGCCGGGGGTGGGCAAGGGAACTCAGGCCAAGGAACTGATCAAGGCCTGGGGGATTCCGCAGATCTCCACCGGCGACCTGCTGCGCGGCAATGTGGCGCAGGGCACCGAGCTGGGCAAGACCGCCAAGGAGATCATGGGCCGCGGCGAGCTGGTTCCCGACACGCTGGTCAACGAGATGGTCGCGGTGCGCCTTCAACAGCCCGACACCGCCAACGGATACATTCTCGACGGCTTTCCGCGCACACTGGTGCAGGCGAAGTGGTTGGATGAGCGTCTGGCCGCGCTCGGCGGCGCGCTGCCGCTGGTTGCCGTCAGTATCAAAGTGGACTATAATCAACTCTTGCGCCGTATCACCGGGCGCAGGAATTGTCCTGTTTGCCAGAGCATTTATAACCTCTACGGCAAGCCTCCCGCGAAGGAAGGCTTTTGCGACGTAGACGGAGCCGCGCTGGCCCAGCGAGCCGACGATACGGAAAAGGTCTTCGAGGAGCGTATGCGCGCCTACGAGGCTTTGACCGCGCCGGTGGTCGAGCATTATCGGGCTCTGGGTCGCTTTGCCGAAGTGGATGGAGGCCGGCCGATCGCGGAGATCGCGGCCGGAATTGTTGCCGCCGTTGAGCGGTTGAGAAGCTAGTTGCGCTGAAAGCTGGGTTAGTGGCAGTTGTACTGAAGTCGTCCAAGGAGATCGAGAAGATGCGCCGTGCGGGCCAGGTGGTCCGCGAGGTTCTCGAGTTGGTGCGGGGACTCGTCAAGCCCGGCGCAACGACTCTCGATCTGGAAAAGGCGGCCGAGGCGCGCACCAAAGCGTTGGGCGCCAAGCCGGCCTTCAAGGGCTACCACGGTTTTCCCTGCGTGCTCTGCACCTCGGTCAATAGCGAGGTGGTGCATGGCATTCCATCGGCCAAGCGGGTGCTCAAAGAGGGCGAGATCGTTTCGATCGACTTTGGGGCATTCGTGGACGGATACTGCGGCGACGCGGCCATTACCGTGCCGGTGGGCGAGAAGATCGACGCGAAGACGGCGCGGCTGGTCAAAGTGACCGAGGCCTCGTTGTATGCGGCGATTGCTGCGGTCAAGCCGGGGGCGACCCTGGGCGATGTGGGCTTCGCGGTGCAGAACGTGGTCGAAGCCGAGGGGTTTTCGGTGGTACGGGATTTTGTGGGCCACGGCATCGGCGTCCACATGCACGAAGATCCTCAGGTGCCGAACTTTGGCGTCGCCGGCAGGGGAATGAAACTGCGCGCCGGCATGGTGATCGCCATCGAGCCCATGGTGAATGCGGGCAAGCATGATGTTGTGGTTCTGGGCGACGGCTGGACGGCAGTCACCGCGGATGGAAGCATGAGCGCTCATTTTGAGCACACGGTGGCTGTGACCGCTACCGGAGCGAGAGTTTTGACCGAGTAGCACGCTCGGGATCACAGGCCGGTAGGGCAACAATGCACCGGCGGAAGTGGATGCGGTTTGTCGAAAGAAGACATGATTGAGGTAATGGCGGTGGTCACCGAGACGCTGCCCAATGCCATGTTCAAGGTCAAGCTCGAGAACAATCACGAGGCGCTGACCCATGTCTCGGGCAGAATGCGCAAAAACTTCATCAAGATTCTTCCCGGCGACCGCGTAGCCGTGGAACTGAGTCCATACGACCTGAATCGCGGGCGGATCGTTTACCGGTATAAGTAGCTTCTAGCTGTCACCTTTCAGCTATCAGCTTGTTTATTGAAAGTTGAAAGAGTCAGTAACTGCAAGAAACGAACTGAAAGCTGAAGGCTGATAGCTGATAGCTTTAGGAAGGGCAGCAAAAGATGAAAGTCCGTGCATCGGTCAAGAAGATTTGCGTGAAATGCAAGGTCATCACCCGCCGTGGGGTGGTCAGGGTGATCTGCGAAAACGCAAAGCACAAGCAGCGCCAGGGATAGTTGGGAGCCTGGCAGATTGCGGAAAGCTCCAACGAAAAGAGGCTAGTTAGCCTGAGTCAAGGCTTGCGATGAACCTCTGGAGGCTGAACCGCTTAACCTGCGCGAACCGGCTGAGGCCGGGGGCGCACAACCGAAGTGGCAAAGGAATTCAGAATGGCACGTATTGCTGGCGTCGATCTGCCCCGCAACAAGCAGGCACGCATCGCGCTCACATACATCTTCGGCATCGGGAATCCCCGCGCGCTCAAGATTCTGGAGAGGGCGAATGTTGACGCCTTCAAGAAGATCCAGGATCTGGGCGAGGACGAGGTCAACCGCATCCGCCAGGTGATCGAGGACGAAGGAAACGTCGAGGGCGACCTGCGCAAGGACGTCCAGATGCACATCAAGCGCCTGATCGATATTCAGAGCTATCGCGGTACGCGTCACCGGCGGGGTTTGCCGGTGAACGGCCAGCGCACCCACACCAACGCCCGCACCCGCAAGGGCCCGCGCAAGGGCACAATTGCCGGTAAGAAGAAAGCGACGGGTAAAACCTAATGGCCAAAGCAGAGCAGAAGGCCGGCAAATCCGCAGCCGGCAAGCCAAGCAAGAACAAGAAGTTCAAGAAGCGCGAACGCAAGAATGTGCCGTTTGGCATTGCGTACGTGCAGGCTACCTTCAACAACACCATCGTCACCATCACCGACCAGGTGGGCAACACGTTGAGCTGGAAGAGTTCAGGTTCGCTGGGCTTCCGCGGCTCGCGTAAGGGCACGCCCTTCGCGGCGCAGCAAGCGGCCTCGAACGCCGCCAGCATGGCTCGGGATCACGGCCTGCGCGCGGTCGATGTGCGCGTCTCCGGTCCGGGTTCGGGCCGCGAGTCGGCCATCCGCGCCCTGGCTGCCGCCGGCATCGAGGTGCGCACCATCCGCGACGTGACGCCGGTGCCGCACAACGGCTGCCGTCCGCCGAA
>Ga0181529_10004810_pt1 | contig 14388 bp, 13 predicted proteins | sample PEATcosm2014_Bin_36_FD_119763 | JGI IMG/M metagenome (GOLD analysis project Ga0181529, IMG submission 119763) | Peatland microbial communities from MTU Mesocosm Facility, Houghton, MI, USA - PEATcosm2014_Bin10_30_metaG | ecosystem: Environmental > Terrestrial > Soil > Wetlands > Peat | place...
GCTTTTGGACTTTTCCTCGGAGCGGCATCTTCCACCGACCGATCCACCATTTTCGCTTGAGAGCCAAGCTGTTCGACACTAAACTCTCACGCCACATGTCTCAAAGTCGTTGACACGCTCCGCTTCGGGGCTGGGAGACGAAAGCAGGCAGAATGCTTGCTGAGGTGGGGATTCGCCCATGAGCATCCTACTCAAGCAGTTTGGCAAAAACGTTGCTCTCCGCGCCCAGGTCGATGGACTCTATCTCATCAGCTCTGACCCGATTGAGTGGACCCATCAGGAGACATGGTCCTTAGATTCACGCGAGCAAAGCGCCGGAAGGCGAACGGCCTATGAAACGGCGTCTTTGCTCGAAATGGGACTGGCCACCGTCGAAGGTGGAGCGGTCAGAATCCCGTACCAGAATTTCCCGGAAATCGAAACCGAAGAGTTCCGGCTCACCACCGCATTCGCAGCGCCAAGCCCATTTCTCCTAAAGATTGATCGCACGAGCGACATAGGCCGTCCAGACTTTCAATATCGCTACCAGTATGTGCTTGGTGCCGCGCCGGTCCCGTTAGAGCGATTCGGCTTCTATGTGAGGCGGGCTGCAACGGGTGAGGTTTTCCGACTCGACGAGCGAATGTATTCCCTGTTGGAGGCAATGGATGCCTTCAATGCACTTGCCCCGGAAGAAAAGGGGCCGCAACGAAGCTGGATGGATTTTGCAAACATCAAGCGCTGGTCGCGTGAAGTCAACGCAGCGCTTGACGCGACGCTATCGAAAAACGACGTAATCGTGCCATCTTCAATCGGTCTCGACCTCTACGAGGACCATGATGGTGCCCTCAGCTTCATACCCACGTGTCCCGAGCTTGATAACGACAACTTCCGGACTGTGTTTGATCGAAACAGCGAGGTCGAAGGGTTTTATTCTCTGGATCAGCCCGGTATGGGGAAACTGCGCATCGTGCTCACTGACAAGCAGTGCCAAGTGTTGGAGCGTATGAAGCGGGTGCGCCGGGTCACGGGAGAAGAAAAGCAGAAACTGAAGGATGATCCCAGGCCCATCTTCGACGGAGTGACCGGCGATGTGAGCCTTCCCTATGGGGAGAGAGTCACCGGAATCGGCACATATGAGTTCGTTCCGGTTCCCAAGGCGAACCTTGAAGAGGGACCTATGTCCGGCCTCTTCGGCGACCACTCGTTCGGCGGCGGATCATCGGAGAAAGAGCCGCATATTGAGAAGGAATCTGAGGAGGAAAAGCCTGCGAAGAAGACGCTTCTCATCGAAACACATGACGAGTATGTTCGCCAGAATTACCTTGAGCAGTCCGAGCTGGCCCGGCACGAAGCTACCGTGCAGCCTTTCGAGCGCCCAGATTCACTGCGCGGTGGTTTCGACCTCAAGCGCCACCAGCAGGAGGGCGTTCGCTGGTTGCAAACCTGCACCCGGATTCAGGATAGGCGAGGGGTTCTGCTTGCCGACGACATGGGTGTGGGCAAAACGCTTCAGATTCTTTCATTCCTGGCATGGTGCATCGAGTCGGGCCGGTTTCCCGACCTGTCCCGGCCGAAGCCACCTTTTCGCCCAATCCTCATCGTGGCCCCGCTAATACTTCTTGAAACGGAGACCTGGGAAAAGGAGATGAAGAAATTCTTCACTGATAACGGGGAGGTGTTCGGCAATGTGCTGCCGCTCTATGGCCCGGAACTCCAGGGTTATCGCCGCAAGGACGCTGAAGCACGGGAAGAGATTGTAGCTAAGCCTATCCTCAACCTGGATCGCATCCAGCGCAATCAGGTGGTCATCACCAACTACGAGGCCGTGCGCGACTACGAATTCAGTTTCGCCTATTGCCAGAGCGGCAAGTCGCTCTGGTCGATTGTTGTGACCGACGAGGCACATGAGTACAAGACGCCGAATTCAAAGATTTCTCATGCGATGAAGGCCCTGCAACCCGATTTTCGAATCGCATGTACCGGCACACCGGTCGAAAACCGGCTGCTCGATATGTGGAATCTCTTCGATACTGTGCAGCCGGGGCTGCTGGGGTCGGCTAAGGATTTCTCCCGCACATACGAGCGCCCCGGCAGCGACACCTATGCAGGCCTGAAGTCACGTCTTCTCTATCAGAGGCCCAACGCATTTCTCCTGCGGCGAAGCAAGGACGAAGTATTGGAGTTGCCGCAGAAGCATGAGCATAAACTCGCGTGCGTAATGTCCGAGGTGGAGGTCACAAAGCACATGAGCTTAGTGGAAGGGCTCAGCGCGGTTCGGGCATCGAAGGGAAAGCTGGACCTGCTCCACAAGTTCGCAAGACTCTACCAGCACCCCCTGCTGCTCGACGGTGACGGGGACGATGCATCGGTCGATGAACTCAAGGCCAAGTCGTCAAAGCTGCGCGAAGTGCTTTCAGTGCTGCACCAGATTCACCAACGGGGAGAAAAGGCCATCGTCTTTGCCCGGCATAAGGACATGCAGCGAATCCTTGCGCGCGTGTTGAGTGCTGAATTCAGAAAGCCGGTTCGTGTTGTAAATGGGGACACGCCGAGGGCAGGGAGCCTGCGGAAGAGTGGCGTAGAAACCCGGAGCGGCATTCTCAAGGACTTTCGCGAGTCGCAGGGATTCGACGTGATCGTTCTGTCGCCCTTCGTCGCCGGGGTGGGATTGACGATTGTTGAGGCGAATCACGTCATTCATTATGGCCGCTGGTGGAACCCAGCAGTCGAAGCCCAGGCCACGGATCGCGCCTATCGTCTGGGCCAACTGAAGGAAGTGCATGTCTACCTGCCGATACTTGAGGACAGGACGGGCAAGGTCGCGCGGACCTTCGATCAGCTTCTTGATGAATTGATGGAGGGAAAGAAGGGTCTCGCCCAGGGCGCTCTTCAACATGACGATTTTCTGCGTCCCAAGGAGAGCGAAGAAGAGTCCGGTCTCCAGGTGTTTTCAGGACTGGAAAAGTCAACCAATCCCGCCTATTCACTGCGGGATCACACGAAGTAGTGGTGAGCAGAGAATCGTCGCGGAGAAGACTCCACAGCAGCGAAAGTTCGGGATTAAACAACTAGAAGTGAGATGGGAACAAGCAAACAAACACTGTTTGTGTTTGTTCTCAAATACAATCAATAAATACTTAAAAACAATGCGTTTCCTGTATCCTCATGAAAATGGGAGGTTTAGGTCAAGGTTTTTTCCAGTGAACTACGGGCATCCTTCCAGCCAACTACGGGAGTCCTTCCAGCCAGCTACGGGATCACTTCCAGCCAACTACGGTATGACTTCCAGCTAGCTACGGTAATCCCTTCCAGCAGACTACGGGAATCTTTCCCAGCCAGCTTGGGTGTGGCGATTCCCCTAAACAGTGAAAAGGCTCAAATCCCGTGCCCAATTCGACGACGTTACCAGGTTCACTCCGACCCCATTTGCTGGGTTGGTATACCGCCGCAGCAGGTCGTATGTCTGATGAGCGAGTGGGTGGATCTGCTCACGCTTGGTTGAGAAATTCTTTACATAGCGCATGCAGAAGCCAGCGAGGATGTCAGCGACCTGAACGCCGATCGACCTGGTAGAACTCGCAAAGCTTAGGGAAGCCGACTCTTTGAATTCATAGTCGGAATGGGGAGTGAACATCTCCGCCGCACTGTCCCGGATGCCTTCGGCTGCTCGTTTGCTGATTTTGAGAATCTCGTCGAACTGAAGTTGCTCATCGTGAATCAGTCGGACATTGGCGAGACATCCTTTCTCATAGAGATTTATCCGCGCGTAGATGTTCGTGAACGCTGACAAGTTAGGTAAGACCCAAACCCGCTTTTGGTACTTGTTGTCATCAGGGATTGGAAGATAATCGGAGAAAGCACTTTCGCGCCCTTCCGCACGAACCTCCTCATAGTCTTTCCGGGCGGTCGTTGCCAGATCCCAAACAATGTCAGCAACGTCTCCTCCTCCGGCATCTGCCCGCGCAAATTCGATCAGTGCCGAAATTTGTGCGCTCAGGGTTTCGTGAGATGGTGATAAACACGCTTCGACGAACTTAGCAAAGATGGCGTCGGGTAACCTCTCGAATAGATAATCCGCGATGAGATTCTGGAAGAAATGCGTCCGAGGGTCCGCTGCCAAACCGTGAATCGGTGGTAACAGCTGCCGAGATGTAATGTGCGCCGCTAGAAAATACTTTTTGTCCATTACCTCGAGGAAGAACGGGTACCGTTCAATGCAAATCAATCTCACGATGTCGTAGGTGAACTCGGGTCGCTCCCGGCGAGCGGAGGACTTGAGCTCGTCAAACCGGAGGCGGTATTTCTCCCGAATGCGGCTTATCTTCTGCTCTAGAGACAGTTCATCCTCGACCCCGACCGCTGCCAGACAAAAGATGGGCTGATCGTAGAACCCAGACAATGCGTTGATTGTCGCGACATCGCCGGTCTGCCCACTCTCGTCGATGAAATAATCCACTATGCGTCCGTCTCTCTGCCCTCATCCGCCGGAGGAACTGGTCAAGCATCACATGTTGAACCGGTAGGATGGGTTCGGAATCAGCTCCTCAAGCAGTTCTGCTAGCCAATCGCCGTGTACCATTCTTGTGGTACCAACTTCTCGTGACCGCGCCACCGGGCAATGACGCTCGCGGCGAACCAGTCCGTCTTGAGATCAGCGTGGTCGGTGACGATGATTTGCATTCCCGGCGCCATCTCCTCCGCGGCATCGTAGATCAACTTGAAGAGACGCATCACCGCCTCTTGGTCCTCGTCCTTGAGGCCCTCGATTGCACCATTGACATCTTTCTCTGGCGGATAATGTGCCTGCGAAGGCTGGTCCAAGAACAGAAACCCAGGAACCGGACGTTCCTTCTGACGAAACCACTTGTGCAGCGCCAAGTGCGCCAGCACATGATAACCGACCCAGTTCTCACCGCTGCCCATACGTGCCAAAGGCACCGGACCATTCACGGTGGTGGTTTCGTCATGATTGGCAGTCCCGACGAACCAGACATTCCTCGGCAGGGGCAGTATCCGGCCCTCTTGGAAAAGCCGTGGTGCCGGCTCAACCGCTTCGGTCGTAAGCTCTATTTGCCGGGCGCGCGAAGGTTGCTCCAGCTTTGATATGAATTCTGCGAAGTATTGCTCCGGATGTGACAGGTTCATTTCATCCAGAACGATGATGAATGGCAAAGGTTCATAACGAGGGCAGCCCGCGCGATAGAGCGCCAGAAGAAATTCAGACTCGTAGAACTTTCGCTCGAACGCGTTATAGTGGCCCAAGAGATCCTGCCGGTCGCGCCACCCAGCCTGAATTTCGATGACTTTGCATCCCGCCCCAATTGCTCCCGCAAATGCTACAGGAAGACTCGTTTTTCCGGTACCACTTATTCCTTGCAGTAGGTGCAGGCGGCTCATTGCAAGCCCACCGAGGAAGCAACGTAGGTCTCGTTCCGAATAGTAGAGCTTCTTCCCGGTTGCGCGGCCAGTCGCGATCGCATGGCGGACGTCGTCAACGAAACCAGGGAGATCAAAGATCTTCTGACGCGTTGAGGGCGCAGTTTGCAGCTTTTCGTCGTTGTCCATCGCCGCTGAGCTAGGAAACGGACACCGTCCATCTGAACGCTTGATGCGCTCTTCAACATCGGTGCGGAGTTCGCGCAGAGCCGCTTCCAGTAAACTCCTGCTGGTCTCCAGAGCCGCTTTCTGATCTCGAAGACTCTCAATCTCGGTTACCGCTATTTCAGCCCGAGCAAGACGCGCCTTGAGCGACCGATTGTCCTCGAGCAGCGCCACTCTTTCCGCTTGGAACTGTTCTCGCTCTTCCTCCAGGTCGCGCAATCGCTCCGTAGTTTGCGCGCTCGGCAAAGTGGATACCCTGAGTGTTTCCTTCCGCAGATCATCTAGTTCGCGTTGGAGCTCAGTCCTTTGCTCGTCGAAGCCACTGAGCCCGTCACGACGATTGCTGACCTTTTACCGCAGAGCGTCCTTCGGTATAGCCTTGTCCACAGGAAAATCTGCTCTTTTCAACTTTCTCTGTGCCGGGTGGCAAAACATGATTCGGCGAGCATTGTCCTTCTTCGTCCTGCTTCAGTTTGTGGCTGGTTCTGTGGCCCAACGAAGCCCAATGCATGAGGGGCCGGCCGGGGCTTTCACTTCGGCGGCACTCGTTAACGAAGGTGACGCCAAAGGCACTCTCGAAAAGGACGACATACGCGTGGCGTTGCCGCTGAGCGCGCCGGCCAGGCCGGGAATCAAAGTTGTGCTGTGGCTCGAATCTCCGAAGGGCGTGCGGAGCGGTGAGACGGTTGCGGGCATGAGCGCAGATGGAAGGTTTGCGTCCGCCGTGCTTTCTTGGCCGAAGAATGCAAAGGGCAAGCCTGAAGGAGATATTGGCTGGTATCGAGTAGGTTATCGGGTGGAAGGGAACGATGCAAGCGCTGCCTCCGGGGTCCTCGCCGTCGGCGCCATCGCAACCAATCTGATGGAGTTGAGACTCGCCTATCCAAAGCTGGTGATGCAGGGCCGCATAATCAGCGCACGGGTCATTGCTGTCAATCCAGTCACCAGCAAGTTGCTCGCGGGCGTGCGACTGAAGGCTACGCTAGCGGGCGACGAGGATAGCAAGAAGAGTTCAGCGCAGACACGAACCTCCGTGACAGGACGCAACGGAGAAGCAATTATGAGCTTCTCTTCGAGCGGCGGCCCGGGCGACACACTAGACCTGACAGTGGAGGGTAGCCGATGTTCAGATCTCTCGTTCGCTTAAAACGCAACGGCATAAATTCCAGATCCGAAAACCTACGACGAATGCTGAAAATAATCCCGGATGTGGCGGAACATTTCAGCTCAATTGAGATGGCGCTCTCAAGACTCTGATTCTTCCTGTGAGCCCGGAGTTTCCAACATCAAACTCCATTCGTGGAGTTTTTGCTGCAAGACAACCTTCGGGATCAGCCGTGTTTCATACTGAGCGACAAGCGCTGGCGAAATGTGGCGGCTCATGGCATATTCCACAACCTCATCGTCCTTGGTGCGGCAGAGCAGAACGCCAATGCTGGGGTTTTCATGCGGGCGCTTGCGATCCCGGTCAAGCGCTTCCAGATAGAAGGACAGCTTGCCAAGATGCTCGGGCTCAAAGCGCCCGGATTTCAATTCGAATGCGACTAGGCACTGCAGGTCGCGGTGGTAGAAGAGCAGATCGAGTTCAAAATCCTGGTTGCCCACCTGAACACGCACCTTCTCGCCAACAAAAGCAAAGCCGTCGCCCAGTTCCATGAGGAACTTGCGTAGGTTGTGCAGCAGACCGGCCTGCAACTCGGCCTCTTTGTGGCGTTCCGGCAGGTCGAGAAAATCAAGCAAATAGCTGTCCTTGAAAATGCTGGTCGCATCCTGGGGCAAATCTCGCACCGCTGGCGCGAGTTTCTTGCTTGCCAGGGCGGTGCGCTCGAAGGCCGCCGTCTCGATCTGACGGGCCAACTCTCGCTTGCTCCATCGCGCTTTCACAGCTGACTTCAGGTAGAATTCGCGCTCTTCCAGCCGCTTGCTTTGCCCGAGAACCAGCAGATTGTGCGTCCACGGCAAAACTCGCACCAGTGGTGCGAGTTTTGGGCTATCGGCGTAAACCTCGTATAACTGCTTCATTCTCCATAGGTTAGAGGATGAGAAACCCTTCAGGTCCGGCGCCCGCGCCAGCAACCAGTCGGCCAGTTCTTTCACGATCCCCTTACCCCAGCCAGAGTCCGCCACTTTCTGCGACAGGTACGCGCCGACCGCCCAATAGGTATCAATGAGCGCAACGTTGACCGCCTTGTATGCCTTGGCGCGGCCTGCGCGGATTATGCCGAGAACCTCGGAGAACTCAGTGTTCTTATGGATCAGTTTGCCGCTCATTCGGCAAGTTCCTCCGGCGGGTCATGATGCTTGGGCATCGATATATTGTAGGGCTGAACTCTTTCTGAGATTCTCGTCAGAAAAGGAATCGTAGAACTTGAGGATTGCCGTTGTGCGCGCCGACTGCCGCTCCAAGTCGTCCTCCGTAATCACCGGCCACCTCAAACCGGATTCTTTCATCGCCTGAAAACAGAGAAGCAGGGTATCGAGGGCGAGGCTGGTCTTTTTCGTCGGAACGCCCAGCGTGGACAGAACGAGGAATGAACCAAGCATGTTTGGCTGGCTGACGAAAATTTCGTCTGCGAGTTGAATCTTTTGTGCACTATCCATCTTCTGAACGGCGGCAATGGCGCGAAAAAGGGCATCCTGGGAAATGCGGCTCATCTCAGCTAGGATTATCACTCATCTGAGCAAAAGGCATATCTTCGGAATCGTGCCGGGCAAGCGGCCGAAGCCGGATCGAACAGGTTAGTCTGGCGGTAACGAGTTTGTCCGCGGACAACGGCGCCCTTGCCTTGAGCAGAAAGGAAAACCAATGCCCATATACTCATGCCGCTGGCCCAACGGAGATGTGTCAATTGCTGCCGGGGAATCTGAAGTTGAGGTTGCCGATGTACTGGATGAAGTCGACAATTCCGACGCCGCCGAGTTGATGCAGTTAGACCACGCGGTTGCTGTCCACTTCAAGCTCGGCACGAGGCCCGGTGAAGAAGGAACATTGCCGCTGCGATTCGAAGACATGAACGAGGAGTTGCAGTCCTCGATCTACGAGCGAGCATACCCGGTGTACAACGAGGTCCGCACGAAGCCGGACCCGTCGGTCAAGGAACTGATCGAAGCCCTGAAACACGAGAAGAACCCCATTTACCGAAAGGCGCCGGAGCCGTCTTCAAACCCCGAAGTTGTCGGCCTTCAAGATGAATTGCAAATGCCCCGAGTTGTGCTTGAACATCTGGCTGGGCGTGCAGCGGCAGCCGCAGGGATCCCCGGGGAGATTTCGGTCGAGGACATCAGAAAGATGCTGTGCAACCCCGTTTACTGCTTGGACCGGGTTGCTCCCTGGATCGCTCAACCACCGGGACCGATGGTTCCCGTCGAACAATGGGTTGCGGCCAGCGCCAAGCTGATCGGGGAAATCGGCCCCGAGGCCTACCTACATCTGCTTATCCAGAACCTTAGAGGAGAATAGCCGGATAGAGCTTTATGCCGACGGCGTCAAGGGCGGCGCACCCATCGTGCAGGAGATGAAGCGCAGGGACGAGCTAGGGGGCGCGCCGGGTAGCCACGTATACAGCGCGGCTGCTTCCACGGTCCGGTCGGCGGCGGACTACACTGCGCGAGCGATCCCCCACTTCGAAGGCGTTGACCTCCCACTGGAAGAAGTGCGAATCCTCTGGCAGCGATGATCTGGCCAAATGCCTGCGTAGATTGAGCGTTGGACTTGCATCATCTCCAAGTCGACGCAAACTCTGGCCCATTCCGGATCGGCAGCTTTCAACTGGCGCACTTCACACAACTGCTCCAAATACCCACCCGATGCCTGCGGTTATTGCCATGGCCAATCCGCCCCAGAACGTTACGCGTATCGCGCCGATCATCACTCCTGCCCCTCCCGCGCGTGCAGCCAGTCCGCCGAGAAGTGCGAGCAACGCCAAAGAAGAAACAGATACAAGCGGGATCAATTCGTGTACCGGTGCCATAGCTGTGACTAACAGAGGCATCAATGCGCCGATTGCGAAGCTTGCTGCCGATGACAACGCCGCCTGAATAGGGCGCGGACGAAGCTTCTTGGAGATGCCTAGCTCATCGCTGGCGTGGGCGCCCAAAGCATCGTGAGCCATCAGTTGCTGAGCAACCTGTTTCGCGAGAGCAGGATCAAGCCCACGAGCGATGTAAATCGCCGCCAGTTCCTTGTGTTCGCCTTTGTTGTCTGTTGTTAGCTCCACGCGCTCAATGTCCAAATCGGCACGTTCGGTGTCTGCCTGCGAATGAACAGAGACGTACTCACCGGCAGCCATCGACATTGCTCCGGCCACCAGGCCGGCCATTCCAGCAACCAATAGATTACGGTGTGTCGCATGTGCGGCTGCGACACCAAGCACGAGACTTGATGTTGAGAGTATGCCGTCGTTCGCGCCCAGCACCGCTGCGCGCAGCCAGCCAATGCGATCGGTATGATGATGTTCCTTATTGCCTACAGGCATTGTGATTCCATTTTGATCGAAGTAGTGCTGGAATACGGGGAATAGTCTTGTTCTGGCTCTGGCCCTCGAATTCCAGCCAGCCTGTCAAGACTGGGCAAAGGGGGCCAGTTCAAATCCATTTCCTCCACAGCAACCAGACCTTGATCCCTTGCGTAAGGCAGGAGTAGGCAAGCAGCGTGGCGAGCAAAATTGGCCAGTAAAGCCCCGGTAGATGCACGAGGCCAAGTGAAGATGCCAATGGGGAATACGGAAGCCAAGCTCCGACGGCCATGATGGCGATTGTTGTCAGTGTCAGAGACCAGCTTGCGCGGCTCTGAAAGAAGGGGATCTTATTGGTGCGAATGATGTGGATGACGAGTGTCTGTGTCATGATGGACTCGACGAACCAGCCAGTCTGAAATAACGGCGCGCGGGATGGGTCCCAGCACTTGAACAGATAGAGCATAACAAAGAAGGTTGTGTAATCGAAGATCGAGCTGATGGGACCAATGCAGAGGATAAACCGCTTGATTTCCCCGACGTCCCAGGGCCGTGGCCGCGCCACCAGTTCTTCGTCCACTGCGTCCGTCGGAATCGGGACTTGAGAGAAGTCATACAGCATGTTGTTCGTCAGAATCTGGATTGGGGCCATTGGGATGAACGGCAGAAAGGCGCTTGCTCCCAAAACGCTGAACATATTTCCGAAGTTGGAGCTGGCTCCCATCCGGATATACTTGAGAATGTTGGCGAAGACCTTTCGTCCTTCAATCACGCCCCCTTCGAGCACCATGAGGTCTTTCTCCAGCAGAATCAGATCGGCCGACTCCTTGGCGATGTCCACGGCAGTATCCACCGAGATGCCAATGTCCGCGGCATGCAGCGCGGGAGCATCGTTGATTCCGTCTCCCATGAAGCCGACCACGTGTCCCTTGCTGCGGAGAAGGCGAACGATCCGCTGCTTGTGAGCCGGAGTAAGACGAGCGAAAAGCGTCGTCGTTTCGGCCGCATCCGCCAATTCCGGGTCAGACATCTTCTCCACGGCCTCGCCCAGGAGCATCGGATCGGGCTCAAGGCCCACGTCCCGGCACACCTTGCGGCTGATCAGGTTATTATCGCCGGTAAGGATCTTCACTGCTACGCCGTGCTTGTGCAGCGCCTGGATTGCGATTGCAGCCGTGCCCTTGGGCGGGTCGAGAAATGCAACGTACCCTTTCAGCACGAGGTCGCGCTCGTCCTCCTTTGAGCAAGACTGTTTCCCGGGCAGTTCCTTGACGGCCACGGCCAGCACCCGGAAGCCGTCGCTGCTGAGGCTCGCATATTCATCCCGCAAGCCTTTCATCAGAGCGGGATCCATGGGCGAAAGCTTCCCGTCCAGCTCGAATTGAGAGCACTGGTGGAAGATTTCTTCCGGAGCGCCTTTGGTGAGCAGGATTGCTTTACCTTCAGGAGTTTTCACCATGACAGACATCATGCGCCGCGTGAAGTCGAAGGGGATCTCATCGAGCTTCTTATACTTCTCGATGAGCGCTTGTTGGTGGAAATCCGAGCTATTCAGAATCGCCGTGTCGAGCAGATTCTTGAGGCCGGTCTGGAAGTGGCTGATAATGTAACCGTCCAGCAGCACCTCATCGGTTTCCCGTCCCGCTACGTTGCAGTGCCGCTGCAGCACGACACGATCCTCGGTTAGTGTGCCGGTCTTATCCGTGCAGAGCACATCCATCCCGCCAAAGTTTTGAATGGCATTAAGCCGCTTGACGATCACTTTCTTGCGGCTCATCGCGATGGCGCCCTTGGAGAGGCAGACAGAAACAATCATCGGCAGCATCTCCGGGGTCAGTCCCACGGCCACGGCCATCGCGAAAAAGAATGCGCTCTTCCAATCGTGCTTTGTAAACCCATTGATCAGGAAAACGAGCGGCACCATGACCGCCATGAGCCGGATCATCAGCCATGTGAAGCTGCTCAGGCCGCGGTCGAAACTGGTCGGCGGCGCTTCTTCCGTGATCGAGCCCGCCATGGTCCCGAGATAAGTGTTGACACCCGTGACAACCACAACCGCGGTCGCCGTGCCACTTTCAACGCTCGTTCCCATGAAGCAAATGTTCTTCAGGTCGATCGGTGAATTGGAGGCCTTGGGGTCCGAATCATGGAACTTCTCGACTGGATAGGACTCTCCAGTAAGCGTGCCCTGGCTCACGAACAAGTCTTTCGCGGAGAGAACTCGCACATCGCCGGGAATCATGTCGCCCGCGTTCAGATTGATGATGTCTCCAGGGACCAGATCGCGCAGTGGCATCTCCAGCGCCTTGCCATCCCGAAGGACATTGGCGGTCACGTGGATCATCGCTTTGAGCTTGGCCGCAGCGGCGCCAGCACGAGCTTCCTGTAGGAATCGGAGCGTGACGCTCAACACGATCATGCCCGCCATGACGCTACCAGCTCGAGGATCGCCTGTGGCAAAGGAGATCGACGATAGAACGGCCAACAGAATGACCAGCGGGTTTCGAATAATGATCAGCAGACTGATGAACCAACCGCGCTGCCGCTCTTGCGCAACTTCATTCGGGCCGGCGGTCCGCGCTCTCACCTCGGCCTCCGCTTGTGTCAGTCCCTCGGGAGTCGTGTGCAGCGACTGAAGCAGCGCATCGCCGTCCTTGGCTGCAGCGTCAAGCACGGCAGTCGAAATTCGGATGTTGTGGTTCTTTGCCTTTGCAACAGGCGAAGACTTGTCCAGAGGTACCGGAGTTCCCTCGGGGCCAACACCCGCCGGGCCGCTTTTCACGGCTGATTCTTCTAGCGCAGAATTCGTATCGGGTGCTGTCATCGCCCTCTCGACCGCACTTCTACTCCGTGGTCTCAAGTCTTTTCATGGTTGCATGGTGCATGGACGGTCAGCCGCAGATTCGCAAACGGGAAAGGTCTTTGGGCGCCAAGACAATTCAGCAATGGATTCCGGCTCACTGAGAGTATCCGGTCACGGGATAAAAAAGACTGTTCTGTTCTGCTCAAACGCAAACGTAAAAGAACGCCGCCCGCCACACTGAAAATCTGCTGTTTGAAAAGATCGGGCGCGCCAACCTTCGGAGCCAAACGCCGCAATGAGGCAACGAACTGAGCTTGGACATCGACCACGGCGCGAGGCACAAGCTCCTCGCATTGCCGGCAACGCACTTCTCAGTCCTAGACTATCTGGCAGGGGGCGCCTATTGTTTTCGGATTGCTCCGGCTTCGCGTACGGAATAACTTGGCAACCCCGAAGAGTTCCTGGAGGGCACTTTCAATCTACCCAACACCGTAGAGGCCTCAGGCTGAGCAGCCAGAGCCAGGACCTTCGGAACTCGATGGCAGGCAGTGATGACGATGATGCTGAAGCTCTGCCGATGGCCCTAAGACCAATTCTTACACGTATCCCAACCCTGCCCCAGCAAGCCTGACATCTTGCGCGTGGTATAGCCCAACCCGTAAAGACACGGGCGGCTTTGCCGGTCGTCTGGAACAGGACACGAGCCACAATGTTCGGTCCGCGTCTCCGAAGCAATCCACTTCCTATTTCTCTACATCGATCTCTGGATACTTCCGTTTGACCGCGGCCGCCACCGTCGCGTGTTCCGGCTTTCCGCTGGACCGGGCCAGCGCATCCCGCGCGTGCGCAGCATCCTCAATCGGATAGCGCCGCGTCTTCGGAAAGACAAACTCGCTTTTTGGAAGTTCCTTCCGCTCCTCATATGTAAGCTTTGTCATCGTGACTTCTCCCGTCTTTCCTGTTTCAGGCTCTCTCAACGATAGGATGAAGAAGTCTAACTCCGATTTCCTTGTGCGGCCCGACCAACTTCATCTTTCTCTTGCAACTCATCCTCTTCAGCGGCTTCATCCTGTGATTCGTCGAGGTGGTCTTCTGCTCCCCTGTCCAGGTGGCTTTCTTTGATCTCGTCATCTTGCAGGATGTTGGGGACGTCCGCTCTATTCTCATGCACGCCCGAAGTCTCCGATAGCGCGTCGCGGTGCCGTGTCCTAGCCTTGATCACTGTTGCCTCCTGAATGTCACTTGCTTTTTGCCGATGTGGCGCTTTCGGCAAGAGCGGTAAGAATTTGAACACTTCATGTCGCGAGCAACACAGCGTAGCGAGATGCCTGCCTGTTGGAGTCCTTGAGCGAAGCCGAATCGGTCGCAAGGTGCGAGTCTCGAACTGCTGGCTCCAGTCAAACTGGCTGCATCTCTTCTTTCACTGCGATTGCCGCATTGACGATGGCGAGGAACTTGTCGGCCTTCAGGCTGGCGCCCCCGATGAGGACTCCATCGATGTCATGCTGACCGAGGTACGCAGTTGCATTTTCAGGTTCTACGCTGCCA
>Ga0181529_10004811_pt1 | contig 14386 bp, 7 predicted proteins | sample PEATcosm2014_Bin_36_FD_119763 | JGI IMG/M metagenome (GOLD analysis project Ga0181529, IMG submission 119763) | Peatland microbial communities from MTU Mesocosm Facility, Houghton, MI, USA - PEATcosm2014_Bin10_30_metaG | ecosystem: Environmental > Terrestrial > Soil > Wetlands > Peat | place...
CTGCCGCCCTGGGCTAATTTCGTTCGGCCCCTACGGGGCCGGAAACGGCTAGGCTGGGTTTCCGAACGTGCTCTGGTTATCCCCCGAATGGAGCTTCAAAAAAGGTTTCATGAATAAAGCGGGCTAGGTCTCCGAAAAGAAGCGAGGCCAGGCATTCTGTGACGTCAGTTCTGCCAACTCACGGCGGCCGTGCCCACACCTGTGAGAGGAATGCTATAGCTGTGATTCGCGCCGCCCTCCCAGGTTACCGAACCGTTCCCATGCAGTACCAAGAACTTGTATTGCACAGCGGTTCCCGCTGGAACTGAGACCGTCAGCAGTCCGCTGCCGGCGGCTGGAATCGTGACGGGCCCGATGGCGCTGTTCCAACTGGCTGCCCAGTTGCCCAATTCCGACACGCTGCCCGAGAGCATGATGACATCCGTGCTGCTCAACGCGGGCGTGCCGCTGACACTGAAGTTGACTGGAACCAACGCCGAGGTGCTCACCGTAAACGGCGCCGCTGCGGAGGTCCCCGTGCCCTGCGTGACCATGACTGTCGCTGTTCCCGCGGGAAGCGCGGGAACCATTGCAACGATTTGCCCATCGCTCCAGTTGGCCACGCTCGCTGCCAAGGTTGTGGAACCAACCGTAAAGTTCAGCGATCCCGGAGCCGCGCCAAAACCGGCTCCATTGATGGTGACCGTTGTTCCCGGATTCGCAACTCGCGGCGTGACACTGCCGATCGATGGCGGCACGCTGCCCTGGGAAACCCAGATCGACACGCTGCGAAGCGGCAAGGTAAAGCCCGTTACGGAGTTATTCCCTCCCGCCGTTCCTGTTACTGTAATCCCGGTCCCGCCCATGGTTTGTGCCAGATAGTCGGCATACGACCCCGGCGGCAGGTAAGTATAGAGGCCGCCGATTGCCTGGCTCGCGGTCGCGCTCTTGTTGATCGCCACCAGCACCACATTGGCGCCCAGCTTGCGCTCGTAGATATAAACATCGTCGTTGATCCAGCGTTGCTGCATCGAGCCATAGGCAATTGCCGGATTAGCCGCGCGCAGCGCCGCCAGATATTGAACCAGCAGTACCGCGTCCGTCGAGGCGAAGCTGGTCATGGGGTTGCGGTTGTAGGGATCCGTACCGCCGGCGGTGTCATTGTGCAGGTACTGCTCGTCCCCGTAATACAGCACCGGCACGCCGCGGCAAGTCAGCAGGAAGCTGATCGCCTGCTTCATCCCCATGCGATCCGCGCCCAGCGTCATGATCCGCGCATTGTCGTGATTGTCGAAGAAGGTCACCAGGTCGTTGGGTTGCGCAAACGGCTGCGCAGTGCTGCCCGGCGAGCCCGCATCCTCGAGCGTCAACTCATTATCGATTTCCGTGAAGCTTTTGCCGCCGCCAAAAACATCGGCAAGCTGGTAGTAGAGCGGATAGTCCAACAGGTTCATGCCGCTGTTGTTGGAGAACTTGACGGAGTCGGGGTATAAAGCATCTCCGGAACCCTCCGCCCATTCGCCGAAGAGGAACGGACGCGCGGCAGCGGTGGGCAGGGTCGCCGATCCGCTCCAGTTGGCGACGGTGTTTTCCAGACTGTACTCCCAGCCCCAGTTCACATCCTTGACGGCATCGAAGCGAAAGCCGTCGGCGCCGTGATCGAGTAAATTGGTTACCGCCCCTTTGAGATACCTGTCGACCCACGGGTTGGTCTGGTCCAGGTCTGCAAGTCCCTCTAAGGTGTAGTACTGCGCCTGATAGCGGTCGTCGTAGTTGCTGATATTTGGATTGTGATGATAGTAAGGTGTAGCTCCCGTATCGGTGGAGTAAGTGGTAACCGGCGTTCCATTATTGTAAAGCGACCCATCTTCGCCGGCGCCGATGGGGTTGGTGTGGTTTGCGACAAAATCCACGATTACCTTGATCCCAACCGAGTGCGCTGCTGTTACAAGATTGTCGAAGGCCGTCCAGGAGTTGGCGTCGTCTCCAAAGTGCTCGTCGATCTGCATCATGTCGCGGGGCCAGTATCCGTGATAGCCGGTTTCCCCATTGCTGGCGCCGGCATTGGCCCGGATGTTATTGAGCGGCGGGGAGATCCAGATGCCGGTTACACCCATCGACTTGAGATACCCCATTTTCTGAGATATACCCGCGAGATCGCCGCCCCAATACAGATGCCAGTCAGCCTGCGCTGTGTCTGTGAACCCGTTCGGATCGTCGAGGCCGGGACTCTCAGAAGGATTGTCGTTGGTTGCATCTCCATTGAAAAACCGGTCGGTCACAATCTGGTAGAGGAACCCCTGGTGAATATCGGTCACTGTTCCGATGGCCGGAGCTGGGGGAAACTGAATGGTGAACGTCGCCTGGGCAACGCTGCTGCCGGTGTAGCCGCTGGCAGCGGCGAACGCCTCGATGGTGGTTGTAGCCGCGACAGGAATGGGCGCGGAGTATACCGCCGAGGCCGCGGTCGGCGTGCTGCCGTCGATGGTGTAATAGACGGTTGCTCCAGCCGTGGGTTCGGAAATGGCCACCCTTTGCAGCGTTGTGTAGGTTCCTGTGCCGGCCGACAGCACCGGCGTTGCCGCTTGGGGGGTGTTGGAGGATGGGGCAGCGCCTCCGCCACCCCCGCAACCCGCCAGCAGAACAGCGCACAAAAGCAGTGCACCCTTGGAGGACTCGATCGCCAAGCGCTTCATGGTTCCCTCAGCAACACGACTGACAGTTGGGGTTACTGCACTTGATACACGGTCAGTGACTCGGCCTGCTCTTCAATGTGCAGTTTTCCGTTGCTGAGAACCGGTGCAGCGCCGGTGGATGGAGAGAGGGCCTTGAATTGAACACAATCTGCCAGCGCCGTCTCCGCAACCGGAAGGTCCATAGGATTGCCGTGCTGAGCCTTGTTCACGACGATGAGCAGACGCGCGTTCGAGTGATCGGGCGAGCAGCCTGTGTCCCCCTGTGCGCGGACAAATGCGAAGGTGTCCGCGTCCGCAAAGAGGTTCTGTTCAATTCCGGTTTGCAATTCGGGATGCGCCGGACGCAAGGCAAGCAAGCCCGCGGTCCACGCAAAGATATCCTGTTCCTGCGCGGTGCGCCCGGCCTTGGTGAAGGCATTGTGCGCGTCCCCCGCAAAGCCGCCGGGGAAGTCGTGGCGATTGTCCGGATCGTCCCCACCGGTCATGCCGATCTCGTCTCCGGAGTAAAGCTGAGGCATGCCGCGCAGGGTGACCAGCAGGCCCAGCGCCAGTTTGAGCTTGGGCACGGAGCCACCGGCTTCAGTAAGAAAGCGCGTCGTATCGTGGTTGCCAATGAAGGGAACCAGCCGCTCGGGATGCGGATAGAGCGCATCCTGCCCGAGCACTTTGGTGAGTTCCGTCATGGGCTTGCCGTGAGCCAGCACATCGCGCAAGGTGAAGTACACGGGAAAGTCGAAGGGGGTGTCGAGGCCGGTGTCGAGGCCGCGGTGGGCCGCGCCTCCGGCGAAGAACGAGGTGATCTCCGCGTCGCGGTTGAAGATCTCGCCTACCGTGGTCATGTGCGGATAGACGCTGTGCAACGTGGCATGGAAATCGTGCCAGAAGGCGCGGTCCACATATGGGAATGTATCCAGACGAATGCCGTCCAGGCCGGCAGCCTCAACCCACCACAACGCGTTCTGGATCAGGTAGCGCGAGACCAGCGGGTTTTCCTGATTCAGGTCGGGCATGGCATCGGTGAACCAGCCGGTTGTGATGGCGCTCCATGCCTGGCGGGGGGCATGCGGGTCCACAAGCCGGCGGAAGTCGTGCTCCGTGCCGCGATGCTGCTGAACGGTGCCATGAAACCACTCGGGCGCGGGCGGATCGGCGATCCACGGATGCTGCACGCCAAGATGATTGGGAACCAGGTCGATGACCAGCTTCATGCCTCTGGAATGCAGCGCGTCGGAAAGATGCCGGTAGTCGGATAATGAGCCGAAGTGACTGTCGACGGCATAGAGATCGGTGGCCGCGTAGCCGTGATAGGAATCCGGCATGGCTCCGTTCGATGCGACCGGCGTCGTCCACAGCGCCGTGACGCCCAGCTCATGCAGATAGTCCAGGTGCTGCTCGATCCCGGCCAGGTCGCCGCCATGCCATCCACGAACTGCTGCCCGGTCGAGTCCAGGCCGATTGTTGGCCGGATGTCCATCGGCAAAGCGGTCGGTCATGATGAGGTAAAGAACGTCCGCGGAGGAGAAGCCGCGATGCGCATTCGGATCTTCGGAGCGTCCGGCGAGTTGAAAGCTGTGGCGCGCCTGGCCCTGGCTATTGCGCGCCGTCACCCACAAGGTTTGCGGGGAAGCGGTTGCCGTTCGCAGCCAAAGGAATGCCCAATGGCCGTTCTCCGATACTTGTATTCGGCTCAGAGTTACATCTTTGCCATGCACCGCGAAATCGGCCCCATGCAGGCCTGCGCCATGCACCAGCAGCATCGGATCGGGCAAGCCCGCCCACCAGCCCGGCGGGTCGATCTTCTCAATCTCGGGCTTCTCAATCTGGGGCTTCTCAATCTGGGGCTTCTCGATCGGTTGCTTTTCGGTTGACGATTCTTGAGTTTTTGGGACGGGTTGACGCGTAGTCTGCGCCCAGCAAGTAGAACAGGCACAGCACAAGGAACCGGCCAGGAGCAAAGATGGCCACAATCGCATGAATTTCTCCAAAAAACGCGCGCCAAAGCTGGGGAAATAGAGCCCCTTGCCCACCGGCATTATGCCAGCAAGGCGATTGCATCGCAAGACCGCGCCGGGAACTCGACACAAGGGAATCGTTGCAAAAAATCATCTGCGACAACCGTGAGACTGCCGCAGATGCGTCAGGTAGATGGCTCCCAATCGAAAACCGCTCTAAAACCGGAGCTATCTCCTGAATTCACGAGCACTTCTGTGCACTCAGCTCATACTCTCGTTGGCACGAAGCGGCTTAGGGGATTGCTCCACGGCGGCGGAGAGCCGCCGTGGAACAGTTTGCAGGTTTGTTAGAACGTCAAACGGAACGAGAGTTGCAGTTGACGTTGCGAGTTGGCGCGGACGCTGGTAATCTGCCCGAAGTTGCCGTCGGTCATGTTGGTGTCGGGATTGGTGAAGGCCGGTGTATTGGCCAGGTTGAAGGCATCCGCGGTGAAATGCCCGGCAACGCCTTCGACGATGGGGAAGTCCTTGCCGATCGATGCATCCAGATCCCGGAAGGCCGGTCCCACCATCGAGTTGCGGCCCAGCGTTCCCGGAGCGACGAAGGTGCTGTTCTGCCCGTTCGGAGTGATGACCGTCGGATAGGAGAAGGCCGTGGGGTCGAACCATTCGGTCAAGTGCTTGGGGTAGCTCTTCTTGCCGGTAAGGTTGGCGCGGTTGGTCATGCCGCCGCCGGGGTAGGAAACGACCCCCGTCGGAGACGTGTATTTGTAGTTGCCGGTGGTGACGGTGATCGGCGTTCCCGACTCCAGGGTATTGATGACGTTCACGTGCCATCCGCCAATGACTTCGTTGACCGCCCAAGGTACGTTCGACAGGAACATCTTGCCCTTGCCGAAGGGAAGTTCGCCCAGCGCGCTAAGGGTGAAAACCTGGCGCTGATCCTGGTCCGAGCCGCCGTAGTTGTCCTTGAAATCCGGGCCGGCCGAGGTAATGAAGATGCCCGCTCCGCTGGTTCCGGTGTTGAAAGCGCCGCTGGAGTTATCCATCGCGTGCGACCAGGTATAAGCCGCAGTGTACTGGATTCCGCTGTGCATCTTGCTGTTGACGTAGACCTGAAGCGCGTTGTAGTTGGATGCGCCGTTGTTGAGGCCGCGATCGATGGAGCCGAAATTGGTGCCGCTGGCGTCCTTATACAGAACGGTGTTGGGAGCGGCGTTGAGTTCCTGGCTGTTGATGTTGAACCAGTTGGACAGATGCTGGGACGAGGTGCCGACATAGGCCACGTTGATTGAAGTCTGCGAAGTCAACTGCCGCTGCACCTGGAGATTCCATTGCTGGATCATGGAGGTGGGCCGGTTGGTATCGACAGAGATCAAATTGGCATTGACGGGATCTGCGCGGTTGATGGTGGAGCCGAAGACCGGCAACGGAAGTGTCCCTTGGGTAGCCGGAAGGGCCTCGTTGCAGGAACTCGGATTGGGGCAGGCAGGCGCAGAGCCGGTAAAGTCAAGCCGGTAGCCGCCCTGCGAAGGCGAATCGCTAAAGCTGGCGGAACCGTTGAAATCGGGGTTCTCGCTCAACTGGTTGCCTACGCCGCCGCGGTCCAGAAAGTAGTAGATTCCATAGCCGCCGCGAAGCGAAGTCTTGCCGTCGCCCAACAGATCGTAGGCGAAGCCGACGCGCGGTGCGAAGTTGTTCTTGTTGGTGTTGACTACGTTGGCCGAAAGCCCGTTGGTCCCGGCTTGCTGCAAAGTGAGCGTCGACAGGTTGAAATTCGACTGGTAGTTGTGCGTTTCCCGCGGGAAGGTGTACAGGTCGTAGCGCAGGCCGAGATTCAAGGTCAGGCGCCGGTTGACCTTCCAGTCGTCCTGGAGATAGTAGCCTGTCTCCCAGTTCTGGGTGACAAAGTAGCTGCTGGCCACACCGATGCTGTAGTCGTCCACAAAGGCCGCCAGCATATCGGAGGTGGCGTTGCCGGTGAAGTTATTGCCGCTGAAGTCAAAGTAGCCCTTGGCATTGTTGCCCTGGAAGAAGGAGACCTGGCGCTTTTCGATACTGGCGCCAACCTTGATGGTGTGCGGTCCCTTGACCCAGGAAACTGCATCCACAAACTGGTTGCTCGATTGGGGAACCGTGTAAGGCCCTCCGTCTCCGGTGTAGGTGCCTTCCGGCCAGCCGCCGTTGATGGCGGCGCCGCCGCCCAGCAGCGAGTTGCGGTTGGCGTTGAGGATGCCCAGATTGGCTGAAACCGGGATGTTATCCATGGGGGGAACGTATCCGAAAAAGTCGTACAGATGACCGTAGCGGAATTCGTTGACCACATTCGGAGTGAAGATGTGGGTTTCGCCGACCGCCTCGCCGCGCGGATGGACCGGGTTGACGCCCGTGCCGTAACCGGCAGGAAGGTTCGGGTACTGGCTTCCTTTGGTCAGAATGTCCTGTCCATAGCTATAGCGCACAAAGACGTTGTCCTTGGAAGTTGCCGCCCAGTCCATGCGCACGTCAAAGTCGTTCCACTTCTGGCTGCCTTCCGGGAAGGAATCGTAATTCTCACTCAAGCCGACGTTGCCGCCGGTGCCGGTGGTGTTATTGGGCAGGGGAAAGGCGTTCAGGTAGTTCAGTGCGGCCTGGTTCATCCGGCCTGCCGGGATCTTGTTGCCAGGGAACGGCTTGCAGGTCGTGGGGTCGTAGATGGTGCCATTCGGCCCTGCCGTGGTGTTGCACCCGGTGACTTGTTGGTTAGGTACGCTGGTGGTCCAGCCGAAGTTGGGCGTCGTGAGCAACTCGGAGAAATCGCCGGTGCGCATCAGTGCCGTGGCTACAGTGTTTTGCGCCTCGCCGTCAGGCGTGGTGAAGCGCAGGCCCTGATAGCCGCCAAAGATGAACAGCTTGTTGTGCAGGAAGGGAATGGGACCGCCTGCCGAGCCGCCAAACTGCGCTTTATGGAAGGTGCCGGCCGGGGTGGTGGGACTGAAATAGTTCGGGCTGGCGTTGAAGATTTGGTCGCGATCGAAGAAAAAGGCCGATCCGTGATATTTATTGGTGCCCGATTTGATCGAGTTCTGCAGGATGGCGCCGCCTGCTCTGCCGAATTCGGCCGGAGCCACCGAGTTGGTCACGCGGAACTCTTGCATGTTTTCTACCGGCGTGATCAGAACGGTGCCGTTGACGAGGGATTCATTGTTGTCCAAGCCGTCCAGCTCGAAGTTGTTCGCTTGCTGGCGCAGACCGTTGGCCGAAATGGCCGTGCCGCCTGTTTCCATACCGCGCCATGTCTCGGAATTGCCGCTGGCGCCCGATGCGTCGCTGCCGTAGGCGCCGCGCGTGATGCCCGGTACCAGCATGGCGAGCTGGGTGTAGTTGCGCCCATTGAGGGGAAGATCGGCGATCTGCTCCGCCTCGACCACGTTGCCGGTCGAAGAGGTCGTCGTGTCCACAATCGGCGCGGCGTCGGTCACGGTGACGGTGGTGGTGGTCGAGCCCGGCTTCAGCTCGAATTTGAGCGCCTGAATCTGCGAGACGTCCAAGGTCAGACTCTGCGCCGTGGTCTGAAATCCCTTGGCGGTGACTGTGGCCTGGTAATTGCCGCGCACTAACGCCTCAAAATGGAAGTTACCGGTGGCGTCGGATACGGCCGATTTCGTCAGGCCGGTGTCCTGGCTGAGCAATTGGATCGAAGCGGCTGGGATCGCCGCACCGGTTTGGTCCTGTACAGTACCGCGAATGCTCGCCAGATCGGTCTGGGCAAACAGATTGGGCACCATCAGGAGCGGCAGCAGAATCGCGAGTGCCATCAAGATCATGGTCATGCGAGTGCGGCACTGCCCAATGGGCAAAAAAGTGAGACGATTTTGCTTCACAAAGTCCTCCGAAGGATGAACGAGTTGGCTCGGGGATGCGGCGGGTCCCCGCCTCTCCACGTAGCCACGCACAACATGACACCTCCGCAAGCACCCTGGTCAATTCACTCCACGCCTCTTCGCGATCATTTGGGCATCTCCACTTAACATGATTGTGTATCAGTACGTTATGGAAATAAATCTCCTTGAAAATGATGTTTTTCAGGGGCTCGGCCAAAATAGACCAAAGCACACCGCCCTTGCGATTTTCATCTTCGGTACACTAGAGTTTTGATTTCTGCGGGGCAGCGATGAATGTGGCAGAGCAAAAAAACGGAGACGGCCATCTTCAATTCGGCCTGTTTGACGTTGACCTGACGAGCGGAGAACTGCGCCGCTCGGGCGTTCGCGTCCGTCTGCAGAGCCAGCCCTTCAAGGTGCTGGCCGCCCTTTTGGAGCATCCGGGCGAGGTGGTCTCCCGGGAGGCGTTGCAGCAGCGGCTCTGGGGCTCGGACACCACTGTGGACTTCGACCACAGTCTGGCATTGCTGTAAACAAGCTTCGCGAGGCTCTGGGCGACCACGCCGAGAACCCGCAATTTGTTGAAACTCTGGCCAAGCGCGGTTACCGTTTCATTGCCCCGGTCAGAACCCCTGAGCCGCTTCCCGCCCCACAGTCCGCGCCGCCTGCCCCGCCCCCTGCGGCGGCGAAGAGCATCGTTCCCTGGCGCTGGTGTGCCGGGGCGCTGGCTTGCGTTTGCCTGGGGTTGGCGCTGGTTTTGCTGCTTCGCACCCCCGCGCGCGAGCCCTTGCGCGTTGACCAGGTCACTTATTCCGGACATGTATTGGCCAATGATCCGGAGGTGGAGAGCTTCTCCAGTTCAGCCAGCGACGGCACCCGGCTCTACTTTTCGCATATGGAGGTCGGCGACCCGGTGCTGGCCGTGGCGCTGGCCGCCAATGGCGAGGTCAGCCAATTCCATCTGCCCTCCGAGATTGCTGCTCCGCTCATCGGATCGCTCTCGCCAGACGGCTCAAGGCTGCTTCTTCATAGTCACTTGCAGGCAGAGCCCGAACAACCTTTGTGGATTGTTCCCACGCTCGGCGGCAATGCCCGCCGGGTTCCCAACGTATTGGCTCACGACGCAACCTGGATGCCTGACGGGCGACGCCTGCTGGTCGCCAGCGGGAACGATCTGACCATGATTGAAGCCGACGGCAGCGATCCCCGCAAATTGGCGACAACGCCGGGCGTGGCATTCTGGTTGCGCTGGTCGCCGGATGGAAAGCGCCTGCGTTTTACCCTCAAGAATCCCAAGCGCCAAACCACCGAACTCTGGGAGGTGCTCGCGGATGGCAGCAACCTCCGTGCTTTGCTGCCCGGCTGGAACCAGCCGGCATCGGAGTGCTGTGGAAGCTGGACATCGGATGGAAGGGAATTTGTCTTCCAGTCCTGGCACAACGGGCACACCGACATTTGGGCGCAGCACGAGCGGTCCTGGCCGCTGCCCGACCCCGAGCCCCGGCAAATTACCAACGGCCCCCTCGACTACGAGGCTCCCAGCACTTCGCCGGGAGGCCGCATCTACTTTATAGGAGTCGATCAGCAGATTGAGCTGATGCACGCGCTGCCCAGTTCCTCGACATTCGTCGCCCTGGACCAGAATCTGAGTTCGGCTGCATTGGCCCAATTCTCCCCCGATGGCAAATGGGTGGCCTGGCTCAATACTTCGGACGGCTCCCTGTGGCGCAGCCGGACGGACGGAAGCGAACGCATCGAATTGACCACCCCGCCGCTGCGCATCTTCAGCATGAAATGGTCTCCCGACAACCGTACCCTGGCCCTGATGGCAGCCGAGCCCGGAATGCCCTGGAAGATTTATCTGCTGGACGCAGAAGGAGGAAAGCCAACCCCTCTTCTCAACGAAGATCGTAACGAAGCCGATCCGGATTGGTCCGCGGACGGTCAGTCGATGGTTTTCGGCCGGCTGCCCGACCGGATGGACAGCCGCCAGCCCAAGGCAATCTACCTCCTGGACATAAAAGCCCGCCGTGTTACCGAGATTCCCGGCTCGACCGGCCTGTTCAGTCCGCGGCTTTCTCCGGACGGGCGCTATATCGCCGCCATCCGCCTGGATCAAAAGGCGCTGCTGTTGTTCGATCGCAAGCAGGGGCAATGGACAACCCTGGCCACCCATGGCGTCGGGGATCCTACTTGGTCTCACGACGGCCGTTTCCTCTATTTCCAGGATTTTCTTGAGGCCGGCAAGCCGATCTACCGCATCTCCGTTCCGGCGGGAAAAGCGGAACAAATAGCCATCATCGCCAACCTGCGGCCCATTGCCGCAACCGACTACCGATTGATTGGCCTGGCGCCCGGCGACCTGCCCATGGTGAGCGCCCGCACCTCGACAGTGAACCTCTATAGCGTCGACCTCAACGAACGGTAGGAATTTCGTTATAGCATTTTCGGAATTGGTGTAGACCGAAAGCACGTACTCAAGTGGCTTTTTTCCAAAGAAAAAGCCACCTTGCACGCCCTTCAAAAAGTCTACGTGTATTCCGAAAATGCTCTAGGGTTGCAATTTCCGATTTGGCGGCCATGCGCCCACATTGCCCGTTCGGCGCCCTCATCCTCCACCACAGGAATGTCATCCTGAACGCAGTGAAGGATCTGCGGTTGCCTTTGAGAGTTTCACAATTGGCGTTGCTTCCGAATCGGCGACGATACGCTCAGAACGTCTTAAAGAGGGTAAAATGGCTAACTGATTATGCGATTGCGCCCGCTTTACATGAATGCCGTCTTGGCGATTCTCACGCTATGTTCAGGTCTACTTTGCGCCGAGGACTTGAATTGCATTCAGGTGCATGCGGTGGCCCAGATGGCCCGTGCGCAATCCCTGTCGGAATTGAAACTTTTGAAAGCCTCGGCGGGCCAAAGCTACCGCGCGCAGTTCGTATTTACTTTCCGCGCGTTCGAACTCCAGCCTACGGAAATTACTGCCTCTGCTGTTCTCGATTTCCTCCCGCAGGATGACAGCCATCGCGAGGAATGGTATTCGCTGAGCGGATGGATATGCGATGAAGAGCAGCAAAGAGATGTGATCTCGCTAGCGAAGCTACAGACACGAATTCCTCGTGACTTCGCCCGATCGGTCATTCTCTTCCCAAAGAGAATGTACGAATACGTCTCGTACCCAGTGATCCTGGGACTCGATCCCCACGATGACTACGCCGAACAAACAACAGCCGTTTGCCGCAGGCGCCACCAGCAATTCACGGCAGCAGTTAACCAGCTATCCGAAAAAGATCGAGCTTGGTTCCAGCGAGTCGTCTTTGAATCTTCCGGTTGCCGCGCATTGGAGCATCCTGAAGCGGACTAAGTGCGGCGGACTGATACAACAGCTTCAGTTCCTTGGCAGCCTGTGGTGAAAGTCCGGTTTTGAAAGGGCACGACTTCAGTCGTGCCGTAAGTGCTTCAAAATAAACATGGGCTTTAGCCCCTGAGGGACGGTTTTTCGGCATTTCCGACTTTCGCCACAGGCAGTTAGGCGTTGGCTCAGCGAATGCATGCGAGGCTGGCGGTTGACCGGCAACTCGGAAATAACGAGAAGCCACCGCAGATCCTTCGCTGTGTTCAGGATGACAGCTATATTTGTGCCAGTTGACTGGTTGCCGGCAACTGGGAAACTGCACCAATGCCGGAACGCCCTACCGGAACGGCCTTCCCTTCACCTGCCCGGCACCTTCGCGCAGGGTGAGCAGTTGGTTGACGGCGATGAACTTGAGAGACTCCACGAGCCCGGAAGGCCAATGGACCTCGATCTCCGCCGTGGTCGCCGCGCCCAGCCCGAAGTGCAGGCGCGGATCGTTCGAGGAGAGAAAGCTGGACTGGCTCAATAACTCCTGCACCTGCACCTTGCCTGCGTAGCGCACCACGACCCGCGCGCCAATCGCGCTGCGATTGCTCTTGGTGCCCTCCAGGCGAATCTTGATCCAATGGTTGCCCGCCGGAGCGTCGTTGCGCAGCAGGGTCGGCGGCTCGTTCACGTTCATGATGAGCACGTCTATGTCGCCATCGTTGTCAAAATCGCCAAAAGCGGCGCCCCGGCTACAGTGACGCGCACCGATGGCCGCGCCGGCCTCCGCGCCCATCTCCACAAAGGTGCCGTCACCCTGGTTCCTATAGAGGACCCGCGGAGTGTGCGCCGGAAAGGCCGGCAGAACGCGTTCAACCTCCGGGTAAACCGTGCCGGTAGCGAGCAGGATGTCGGGATTTCCATCGTTGTCGAAGTCGGCCAACCCCGCGCCAAAACAGACATAGTGCGTTTCCCCGTTGAGCCGGGCCTGAATGGTCACGTCGTCGAAATTGCCTTTGCCGTCGTTGCGGTAGAGGCCGGGAGCCTGATTGTAGTAGTGCGTCTTGAGCAGGTCGGTGTGGCCATCGAGGTTGTAGTCGCCCACCGCTCCGCCCATGCCGCCCATCTGACGGCCATCGCCGCTCAGAGCTACGCCGCGAAACAAAGCTTCCTCGCGAAAGGTGCCGTCATGATTGTTCATCAGCAGCAGAGATGGCGTTGAATCGCAGACCACGAAGATGTCCGGCCAGCCGTCCTCGTCGGCATCGAAGGACATAGCTGTAAGCCCATACGATCCGCGGAACCCCGAAACACCGGACTCTTTGGATACATCGGTAAAGGTGCCGTCGCCATTGTTGCGGTAAAGGTAGTTCTGCGCCTTGGGCAAACCGAGCGGGCCGCAAAGCGTGGGCACGCCCTGGAAGTTGCAGTTGGGCACTTGCAACGAGGGCAAGGGAGCCGTGGCCTGATCGATTTCCAGGTAGTTCGACACAAATAGATCCAGCAGGCCGTCGCGGTTATAGTCCAGAAATGTGCAGCCGGTGCTGTAGCGGGTGGTGGGGTAACGCAGCCCGGCCTTGGCCGTCACGTCCGTAAAGGTGCCGTCGCCGTTGTTGCGATAGAGGCGATTTTGCCCGTAGTAAGTGAGGAAGAGATCTTCAAAGCCGTCATTGTTGTAGTCGCCCACGCAGACGCCCTGAGCCCAGCCCGTATCCAGCAGCCCGGCCTTGGCGGTTACGTCGCTGAAGGTGCCGTCGCGATTGTTCTTGTAAAGGCGGTTGCTGGCATGGGGCGGAGTGTCCTTCAGCCTTCGTCCGCCGAGGATGAAGATGTCCATCCAGCCGTCGTTGTCGTAGTCGAGGAAGGCGCAGCCGCTGGCCATGGATTCAAAGATGTAGGTGAAGCTGTCGGGCTCGCCGTAGACCGTGGTTTCGGTCAGGCCGGCGGCCTGGGCTACATCCACAAAGCGGGAGAACGGCGCTGCTGTCTTGCCCGCCGGGAGCGCCGCGCGCAGTCCGCTGGGAATCAGAACGGGGGCGAGAGCGCCAGGAATGGCCCGCAGCACACGACGGCGCGTCCAGGAGTCGGTCTTTTTGTTGCCCTTCATGGCCAGCATCCTCCCGGGAGCTTAGGTCCCCCTATTCTAGGCAGTGTCTGCCGAATCCGCGAACGGAAACGCTTTGCGTCAGGTCAGCCGCCACCAAATTCAGTAGGAAAAAGGGTCTGACGATTGTGCAGATGGAACCGCTCGAATGTTCTGAGTCCACAGCTCGCGGAACAAACATACTGTCATTCTGAGAGCTTGTGACTCTTTTGATTTCCTGCAAAAACATACGCTGAAAAAAAACGGCTTACACGCAGAAAAGCCATCCAAATTCAAAAAAATCGCAAACTCTGAGCGAACGGGGCGCCGAACGTATTTCAGTTCCGGGCCCCCCAGGGCAAACGCACCATCTCAAAGGAACGGCTTTGAAAGGGCACGGCTTCAGCCGTGCCAATGGAAATGGGTTCAATCGGGTGGGCTTCAGCCCCCGAGGGAAGATTTATCACGGAGAAAAC
>Ga0181529_10004812_pt1 | contig 14383 bp, 12 predicted proteins | sample PEATcosm2014_Bin_36_FD_119763 | JGI IMG/M metagenome (GOLD analysis project Ga0181529, IMG submission 119763) | Peatland microbial communities from MTU Mesocosm Facility, Houghton, MI, USA - PEATcosm2014_Bin10_30_metaG | ecosystem: Environmental > Terrestrial > Soil > Wetlands > Peat | place...
CACGCCGTTGCGTCGAGCCCAGCGGCCCCAGATCCGATCGAAACTTCGGCTCGAGTCGAGTAACGCGCCGTCCATGTCAAACAGGCACGCGCGCGGCTTGTGTGTTCATTGTTCAGCGCTCATGCCTTTCTAATCGCTAAGGCGAAGCAGCGGTTGGACGCCCAGCTCGCCGACGCCCGCCATGGGCTTTGAAGCGCACGCGCTTGCAGCCAAGACCTAATGGCCACTGCTCGCTCGCCTCCGCTTCCACGCCGTCACTTTGTCACGCGTTCATTACGCGCATAAGGCCGCGCGAGTCGCCCCTGGGGAACACCGACTTTTCGTCGACAGAAAACATTCTTTGGTGCAACAGCAGCGCGGCGCCGTACGCCGGTCCCTCCATTCCGAATTCGGACATTTCAATCCGCGGCATTTGATCTTCGCTCTGTAGGGTGGCGCGCAGGGTGGCCCGGATCTGCGGAGCGACGAATGGGAATATTTGGCCGACGGAACCGCCAATGATGATCAAATCTGGGTTGAGCAAATTGACAATATGCGACAAGCCGCGGACGAGCCACTTGCTCCAATCGTGCGCGGTTCGAACCGCCGCATTGTCCCTTTGCGCCAGCGATTCGAGAAAATGCGTGAGCCCGCCCTCCGACCCCCCGTGTCTCTTGTAACGGGCAAGCACCGCTTCCTTGCCCACGTAGCTCTCGAGCAGACCGCGGCCGTTGGGCACATAGCCAGCTCCGCCAACGATCAAGTGGCCGAACTCACCCGCCATTCCTCGCCCGCCGCAAAAAAGTCGACCGTCACTGACAACGCCTCCGCCAGCGCCGCTTTCGATGACCAGAAACACCACCGTGCCGACGCTGCGGGAATTTCCATAATACGTTTCCGCGATGGCGAAAGCGTTCGCGTCATTCTCGACGACGACTTGCACATCCATGCCGATCTTGTCGCTGACGAGTTGAGCGAGCGGAACGTCGCGCCAATTGAGTAGCAGGCCGAGTCGCGCCACCCCGGCCTCGACAAGCGCTGGAACTGCTATGCCGACGCCGCGGACCTTGTTCGCGTCTCGCTCGAAATCAACAATCGAATGCACCATCTCGGCCACTTTCTCCGCACTGCGCTCTGGTGGAAGCCGCCCGGCGGGAAAGACGACCGACTCTCTTTTGACGAGTCGACCCGTTAAATCGATCGCAACTGCCGTTAGCTGCTCCACTTCGATTTCTGCGCCGATAAACAAGGCGCCTTGGGGATTGAGCTCGACGTCGATGCCCGGACGACCCGTTTGCGCGCGCGGCTCAGTCGGTTTGTCGCGTCTGCGTTCGACGACTAGCGATTCCGCAAGCAACGAGTTGACGATGCTGCCCGTCGTCGATCGGTTGAGGCCGAGTGTGCGCGCCAAGTCGGCGCGGCTCATCGCGCCGTCGCGAAACAGGACGTCGAGCGCGCGCAATTCATTGAGGTATCTGACCGATTGCGGGCCAACTTTCGTGACGTCCAACATGTTTCCTCTGCGGTTTCGTCGCTTGCGGCGATTTCCAACCGAAAAGCCTAGCGACCCGCCGTGCTCGTCACCTGTCAACCCGAAGGTCGAGAGTCGTGTCGCACACATATTATGTTGACGACGGCAACAAACCAACTCCGAATACGCCCCAATATGGCGAATATGCAAGAGGCGTACGAATCTCGCGCTCCTTCAGGTTGAGGAGGCGCACAACAAATGGCCAAGGCGGCAGTCCTTGGTTTGCGGGTATCACGCAAAGGGAAGGAGCCCGGCCATGAAGCGTCGTGAAGCGGCGTCTGGGAAGCGGGATAGGACGGCTCGCCCCGGCCGCCATGCGGAACTTACAGCCATCGAAATTAGGAGGCGGCTCGGAACGTCGCGCAGAAAGGAGCGCGAGCGAAGACGAGCGAGGCGAAAAAGTGCGCGACGAGCGACCCGAATCCGCATCGCAGCGATGGGCGAGAGCTTCGCTTTGCGCTCCTAACCGCTTGCTGGCTCTCAGGCTAAGCCTCACTTCGTCGCACATATTGCGGGTCGCACCCGCATCTTCAAAAGTGACAGGCCAGAGTTGCGTCTCGGCAATAGGTGAAGACCTCGCCTGAAATTGCCGAGGCGATTTTTCGATTCGATCGATCGCGCCGTTCGAATGGCCGACCGGGCGAAGGCTAGGCCTTAGCGTTGGTGGCGCGTCGGCGCTTGGCCTCGGCGTATTTCTCTTCAATGAACTTCTTGGCGTGCTCGGCTAGCGGCTGATTCTCGGTCCAGACGTCTCGCCAGATGGCGCAAGCCAAAGACAACCCTTCGTCCACCACTTTGCTGGAGAAACTCTCGAAGACGATGTCCCGTTGATAATCGATGTCCAGCAGTGCGTCGAAGATTCGATCGAAATCGATGACGCCATCGCCGAGATAGCCGCGGTTGCTTTCTCCAACGTGAAAATAGCCGATCTTGTCGCCCGCGAGACGGATAGCCGCGGCCGGATTGGTCTCTTCGACATTCATGTGGAACGTGTCGAGGTGCAAACGCACGTGATCCGAACCCGTGTCTTTCAGAAACTTGAGGCCTTGCGCAGTCGTATTGAGAAGGTTCGATTCAAAACGGTTGACTACCTCCAGCACCAGATCGACACCCGCTGCCTCGGCAAGATTCGCCGTCTTGCCGATCGCCGCTGCGCTGTTCTTCCAACCGCGCTCGGTGGGCATGCGCCGATATTTCGTATGGGCCGAATAGAGGACGCCGCCTAACTTGTTGCCGCCGACATCGCGCACGGCCTTGACGGCGTCGGCCAGCATCGCCTCGCCGCTCCTGACTGTCGCCTCGTCCTCGCTCGAGACGTCCTTGTCGAGCGGCAAGCCCATGGTCACCCCGATCTCCATGTCCAGAGACTGGGCCGTCTTGGCCAGCCGATCGAGATTGAAATTCTCCGGCCTGAGATAGGCGAACTCGATGGTCCGATAGCCGCAAGCGGCTGATTTCTCGAGAGCCATTTCAAGGTCGGCCTGCGTCTGGCCGGCGGTCCAGACGAACGAATGAATGCCTAAGCGACGCATTGCTTCCTCTCCTCGCGGTGGGTGGGCCTAGCGGTCGCACCCAAAATCAAATTTATTTGTTGCACCAACAAACAAATATGTTACAGGTGCCGTTGTCAAGGGCGTCATGACGGCGAGCGACTGGCTGGGCGCGAGGGAGGAAGGCCTTGAAAAAGGTTGTCACAGCCGGAGAGATCGTTGTCGAAATCATGGCGACGAAGATCGGGCAGAGCTTTCTGCAACCGGGATTGTGGGCTGGACCGTTTCCGTCCGGAGCGCCCGCCATCTTCATCAGCCAAGTGGCTAGACTCGGTCAGCCCTGCGGGATGATCGCCAGCGTCGGCGCTGACGATTTCGGCAAGCTCAACCTCGACCGTCTGTGCAGCGACGGCGTCGACGTATCGGCGATCGCCGTCCATCCCGGCGTCGCCACCGGCAGCGCTTTCGTCCGTTACGCGCCCGACAGCAGCCGCGCTTTTGTCTTCAATATCCCCCACAGCGCTTGCGGCTTAATTGAGATTGACGCCGCCGCCGAAGCCCTGCTTGCCGGCGCCGACCACTTCCATGTGATGGGTTCGTCGCTCTTCTCCGATCGGGTGATCGACGTGGTCAAGGCCGGGGTCGCCGCCGTTAAGGCGCGCGGCGGGACGGTGTCCTTCGATCCGAACATTCGGTTGGAAATGCTCGAAGCGCCGGGCATGCGCGCCGCCCTGAGTCTCGTGCTCGACCAGACCGATCTGTTCCTGCCGAGCGGCTCCGAGCTTTATTTGTTCGCCAAGGCCAATGAGGAGCGAGCCGCCGTCGCCGAGATCCTCGCGCGCGGAGTCGGCGCGATCGTCCTCAAGAAGGGAGTCGGCGGCGCCGTCTATTTCGACCGGTCGCGCCATTGCAGCGCACCGGCGTTCGCCGTGGAGGAGGTCGATCCGACCGGCGCTGGCGACTGCTTCGGCGCGGCCTTTGTCACCGAATGGTTGCGCGGCGCGGCGCCTGAGGAGGCGCTGCGCTTCGCCAACGCCGCCGGGGCGAGGGCGGTGGCGAAGAAGGGGCCGATGGAAGGCGCTTCGAACCGCGCCGAACTTGAGGCCTGGATGCGCTCGGCCGAAGTCCGGTCGGAGGCGGCCTGATGACGACGGCGACGCAGCGCCTGGCCGAAATCGGCCACCGCCGGGCCGCCGGTGCGGCGGTCGGAGTCATGTCGATCTGCTCGGCCCATCCGGTGGTGATCGAGGCGACGCTCCGTCACGGTGAGCGGCGATCGGCCGATGTCCTCATCGAGGCGACCTGCAATCAGGTGAACCAGGACGGCGGCTATACCGGCATGACGCCGGCTGACTTTCGCGCCTTCGTCGAGACGATCGCCCGCGATGTCGGCTTCGATCCGTCTCGGCTGATCCTTGGCGGCGACCACCTCGGTCCCAATCCGTGGAAACATCTGCCAGTCGAGGATGCGCTGGACAAGGCGCTGACCATGATCGAAGCCTTCGCCGCCGCCGGCTTCACCAAGCTTCACCTCGATACGAGCATGGGCTGCAAGGGCGAGCCGGTGGCGTTGGCCGACGAAGTGACGGCGGAGCGCGCCGGCCGCCTTGCCGAGCGCGCCGAGGCGACTGTCGCCGCCTGTGGCGGGGAGGCGCCGGTCTATGTGATTGGTACGGAAGTCCCTATCCCCGGCGGCGCATTGGAGGCGCTCGACGACGTCGAGGTTACCGAGGCCGATGCCGCCCTGAAGACCATCGACGTGCATCGTCGTGCGTTCGCCGCCCGCGGAATGGAAGACGCCTTCGGGCGGGTCGTCGCCGCCGTCGTCCAACCGGGAGTTGAATTTGGCAACGCCTCCGTCATCGTCTATCGGCCCGAACGGACGCGAGCGCTGTCAGGCGTCCTCGCCGGGGCCCCGCAGTTTGTTTTTGAAGCGCACTCGACTGACTACCAGCCGCGGCAGGCATTGCGGGCGCTGGTCGAGGACGGATTCGCCATCCTCAAGGTCGGCCCCGCCCTGACGTTTGCTGTGCGCGAAGCGCTCTACGGCCTTAGCCGCATCGCTGACGTCCTGGCGCCGGCGCGCGATCGACAGCCTCTGCCGGACGTCATGGAACGCGTGATGCTGGGCGCGCCGGACAACTGGCGCAAGTACTATCCGGGCGGCGAGGTAGAGAAGGCGTTCCTACGCCATTACTCCTTCAGCGATCGCATCCGCTACTACTGGCCGAACGACATGGCGTGCGCAGCGGTCGAGCAATTGATGCTGACGCTCAGCGACCGAAAGATTCCGCTGCCGCTGATCAGCCAATATCTCGGGCGCCTGCATGACCGGGTCGTTGCGGGCGCCATTTCACCGACGGCTCGCGATCTGATCCTCGGCAATGTCGGGCTCGTTCTCGACGATTACGCTTCGGCCGCGGAGGGCAAACAAGACACCCCGAGCTGCGTCGTCGGAGGGACGGAACAGGTTTCGACCGGGCAATCGGCCGCTTTGATTGCCCGCCCCATTCCTCATGAAGCGTAGCTGGCATCTAATTGTCTGTCTAATCAACAGACAAGAGTTAATGTTCGACAAGGACTCAGTATAACTCCGAAATAATATCCGATGACGACAATTCTAACAGAATACAAATCTAGGAACGCGCGCGCTGGAGAGTCGACAAATGGCAATTGTCTCAGGCGCTCTCGACGCACGTCCTGAAATAGTTGCTGTGATGAAGTTCAGGATATTCAGACGGCAAATCTTAGCAACTCCATGAGAATCATATCCGTAAGAGGACTCGATTGGAAGGCGACGGAGCGAGGAGAAAGGAGATCGGAACAGTCCGTGTGTTTTGTCGACGCTAGGTTACGCTTGACTGGAGATGCCACCAGATTTGTGAGTTAGCGGCGATTACTTACGACATCGAGGGCGTTGCTTTCTCTCATTCGAGAGAGAGCGCGGCCTCCAGTCTTAGTTATGTGTTTGTTTGGAGGACATGGGTGCGCCCTGCCGGGACGATCGCTTCACGCGACGTTGGCAGGCTGCGGCGCAACAAGGAGGAGGAAGGTATGTCAATTACGCGCAGAACATTCACAATGGCCACGCTTTTCGCGACGGGAGCTGCGGTCTTGCCGGTTCGCGTGAGGGCGGAAGGCGTCAAGACAATAGCGATTATGTTCGACAGCCTGCAGTCGGGATTCTGGGTGGAAAGCCTGGATGTTCTCAAACAGAAGGCTAAAGAGCGCGGCTGGGAAACGCTGGAGAGCATCTCGAACCTAGACGACAATAAGCAGTTCGAGCAGGTCCAGTCGATGATCCAACGCAAAGTCGACGGCATTATCATCGTCCCTACCGACAACAAGGCCACTATTCCGGCCATTCGTGAGGCCAACAAGGCGAATACCCCGATCGTCTACTACAATCGCCCGCCGGCGCCGGGCGACTACGTCGCCGTGGCCGTCCAGGCCGACAACCGCGCGATCATGAAAGCGACGACCGAGGCGCTTGTCGCCAAGGCCCGGAAAACCGGGCAGAAGTTCCAGGCCTGCTTCTTGATCGGCGATCTCGGCGACCAGAACGCGGTGCAGCGCCGCGACGGCTTCTTCGACGTGGTCGACCAGAACAAGGACATCATCGACGTCGTTTCGCGCATCTCGACCGAGTGGAACCCGGACAAGGCCTTCGCCGGCTTGACGAACGCGCTGCAAGCCAATCCGGGCATCAACTACCTGCAGACCTCGTCCGACTTCCTGATGCCGCAGATCCAGCAGGCCCTGACAATCGCAAAGAAGTGGAAGAAGATCGGCGAAGAAGGGCACATCCTGTTCGGCGGCTTCGACGGCGACGAAGGGCAGTACCAGGCGCTGAAGGACGGCTACATGGACGTCGGCGGCGTACAGAACGTGTTCTACGAAGCAGATCTCGCCCTCGATGCAATCAGCAAGCTGAAGGCCGGCCAATCTGTGTCGCTCATGCCAAAGATGCTGCTCGATCCTGGCTTCGTCATGACGCATGAAACCGTCGAGCAAGACCGCGACAAGATGTGGGGCTACGCCGTCTGGAAGAAAAAGAACGGCTGATTCCTAAGGTCGTGGTCACCGGCGACTGCGCGAGCTGACCGCTGCGGCCCTGGAGCAAACGCTCAGAAGAGGTTCGTTCCTGTTCCCCTTCCGGGCGAACGCCCCGGGGCCGCGACCAGTCATACGCGCAACGTCGGCCAAGTTGTGAATGGATGCCCGGGCATGCTCCGCCTTCTTCGAAGGGTCTTTTCGTCAGAGTACGTGGTGCTGTTGCTCACGGCAATTTACGTCCTGGGAATGTGGCCGATTGTGCCGCAGATTGTGAGCATCGGGACCCTTATCGATGTCTTGATAGCGATGATGCCGCTGCTTGTTCTTGCCATTGGCCAGACATTCGTCGTTTTGATTGCCGGCATCGATCTCTCGATCACTTCAACAGCCGCAATCGGGAGCGTCGTCGCGGCGTCGCTGATGACCGGGGACGGCGGCCTTTTCGCCGGCAGCGCCTTCGCCATGCCCGTCGCCATCGCGACGTTTCTCGTCGTAGGCGTCTGCGTTGGGACCCTGAACGGCTTCTGCGTCGCACGCCTGGGCATGCCGCCGTTCATCGTCACGTTGGTCTCGCAGATGTTTCTCAGCGGCCTTGCCGTATGGTTTACGTCGACCGTGTCGACTTCGGTCAGCATTGGCAACCTTCCGCTGGCCTTCACCGTCATCGGGCGCGGCGGCGTTGCCGGGGTCCCATATGCGTTTCTGCTGTGTGCGGCCGTGGCGCTCGGAGCTTACTGGGTGCTGCGGTTCACCCTTCTCGGCAAGTGGCTCTACGCCGTCGGGACCAACCCGCAGGCCGCCCGAGTGTCGGGCGTTCCCGTTTCGCGCGTGGTCTGGCTGGCCTTCATCCTTTCCTCGTTTTGCGCCTCCATCGCCGCGATCATTTACACCGGCCGGTTGGAGACCGGAACGCCGATCCTCGGCCAACGCGTCTTTCTTGACGTCATCGGCGCGGTGGTGATCGGCGGCGTCAGCCTGTTCGGCGGCAAAGGCAAGATCAGCTGGGTCATCTTCGGCGTGCTGTTCCTGTCGGTCGTCGACAAGGGACTCCAGCTCCTTGGAGTTTCCCTATTCGCCGTCTTCGCCGTCAAAGGCGGGGTCATCCTCGTTGCGGCGGTGCTCGACGCGCTTCGCAATCGTCTCTTGGTGGGGAGCGCCCGATGAGCTTCCTGAGCGAACAGATCGACACATCCGCCGTGCTTCAAGTCCACAATCTGCGCAAGAGCTTCTTTGGCGTAGAGGTCCTCAGGGGCGTCAGTTTCAGCCTTCGGCCTGGCCGTTCGCTTGGACTTATCGGTGAGAACGGGTCGGCAAAGACGACCGCGGCGAACATCGTCAATGGCCTGTTGAAGCCGAGCGAAGGGACGATGCTGATCGACCGCCAGACCTACGCGCCCAACGGCCCGGGCGACGCGATGGCCGCCGGAATCGGCTTCATCCATCAGGAATTGAATCTATTCGAGAACCTGACCGTCGCCGAGAACGTTTCTCTTCGGGCCTTCCCGAAAACGGTCGGCTGGCTACCGCAGATCAATAAGCGACGCATGAAGGAAAGGGCGCGAGAACTGCTTGCCGAGGTCGGTCTGGAGATCGACGTCGACACGCCGCTCAGCAGGCTCGCCCAGGGCGAGCGGCAGCTTGTAGAAATTGCCAAGGCGTTATCCGTCGACACCAAGATCATCATTTTTGATGAGCCGACGACGTCGCTGACGGCCCGGGAGGCGACGCGCCTGTTCGATCTCATAGAGCGTCTCAAGAAACGCGGGATCGCCACCATCTACATCAGCCATATCCTGACCGACGTTCTCAGACTGTGTGACGAAGTGGTCATCCTGCGGGACGGCGCCATGGTGGAGAACGTCTCCACGGATGGCCTCACCGTTTCCCACATGATCGAATCCATGCTTGGTCGCCCGCTCGCGGATCTTTTTCCCGAGCGGAGTCCCCGAACCGGCGTTGCTGCCCCTCTGCTCGAGGTGCGCGGACTGTCGCAACCGGGGATCGTCGCCAATCTCAATTTCGCGGTCGGCGTTGGCGAAATCGTCGGGATCGCCGGGCTGATGGGGTCGGGGCGCTCCGAAATGGCTCGGATCCTCTTCGGGCTGGATCCGGCCGTCGGCGGCGAAGTCGCCGTGGACGGAAGCGTGGTTGGGGAGCGGTCGCCGCGGGCGTGCATGGCCGCAAGCATGGCGCTCCTGACGGAGGATCGGCGCGGCGACGGGTTGATGATGCCGGCAACCATACTGGCGAATCTGACGCTGGCGAAGGCCGCCGACGTCGTCCCTTCGTCGTTTTCCGTCGTGCCAGAAAAAAGGCTTGAAGAGGACGCCCGCGAGATCGCAACCGCTCTTCGGATCAAGGCGCACGACCTGGATCGGCAACCCGTCCGAAGCCTCTCCGGCGGCAACCAGCAAAAGGTGGTCCTCGGCAAGTGGCTTCTGCGCGCGCCCAAGGTGCTCATTCTGGATGAACCGACGCGCGGCATCGACGTCGGCGCCAAAGCCGAAATCTATGCGCAGATCCAAACGCTCGCTCGCAATGGCGCAGCCGTTCTCGTCATCGCCTCCGAATTCGAGGAACTGTTCGGGATCTGCGACAGAATCCTTGCTATGGCGCACGGAGAAATCGTCGCCGAGTTTTCGGGCCCCGTCTTCGACCGCGAAGCGGTCATTGCCGCCGCAATGCAAACACAAGCCGAGGCTTCCTGAGATGCAAGCGAGCCGACAGACGCTGAGGTTGACGCTGCTGCGGGCGACTCCGGCAATCATGTTTATGGTGATCCTTGTCCTGTTTTCGATGTTGTCGCCGCGATTTCTTAGTCTGCAAAACTTCGCGAACATCCTAACTCAGTCGGCCTACATGGCTGTCATGGCCATCGGTATGACGTTCGTCCTTCTTATCGCGGGCGTGGACTTGTCGATTGGAGCCGCAATGTATGTCAGCGCGGCGATCTTGATCCTCTACTTTCCGTGGCTACCGGGCCTCGCCTCAATCTTGTTGATGGCCTTCCTTGGCGCGGTTTTCGGGGCGATCAACGCAACGTTCATCGTCAAATTGAAAGTCATCCCGTTCGTGGTCACGATCGCGACACTGTATGTCGGGCGCGGTTTCGCCCTGTATCTGTCCTCGACAAGGACAATCCTGGCGCCGGAAACGGTCCTGTCCTTTGGCGAGGGCTCCTGGCTCGGGGTGTCCTACGCGATCTTGACACTGGCGACCTTGTTCGTGATCGCCCTCTGGGTCGAGCGTTGGACGCCGTTCGGGCGCTACCTCTATGCGATGGGAGCCGACTTCGACGGGGCTCGCAAGGCGGGCATTCCGGTATGGGGGATGAGCTTCGCCGTCTACGTCCTTTGCGGCACGTTCGCCGGAGTAGGCGGCTTCATCTCGCTGAGCCAGACAGCGGCGGCCTCGACGTTCTTTGGCTACGGCGTCGAGTTTCCGGTGATCGCCGCCGCCGTGCTCGGCGGGACGAGCCTGTTCGGCGGACGAGGAAGCGTCATCGGTTCGGTGTTCGGCGCCGTGCTGATTCAGACGGTGCAAAACGGGCTCGTGCTTCTCAACATCAATCCGTATGTCTACCCGCTGGTGATCAGCGGCATCATCTTCGTCGCTGTGCTGCTCGACAGCCAAAGGACGCAACTCCTCACGCGCCTGACGCGCCGGCTGATTCGCACCGAGACCACATGAAGGGCGCTCTCAAATCCAAACGAACGGCCGACGTCGCAAGGCGCCGAGTCGATGAGACAAACACTTGGCGCGTCAACCGTCGCCAGATTTCAAACGTCCACGGAATGCGGAGGAAACATCATGTCCAATAGCAAATTTGCCGTCATCGTCGGTACTGTCGGCTCGTGTTCGGACCGTTTTGTGACGGGCGGCTACGGCTCGCCATATCAGCGCGACGAGTTTCTCGACAATCTCGCCAAGATCGAAGGGCTCGGTGGCGTGGAACTCTGCTACGGCAGCGATGTCACCGAGGAGACCGTGAAAGCGGTCGACGCCAAACTCAAGCGCTATGGCCTCAAGGTCGCTTCGATCGGCGTCGATGTCTTCGGCAAAGCCAAATGGGGCAGGGGCGCTTTCTCCTCGAAGGATGCAAGCATCCGCAAGGCCGCGATCGCTCATACGAAGTCGGTCATCGACATGGCGGCCGAGATGGGCGGCGATCTGGTGAACATTTGGCCGGGCCAGGACGGCTACGACTATTGTTTCCAAGCCGACTACCTCAAGGAGCGCGCTTGGTTCGCCGAGGGCGTCAAGGAATGCTGCCAGTATCGTCGCGACGTTCGGGTGGCGGTTGAGTACAAGCCCAAGGAGCCGCGCGCCCATAGTTACATCGGCACTGCCGCCACAGCCATCCTAACGGTCAACCAGATCGATGAGCCGAACTGCGGGATCACGATGGACCTCGGCCACGCGCTGGTGGCGTACGAGAACGCCGCCGAGTCCATTGCGCTTCTCAAGCAGAATGGCGACAAGCTGTTCCACGTCCACATGAACGATAACTATCGTCTGTGGGACGACGACATGATGGTCGGTTCGGTTCACTTTATCGAGTACCTGGAGTTCTTCTTTTGGCTGAAGCGCACCGGCTACGACGGCTGGCTTTCGGTCGACCAATTCCTCTATCGGGAAGACGGCATTAAGGGCGCCGAGGAAAGCATTCGCTGGATGCAGGAATTCATCGCTCTTAGCGACAAGCTGGAAGCCAGCGGCATCGCTTCCGCCCTCGAAAGCGGCGACGCCGTCGCGACTCAGCGCTTCCTCCGGAATCATCTGTTCTCGCGTTCGGCCAAGTGACGCCGACCGCGGGACGCCGGGGTCAAGCGTCCTGTTGAGCGGACGTCTCGATGGGACCCGTCCGGCCTCGCGGCAAGACGGCGCGGTCGGCCGCGTTATCGGTCAGCGGTCGGGAGCACTCGCGGCTCGCCCCCTTTTCCGGAGTTTCGCTGCGATGGATTGCATCAACATCGACCAGGTCCTGCACGCTCTGAAGTCCGGCGGCGTCGCCCACGGTCTTCTGGATTTGTCGGACGGCTATCGGCTCGTGATCGTCGGGCGCGGCGGCCACGCCCTCGGTCCGTTCGACGCCAAGGGACAAAGCGTGCTGTGGCTCAATCCCGCGGCGTGGGAGTCGGAACAGGCGTATTCCCGTTTCGTCGCTGAAGGGCAATGGAATGTCGGCGGCGAGCGACTCTGGCTCGCGCCGGAAATCCGGTTCACGGTGCGGGATCGCTCGGACTTCTGGGGGACCTATGTGCTGCCGTCCGACATGGATCCCGGGAACTACCGACTCGAAGTGGCCGGCCACACCGCTTCGCTCTTCGGCGAGGCCGCGCTGCCGCGCTTCAATCCCGTCGAAGGCGAGGTTCGCCTGAATATCAAACGCACCTACCGGCCGGCGGCGAACCCGCTTCGTCATCTGAAGGCGTTCGCAGAACTCGGCGATGGGGTCGCCTATGCTGGCTATTCCCACGACGTCGCGATCGACATGCACGCGACCGCGGGCCAAGCGGTCGTCGAAGCCTGGACACTTGCGCAAGTCATTCCCGACGGCACGCTCATCGTGCCTGCGACGCCAGGCGTCGAGTTCGAAGACTATTACGAGCCGATCGACGACCAGCACTTGCAGATCACGTCGGGCGCGGCGTTGCTCGCCGTCACCGGACGTCGCCGCTACAAGATCGGCTTCCGGTCGCCGCACCTTACCGGCCGCGTGGGCTTCTTCAAGCGCTGCCCTGGCGGGCAGGCCGAGTTGATCGTTCGGAACTTCTTCAACGATCCGTCTTCTGAGTATGTCGAGGAACCGGCGGATCACGTCGGCTGTCGTGGCTTGTCGGTCCACATCTATAACGATGGCGGAGTCTTCGGGGGCTTCGGCGAGCTTGAATGCAACGGCCGCACAATCGGCGGCAAAGCCGGCGCTTCCGGTTCGGACGAATTCGCCTTCTGGTTCTTTAGCGGCGCCGAAGCGAAGGTGCGTCGGGTGAGCGAGGCTCTGCTTGGAATTTGGGGGCAGGATTCGCTTCTCCCGTGAATCAGTCCACTCATCGGGCCCCGACCCGGCCTTTGCGGGGACAGCCGATACAGAACAACAAGCCGATGACTTGACGGAGCGTTTGACGCGGATCGGGTCGCAACGAGACACAGAAGCGCAAAATGGGAAGGAATACTAACGTGACCCAGGCAGTCATTCTCGTCGATCCCCTTCCTCGCACGCTCGATCTGATCATGGAGCCGTCCGTGCGGGAGCGTCTTGAGCGTCTCGGACGCATCGTCCTCTCCGAGAAGGCGCCGATGCCGGATGCGACGGTTGAAGCGAACTTGGCGGACGCCGCCCTGATCATCGGGCAGACCGCGCTGCCGCGCGAACGGCTCGACCGGGCCAAGAACCTCAAGGCGATCTTCAACGTCGAGACCAATCTGCTTCCGAATATCGATTACCAAGCGTGCCAGGAGCGCGGGATCTGGGTCCTGACCCCAGCATCCGCTTTTGCGTCCGCTGTCGCCGAATCGGCGCTCGCGATGGCGATCGATCTCGCGCGAGGCATTACGGCGGCCGACCGCGCATTCCGCAATGGAACGGAAAGATACGGTCTCGATGGCAACGCGGACACGTTCCGATTCGCCAATGCCCCGGTAGGCATAATCGGCCTTGGCGATCTCGGGCGCAATTTGCGTGAGTTGATCCGCCCGTTCGAAATCCCGTGAAAGTCTACGACCCCTGGCTGCCCACCGACCTCATCGCGAAACACGATTGCACGCCGGCGTCTCTAGACGACCTCCTTGCGACGAGCCGCGTGATCTTCATGTTCGCCAGCGTAACGAGCGAGAACGAGGCGATGATCGGCCGGCGCGAGTTCGGGCTGATGAGGCCGGGAACCGCGTTCCTTTTGATGAGCCGCGCCGCGGTCGTTGATTTTCCGGCGATGCTGGAAGCCGTCAATTCCGGCCACATTCGGGCCGCCACGGACGTCTTTCCCCAGGAGCCTGTCGCGGCCGACGATCCCGTGCGCCACAACGATGGCCTCCTCCTCTCGGCTCATCGCACCGGCGGCACGACGGACGCCCTGTTCGAGATCGGACGTATGACAGTAGCGGACGCCGAACTTGTGATGCGCGGTCTGCCGCCGCAGATGTGTCGCCGCGTGGATCCGTCGGTCGCCGCCCGAACGCGGTCAAAGCCCGTGTCGGTCACCTAAGGGCGCGTTCTGGAATTATCGCGTCAATTTAAGGTGGGTGGCGAGATCGTGTAGTTCCATTCACCGTGGAATTCGTGGGGACGGATTTTGAGGGCGGCCATCTCGTCGTCCTCGACTTTGAC
>Ga0181529_10004814_pt1 | contig 14382 bp, 12 predicted proteins | sample PEATcosm2014_Bin_36_FD_119763 | JGI IMG/M metagenome (GOLD analysis project Ga0181529, IMG submission 119763) | Peatland microbial communities from MTU Mesocosm Facility, Houghton, MI, USA - PEATcosm2014_Bin10_30_metaG | ecosystem: Environmental > Terrestrial > Soil > Wetlands > Peat | place...
ACCGGCGTCAGTACCTCGTACTCGACCTGGATCAGCTCGACGGCCTCGCGCGCGGCCTCGAGCGTGTCCGCGGCCACCGCGGCCACGGCCTCGCCGTAGTGCCGCACCTCCTTCTTGGCGAGGATGTCCTTGTCGACTACGTAGAGCCCGAGCCGGTAGTCAAGCTCTGAGCCAACGAGGACCGCGCGGACGCCCGGCAGGGCCTCGGCCCTCGAGACGTCGACCTTGAGGATGCGGGCCCTCGCGTGGGGGCTCTTCTTGACCTGGGCGTAGAGCATGCCCGGGAGGCTCATATCGCTGACGTAGACCGCCTCGCCCGTCACCTTCTCGACGGCGTCGACGCGCCTCTCGGCCTTGCCGACCGAGGCGAGGCCCGAGGGACCCTTCGTCTCAAACATATTTCAGCTCTCCCTTGGCGCCGGGTCCGAGCTGGCCCGAGGCGTCCAGCACGGCCTCGATGATCTGCTGGTAGCCCGTGCAGCGGCAGAAGTTGCCCTCGATGCCTTCCTTGATCTGGTCCACGCTCGGCTTGGGGTTCCGGCGGAGCAGCTCCCGCACCGACATCACCATGCCGCCCGTGCAGAATCCGCACTGGATGGCGTGATGCCGGTCGAAGGCCGCCTGGATGGCCGAGAGCTTGCCGTTCTCGGCCTCGCCCTCGATGGTCTCGATCTCGGACCCGTCGGCCTCGACGGCGAGGACCATGCAGGCGTTGACCGTCTTGCCCTTGAAGAAGACCGTGCAGGCCCCGCACTCGCCGGCCCCGCAGCCTTCCTTGGTGCCGGTCAAGCCGAGGTCCTCGCGCAGGAAGCGCAGGAGGCTGCGGTTCTCCTCGACCTCGCGCTCGTATACATCGCCGTTCACCGTTACGCGTATCCTCATCACGCCACCTCCCGCGCCAGGCGCTTCACGAAGGTCTCGACCATGAACTCGCGGTACTCCTTGGAGCAGCGCACGTCGCTGATCGGGCTGATCGCCTTGGCCGCGGCCGCGACCAGGGCCTCCACGTCCTCGCCCTCCCTCAGGCCGTCGACGAGGACCGGGGTCGGGGCCGAGGAGCTGATGCCCAGCCGGATGAGCCCGTCCTTCTTCGAGAGCGCCACGCCGACGATGCCGAGGTCGTGGCCGGCTATGCGTTTTAATTTTTTATAAGCGCCTCGCGCCCCTTGCGAGGAGGCCGGCACGACGATGAGCTCGAGGACCTCGTCGGCCGCGAGGGCCGTCTTCTTGACGCCCTTGAAGAACTCCGAGAAGGGCAGCTCCCGCCTGCCCCGGGCCGAGGAGAGGACGGCCCTCGCGCCGAGGCAGAGGAGGGCGGGGGCCATGTCCGAGCAGGGCGAGGCGTTGACGACGTTGCCGGCGACGGTGGCCCTGTTGCGGATCTGGTAGGAGGCGAGATCGTGGGCGCAGTCGGCGAGGAGGGGGAAGCGCGCGACGACAGCATCTTCCCTCAGCAGCTCGTTGATCGTCACCGCCGGGCGGATGGCGAGCCCCTCGGCCTCGGACCAAGTTATGCCCGAGAATCCCGCCACCTTCTTGAGGTCGATGACGAGGGAGGGTCTCATCACTCCCGCGCGGATGTTGACGAGGAGGTCCGTGCCCCCGGCGAGAAGCGCTGAGCTACGCTCAAGCGCTGAGCTGCGCTCAGCCGCCGAGCTACGCTCAGCCGCCGAGCTGCGCTCGGCCAGCATGTCGAGCAGCTCCGCCCTCGTGGACGGGGCGGCGTATTTGAATCTCTGAAGCATAGCGCCTCCTCAAGATAGGACTGGAAAGCGGAAGATATCCCGAGCCGTTGGGCGGTGGACCGCGTCGACGGCCCGAATTTCGCGGGCGGCCCGCCACGGGCCCATGACGACCGAAAGGCCGAAGAGAAAGCCCGAAGCGGTATCGGCCCCCGAGGAGTGCCCCGCCTCGCAGAGCCCTAGGACGGCCCTCGCGGCCTCGCGCGCGTCTGAGCGTGCGATGGCGGCGGCGAGCTCGTGGAGGGCGCGCGGAAAGTAGCCGCGGGCGGCATACCTCAGGCAGGAGGCGCTGACCTCTCCGGTCCTGCCGCACTCCGCGAGGATGGCCTCGCTCAGCTCGGGAGCGAGCGAGCCCGAGCAGCGGAGGGAGGCGAGAAGGCCGCAGAGGAAGTCGTCGCCCGAGGGAGTCAGGCCGCAGCCGAGGCCGACGAGGCCCCGTACAGCCCGCGCGAGTCGCCCTTCGCCGGGCGCCGTCTCGCGGAGGGGAAGGGTCAGTGGGGCCAAGACGAGCGATCTGCCGAGGACCCAGGCCGCCTTGGCCAGGGCCCGACCCATGGCCGTCGGCGAATCGTTCCCGCCTAGGAGGACGCCGATGCGCAGGTCGCAGCCGCGATCGCGCTGGGCCGCGGCGAGGGCGCGGAAGGCCGCCTCGAAGGCCTCGCCCAAGAAGGGGATCGCGGGAAGGCTCTCGCGAAAGCCGCGGGCGGCGGGCCGGAGATCGACGCGAAGTCCGGCGCCGTCCGTCTCGAGTATCAGGATGTCCTCGTCGAGGGAACCCTGCGCCGACTCGATTCCCGGCCAATCCCGGAAGTCCTTCGCTTCCCATTGCAGCGCGATGGCGCCGACCTGGCCCTCCCCCGCGCGACCCTCGAGGGTGGCGAGGCAGTCGAAGCCATCCAGGGTCAAGTTGAGGGCGGAGCGAAAGACGCTATGAAAGCGCGCCGTATGGCTCCCACGGGGCAGCGCGGCTCCTATCCAGGTCGCCCTAAAGGAGGGAAGGGGGCGGGCAGGCGCCTCGGCCTGGGGCCTATTCGCGCCTGCGGTAGGCATGGGCCAGGGCCTCCTTGATCGCCCTTTCCACCGAGGAGCGGCCGCCCTCGATGTTCCTGCGCAGCGCGTCGAGGGCCGCGTCCGCGCCCTTGCCGTGTATGGCCTCGAGGAGCTCGATGTGCTCGGCACAGGTCGACCTGACCCGGTCGAGGCTCGTGATGTCCGCGAGCCTCACGAAATGTATGCGCCGGTCGATGTCCTTGAGCATCCTTACCAGGGCGCCGTTGCCCGCGAGGGAGGCCAGGGTCTCGTGGAACCTCTCGTCGGCCGCGGGCACTAGAGAGGCCTTGGCGGGGAGGCCGTCGCGCAGCTCGGACCAGTATTTCATGAGCTCCTCGACGCGGCGGCTTTCCATGCCCTGGAGGCAGAGCCTGCGGATGACGAATTCCTCCAGGGCGAGCCGCACCTCGTAGAGCTCGTCTATCTCCTCGAAGTCGAGGAGGCGCACGTGGTAGCCGACCTTGGGTCGCTTCTCGACGAGGCCGTTCTCGACGAGCGTACTCAGGGCCTCGCGCACGGGGCTGCGGCTCACCGAGAATTCGGCGCAGAGCCCCTCCTCGGTGAGCCTGTGGCCTGGGAGGTAGTCCCAGCGCAGGATCCTCTCGCTGAGCTTCTCGCTGATCGACTCGCTCAGGTTTCCCGACGCCATGCGTGCCTCCCCGGCCGGCTGCTTCAATCAGGCCTTGGGGGCCTCTTTGATGGTCTCGTCCTTGTCCCTGGGCAGGACGAGGTTGAGGATGATGCCGCTGATGGCCGCCGAGGCGATCCCGGCGAATTGGAAGCTCTCGCTGAACTTGAAGACCATGCCGCCGACGCCGAAGGAGAAGATGACCGACACGATCAGGAGGTTGCGGTTCGCGGCCATGTTCACCTTGTTCTCGATGAGGGTGCGCAGGCCCACCGAGGCTATCATGCCGTAGAGGATGATCGTGACGCCGCCGAGGACGGGCTGGGGGATGGTCTGGATCGCCGCCCCGAACTTCTGGACGAAGCTGAGGAGGATGGCGATCACCGCCGCGCCCTGTATGACGCGGGAGGAGAAGACCCGGGTGATGGCCAGGACGCCGATGTTCTCGCCGTAGGTGGTCTCGGGCACTCCGCCAAGGAAGCCGGAGACCATGGTGGCGAGGCCGTTGCCCAGGAGGACGCGGTGCAGGCCCGGCTTGTGCATGAGGTCGCGCTCGACGGTGTCGCCGATGACGAGGAGGTGGCCTACGTCCTCGACGATCGTCGCGATCGCGACGGGGGCGATCAGCGAGACGGCCCCCCAGGCCAGCACGGGCAGGTGCCCGGTGACGATGGTGAGCTTGGGCAGGGCTATCCACGCGGCGGCGTTGATCGCGGTGAAGTCGACCTGGCCGAAGAGGATGGCGACTATGTAGCCGCCGATAGTCCCGAGCAGGATCGGGATGATCTTGAGGAAGCCCTTCCCGAAGATGGACGCCACGATGACGATGGCCGCCGTTATGAGGGCGGTCGGGAGGCCCTTCGAGGCCTCGCCGATGGCTACCGGCGTAAGCGAGAGTCCGATGATCATCACGATCGGGCCAACGACCACGGGCGGAAGGACGCGCGCGATCCATTTGAGGCCCACGAGGGCGATGATCGCGAATACGACCACGTAGACGAGGCCCGCGCCGATCATGCCCGTGAAGGCTCCCTGAGCCCCGTAGACCTTGGAGACCGCGATGATCGGGGCGATGAAGGCGAAGGAGGAGCCGAGGTACGCGGGGACCTTGCCTTTGTTGACGAGGTGGAAGATGAGGGTGCCGAGACCGGAGCAGAAAAGCGTGACAGAAGGGTCGAGACCGGTCAAGATCGGTACGAGGATCGTCGCGCCGAACATGGCGAAGACGTGCTGGAACGACAGGGGAATCGCCTTGCCTAATGGGGGGACGTCCTCGATGTCGTAGATTTTCGCGAACTGAGCCATGATGCCTCCGTTTTTCTGCGGCGGCCTCGCTCAAGGAGGCGGGCCGGCGCTGGTTTTGCCGCCCTCACAGCGGGGCGGCCTTCGAGCCATTTTCCCTCCTCTCGCCAATCCTAAGCCTGCCCTGGCCAGAGCGATAGCCCCAATCGGATCGGGGCAAGGGTCCCGACTCCCTACGCAAGCTCGAACACGAAGACCTTGACCGGCTTGCCGGGGCGCTCGTCGGCCTCGATCGTCCTGGCCACGAGGGCCATGCCGATCTTGGGATCCCCCTCCATCTCTATCCTTCCGGAGGCCTTGAGGCCGTTGGGGAAGGACACCATCCCGAACATCAGGAACTTTTTATTGAAGCCCTCCGGGAGGTTCCATACCCTCGTCCACGTGAGGAGGGTACAGCGCCCCTCGAGGTCGAACTCCTCCCAGCCCCGTCCAGTCACGGGGTCCCGCGTGGCGTCGCATTTTCCGCAGACCATGGGCGCGGGATAGTAGATGGTCCCGCATTTTTGGCAGCGGAAGCCGTGGATGTGGGGTGTCTGCTCGCCATACGCGCTGAAATCGATCATTCACGATCTCCATTATAACGATCGCGTCGCGAAGGCCGCGAACGGCCTTCGCGCGCATCTTCAATCCTTCGCAAGAATCGTCGTGACGACGTTGTTGCCGAAGCCGCCGAAGTTGACCGCCATCCCGTACTTGGGATCCTTGACCTGCCGGCCCTCCTCGGCCTCCCCGCGGAGCTGCCGGACGAGCTCGAAGATCTGCGAGACCCCGGTCGCCCCGACGGGGTGGCCCTTCGCCTTGAGCCCGCCCGAGGTGTTGATGGGGAGCCGCCCGCGCAGGTCGGTCTCGTGGTTGCGAACGGCGAGAAAGGACGTGCCCCGCTCGAAGAAGCCGACCTCCTCGCTGATCAGCAGCTCGAAGATGACGAAGGCGTCGTGGAGCTCGGCGAAGGAGATGTCCTTGGGACCTATGCCGGCCATCTTGTAGGCCTTCTCGGCAGAGAGCCTCACCGCGTCGAGGACGAGGGGGTCCTTGCGGTTGTGGACGCAGTGGGTATCGGTCGCCGAGGCTATGCCCGCTATCCTGATCGGCTTCTTCTTGAAGAGCCTGGCCTTGGGCGAGTCCATGTTGACCAGGATGACCGCCGCCGATCCGTCCGTGATGGGGCAGGTCGAGTACATGCGCAGGGGCTCGGCCACGTAGTTGTTGACTACGGAGGCCTCGGGCCCGTCGGCGATGGCCTCGATGGTGACGGGGATCTGGACGTGTGCGTAGATGTTCTTGGCCGCGTTGTCGTGGTCCTTGACCGCGACCAGGGCGAGGTCGCGCTCGGTGAGGCCGTACTTCTGCATGTACAGCCGCGTGAACATGCCCGCGAAGCCGGGCAGGGTGAGGCCCATGTTGTACTCGGCCTCCTTGTGCGCCATCGTCGCGACGATGTCGGTCGCCTCCCAGCCCGTCACCGAGCGCATCACCTCGCCCGCCGCGACGAGGACGACGTCGGCCATGCCGGAGGCGATGGCCATGTAGCCCAGTTTCACGGCGCTGGCCCCCGAGGCGGGCCCGTTCTCGACGAGCTCGGCCGGGCAGGGCTCCATGTCCATCCTGCTCACCAGGGCCGAGGCCACTGCCGTCTCGCGGTTGAAGAGGCCGCCCGCCATGTTGGCGACGAGGACCTGGTCGACCTCTTTGCGCAGGGCCAGGCCCCCGGCGTCGACGAAGGCCTCGTTGGCGGCGTAGGCGATGACGTCGACGAGGTCGTAGTCCGAGGAGTTGCCGAAGCGGCAGTGGCCCGCCCCGACGATGCCGATCCTAGGAGCCATCTAGCCGTTCCTCTTCCAGCCGGGGAGCTGGATGTACTCCTCGGGCGGGATCAGCTTCTCGGCCGTCTTGAGCGCGGCGGGCGGGACCGGCCTCGTGCCCGTGCACTTGACCGCCTTGACCGCGTCCCAGAGCTTGCGCGTGAGGGCGAAGGTCGGGACCCCGCCCAGTTCGTGGCGGACTCCCGGGTACAGGGCCGAGCGGTCCTCGAGCTCGTACTCGATCATCCAGCGCTTGAAGCCGATGGGGCTCTCCGCGACGATCCACACCTCCTCCTCCTTGAGGTACTCGAGGTGGTGCTCCATCTTGGCGGCGAACAGCTGGGCCCCGACCCGCAGGCCCCGCTTGATGGTCATAGTGTGCAGGCTCATGCCCAGCTTCGGGTCGACGTGGCGGCTGGTCACGATGCCCGCTATCACGCCTTCGATCGCCCCGACGATGACGAACTCGTTCGCGATGCGGTAGCGGTACCAGGATAGGATCTCGTTGTACATCCTGGTCGCCACGACGTCGTAGTAGTCCTTCGCGACTTCTATGAGGGGATAGACGGTCGCCAGGAGGGCGGGCACGTCCGCGCGGGTGCACTCCCTGACCACCATGGTCTCGCCGGAGGCGAGGGTGATCACCTTGGCGGGGTAGGGGGCCAGCGCGACCTCCGGGGGCCTGAGCTTCTTTTCCAGTTCGTCGATCGCCATGATACGCTCCTTGCGATATTCAGCGGGCCGCCGTTATGGAGGCCCGGCTATTTCTTCTTGGCCTCTTCGTGGAGCCATGCGTTCTTCGAGCCCGCCACGTCGCCGAACTTCGTGAGCGCGGCCTTCTTCTTCTTGGCCATGAGCTTCTCGTAGCGATCGTCCTCGACGAAGGCCACTATCCTCGAGATGCAGGACTCCCCGTCGACGAATCGCCAGGGGAAGCAGCCGATGGTCGCCCTCTGGTTGAGGAGGAGGTCGATGTCCCCGCCAATGCACTCGGCGTGGATGAGGCCCACGTTGAACATTTCGATGTGCATGAGCTGGTATTTGTCGGGCGTGAAGAACTCGTCCAGGGACTTTCCGTACTTTTTCTTGAAGTGCTCGTCGCACTCCTTGGCCTGGACGGGCATCCACTCCTTGATCTTGGTGTTCATGGGGTGGTCGGCGCTCCCGCAGTCGACGCCTATCCAGCGGAGCTTCTTGCGCTTGGCCCATTCGGCGAACTCGCGGTCCGGGCCCGGGTGCTTGATCATGTAGCGGACCTCGTCCGCGGCGGGCTGGTCCCAGCCGTAGTGATGGAAGCCCGTGTGTATTATTAAAATATCTCCTTCCTTGACTTCGACGCGCTCCTCGACCATCTTGGAGGTGTAGACGTCGTAGTCGCCGCAGACGTCCGAGAGGTCGACGACCGCGCCATCATGGACGAGGAAGTCCAGCTCCAGGCTCGCGATGTCCTTGCCGGGCGTGTAGAAGTGGATCTCGCCGTCGAGGTGCGTACCCACGTGGTTGGAGTGCGTCACCACCTGGCCGTTGGCCCCATTGGGCGCCAGCCTCTTGAAGTACTGGACTTGGAGGGGGATGTAGGTGGGCCAGGGCGGAGTCCCGATGCCCAGGGGAATGGTCAGGTCGACGACTTTCATTCGAGTCCTCCTTTTCCTACCGTCCGCAATAGGTCTCAGCGAAGGCAGCTAACGCGTCCTTGAAGCAGTTCTCCGGCGGCTTCACCAGGCCCGCCCCGATCTGGCCTACCCCGGCGTCCTTGTGGGCGATGCCCGTGTTTATCGCGGGCAGGATCCCCGTCTCGACCACCTTTCGCAGGTCGATCGCGGTCGGAGTGCCGCGGAAGTCCAGTATGGGGATGCGGTAGACGTCGTTCTCGGCCGCGGTGATCTCGTACATGCGCCGCGTGACCTCGAGCGCGTCCTCCGGGGTGCCGCCCACGAATTTGACGATCGCCGGCGCGGCCGCCATCGCGAAGCCGCCGATGCCGGCGGTCTCGGTGATCACCGAGTCGCCTAGGTCGGGCGCCGCGTCCTGAGGCCCGAAGCCGGGGAAGTAAAGTCCCTCGACCATCGAGGCGGGGCCGGTGAACCAACGGTCGCCCAGGCCGGAGACCTGGATGCCGAAATCGGTGCCATTGCGCGCCATCGCGACGACGATCGAGCTGCCCTCTATGTCCCTCGCCGCGTCGACCGTGCATTTGCAGGAAGGCATCGACAGGTTGAGGAAGAAGTGGTCGTTCCCGTTCATGAAGGTCAGGACCTTCGCGATCCTTTCCGGGTCCTCGCCGAGGCGCACGAGGAAGGGCGCGAATTCGCGGATGATCAGCGAGGTGCCCGCGCGGTTGCGGTTGTGCCCTTCGTCCCCCATCTGCAGGATCTGCGCGATGATATTCTTCATGTCGAGGGGCCCGTGGAGGGCGAGGGCTCGCTTCATTATGGGCGCGAGCTCGGTCTCGATCCACGTGAGGCGCGCGAGCACCTCCTCCGAGAAGGCCCCGTAGCGGAGCACCTTGCCGAGACCCTCGTTGAAGGTGGCGAAGGCGCGGTTGCCGAAGGCCGCGTTCTCGAGGACCCACACGGGCATGCTCGCGGTGACGACGCCCGCCATGGGCCCCACCGCGCCGTGGTGATGGCAGGGCTCGAAGCGGATCTCCCCCGAGGCCGCGAGCTCCTCGGCCTGGGCGCGGTCCTTCGCGAGTCCTTCGTAGATGAGAGCGCCGATCACCGCTCCCCTCACCGGGCCGCACATGCGCTGCCAGGTTATCGGCGGGCCCGCGTGGAGGACGGTCCTCTTGGTCATGCCGGGAATGACCTCGACCGCTTTCCCGACGTCGACGAGGGTGGGCTTGCCCTTGAGAATGCGCGTGACGGCCTCGGCGTTCGCGGCCTCGATGTCGACTCGGGCGTACAGGGCGATCCGATCGAGGACGCGGATCATGGCCTCGTCTCCGCCGGCGGGGGGCTTCCAGCGCACCTGGATCGCCTCGGCCCCGCAGGAGCGCAGGTTCTCCGCGAAGGATTCCAGGCCGAGGTTTACGGCCTTGAGCGAGGAGCCGAAGAGGGAAGCAGGGCCGCCGGCGGCCTGGGCCTTGTTTTCGCCGCTCATCGCCGACCTCCGCCTCGCCGCCTCTCGACGATGCGCGCCGCGAGGGAGGCGGCGCGGTAGTTGGACGGCATGACGATGCAACCCTCGGCCTCGAGGGCCGCCACCTGCTCGGCGAAGCCCTGGACGTCCCCCTTCGTGCCGATCACGGAGGCGACCACCGGGAGGTAGCCGCCCCGCTCCTTCGCCGCCGAGCGGGCTACGCGGAGGGCCGGGATCAGCGCCCCCGCGGGGTCCGGGTGGGAACCGTAGCCCAGGACCACGTCGACGAGGAGGACGGCGACGGAAGCGTCCCCCGCCTCGGCGAGGATCCGCTCGTTGCGCCCGCTCGGGTCGATCATCGGGTGGGGCTTGCCCACCGTAAAGACATCGTCCCCGAGGTCGACGATCGTGTGCTCGACCGACTTCCTCGGGTCCGGGAGCGCATAGCGAGGGTCCGTCTGGTTGTTGGAGAAGACCCGCCCCAGGCGCTCATGAAGGAGGATGATCGCCTCGTCGGCGACCGTGCCCCCCGTGTAGAAGCCTCGCACGTAGAGCTGGCTCGCCGCCAAGCCCCTGGACTCCCGCGCGGCCAGCTCGTCCAAGACCTCGTCGCTCGCCTCCGCCTCGAGGAGGCGCGACGCCTCCTCGCCCGAGCCCGTCAGGGCGGCGGCCATCGAGGCCGCCTCCTCCAGGCTCCCGGCGAGCCGCACGGAGGCAGGCAAAGAGGGGAGGCCTTTCGCGTCGAGGCCGAGGAAGTGGGCGATCGAGGGCTTGCCGGCGGCGCCCAGGGCGGAGAGGACCTTGGCCGCGACCTCCGGGGCCGGGGGTTTGGAAATGATGACGATCGCCTTCGTGCCCTCGTCCTTGGCCAGGGCTTCGATGCCCATCAGCATCGTGATGCCGCCCACGCGGGCGTTCTTGAGATCGCGGCCGCCCGTGCCTATGGCCTGGCTCACTCCGGAGCCGAAGCGGTCTATGAGGCAGCTCACCTCCTGAAGCCCCGTGCCCGAGGCGGCGACGATCCCGACGCTCCCGCGGCGCACGACGTTGGCGAAGCAGAGGGGCATGCCGTTGATGATGGCCGTCCCGCAGTCGGGGCCCATGACCAGGAGGCCCTTGGACCTGCCCAATTCCTTGAGCGCGATCTCGTCCTCGAGGGCGACATTGTCCGAGAAGAGCATGACGTGGAGGCCGCTTCCCAGGGCCTTGCGAGCCTCGCGGGCTGCGTAGGCCCCCGGCAGCGAGATGATGGCCAGATTGGCCATGGGCAAGTCCTCGAGGGCCGCCGCGAGGCTGGCCGGCTCATGGGCCGCCCCCGCGGGTCGCACGACCTTGCGCTTGAGCAGTTCGCTGGCCGCATCCAGGGCGGAGGCCACGGCAGCCTCGGAGGCGCAATCGACGGCCATCACGAGGTCGTTGGGGCCGGCCCCCGCCAGCTCGGCCTTCGCATACCCCTCGGATTCGAGGAGCTCCAGATTCATGGGCGTACCCATGGCGACGACGGCGTCCGCCACACCGCCCGATTCCTTGAGCTTTTTGCCGAGGGACATGAGGAAGACTGAATCGAAGTAAGAATCCTTGCGGATCGTGGTTTTTTTCACACCGTACTCCTACCAGATCAGGAGAAAAAAGCGTATATGGCATTATATACCATGTTGTATACAAGTCAACCGAGAAATGCCGACCGCCCCGCAGAGTCTGAGAGCCATTCTAGGCGCGGGATATCGAGCGCGGCCTTCGCGGCGAGGTCAATGGGGGCTCCTGGCATCGAGGGAAACCAGTCCCGGCCGCGCGAAAAGCTCCAGTTTGCCGTCCCAGACGAGCTCGAGAGCCTTGTAATCGAAGTATTTCTTTTCGAAGGCGGCATAGGCGTCGTTGGCCGCGCCCTCGGAGCCGAAGGTCTTGACCACCGCGGCATAGGGACCGCCCTCGTCCTGGTTGAGCCCCGAGGGAACGAGATCAATCGTGCCGGCGTCCGGGGAGATGTTCAGGTCCCACGCGGTATCGGAGAGAATGAGCGCGTCTTTCTGGCTCGAGCCGGGGAGAGCGAAGGCATCGACCTGGTCCGTCGAGATGAGGGCGCTCGGGTCGGCCTCCTCCCAGATCCCATCGCGCACCTTGTAGAAGTTCGCGAGGAAGCTCCCGGAGCTGGAGCTCGTCCCATCGACCCCGAAATAGCGGAGGACGAGGTAGTCGCTCGAGTCCGCCTTCCTTTTAGAGAGCATTTCGAGCCTGGTCGTGCCCGATAGAGCGCCCCCCTCGCCCTTATACGCCAGTACGAGCGAGAGATGGCCTTGTGGCACGCTGATATCCAGCTTTTGCACCGATTCGGTCGGGTCGTCGTGCCGGTCGACCAGGAGCAGCTCCTTGGCGCCCAGCCAGTACACTCGGTCGTCGAGCTTGGCTTTCAGGCCAGCCCAAGGATCGAAGGTGAGCGTCCCTTCATGATTGTAGAGGGCGGGGCAGGACAAGAAGTCTTCCCAGACGTTCTGCGGATCCTCGACGACATCCTGTATGGTCCGTGCCGGCGCCTGGTCGGGAGGCGCGGCATCGCGAAGTCGAAGCTGGCCCGATTCGAAGTGCCCGGCGGCCTTGTTCCATTTCAGCTCCAGAGACTTGGTCTTCCCACTCGAGCTCATGTTCTTGCCGAACCAGTCCCAAACCTCCCCTTGGGTGACCTTCTGCGACGACCTGGGGAGGTTGATCGCTCGATTGGGGTCGTCCAGGTCGCTTTCATAAGGCCTGGGGATCAGCAAGGCGGTCGTGCCGAACTGCGGCAGGACGATGTCCCAGCCGGCTACCGAGGACATGAGGGCGTCCTTCGCGCTCGCGCCATGGGGGAAGAAAGCGTCGAGCTTGTCGCTCGGCAGTATCTGCTCATCCGGGATCCGGAGCCACGCGCCGTTCTTCACGTCGAAGAAGCCCCAGGTAGGCTCGTCGAACTGCCCCCCGGCCATATCCAGCCTGAAGGCCGGGATGAGGGTATTGTCCGGGTGCTTGTAATACACGAGGACGAGATCATCGCCATCGGCCATGGCGATATGGAGGTAGCCGTCCTTCTCGTCGACGACCAAGGCAGCAATGGGATCGTGCGAGTCGAGGGGAATTCCCTGGAGCATGAGCCTCTTAAGGCGCTGCTGCTTGGCCGAGCCCATGCCTCCCTTGTCTGAGTAGGAGAAGCTGCCGAATGAATATGTCACATCGGCCTGGCGATCCTGGGGAACCTTGTCGTCGATGCCGATGTAGGGACAGCTCAGGAAGAGGTCGACGACGCCTTTGGGGGCCCCCTGCTGGGCCCCCTTCGGGGCGCTCGCCTCGAAATTGCCCTGAGCCCACATCCCTGCGCAGGGCAGAAGTAACAAGGAAATGATCGCCGCCTTTATCATTTTTTTACCCCCGTAATTCCCGGCATCTCCAGACTCATTGTATCGAGCCGGGCATAGGTGTCAAGAAGGCGCATTTCCAAGCGGCGCGCTCCACGCGGACAGGCTCGCCATTGGATCGTCACGGCGTGGCGGGCTATAGTGAGGACTCTCCGGAGGGCCGCATGGATTCCTCGGGACTCGAGCTCGAGGCGGAGAGCGCGCGCTCCAGGCCCGGCGACTCAGGCGCGAGGCTCCGGGCTCTCTGCGGCTTGAAGAAGGAACGCGTGCCCCAGTAGGACTGGTTCGGCTTCTATATCGCCCGGGGGAGCGAGCGCCTTCTCGACCTCGGCCCCTTCGCGGGAGCGCCGACCGACCACATCCTCATCCCCTTCGGCCGGGGCATCCGCGGCCAGATAGCCCAGTCGCTCGAGACCCTCGTGGTGGGCGACGTGAGCGCGGCCTTCGGCGGCGAGGACAAGTCCTTCCTCGAGGAGCCCGCAGCCAGGGTCGCGGACGACGTTGCGGCGCTGAGACCGTAGCGGGAGACCGAGTCGCGGAGCCGGCGCATGCATACGCGCAACGGGGTGAGATGGACCCGGGACGGCCCCGTTTTTCACGGACATGAGCTTCTCTCGCGCTCAGCTCGTCCTGGCTTCCTCCTTCGGCTTGAGGATGGCGAAGCAGACCAAGGCGATGACGGCGAAGGCGATGAGGTAGGCGAAGGCTGCGACGAAGGACCCATGGAAGAGGTCGACGAGGACGCCGATTATCAGCGGGGTCAGGAGGCCTCCGAGCTGGGCCGCGACGTTCACGATGCCGATGGCGCTGCCAGACACCTTGGCCGGCACGGCCTTCATGAGGACCGTGGGCATGTATGGCACGAGGAAGCCGAGCATGGCCGAGAAGATCGTCTCGTAGGCGATGAAGAGGGCGACGGTGGGGCAGACGAACATGAGATAGAGCATCAGCGCCGCGATCGCGGTGGCGGCTATCGAGATGACCTTGTTGGCCGTGCCCTTGAGCTTGTCCAGGAGCACCCCGCTCACGTACATGACGATCACGGAGCCCAGGGCCGGGATGGCCTGCAGCGCCCCGATGGACATGAGGCCCAGGCTCCTGGCCTTGACGAGGTAGGAGGGGATCCAGGTCGTGGTGCCCCATAGCAGGGTGTAGACCGAGAACTCGACGATGATGAGCGTCCACATCATCGGCATCCTGAAGAGCTCGCCCAGGTTGGTGGGCTCTCGCGCCGCCTCCGCCGCGGGCGCGGGCTGCTCCTCTTGGATGGTCCTGGGCTTGAGGAAGAGGAGGAAGAGGACCACGACGACGGCTCCGATGCCGCCGATGACGTAGAACATCGCCCTCCATCCGAGCTTGGTGATCATGAGGCCCGAAAGGACGGGAACGACGAT
>Ga0181529_10004817_pt1 | contig 14376 bp, 12 predicted proteins | sample PEATcosm2014_Bin_36_FD_119763 | JGI IMG/M metagenome (GOLD analysis project Ga0181529, IMG submission 119763) | Peatland microbial communities from MTU Mesocosm Facility, Houghton, MI, USA - PEATcosm2014_Bin10_30_metaG | ecosystem: Environmental > Terrestrial > Soil > Wetlands > Peat | place...
AAAAGCAGATCTGCTCAGAAAGCTCTGTTCGAACTTTTCTGTGGACGCTGTAAACGCAACGCCTGCCTACAGATACCCGTTCAACCTTATCTATGAAAGAGCCAAAACGAGAAAATGGTCGGGGCGAGAGGATTCGAACCTCCGACCCCCTGGTCCCGAACCAGGTGCGCTACCAGACTGCGCTACGCCCCGAACGTGCTGCCAAGAGCCACTCGCGATGCCAAGTGCCACGCGCTTCGTGGCCAAGTGCCAGAAGCCGCGCCTGAGTGGATGCCGGTGTGTGGGAGGCAATCCGCGGGCCATGGGAGGCGCGCTGGATTGCAGTACCGACTACAGCAGTTTAGCAGAGATTTGATGTGGCGTGTGCGGCATTGCTGAGACACGCGGGCGGCGGCATTGCGGCTGGGAATGGGAGGAAGATATACTAAAAGAGATGATGAATCCCAGCCGAATGCGCGTGAGTTGTTGCCGAACGACCACGGGCGACCGCTGTCGACGCTAGCCATCTCATCTCTGTTGCTTCCCCATACATCTTAGCTATCTGTTTCCCATACTCCTTAGCTATTAATTCTCTTCACAACTCAGCTTTTGATTCTTTGCGATTGCGGTGCGCATCTGTATCTGTAGGGTGCGACGTACAGACGCTCTGGAGAACACTCCTCGATGACGATACAGGCAGTAGTGCAAGACGAGACCAACGAGATTCATGCGGCGCGGCTGAACCACTTGCAGGCGCTGGAGGCGGAGAGCATCTCGATCCTGCGCGAGGCTGTGGCGGAGTTTGCCCGGCCGGTGATGCTTTATTCGATCGGCAAGGACTCGTCGGTGATGCTGCGGCTGGCACAGAAGGCGTTTTATCCGGGGAGGATTCCGTTTCCTCTGCTGCATGTGGATACGAGCTACAAGTTTCCGGAGATGATTAAATTTCGCGATGAGTACACGCGCGAGATTGGCGCGAAGCTGATTGTGCATCGCAACGAGAAGGCGATTGCGGAGGGCGCGAGTCCGTACAAGCTGGGGACACAGAACTGCTGCGGACTGCTGAAGACGCGCAGTCTGCTGGACGCGCTGGAGGAGGGCGGATTCGACGCGGCTTTCGGCGGGGCGCGGCGCGATGAGGAGAAGAGCCGCGCAAAGGAGCGGGTTTATTCCTTCCGCGACGGGGCAGGGCAGTGGGACCCGAAGCGCCAGCGGCCCGAGCTGTGGAGCCTGTACAACTCGCGGCTGCGCAAGGGCGAGAGCATACGGGTGTTTCCGCTGTCGAACTGGACGGAGATGGATGTGTGGCTGTACCTGTACGCGGAGAAGATTCCAATTGTGCCGCTGTATTTTGCCGAGGAGCGGCCAATTGTGGTGCGCGGCGGCGCGCTGACCCTGGTGCATGAGGGGATGGATCTGATGCCAGGCGAAAAGGTGAAGCAGATCAAGGTGCGGATGCGCTCGCTGGGCTGCATGCCCTGCACCGGCGCGATTCGCAGCGAAGCGGACACGCTGCCGAAGATTATTGAGGAGCTGATTACGTTCCGCCGCAGCGAGAGAGAGAACCGCGCGATCGACCACGATGAAGAGGGCTCGATGGAAGTAAAGAAGCGGGAGGGATACTTCTGATGGAGATTGGGTTCGAGGTTCGAGGTCCGAGGTCCGCGGTGTTGGATGAGGCTGAGGGGGTGCGCACGTTTGAGGAGTTCCTGGAAGGACATCTGGGGCAGGAGATGCTGCGCTTTACCACGGCGGGAAGTGTGGACGACGGCAAGTCGACGCTGATTGGGCGGCTGCTGCACGACACCAAGAGCGTGTACGAAGACCAGCTTGCGGCGGTGAAGAAGAGCCGCGTGAATCGCGCGGCAAACGGGCATGTGGACTTCTCGCTGCTGACCGATGGGTTGAAGGCGGAGCGCGAGCAGGGGATCACGATTGACGTTGCGTATCGCTACTTCTCCACAGCGCGGCGGAAGTTCATCATCGCGGACACGCCGGGGCACGAGCAGTACACGCGCAATATGGCGACGGGCGCATCGACCGCGGATGTGGCAATTATTCTGATCGACGCGAAGGCCTTTGCGAAGGCGGGCGGGCTGCTGCCGCAGTCGCGCAGGCATACGTACATCGCATCGCTGCTGGGGATTCCGCATGTGGTGGCGGCGGTCAACAAGATGGACTTGGTGGGCTACTCTGAGGAGAGCTTTGCTGCGATTCGGCGTGAGTTCGATGCGCTGTGCAAGCAGCTTGGTCTGGCGGACGAGGTGACGATTCCGGTGAGCGCGCTGGAGGGTGACAACTTGGTGGCGGCGAGCGCGCGAATGCCATGGTACGCGGGGCCGACGCTGCTGGAGTACCTGGAGACGGTGCCGCTGGTGAGGGCTGAGACGAGCGGGCCGATGCGCTTTCCGGTGCAGTTGGTGTTGCGGCCCGACGCAAACTTTCGCGGCTTTGCGGGACAGGTGGCACGGGGAACGTTGCGCGCGGGGGACCGCGTGATGGCGCTGCCCTCGCGGCGCGAGTCGAAGGTGCGGCGCATTGTTACCTATGACGGCGACCTTGCGGCTGCGTCGTATCCGCAGAGCGTGACGGTGGAGTTGGAGGACGAGATTGACCTGAGCCGTGGCGAGATGCTGGTTGAGGCTGAGTCGGCTGGCGAGGCTCTGCCCGATGTGAGCAATCGCTTTCGCGCCATGGTGGTGTGGATGCACGAAGGTCCGCTGGCGGTTGGGCGGACCTACTTTGCGAAACATACGACACGGACGGTTCGTGCCACGGTGCGAAAGATTGGCTATCGCGTGGATGTGAACACGCTGGACCATCTGAACTCGGATGCGATTGCGATGAACGAGATTGCGGAGGTGGAGTTCGAGACCAATCTGCCGCTGTTCTTCGACAGCTATCGCGCGTGCCGATGGACGGGATCACTGATTCTGATCGATGCGCTGACGAATGCTACGGTGGGCGCGGCGATGATTGTGGGGCCGGTCGCAGCGGCCGCATCCTTCGCTTCGACTGTGACCACGGAGGCGTCGCTTGGCGATGCGCGGCGGCCTGCTCTGATTCTGCTGCCGGGACGAGCAGAACTTGCGGTTCGCGTGAGGGATGCGTTGATTGCGCGCGGCGAGCGGGCTGTGGTGATTGACGATTCGCTGATCCCTGACCCGGCTGTAGCGGCGGTGGTCCATGCGCTGGACCTGGCGGGCGTGATTGCGGTGTCTTCGCGGAAGTTGTCGAAGGATGCGATTGCGGCGATTGAGGACTTTGCGCTGGGTGCGGTGTGTGTGGAAGAGGATGCGGACGACGAGGCGATTCTGGATCGCTTGAGTAGGAGTTGAAACACTGCCACGATTCCCTCGGGGGCTAAAGCCCCACGAATCTTCGGCACTATATGGACGGGCTAAAGCCCGTCCCCTTCAAAGCAGGAGCTAGACTGGAAGCCCTTGGCGAGGTAACGATGAGTGCGACGGATGCGGTAACAAATTACGAGGCGCTGACAACGGAGGAGTTGGTTGCAGCAGTGGTTCGCGAGGCTGCGGGCGCGCCGATCTGTTTGACGAGCAGCTTTCAGACCGAGGATATGGTGGTGTTGCATATGCTGCGGCGGCACTTGCCGGACGTTCCGGTGATCTTTCTGGAGACGGGGTACCACTTCAAGGAAGTGCTTGCCTATCGCGACCGGATGACGGCGGAGTGGGGGCTGAACCTGATCAACGCGCTGCCGCTGACGACGCTGGCGGAGCATGAGGCGCAGTTCGGATTGCTATATATTGTGCAGCCGACGGAGTGCTGCCGGATTCGCAAGGTAGAGCCGCTGATGCGGTCGCTGGAGCCGTTCGACTGGTGGTTTACGGGGCTGCGGCGGGAGCAGTCGCCGACGCGCGCGGGACTCAAAAAGATGGAAGAACACCGAACGCCGTCGGGTAAGCGGATCAAGAAGGTGAGCGTACTGGCGGACTGGACGATGGCTCAGGTGGACGCTTACGCCGAGGCCCATGCGATTCCTAAGCTGGAGTTGTATGCGCGTGGGTACACCAGCATTGGATGCGAGCCTTGCACGGCGGTCCCGGACGATCCGTCGAACCCGAGGGCGGGACGGTGGGGCGGCAAGAAGCTGGAGTGCGGCATCCATACATTTTCCGAGAAGATGTAATACACTCCTTTCGCGGGCAGGTGCGATGATGGGGCTGCGATGGTAGACCGTAGACGGATTGTTCGGCTGTGGAACGCGGGCGGGGCTCGGGCGTTGGTGACGCTGGTGCGTGCCGAGGGCTCGTCGTACCGCAGGCCGGGGGCACATCTGCTGATTGGTGCAGGGGGCGAGTGCGCGGGGAGCATCAGCGGAGGATGCCTGGAGGCGGAGGTGGTGCGCAGGGCAGTGTGGATGATGCGCGCGGGCGCGGTGGTGGAGCGCTATTCGACGTTGTTCGACGATACGGCGGAGATTCCGTTCGGGCTTGGCTGCGGCGGCGTTGTGGACCTGCTGCTGGAGCCGGCTGACACGGCGGAGTGCCGCGCGGTGGTGGAGGCGATGGAGGCGTCGCTGGGCGGAAGTGAGGCGCGCGTGGTGACGTGGTTGCCTGCGAGTGGAAGACCACTGCGTCGCGCAGTAATCGGAGCGGATGGCGCTTTGGTCTTTCGCAGCGAGGGGCTGGACGCTGGCGATCTCGATGCGATTTCGCATCATTCCAGGGATACTGTCGAATGTGATTCGCAGGTCTACGTTGAAACGCTCTCCGCTCCGCAGCGGCTGTTTGTGCTGGGCGCGGGGGAGGATGCGAAGCCGTTGGCGACGATGGCGGCGCTGCTAGGGTGGAGGGTGACGGTGGCCGATGGGCGTGCGCAGTTGGCACGGGCTGAGCGGTTCGCAGAGGCGGAGCGCGTGCTGACAACGGCGTCGGTCGCGGAGCTGGAGGTCAGGGCGAAGGACGCGGTGGTTGTGATGACGCACAGCTATGAGCAGGACCGCGCATTTCTTGCGGAGTCGCTGGCGGGTGCGGCGGGGTATATCGGGCTGCTGGGAGCAGCGCACCGCAGCAGCCTGCTGATCGGAGAGGCTGCTGCACAACTGGGGCGCAGCGTGGCGGAGTGCTGCGAGCGGGTGTGGGCACCGGTGGGAATGGATTTGGGCGGCGATGGAGCAGAGGCGATTGCATTGGCGGTGGTGGCCGAGGTGCAGGCTTGGCGGCAGGGCAAGCTGGGCGCGTCACGGAGGCTGTCGGCGGAGGACGTATCGCGGCAGATTGAGAAGGGCGGCGCGTCACGCTACGTGCAGACGCGGTGCGCGATGGGTGCGTCAGAGTGATGACGGCGGCGGTGGTGCTGGCGGCGGGAGCTTCGACACGGCTGGGCGAGCCGAAGCAACTGGTGTGGCTGGCTGGCGAGACGCTGCTGGAGCGCGCGGTGAGGACGGCGCGTGAGGCGGGCTGCTCGCCGGTGGTCGTCGTGCTGGGCGCGGAGGCGGATCAGATTGCGGAGGAGTGCGATCTGAGTGACGCGGTGGTGGTGGTCAACGAGGAGTGGAGCGAGGGGATGGCGAGTTCGATCCGGGTTGGTGTTGGTGCTTTGCAGGACGCGGATGGTGTGGTGCTGATGACCTGCGACCAGCCGGCGGTTTCGGCGGCGCATCTGCGCGCGCTGATGAAGACGGGAGAGGCGACGGCCTCGGCGTATGCGGGGCGGCGCGGGGTCCCGGTGTTCCTTCCGGCGGCGTCGTTCGCGCAGTTGATGGAGTTGCGTGGCGATGTCGGGGCGCGCGAGCTGCTGCGCGGGGCCGATGCGGTCGAGCTGGCGGGCGGCGAGCTGGACGTGGACACCGCGGAGGACCTGGAGCGGTTAGACAGTTGTCGTGGTCTGCTCTAAACAAAGGACATCCAGGTTGCCGCAAGCCACAAGGGCATCGCCATGGCTACAGACTACAGCCATCTGTCGCCCCAAACATAGGTTATCCATTATGTTATTGATATAAATTAGCTTACTTGGTGCCCGGAGGGGGATTTGAACCCCCACAACCCTTGCGGGTCTGCGGATTTTAAGTCCGCTGCGTCTGCCAGTTTCGCCATCCGGGCTCGTCGCGGCTGCCTTCCACATCGTACCCTATGTGCTTGTTGCTGTGTGTACCCCCCCCGTGCTATTAGCGTAAAGTATTCATAAAATGCAGGTTAAGCACGCGCTTAGCGCGCGAGACGTATTAAAAGCGAAGACCCGGCGGGTTGGCCGGGTCTTTGTTGTTTTGCTTACTGATTTAATTATACGCGCTGGAGGGAAACTACTATGCCAAGTAATCTGAAGTATTAAGTTGTTTAGTTGGTGTTGGTTATGGGGATTTTTTGGTTTCGAGGGTCTTGACAGGTTTTTGGATGTTCGAGATTCATGGTTCGAGGTTTGTGAAGTGGGGTGGACGGAAGATGGGCGGGCGACACGGGGAAGGCGGGAGGGTTTATAGGTCGGGCTTTCAGCCCTCGGGTTCCGTGGCGGGCGGTTCATGGGGCTGCGCCCCATGCTGGTATAGGTCGCGCCGTTGGCGCTGGCGGAGAGGTTGAGGGCGGACGCGGCGTTTTTGCCCGGAGGCCCAAGGCTAAAGCCTTGGGCTACCAGCCGGGCCCTTCCGATTCGCCTGCTGACGGGACTCGTAAACAGGCTGCGAAAAAAGGCTTGATTGACTGAAAGACTGACCTCAGGGGCTAAAGCCCCATTGATTTTGCGGCGCTTATGGCACGGCTGAAGCCGTGCCCTTAAGCAATACGGGTTTTTCCGCAGCCTGTAAACGCGTGCCCTAAGCGGAACAAGGCAAATGCGGGAGTTTTCCGCAGCCTGTGAAGCCCCCTGCTCCCTCCGAAAGGCAAAAACGAAATGCGGGGGTCCCTCCACTGTCCACCCCAACGAGCAAGTTCGCTCGTCGGGGACCCCGGCTCCGGCGGCAAGGTGCGCCGCCTCCGGTCGGGATGACGGTAGTTTTGGGTTGGCCGGGATGACGACGCAGTAGCGGCGAACCCACTCATCCCCACCCCAGCGAGCAAAGACCGCTCGCCGGGGACCCCGGTTCGCGATGAGACCGCGATGAATGGGGCACCCGATTAATAGGGCAGGGCTAGAGGCGGCAGATGAGGAGCTCGCGCTGGAAGATCATCTCGGCGGGGAGGTGGTCGTGGAGGGCGATGAAGAGCTGTTCGTGGCCGATGACCTCACGCTTCCATGCCTCGGGATCGACCAGCAGGAGTTGGTCGAAGATGGCGCGTAGTTCGGATTCGGGCTTGTCCAGACCTTTCCAGTGGATGTCTTCGAAGTAGGGAGTCCAGCCGATGGCGGTCTCCATGCCCGGGACGCGGCCATGGACGCGGTCGACGATCCACTTGAGGACGCGCATGTTCTCGCTGTATCCGGGCCAGAGGAAGTGGCCGTCTTCATCCTTGCGGAACCAGTTGACGTGGAAGATGCGCGGGGTAACAGAGAGTGAGCGCTTCATCTGGATCCAGTGGCGGAAGTAATCTCCCATGTTGTAGCCGCAGAAAGGGAGCATGGCCATGGGATCGCGGCGGACCTTGCCTACGGGCGCGCCGGCGGCGGCGGTGGTCTCCGAACCCATGGTGGCTCCGGTGTAGACGCCGGCGGACCAGTTAAAGGCCTGGTAGACGAGGGGGAGGGTGGTGGGACGGCGGCCTCCGAAGATGAATGCGGAGATGGGGACACCTTCGGGGTTTTCCCAGTCGGGGTCGATGGAGGGACACTGGCGGGCTGGGGTGGTGAAACGGCCGTTGGGATGGGCGGCAGGAGTGGGGCTGGAGGGGGTCCAGGGATTGCCGCGCCAGTCGATAAGGTGCTCGGGCGGAGTGTCTGTGAGTCCCTCCCACCAGATGCCGCCGTCGGGTTTTCCGTTGGCGCCGACGGTGAGTGCGACGTTGGTGAAGATGGAGTTTCGGGCCAGCGTCTTCATGGCGTTGGGGTTGGTCTTATCGGATGTGCCGGGAGCGACGCCGAAGAAACCGGCTTCAGGGTTGATGGCGCGGAGCTGGCCGGTGGCGTCGGGCTTGATCCATGCGATGTCGTCTCCGACGGTCCAGACCTTCCAGCCCTCGAATCCGGCGGGGGGAATGAGCATGGCGAGGTTGGTCTTGCCGCAGGCGGAGGGGAAGGCGGCGGCAAGGTAGGTCTTCTCTGTTCGGCCGTTGGCGTTGGGCGGGGTCTCGATGCCGACGATAAGCATGTTCGGCCATCCAGCCCTGGTCGCGGGCGATGTTGGATGCGATGCGCAGGGCGAAGCACTTCTTGCCTAAGAGAGCATTGCCGCCGTAGCCGGAGCCGAAGGACCAGATCTCTCGCGTCTCGGGATAGTGGACGATGTACTTGGTGTCGTTACATGGCCAGGGGACGTCCTTCTGGCCGGGCTCCAGCGGTGCGCCGACGGTGTGCATGCAGGGCGTGACGCGGTGGATCTCCTTGTCGATCTCGGCGAGCACGGGCAGTCCGATGCGCGACATAATGCGCATGTTGACGACGACGTATGCGGAGTCGGTGAGTTCGACGCCGATCTGCGAGATAGGCGAGCCGACCGGGCCCATGGAGAAGGGAAGGACGTACATGGTGCGGCCGCGCATGGAGCCGGTGAAGAGCTGCTTCATCGTCTTGCGCATGACGAAGGGGTCTTCCCAGTTGTTGGTGGGGCCGGCGTTGTCCTTGGAGAGGGAACAAATGAAGGTGCGCTCCTCAACGCGCGCGACATCGGTGGGCGCGGAGCGGGCGTAAAAGCAGCCAGGCCACTTCTTCTCGTTGAGAGGGAAGAAGGTGCCGGCCTCTACGAGCTTGTCGCAGAGCATCTCGTATTCGGACTGCGAGCCGGTGACCCAGTGGATGTTGGCGGGCTGGGTGAGTTCGGCCATTTTTTCGACCCAGCGGATGAGATGTTTGTTGGTAGTCGGGGGTGCTGCGGCAGGCTTTGTCGTCATGGGAATGGAATTTTTTCCTTGGGGTTTCAATTCAAGTCTTCGCTTTTGAGGCGGAGCTGTCAACTTGATTCAACAAATATGGGCAAATGCAAAGGCAAAAGCAACGGAAAAAGCAACGGTTTAATGCCGATCGGAACAGATTAAAAGCAACGATCGAAGAAAATTTGTATGATCGCGAACGAGAGGAGGACGTTGCTGGAGCGGCGGAGCCTGATGGTGCATCGGAACGAATCGGCGGCGGATTGCGTATGATTCTGCGAGAGGTGAACGGGATGGTTGGGAAGATTCTGGCGGTCTGGTTGGTCGGAGTGGGGATGGCGATGGGGCAGACAGCGACGGCTCCGGCGGCTGCGAGTGCTCCGGTGTCGGCGGGTGCGGCGGGGGCGGCGACAACGACTGCGGCTGCTCCGGCGGCGGCGACAACTGTGATGGCTGCGGCGCCAGCGAAGGCGTATGCGTTTGAGGTGGTATCGATCCGGCAGAATATCACTCCGATGCAGATGATGATGGGGCCGCAGTCGGGGCCTCCGCAGTACGGGCCGACTGGGGACGGCTATCGCATGGCGAACCAGTCGCTGGTGCTGCCACTGTTGACGGCGTATGTGCCGCAGGTGGGCGGCGCTACGTTCTACAGCCCGCAAGACCAGATCAAGGGGCTTCCGGACTGGTTGATGAGGGAGCGCTATGACATCGACGCGCGGATTGCCGACGAAGACCGGGCGGAGTGGCAGAAACCGGAGTCGCAGAAGGTGATGCTACAGGCGATGCTACAGGCGATGTTTGGGGAGCGGTGCAAGCTGACGGTGCATCGCGAGGTGAAGGAGGTTGCGGTGAGTTCGCTGGTGTTGGCCAAGGGCGGCCCGAAGTTCAAGGAGACGGACCCGACGGTGGAGCATCCGGAGGGGCAGAAGCTGCCGTGGGGCGGAGTGATGGCTTTCTCCAAGGACACGTTGAGTTTCTACGGGGCCACGATGGCTTCGTTCGCATCGATGATGTCCTCGTTTGGGAATGGGGGGCGTCCGATCCAGGACAAGACGGGACTGACGGGGAAGTACGACATCACGCTCAAGTTGGGGGCCATGATGGGGTCTGCGCAGAACGAGCCGCAAAGTGCGACTGCGGCGTCCGATCCCGGAGCTTCGATTACGTCGTTGTTCCAGGAGCAGCTTGGGCTGAAGCTGGAATCGGCGAAGGGAGAGGTGGAGACGCTGGTGATCGACCACATGGAGCGGCCTTCGGAGAATTAGCGGGGCTGCGCTATTTGTGAGTTGAAAGACGGTTGAGTTTGTTGGGAGAAATCGTTCGACGGCTGTGGTTGTACGAGCTTCGTCGGGGTCCTTCGACTCGCTGCCCGCAAAGTGCGCGGGCAACTCCGCTCGGGATGACCGCAAAAACAAGCAACGACGTGGAACAAGCAACGACGAAATACATAGATTCTGGCTTCGCCAGAATGACGCTTTCAGGGGGGCTTCGCCAGAATGTCTTAGGAAGACTTTGCGCCTAGCTCTCGGCGAAGGCGCGCAGGTGGGATTCCGTGGGTGGGTGCGTGAGTAGGCTGACAGTGACCAGGCAGAGCAGACTGGCGAGGAGGGCGGGGAAGATGGCGTCGCGGTCGCTAATAATGGCCGGCAAGTGGGCGTGGATGAAGGCGCTGTCCCAGAAGACGGTGACGAAGGTCCCGGTAAAGATGCTGGCTACGGCGGCGGAGGCAGTGGCGCGCCTCCAATAAAACGCGGCGAGGATGACGGGGGTGAGCGCGGCGGAGTAGATGGTGTAGGCGTAGAGAGATTTCTTGAGGACGGACTCGGTGTGCAGGCCTTGATAGAGCGCCCAGAGGCCAAGCAGGACAACCATGAGGCGCGAGACGAGGAGAACTTGCTTGTTTCCGGCTTTGGGGCGGATGTAGCGGACGAAGATGTCGTTGACCAGGTTGGCGGCGGGCGAGAAGAGATAGTTGTTGGCGGTGGAGACGATCTTGGCGAAGATGGCCCCGACGAGCAGCGCGCCGAGGATCATGAGGGGGCGGGAGCCGCTGAAGGCGTGGAGGCCGGTGTAGGCGAGGATCTCGCGGGGGTGGCTGTGGACCTCGCCGGAGGGAAAGATGGCGGAGCCGGTGACGGCGAGGGCGACGATTACGGTCTCCAGGATTACGGTGCCGACGATCCATCCGGCGACGGCGCGGGTGGCGTCTTTTTCAGACTTCGCCGAAAAGAACTTTTGGTACATGGACTGGTTGCCGAGCATGAGCAGGCAGGTGGGAAGAAAGATCTCCATCGCGGAGGAGATGCGCTCGTGCGTGCCGTCGGGGAGAAGGTTGGGGCCGTCGGTGCTGTTGAAGGGATGCAGGTCGCCGAAGAGTTGGAAGTGTGTGGCGGGGAGGGCGGCGCGGATGGCAGACCAACCACCGAAGTTGTGCAGCAGGACGGGGAGAGCGGCGCTGAGGGTGAAGGTGGCGAGCAGTCCGATGGCGACATCCATGTAGGCTACCGAGGACATTCCTGCGATGGCGGTGAAGACGATGACGAAGGCGGCGATGAGGTAGCGGCCATGGATGGCGGTGATGGAGTCGGGGAAGATGAGGTGGAGGATGTCTCCGCCGCCGATGAACTGGTAGCTGGTGATGGCGGTGTAGGTGAAGAGGATGGCGATGACGCCGAGGACGCGGGCGGTCTGGTTGTAGCGGGTTTCGAGCAGGTCGGGGATGGTGTACTGGGCGAAGCGGCGGGCGCGCGGCGCGATGAAGTAGATGAGGGCGAGGCCGGCCCATCCTCCGGCGGGCTGCCAGAGGGCGGCGAAGCCGTGCTTGTAGGCGTTCTCCGCTCCGCCGAGGAGCGAACCGGAGCCGATCCAGGAGCTGAGGAGGGTGAAGACGAGGACGAAGGCGGGCAGGGAGCGTCCGGCGACGAGATAGTCGGCGCGCGTGTGGACCTTGCCGAGACGGGTGAGCGATACGGTGAGCAGAGTGATGACGATGAGGGCGAGCGTGACGGCGTAGAGGTTCATAGAGGGCTGGGGTTCAGTGTACTGTTTTGAGTGGGGGCGATGCGGCGAATAAGATTGCGGGGGGATGGAGAGGCTATAGCGAAATCAGTGCGGGTGTGCCCGGCGGACAAGAACAGGCAAATACGAAATGCGGGGGTCCCTCCACTGCGGCGGCAAAGTGCGCCGCCTCCGGTCGGGATGACGGAGAATGAGTGGGATCATTGATATTGATTTTGCACCGACGCATCGACAATCGGAGTTCGAATGAATCGACAATTGCGGATGGAGTTGTGGATTGAACAATAGCGTGGAAGAGATAGCGGCGGAGGACGGTGGGCAGGCCTTGGGCGATGGGCGGGAGCAGAGCCATGCGCTGCGGCGGAAGCTGGGGCTGAGGGACCTGGTGCCGATGCAGATCCTGCTGGTGGTGGGGATTACATGGGCGGGGACCGCGGCAAAACAGGGCGGGACGCACATCTGGTTCTGGCTGGCTGGGATTTTGACGATGTTTGTGCCACTGGCCGCAGTGGTGGGTTGGTGCGCCCGGGTGTGGCCGCTGGAAGGCGGCGTCTACCAGTGGACGAAGTTCGCGCTGGGGCCGTTCGCGGGGTTCATGAGCGCGTGGAACTTCGGGCTGTGGGCGCTGCTTGCGGTGTCGAACGTGGGGATCATGACGGCGACCAGCCTGAGCTATGGGCTGGGGACGCGGGCGGCGTGGATGGAGGACAACCATACGCTGATTCTGGAACTGACGGTGGGGTTGTTCCTGTTGATCCTGCTGGTGAACCTGCCGGGGTTCGGGATCGGGAGGTGGGTTTCGCACTTTGGCACCCTGGTGACGGTGATGGTGACTGTGCTGCTGATGGGACTGCTGTTCTTCCATCCCCATGCCAGCGCGCTGCATCCGCATGTGAATCCGCAGAGGCCGTTCAGCCTGGCGATGCCGGTGCTGACGCTGTTCAGCGTGAACATCCTGACCAAGATTGCGTTCAACGCGCTGACCGGGCTGGAGCAGGTGGCTGTGTTCGCAGGCGAGACGCGGGACGCGGGGCGGACGATCATGCTGTCGGCATGGATAGCGGCTCCGGTGATTGCGGTGATTTATATCCTGATGTCGGGCGCGATGCTGGCGTATATTCCGGCGGCGAAGGTGGACCTGACGGGGCCGATTCCGCAGGTGCTGGCGGCGGCGTTCGGCGGGGGGGCGGCGGCGAGCGGCGGTGTGGACTGGGGGCTGGTGCTGGGGCGGGCGACGATCCTGGCGCTGGCGGTGTCGCTGGTGGCGCAGTACGTGGTGATGGTGGCCGAGACCAGCCGGTTGCCAATGGTGACGGGATGGGACGGGATGATTCCGGCGTGGTTCACGCGACTCGACCCGCGATGGAAGACGCCGACCCGGTCGATTGCGACGATTGTGCTGGTGGCGATCGGGGTGGGCGTGCTGGCGACCTATGGGACGGGCGCGCAGGAGGCGTTCCAGTTGATCAATTCGGCGGGGAATATTTTTTACGGGGTCTACTACCTGATGATGTTCGCGATCCCGCTGGTGGTGGGCGGGCGGTTCGCGGTGCGGGCCGGGGGTTGGCTGAAGCTGGGCGCGGTGAGCGGACTGGCAGTGACGGCGGTGGCGATGGGATTCAACCTGCTGCCGATTGTGGACGTGGCAAGCAAATGGGCCTTCGCGGGGAAGGTGGCAGGGGTTTCTCTGGCGCTGAACCTGGTGGGGGTGGCGATCTACCGGAGAGGGACGCGGCAGAGGACAGAACGGGAGCTGGAGCAGGGAAGATAGAACGGTTGCGCCGGTCATGGTGTGTACCCCCCCCGTGCTAATAGCGTAAAGTATTCAAAAAATGCAGGTTAAGCACGCGCTAAGCGCGTGGGACGTATTAAAAGCGAAGACCCGGCGATTGCGCCGGGTCTGTTTGGTTTTGCTTACTGATTTAATTATACGGGATGGAGGGAAACTACCATGCCAAGTTTTTTTATCGGGGAAGTGGTTGATGGGGCTGGAGTTAGTGGGATTTTTTGGCTTCGGGGGACTTGACAAGGGGATTTGCTGTTTTTTTTGAGAGAATTATTTTTCGCGTCCTCGATCGCTGGCGCGATCGAGGACGCAAGGACGTAAAAGGGAGGGCGATTTATGGCACGCGTGAACGCGTGCCCTTCCGGCGATGGGCAACGGCGAGAGCAGGCAACGGCGGTGAACGAGCAACGGCGAGAGCAGAAGCAGATTTCTCCGCTGCGCTGCGGAATGACAAACAGAGAACAGGCAGGGGCGGGGGATTTGTGGGAGAAAGGCGCTAGCGGTCGAGGGGGTGCGAGCGGTATCGGGGTCCTTCGACTCCGCTTCTCGCGATAAGACTGCGAGAAGCTACGCTCAGGATGACAGCGTAAAACAAACAAAGGCAAGAGCAACAGCAACGGCAAGGGCAAGGGCCAATACGGAGATTCTGGCTGCGCCAGAATGACGACT
>Ga0181529_10004819_pt1 | contig 14375 bp, 11 predicted proteins | sample PEATcosm2014_Bin_36_FD_119763 | JGI IMG/M metagenome (GOLD analysis project Ga0181529, IMG submission 119763) | Peatland microbial communities from MTU Mesocosm Facility, Houghton, MI, USA - PEATcosm2014_Bin10_30_metaG | ecosystem: Environmental > Terrestrial > Soil > Wetlands > Peat | place...
GTCCTCCGCCATCGCTTCCTCGGCTTCCCAAGGCGCCTGCACATAAGACCAGATCCTGGTATTCACCATGCGGTCGATCTCGTTATAGAAGTTGATGGCGCCCCGGAACCCCGCGTACGGCCCTCCGTAGTCGTAGCTGTGAAGCTGCTTGCAGGGAATGCCGGCCTTCTGCACGGCGTATTTCTCCTTGATCCCCGCGCAAAAGACGTCGGGCTTGTAGATCTCCAGCAGCCGCTCCGTCTCGAAGTGATAGATGTCGTCGATCACCAGGGCGCCTTCTTCCATCTCCGGCATCATGCCCTGATAGCCGTTGAACTCCAGGCCCGCCGCTTGCAGTTGCACCAACTCGCCCTCGGCCCTGCGCGGTTGGTAGCGCGTCTCGTCCGCCACCACTTCCAGCTCTTCGATGTTGCGGCTGTCGGCGTCCACTTTCACCGTCGGCAGCACGCTCCGCCCTTCGTAGTCGTCGCGATGCGCAAACTCGTAGCCCGCCGCCACGGTCTTCATGCCCATCTCCGCGAACAGCGTCTGGTAATGGTGCGCCCGCGATCCACCCACGAACAGCATGGCCGTCTTCCCTTCGCACCGCGACCGCACTTCGAACTGCGTCTTGAGGACTTCCGTCATCTCCTCCGAGATCACCTTCTCCACGCGCTCCGTCAATTCCGCGTCGTTGAAGTACCGCGCAATGTGGCGCAGCGACTTAGCAGTACCCTCGGCGCCCACGAAGTTCACCTTGATCCACGGGATGCCGAACTTCTTCTCCATCATCTCCGCCACGTAGTTGATCGACCGGTGGCACATCACCGCGTTCAGATCCGCCATGTGCGAGTTAGCGAAGGCGTCGTAAGTGGAGTTACCGCTGAACGTGGAAATCAGCGTAATGCCGCAACGCTCCAGCAAATCCTCGATGACGAATGCGTCGCCGCCGATATTATACTCGCCGAGCATATTGATCTTGAACTTCTCCGGCCGCGGCGTGTCGTTGGTTCCCACCACGTGCTTGAAAAGCTGATTGTTGGCGATGTGATGGCCGGCCGACTGGCTCACGCCCTTGTACCCCTCGCAACTGAAGCCGAACACGTTGATGCCCAGCTTTTCCTTCATGTCGCGCGCCACCGAGTGGACGTCGTCGCCGATCAGTCCCACCGGACACGTGGAGAAAATGGCGATGGCCTTCGGATGGAAGAGCTCGTACGCCTCTTCGATGGCCGCGCGCAGTTTCTTCTCCCCGCCGAAGACGATTTGCTCGTCCTGCATGTCGGTGCTCAGGCAGTAAGTGATGTAGTTGGCGTCCGCGTCCGATTCCGGGCGCGTCTGGTTGCGCCGTGTCAGCCAGCTATAGAAACCGCAGCCGATAGGACCGTGGGTGATGCTCAAAATGTCGCGCGTGGGCCCGATCACCACACCCTTGCAACCTGCGTAAGTGCAGCCGCGCTGGGTAATGGCGCCCGGCGTGGTGCGAACGTTGGCCTTGATGACGGGAACCGTCCCGTCGGCCTGGCGCTCGTTGACCACAATCTGTTCCGCCCGCTTGCGCGCGGTCTTCTTGGGATACGCTTTCAGCAGTTCGTCTTTTACGGTGTGCGGATTGGGTTGCATCGGGGTTCTCCATTCACTTTCGGCTACCGCTCCCTCATGGTCGCGGCTTCCATGCTGCCTTCCGAGCCGCGACCGTTAGGAAGCGGTTGGCCTCGGCGCTTACGCAGCCAGACCGTAGTCCATCAACAAGTGCTCCAGAGTGTCCATCGCCAGCGGTTTGGGTATCACGAACATATCGTTGGCGTCCATGGCGCGAGCCAGTTGCCGGTACTGATCGGCCTGCGGAGCGGCCGGATTCCAGTCGATCACAGTCTTGCGATTGATCTCCGCGCGTTGCACGTCGTTGTCGCGGGGAACGAAGTGAATCATCTGCGTGCCGAGCTGGCGCGCCAACTCTTCGATCATTTCCCGCTCGTTGTCCACCTTGCGGCTGTTGCAGATCAGCCCGCCCAGCCGCACGCCGCCCGCGTTGGCGAACTTCACGATCCCCTTGCAGATATTGTTGGCCGCGTACATCGCCATCATCTCGCCGGAGCAGACAATGTAGATCTCCTGCGCCTTACCTTCGCGGATCGGCATGGCGAATCCGCCGCACACCACGTCGCCCAGCACGTCGTAAAAGACGTAGTCCAGATTTTCGCTTTCGTGATATGCGCCCAACTGTTCCAATAGGTTGATGGAAGTGATGATGCCGCGCCCCGCGCATCCTACTCCCGGCTCCGGCCCGCCGGATTCGGTGCAGTAAGTGTCGCCAAAACCGCGCCGCCGGATGTCCTCCAGATCGACGTCCTCGCCTTCCTCGCGTAACGTGTCGAGCACCGTCTTTTGCGCCAGCCCCCCCAAGAGGAGACGCGTAGAATCGGCCTTCGGATCGCAACCGACCACCATCACCTTCTTGCCCATTTCGGCCAGGGCGGCAACCGTATTCTGCGTGGTGGTGGATTTGCCGATTCCGCCTTTTCCGTAAATCGCGACTTTTCTCATGGTGACTCTTCCTCCTAGGGATGGACTTAGACGCAGAGATCGTTCCACGCATCGCTGTGGAAGGTTCGTGTGGCAGGGAAGACTGAACTTGTTAACGCTGATGGCGGAAGGCCGGGTCTAGACTACCTTGTCTACCAGTGTCGGTGACTCTCTCAGAGAGTCGGTCCAGTGCTCAATTGGAGAGTATCACGAATTTCGCAGGGGGCCCAATCAAAAAAACTTATCGGAGTGATAGTTTCAGATCCGAAACACCGGGCTGCCGGCGCCGCGCCGCGCCCTACTAACTCGCCACCGCCTGATGATGTGCGATTGCCGGCCACCACTCCCTTACGGTCGTGGCTCCCGTCGGAGCCGCGAGCGTTAGTGAGCGGTTTCGTAATCGGACCGAATCCGGCGGTCACGGACCTAACTCGCCATCGCCTCCAGGTTGACCACTTCGAACGGCGCCAGGTGGAACACGTGCAGAGTGCCCGCCTGCAGCGTCTCGGCCGGCTTGCCGGCATCGGACTTCCACGCGCTCGATACCCGGTATCGCCGCGGCGCATTCGGCGGCAATTCGAAGGCCGCTCCGATATCCAGCGTCAGCGTCTGCTCCTGGTCGCTGGGATTGCGCAAGCTCAGAATCCCCTTGGCCGGCGACCATGCCGCCCACCCGTAAACCTCTAACTTCGCCGGATCGCCGCCCACCCAGTGCGTGTCCACCAGCGTCGCGGCATTGTTCCGCGACCAGCGCGCGGCTTCCGCCAGATCGTCCCAGTTAGCCGCCGTGAGCAGGTTCGGCGAGATGTACATCTCCTGCAATTGAGTCCCTGTGCCGAAGTAACTGTGGACCTCGCTGCGGAAATCGCCCGCCGGGTCGGTATCCAGGTTTCTGGCGTGCGCCGCGTAGATCATGCCGTGTAGCATCAGCGAATTGATGGGAAAGAGCGGGCCCGCCTTCACCACCTGCCGGTAGGTGTCGGCGTCGCGATAGGTGATCCACTCCTGCCGCGAGGTGCCTACGCCGGCGAAACTGTGGTCTTCCCCGCCCCGCCAGATCGAATCGGCATAGCGCAGCCAGAAGGGCGACGGATAAGTTCCCGTCGTCAGATTCACGTACAGGTCCGGCTTGGCCTTGCGTAGATCCGCGATCAGCGTGATGGCGGCATCGAAATCGCTGTCGAACCGGCTTCCCGCAACCACCCGGTTGGCGTTCCCCGTGCCATCGAATTTGAACTGGTTGACGCCGAAATCCGCGACCATCCGCTGACAGACGTCGCGGAATCGCTGGTAGTATTTCGGTCCCGACAGCGCGAATCCGCCGTCTTGAATCTCGAACCCCTGCTCCGCCGCCAGATTCAGCCTGTCCTGTTTCGGCTTGCCGTAGCCGCCCCAAGGCGAAAGCCACATGCCCATGGCGGCACGGTATTGCGCCGCGGCCTTCGCCAGGTTCGTGAGCCCTTTTGGAAATCCCGAGTGAAATCCCCACAGGCTGGCCGGGTCGTCCCATCCATCGTCCAGCAGGAATGAATCCAGCGTCACCCCCCGCTTCTCGCTCAACTCGCGGCCGAACGCGCCGACGCGGTCGAGCGCCGCCGCTTCGTCGTACTTCGAAAAGTAGCCGATGTCGTACCAACTGTTGTAGTGCAGGAAGGTGCGGTACGGATGGGCGCGCTGGTCTTCCACATATTCCAGAAATCCGCGGCGCAGTTGTCCCGGAGCCGTCCGCCCGATCACCGACGAGCACGCAAACGATTGCCCCGTCCGCACCGGCAACTGCCGGCTCAAAACGCACCGCACGTGCGACGCCGTCACCGTGGTTGCGGAGAGCGGATGCTCGAACGCCAGATAGGTCTGGCCCGCCACCGCCGGCGACCCTTTCACCGTCCCCACCACCTGCACTCCCGGCAACTCGCAATCCCAAAGTGCGATCTCGCGGATCGGCAAATCCTGCGGCCCTGCGGCGATTTCGAATTCCTGCCGCAGATAGCGCGAGCCATCCAGCAGCACCGCCCGCCACTTCACCGTCGCACCGCTCGGTTCGTCGCGAAACGCCGCCGATACCTGTGCCGCCCAGCGCTGCCCTGCGCGCTGGATGGACTTCGCATCGCCCGCCACCCGCCCCGCCTCCACGCGCCTCGTCACGCTCATCTCGCTCGACCGCACTGTCCGGCCTCCGGCCAGCACCAGCGTAAACAGGTCTGGCGCCATGCGGATGGTCGAAAACTCCAGCGCCCGCAAGCGGCCTCCCGCCGCGCTCCAACGCATGTTGACGTACGGATTGGAGATCGTGATCGTCTCCCCACTCACCTGGGACACGGCACGCCCGCTTTGCGCCTCCACCCCGTTCGGCCAGCCGAAACTTGCGGTGAACCCGGCCAGACATTGTGCCAGTTCACGACGGGTGAGCCCCGAAAAAACGCTGCTGCGCATCTCCCTATCATTCCCTTTTGTGATCGAAATCACAACCGCCTCGCCCTTCCCGACCCCTTGTGTTAACGGCTCGATAAGCCTTTGTTAAGTGCGTAAAGACAAGCCTTGCATGGGAAACGGCGCGCCCAATGACGCCGTAGACACCAACAAGACAAGTGGCTTCCCGTATATTGCCGGAGGCTCTTGTCTACCCAATTAAGGAGAAGTGCATGTCTTTCCAACGAGCTTTTGTGACGATTCTCACAGTGGGTGCATTGGCCGCGACGGCCGCTCTGGCGCAGACCACTACAACCACTACCACTACCTCCACGCGGGAGGCCACCTATCCACCGGTCGGTCTGGCCGCAACCGAGACGCTTCAGATCAACGTAGCCAACCTCGCGAGCAACTCTTCCAGCGGTACGGCGGCATCTTGCACCGGAACCATCACCTTCGTGAACCCGAGCGGCGCCACCGTTGGAACCGCTGCGTCGTTCACCGTGACCAGTGGACAAACCTCCTCGGTCAGCCTGCCATTCGCCAAGACCGGAGCCACCGCCCGCACCGAGATCCGCGGCATCATCAGTTATACCGTGACCTCCGACGTGCCATGTTCTCTGGCATCGTCGCTCGAAACCTATGACACCTCGACCGGTGTCACGCACCTCTTCCTTTCGAACGACGCCGCGGCAGGCGGCAGCCCCGCTTTCGATAGCGGACCGGGGCAGGGACGCTAATGGGAAACCCCGTCGCCGCCGGCTCCGTCAGATGTGGTAGTGTGCCGCCCGGCACTCGCCCCATGCGATCGAGAATACTTTTGGTCGAAGACGAACTGGACTCGGTGGTGACGGTCTCCGATTTGTTGGCGCTGGACGGTTACCACGTCGAAGCCGCCCCCGACGGCGAATCCGGACTCGCCCGCGCCGTCGAGGGCGCTTTCGACCTGCTGATTCTGGATGTCGTGCTCCCCCGCAAAACCGGTTTCGACGTTTGCCGCGAACTCCGCCAGCGCGGCATGGACACCGCGATTTTCATGCTCGCCGCCAAAACGCAATTGAGCGACCTGGTAGTGGGACTCCGCCTCGGCGCCGACGACTACATGGTCAAGCCCTTCGATCCCTCCGAGTTCCTCGCCCGCGTGGAAGCCCTGCTGCGCCGCGTGCGCAAGGCTGGACGCATTCCCGTCAAGTCCTTCCAATTCGGCGACGTGGAGGTGGATTTCGAACAGGCCGAGGCGCACAAGGCCGGCCGTACAATCGGCATGACCTCCAAGGAACTGCAACTCCTGCGCTATCTCGTCAACAACCGCCAGCGAATCGTCTCCCGCCAGGAGATCCTCAGGGACGTGTGGGAGTACCATCGCGAAGTCACCTCCCGCACCATCGACGTCCACGTAGCATGGCTCCGTCAGAAACTGGAAGACAATCCGCAGAACCCCAAACACATCGAGACCGTCCGCGGCAAGGGCTACCGTTTCATCGGATGACGCTGCTCTCGACGGAAGGAGGCTTGGTGGCACTCAGCGCAGTTTCATCGAGCCGGCGATCCGGCCCCACGCCACCCATGCCGCCTAAACCGCCGCCGACCGGGGCTGGACCGTCTTCTCGATTTCTCTTTGCCGGCTTTGCCGGGCGATTCGCAGGTCGTATTCGAGTTGAAGGCCGAGCCAGAATTCGGCCGAGGTCCCCAGATACCGCGCGAGGCGCAGGGCGGTATCCGCTGTGATTCCCCGGGGGCCGCGCACCACTTCTTTGAGGCGCGTTGCCGTGACGCCCAAAGCCCTGGCGAGTTGGCTAACGCTCATCCCTAACGGTTCGAGAATGTCCTCGCGTATAGTATCGCCAGGATGGGGAAGTTGTATTAGTCTGGCCATATAGTGATCAGCGATCTCCGGTTCCCCCCACCTTCACTTACTAACCTTGCCCTCTAACTCCGCCCACCGCGCGTATAACTCCTCCACGCGCCGTTGCGCCTCCTGGAGCTGTTCATACGCCTCCGTCAACCGCCGCGGATCCGAACCGGACTCCTGCATCTCCTGCTGCCAACTCCCGATCTCCCGCTCCGCCTCCAGGATCTTCTCTTCCATCCCGTCCCACTCGCGCTGTTCCAGATACCCGAGCTTCTTCTTCGGGCCCTCCGCCTGCCCCGGCGTCGGCGCGCGCGGCTCCTTCGCCGCGGACTTCTCCCCCGGCTGATCCCCGCGCCATGCCTCCCACTGCGAGTAGTCCGCGAAAACGCCGCCCTCGCCGCCATCCAACCCCACCACCATCGTCGATACGCGGTCCAGCATATACCGGTCGTGGCTCACCAGCACCATCGCCCCCGGAAAGTCCAGCAGGCTTTCCTCCAGCACCTCCAGCGTGGGGATATCCAGATCGTTGGTCGGTTCGTCCAGCAGCAGCACATCGGCCGTCTCCAGCATCAGCCGCGCAATCATCACCCGCGCCCGCTCGCCGCCCGACAGCCGCTCCACCGGCATCTCCAGTTGCTCTTCCCTGAAGAGAAAACGCTTGGCCCAGCCCATAACGTGGGTCGGCCGCCCACGGTACAGCACCGAGTCGCCCTCCGGACATAGCGTCCTTCTCAGGCTGGTCTCGGGGTTCAGGTGCGCGCCGCGATCCTGCGCGAAGCTCACCGTGCGCAGCCCGTCCGCCCGCCGCACGCTTCCTTCGTCCGGCTCCAAGTCGCCGTTGAGGAGCTTCAGCAGCGTAGTCTTCCCGCTCCCGTTGGCGCCCACCAGGCCGATGCGCACCCCCGGCGACAGCGTCAGGCTCAGGTTCCCGAACAGCCGCCGCCCACCCAAAGTCTTGCTCACTCCCTCCGCCTCGATCAGCCGTTTGGTCTTGCGATCGGACGCGGCGAAATCGATCTGCGCCGTGGACGTGCGTCCCCTCGCCGTCACCGCCGAAAGCTCGTCGATCAGCCTCCCCGCCGCGTCGATTCGCGCCTTCGACTTGCCGGTCCGCGCCTTCGGCCCCCTCCGCAGCCATTCCACCTCGCGCTTTACCTTGGTGGCCAGCGCCGCTTCCAGTTTCTGCTGCGCTTCGAAAAACTCCTCGCGCCTTTCCAGAAACTCGCTGTAGTTCCCCTTCACCTGGAACGCGCACTGCGGATACGCCCGGTTCACCTCCACCATCTGCGTGGCGACATTTTCCAGAAAGTAGCGGTCGTGCGTCACCACCAGGCAGGCGTTGGCGGTCGTCAACGCGCGCTCCAGCCACAGGATGCCATCCACGTCCAGATGATTGGTCGGCTCGTCCAGCAGCAGCACATCGGGAGAAGTCACCAGCGCCGCCGCGATCGCCAGCCGCTTTTTCCATCCTCCGGACAGCGACGCCGCCGGTGCATCCGCGTCCACGAACCCCGCGCGGCTCACCATCATGCTGACGCGCGTGGCCTTCTCCGCCTCGTCCAGCGGCAGCCCGTCGAGCGCGGAACGAAGCACGGAATTCGGTGTGTCGGCTTCCGCGAACACCGAATCCTGCGGAACGTAGGCCAGCCGCGTCAGCCGCCGCAGCGCCCGCTCTCCCGCATCCGGCGTTTCTCTTCCCGACAGAATTTCGAGCAGCGTGGTCTTGCCGCTGCCATTGGGCCCGATCAACCCCGTGCGGTCGCCATCCGACAACGTCAGCGACAGATCTTCGAACAACGGCCGCGCGCCGAACTTCTTGCGCACACCCGTACAACTCAACAAAACAGCCATGTCTTTTCAGCATGGCACACCGGGCCGCTCCGACGTGGCGCACGCTCTCAAGCGTGCCGCATCGCCACTCTTGGCGATGCCCGGCGGAGAGCCTCCGAATCTACGGGGCTCGCCGAGCATCCCGATGAGTCGGGATGCGGCGCGCATGAGTGCGCACGCCACCAACTGCCTTCTCGCCCTTGCGCGGGGGATTTTCTCAAGGCTTCTGAGCGGGCGGCCCGAGCTGGCGGAATGCGATTTCTGATACGCTGGCAGGGAGCGGGAGGGAACAAATGAAACGCAAAACTCAGGCACTGTTCATGGCGGCCCTGGTCGCCCTAACCTTGACTGCCCAGGACGCCAAGAAAAACGCCTCCAAATCGGCCATTCTGCACCCCGAAATGACCGTCCAGACGGGCACCTACGACAAGCCCGCGGCCACCCTCGGCGTCAAAGCCGCGGAGCCTTGGACGGCCACCACCATCGAGGCGGCCGTGAACAAAACACCGAACACCGGCAAGCCCGTCACCGTAGTGGGTGAGATCGTCGATTTCTCTTGCTACCTGCAACTCGGCAAGCACGGCGAAGCCCATCGGCCCTGCGGCCAGAAGTGCGTACAGAACGGGCAGCCTATCGGCCTGTTGGCCCGGGACGGCACGCTCTACGTGCTGATGCCCGAGGAGCACCACCCGCGCCGCGATGGCGGAGTTGACGCCAAGGCCTCGGCTTCGGAGCACATGGGCCACATCGTGGAAGTCAATGGCACGGAGTCCGCCGTGAACGGATACCGCGCCATTTTCGTCCAGGGATTAACCAGGTAAACCTGGCTTTTCCCCGCTACGGAATCCGCACCACCGTGAAGTTATTCAGCGTGAGTGTGTCGGATGCCTGCGCCACCAGGCCGAGCAGAGTGATCGTCAGACCGTTGGCATAGCTGTCCGCAGCATTCCCCGCGGTCGCTGCAAATGCCAGGACGCTCCCCCAAGTCTGCGAGCTGAGTTGCGCCGTAGCCGCCAGAATCGCCGCGCCAGCCCGTCCGCTGGCCAGAGCTTCCGCGGAGGTTGCGTCGCGGTGGACCACGGTCGTCCCACCCCAATGCAACTCCAAGGAAAAGCCGCCCGCCGAGCCCTGGTGCGCCATGTCGAACTCGATCTCCACCCGGTCGCCCGGCAGCAGAACTCCGGCGGCGATAGTACAGGCGCCGACGCTCGCCAGCGTGGTCGATTGGGTACTGCCACCGGATCCGCTGCAAAGAACCTGCGGAGTGGTTACCGTGGCAGCCGTGCTGGTTGTTCCGCTCCCCGCCGTCCGATAACTGGCCAGCAGCGTGTCGCCAGGCTGCGGTGTGGACGCTGCCACGAACTGCACCGTGCCGCCTGTGAGCGTAAAGTCTTGACCGGCCTTCTGAATTACCCCATTGCGGTAAATCGCCAGGCTGGCAGACGGACTGGGCACGGCCGACAATCCGAACGACGCATTGACGCCGTCCACCAACCCGGAGAGCGTGTCGCCATCCACGAAACCCGGCACCGTCGTGCCGCAGGGCCCCGACGACCCGTCCACATGGACGCAGTCCGAGGCAGTTCCGCTCACCGTCGCCATCATGCCGCTCGAATCCGCCATGGCTACACCGCCAGCCGCGAAATTCGGGCCTTTGATGGGCCGCGCGCCCAGGTCGGCGACCAGGCCGACCACGTCGGACTCGGGCATCGGAACCGTAACGCCGCTGGTATCGGCAGCCGCGCTGCCACTGGTCGCACTTCCCACGCCCGAAGAACTGATGCGGACGTCGGATACTTTCAGTCTCTGGGTCGTAGCGGGTACCGCCCACACTTCCCGGAACTGCGTGCGCCCGTCGCTGGTGTACGTAACGTTGTAAGTCGCCATGGGAATGGCTGTGGTGGAAGGGACGAGTTGCACTTGCAGGTAGCCATTCGTCACTCTTACGACAGTGCTGCCTTGCGATACGACGGCCATACCGCCGGCCGGCTGGAAGCTATTCCAACTGATGGTCAGCGTGCCGTTGAAACGGGCGCCATCGGCTTTGTACAGCACGTCCTGAATGGTGGAAAGCGATGGCGCAGCCACCGCGGATAAGGCCAGCCAAAGGGCAGCCACGAGCGATCGACGAAACATGAAACCTCCCCAAAAAACAAAAAGCCCGCGCCCATAGGGGTGCGGGTTGTCGGCGGAACTCTCCAGCCGCCTCCAGTGTACCGGGCTGCCCTTCGGAAACACGCCGCCTCAAAGCGCCTAAAGAAATGCAAATTGTTGAAAAAACAGTACTTGGCCAGAAAAAAACATTTCTGAAACTGTTGTGACTGGGTTTCACGTCCACACTTATTCACCACAATTCTGGCGTCAGCGTGTTATATTCGTCGAAATTGCAAGTACGGGTGTGGAATCGGACACGGGACACCGTTTTAGGGGCCGCTGTGGACGTCGCGGATACGAGTGCCAAGCGGCGAACCGGCCTCCTGAAGCATGCGCGGTTGAACCCAGGGGAAGGCCTGTGGATTCTCCCCTGCGAGTCGGTCCATACCTTTTTCATGAAGTTTCCGATCGACCTCGTCTACGTCGATAAGCGCCGGAAAGTGCGGAAGGTGAGGAGCCGGGTTCCGGCATGGCGATTATCGGCATGCCTGTCGGCCCATTCCATTGTGGAACTGCCTGCGGGAACGGTAGAACAGACCGGTACCCAGGTGGGCGACGAATTGGTTTTTGACCGGCTCGACGAACAGGGAAAGACGCAGTCATAGAAGGCATTCCATGGATTTACGACTGGCTATCGCAGCTTTCGCGGGTTTGAGCCTGTCCTGCGCCACCACGGTTCATACCTCCTCCACCGCTTCGCCGAAAACGCCCGCCTCCCCGAAAACCGCGACTCCGGTAAGTGTGAGCGCCTTCGACCGGCAGATTCGCAATGCCCAGGACGCCGGTGACGGCGACTATGCATTGACCCTGCTGCGCCAGCACGTGGCTGCCGAGCCCGACAACGTTTCCGCCCGCCTGGAATTGGCCAAAGCCTATCGGGAACGCGGCTATCCGGAGATCGCCCTCGAAATCAGCCGCCTCGCAGTCGCCCGCTTCCCCCAATCCGGGGATGCCGAGCTGTCCCTGGTGCGCGACCTTCACGCCATGAAGCTCCTCCCGGAAGCCATCGCCAGCCTGGAGAGCTTTCTAAAGGCCCACCCGCAGCCGGCTCCCGAATACTACTCGTGGCTGGGGATCCTATTGGACGAATCCGGGCAGTGGACCAGCGGCGAGCCGCAGCACCGCAAAGCCCTCGAGCTGGCTCCGTCGCGCGACTCCCTGCACAACAACCTGGGCTATAACCTATTGATGCAAAAGAAGAACGTCGATGCTGCGGCGGAGTTTCGCGAGGCCCTCAAGCTCAATCCCAACTCTGAGATCGCGCGTAACAATCTCGGATCGGCCCTGGCTGCCGGCAACGCCGCCCAAGCCGTCGCCAGCTTTCAAGCCGCCAGCGACCCGGCTACGGCTCACAGCAATCTTGCGGCGGTCCTCATCGAAAACGGGAACTATGCCGAGGCGCGCCGCGAATTATATCTAGCGCTTGGCTATAATAAGACGCACTCGGCCGCACTCAAGAACCTGGAATTGGTCTCCCGTTTGGATGGGCACGACGCAACCCTGCCCGCGCAGCCGGCTGAATCCGGTTGGCATCGCTTGAAGACCGGTTTTGTCCGGCTCTTTTACGGACCGTTAGATCAACCGAAATCGGATGCGGCCCAAGCCGCTTCCACGCACTAATCAGAGAGGAACGATGAAGCAATTCGCAATTCAGTTCATTCGGGACGAGCAGGGCCAGGATCTCGTGGAGTACGCCCTGATTGTGGCCGCCGTCGGGCTGGCCCTCATCACCACCGTGCAGCAACTCGCCAACGGGATTGTCAGTCTCTACCAGAGCATCACGGCAGATCTGTCCAGCATCGGCACGCCGGCTACCTAGAGTTTGGATGAATTGAGTGCGGCCGGTTCCAATGGCGACGGGCGCAATGCGCCATGAGCCCGCGCGCGTCTCTGTCCGCGAGGATGGGGATTTCCGCCCGCGGACGCCGACCCGTGGGTGGTTGCGCTGGTGCCTGCCCGACGTTGCCATGGCGGTCGCCTGTGTCACCCTCTTTTATTGCCTCTTCCTCTTCCAGGGATACCAAAAGCTCTTCCGCGACTCCGACGCCGGCTGGCACATCCGCACCGGCGAAGCTATCCTCCAGACCGGCCGGTTGCCGCGCACCGATCCCTACTCGTTCACTCGTGAAGGGGCAGCCTGGTTTGCCTGGGAGTGGGCGGCCGACGCCACCGTCGGAGCCGTTCATCGGGCCGACGGTCTGGGCGGTGTGGCTTTGTTTTATGCCACCACAATCGCCGCGGGGGCCTGGCTGTGGTTCCGCCTGCACTGGGCCATGGGTGGCAATTTCCTGCTGGCCTGCGCCATGGCGCCCCTGATGCTCTCCACCTGCAATATCCACTGGCTGGCCCGGCCGCACGTCATCGGCTGGCTCTTTCTGATGGCCGCTGTCTGGTTCGCCGAGCGCCACCGTGGGGCCCGCGGATGGCACGGTCTCGCTACCGTTGCCGCCGTCACGGCTCTCTGGGCCAATGTGCATGCCAGCTTCTTCTTCGCGCCCATAGTGGCCCTGATCTATGCCGCCGGCGCTTCCCTCAGCCGCGCCATTTGGATTCCCGAGGGCGGCGCGTCCGCCCGGTGGTACCTGCGTGCCGCCGCCGTCTCCGCCCTTGCCGGCTTGGCCAACCCGTACGGCTGGGGGCTGTATCGCCATGTCTTCGACTACCTCCGCAACTCCGAACTGTTGGCCCGCGTAGGCGAATTCCAGAGTTTCGATTTCCATGCCGATGGCTCCGCGCAGATCCTGGCTGCTCTCCTGATCGCAATGTGCGGCGGGGTCCTGGCTCTGGGGCGCCGTCGGCCGGAACACTTCCTGCTGGCGGTACTCTTGACAGCGATGGGCCTGCGCTCGGCGCGTGCCCTGCCCCTGGTGGCGCTGGTGCTGTTGCCCATCGCCAACGGCGCGATCGCCGAGTCTCTTGCCGACGCCGCGGCCCATCTCAACCAGCGGGTACGCCGCGGCCTTGAAGCCGTCACCGCCTATTCCAGCCGGCTGCGCGCCTGGGACAGCGGATTTCACGGCTTGGCCGTGGCTCCAATAGCCGTCTGCCTCTGTTGGATGATTCTCCAGACCCCGACCCTCCGCGCCCACACCGGCTTTCCGCCCGACCAATTCCCGGTAGCCGCGTACTCCCAGATTCCCGAGGGCGCGCGTCTCTTCGCGTCCGACAAATTCGGCGGCTATTTGATTTACCGTTCCGCGGGCTCTCGCAAGGTCTTCTTCGACGGCCGCAGCGATCTCTACGGCACCGAATTCCTCAAACAATATGCCCGTTTGGTGCAGGCCCGCCCCGGCTGGCCCGAAATCTGGGACCACTACGCCTTCACCCACGCGCTCCTGCCCCACGACGCTCCCCTGGCGGCGGCATTACAGCAAGCCGGCTGGACCACCATCTATCGCGACCAAACCGCAACCTTACTCGCCAACCCCGTGGCGCACGCAAACGCACCCCGGTATAGATTGAGGCCGCAGGATGCCTTATGTGGGGCAGGTTGTCAACCCAATGCCGCATACTTTTCCCACAACCGGACACCGGTGTTGATTGAGTCTCGCACGCGGTTTTATGTGGGGCAGGTTGGCAACCTGCGGCCGAGTGGCACTCGGCCTGCCGACCAGCATGCAAA
>Ga0181529_10004820_pt1 | contig 14375 bp, 11 predicted proteins | sample PEATcosm2014_Bin_36_FD_119763 | JGI IMG/M metagenome (GOLD analysis project Ga0181529, IMG submission 119763) | Peatland microbial communities from MTU Mesocosm Facility, Houghton, MI, USA - PEATcosm2014_Bin10_30_metaG | ecosystem: Environmental > Terrestrial > Soil > Wetlands > Peat | place...
CACCGTGGTGCGGGAGCAGAATCCGGACACGTTCTCGGTCGCCGACACCGTGAAGACGGAGCCCGGCGCCCGGACTCTGGCGGTGGACAGCCGCGCCCATACGATCTATCTCTGCACTGCGAAGCCGGATCCGACGCCTCCGCCGGCCGGCGCGCCCAGGTTCCGTCGCCGTTACCTGGACGGAACGTTTGTGGTGCTCGTCGTCAGCCGGTGAGCGCATGTTGAGATTACTTGTTGTCGAAGACGATCCCGGGATCGCAAGCGTCATTCGGCGCGCCCTCGCGGAGGCGGGATATCTGGCCGACGTCGCCGGGGACGGCGAGCAGGCGCTTCAGATGATCGAGGCAGGCTACGATGTCGTCCTGCTGGATATCATGCTGCCGGGAATCGACGGCTATGAGGTGTGCAGGACGGTGCGGCAGAGAGGAATCACCGCTCCGATCCTCATGATCACCGCGCGGGACACGCTGGAAGACAAGATAACGGGCCTGGACAGCGGCGCTGACGACTACATCGTCAAGCCTTTTCAGCTTGCCGAGATGCTCGCGCGCATCCGGGCCCTTGCGCGCCGCAGCGCGCTCGCAGGCGCGACTCTGCGCGTGGAGGATTTGACGCTCGATCCCGCGCAGCGCACCGTCCATCGCGGAGACAGGCGCATCTATCTCTCCGCGACCGAATTCTCGCTTCTGGAGTTTCTCATGCGGCACGTCGGGCAGGTCGTGACGCGCAAAGCCATTCTCGATCACGTCTGGCAATACGACTTCGGCGGCAACGACAACGTGCTGGACGTCTATATCGGCTATCTGCGCGCCAAGATCGACAGGGGCAGCGCCTCTCCGCTTATACATACCGTGCGTGGCGTGGGTTTTCGGCTGCAAAGGTGATATGCGTATATGAGATCCATCCGCGCCCGCCTCAGCGCCGTATTCGGAATCTCCACGGGTCTGCTGGCTCTCATCGCCCTTGCGGCGCTGACGGCGTACGCTCGCGCGGCCGTGGAGCGCCAGGCCGGCGCGCTCCTGCACGCCGCAACGATCAAAGTGACCGCCGATCTTGAGGAGACTCTGCCGCGCGTCGACGCGGCGGACCTGATCGAGGATACGCGGCCTGGAAATATCTCGCTCCGCGTGACGGACGCCGGCGGCAAAGTCCTGTACGAGACGCCGGGCCGCTTTCCGGCCCTGTCGGATCCGGAGTGGCGTTTCCAATCCGGCCATGCCCGCAGCGAGTCTCCCGCCGGCGCGCACGAGGCGACGTTCGCGATGGCCATGCCGCAGGCCGAAGCGTACGGAGATCTGCGCCGCATGGAGGTCGCGCTAGCCATTCTCGGCCTTTTCATCGCCGGCGCCACGACGGCCGGCGCCTGGATTCTCGTGGGCAGAACGCTCGTGCCGATCGCGAGAATCAGCGCCCAGGCGCGCGAGGCCGCCAGAGAGATCCCAGGTATTGGCGGTCAGGCCGGAATCCGGATAGACGCTCCCTCCCGGGATGCGGAGATCGTGGAGCTGGTCTCGACCCTGAACGATCTGCTCGCCCGCATAAAGGCTGCGGCGGACGCGAGAGAGCGATTCCACGCGGAGGTCTCCCACGAATTCAGGTCCCCGCTGCAGGCGCTCTCCGGCGAGCTGGAGCTGGCGCTGAGCCGGCAGCGCTCGCCCGAGGAGTATCGCAGCTTCGTCGGAGAGGCGTGGCGGCATCTGCAGCGGCTCATGGAGCTGACGCGCGAAGTGCTTCTGCTGCACGAGTTGGACACGACCTCGCCGCCGCGCAGAATCCTGGTCGATCCAGGCGATATGTGCCATCGCGGCCTGAACGCGCTGAGACAGCGGATCGAGGCGCGAGGGCTGGCGATCGAAGTGCGGATGGACGACGATGTCGCCATCGACGCGGCGCCGGGCCACGCGGAGATACTCATCCGCAATCTGCTGGACAACGCCGCAGCCCGGGCTCCTGAAAACGGACGGCTCTCCGTCGCCGTCGTGAGGCGCGGCGACGACGTCGTGCTGCAGATCGTTGCCGCCTGCGATCCGACGCCGGATGCCGGCCAGCCTCCGCCTGCGCCTCAGATCCGGCAGCGCGCCGGAGCGGCGGCGCGCGCTCAGTCCGTCCGAAGGCGCGCGCGACTCGGCCGACGACGACGAAGGCGAGGAGCCCGTCGACACCTCGCGTGCAGCCGCGGCTGCGGACGGCGGGGCCGTTCAGAGCGCGCCGAGCGGCGCCGGGCTGGGATTGACGATCTGCAGGTCCATCGCCGACGCGAACGGCTGGCAGCTTTCGCTCCGGACGGTTGCGGACGGAGTCGAGACAGAGGTCGTCTTTCCGCGGCGCCGGACGGCATAACCAACTATTGTGAAACGTCCTTATCGCATAGCTATTATGATCTCCGTGGCTCTTGGCCTTGCCTGGGCGCGGACCGCGTGCGCACAGAAGACGAGAGAGGCGCAGCAGCCTGGCTCGTCGCAGGCCGCCGGAGCGCAGGCCGCGATCCAGGATCCCTCCGCTCCGCTCGACGTCCAGGCGATTGCGGCGCAGGCGCTCGCCACTTACCCCTCCGCTCGCGTCGCTCAGCAGAAGCTGGTGGAGGCGCAGGCGAAAGTGGCGGAGGCTGCCTCGGCCCGGCGCCTGCAGCCGACCTTCACCGCCTCCACAAGCGGTAACTACGGCCGCGTCGCCGAGCCCTCCAGCATCCAGACCTTTGGAACCGCGGAGGGCCAGGTTACGCTGCCCGTTCCCAATGGCGGCCGGGCCGCGGCCTCGCGCGCTCAGGCGGAGGCGCAGCTTCGCGCCGCTCAGGCCGGCATGGCCCGCACGAGACTCGATCTCTTCTTCCGCGCCAACGACGCCTACTACGGCGTGCTGCGCGCCCGCGACGCCCGCGAGATCGCCGCGACCAACCTCGAGCAGGCCGAGCGCCAGATGCACGACACTCAGATCCGGATCGATGCGGGCGATCTTCCCCCTTCGGAGATCCTGAAGACGCAAGTCCCCGTCGCGCAGGCTCGCGCGGCGCTCGACCGGGCGTCCATCGCCGTGCGCGTTGCCGAGCAGACTCTCAACAGCCTCCTCTCCCGCGATCTCGCCGCGCCGGTCGTTCTGCGCCCCGCCGCCGAGCTTCCGGCGCTGAACCTGACTCGCGAGCAAGCCGCGGACGAGGCCCTGCGCAGTTCGCCCGACGTAGTCGAGGCGCAGGCCGAATTCGCCGCTGCGCAGGCCGCGGTCAACCTGACCCGCCGCGCCCACGATCCGGAGTGGTCGCTTCAGGCAATCTACCTGACGACGGGCGACATAAGCGCCTACGCCAACCTCGCGACGCTCACGCTCAACGTCACCCTCCCGCTGAACGACGGAGGCGCAGGCCGCGAGCAGCTCAAGCAGTCGGTGGCGCAGCGGGAGCAGGCGCGCGCAGCCTTGCGGCAGGCGCAGACGGAAGCCCGCCTGGCGGCGGAGGCCGCATTTCTCGACGTGGAGGGCGATCGGGCCAACGTCGCCGCAACACGCGAGACGCTGCGCATCGCGGAAGAGAGCGTCGGTAAAGCGCGTCAGGCCTACAACGCCGGATTGACCACCACACGCGATGTCCTGGACGCGCTGCACGACCTCGCCCAGGCGCGCAGCGACGCGAACTCCGCCGTATACGACCTGGCCGTCGCGCGAGCCAGACTGGACCAGGCGATCGGAAGGCCTCCGGCGCCCGACATGCCGAAAGGACCGTCCAGATGACGTTGCACGGCACGTCCGACGAATTCCCGAAGGCTGGCCCGGTTCCGGTCGTCCTTTCCGCCGTCGCACGGACCATCCTCATCCTTGCCGCCGCGGGCGCCCTTGCCGGCTGCGCGAAGCGCGCGGAGGCGCCGGATGAGGACGAGGCGAAGGTCACGCCAAAAGTCCAGGTCTCGCTGGCCACCGTCCGGCGCGGAACGATCAGGTCCACGCTTTCCCTCACGGGGACTCTCTCGCCCCTGGACAACATGGAGGCGCGCGTGGCGCCGCTCGCGCCCGGCCGCATCGCCCGGATGTTCGTGCACGTCGGCGATCTCGTTACTCAGGGCCAGGTCGTCGCGACGCTCGATTCCGGAGTGCTTCTCGGCCAGGAGCGGCAGGCGGATGCCACGGTGCGCGCCGACACGGCCACGCTGATGCAGGCCCGGCTCAACTTCCGCGCCCAGCAGGATGCAGAGACCAGCGGAGTGCGCCTGGCCGTGCAGAACCTCCGCGCCCAGCAAGTGGCGCTGGACAAGCTGCTTGCCGGCTCAAGGCCGCAGGAGATCCGGCAGGCGCAGATGGCCGTCACGTCCGCGCAGGCCGCGCTCACCAATGCCGATCAGAGCCTGACGCGCTCCCGCACGCTCTTCGGCGAAGGCCTCCTTGCACGCAAGGATCTGGAGGCGGCGGAGGCCCAGCAGAAGTCTGCGCAGGCCGCGCTCGAATCCGCCGGGGCCGGTCTCTCGCTCGCAAAGCAGGGCAACCGCCCTCAGGACATCGAGGCCGGGCGCGTAGCCGTCGCGCAGGCGGAGGCTCAGCTTCAGGCGGCGCGCCAGCAGAGGGTCGTCACGGCGGCGCGAGCGCAGGACGTGCGCATCGCGGAGCGGCAGCTTCAGGGCGCCGAGGGCGCTCTGCACGCCGTACTCGTCCAGCTCAACGCGCAGGAGATCCGCGCGCCCATAACGGGCACCGTGACCGGGCGGACGCTCAACCCCGGCGAATCCGTCGACGTTACCGGCGCCGTAGCCACCATCGTCAATCTCGACAGGGTGCGGCTGCTGCTCAGCGCGCCCGCGGCCCAGGCGGGGTCCATCCGACCGGGAATGCCGGTCGAGTTCACGACAGGCCTGTCGCCCGGACGAACCTATCGCGCCGAGGTGCGCGTCGTCAACCGCGCCGTAGACACGGCCACGGACACGGTCCAGGTCGAGGCGATCGTCGACAATGCGGATCGGACCCTGCGCGACGACGGCTTCGTCCACGCCAGCATCACCCTGGCCACGCACTCCGAAGCGCTCATCGCGCCGGCCGGCGCCATCGTCCAGCGCGAGAACAAGCTCACCATCTTCACCGTCGACGCCGGGAACAGAGCCCATCCGCACGAGGTCAGGACGGGGCTGCGCGAGGGAGGCAACGTGGAGATCCTGGCAGGCGTGAGAGCCGGCGACCGCATAGTGACCACGGGCGCGTACGAGCTTGAGGACAACGCGGAGGTCCTGCCTCCTCCTTCCGCTGTGGAGAAGGGGGCGTCAGGCGGAGGCTCAGGCGGGGGGTCGGGCCCGGAATGAGCCTGCTGGACTTCGTCACGCGCCACGTGCGCGCCGTCGTGCTGGGGGTCTGCGGGCTCTGCGCACTGGGCGCTCTCATCGGGCTTCACATGCCCGTCGCCATCTTCCCCAATCTCACGATTCCCCGAATCATCATGGCTGCGGAGGGAGGCGACGCGCCTACCGAGAGCGTCCTGATCGGGGTCACGCTGCCCATCGAGCAGGCCGTCAGCACCATTCCCGGCCTCACTCTGGCGCAGTCCCAGACGACGCGCGGCGCCGCCGGCTTCACGCTCACCTTTGCGGACGGTACGGACCCCAACTGGGCGCTGCAGCAGGTGCAGGCGCGCGTCGCCCAGATCCGCAGCTCGCTTCCCGCCGGCGTAAACGTCACATCGGAGGCGCTCAATCCTACCGTCTTTCCGATCCTGGACCTGAGCCTCTCCTCGCCCAATCGCTCGCTCGCCGACCTTCGCACGCTCGCCCTCTTCACCCTCCGGCCGCGGCTTGCGCGCGTCCCGGGCGTGGCGCGCGTGCTCGTGAACGGCGGCGACACGCGCGAGCTGATCGTCACGCTGCGCCCGGACCGGCTGATCGCGCGCGGGCTGACGCAGTCTCAGGTGGAGGATGCGCTGTCGAAGGCCAACGCGATCAACGCGGTGGGCAGCTTCGACAACCGGTATGTGCGGCACCAGGTGCTCGTCTCGGGCCTGCTCACCGACCTCGATTCGATCCGGCGAGTCGTGGTGACGGTGAAGAACCGCGTGCCGATCGCCGTCGGAGACGTGGCGGACGTGAGCGAGGGAGTTGCGCGCCGAACGGTCATCGCTACGGGCGGCGGACGGCAGGCCGTGCTGCTCAACATCGTGCGTCAGGCGAACGGCAATACCATCGACGTCGCGGAGGGCGTGCAGGCCACGCTCCGCGAGATGCGAGCCACGCTGCCGCCTGACGTCACGATCAAGCCGTTCTACAACCAGGCGCTGATCGTGCGCGAATCCGAGGTGAGCGTCGTCGAGGCGATCGCGATCGGCGGTCTCTTAGCGCTGATCGTCGTCTCGCTCTTCCTGCGCAACGCGCGCGCTGCGTTTGTCGCGCTCTCGATCCTTCCGCTCACCCTCCTGATCACCTTCGCCGCCCTGCGCCTTCTCGGCATGATGCTCAACATCATGACGCTGGGCGCAATCGCGATCGCGCTGGGACTTGTCATCGACGACGCGATCGTCGTGGTCGAGCACATCTACCGCCGGCTGGAGCAGGGCGCCGACCGGCGCGACGCCGCCTCCGACGGCCTGCGCGAGATCCTGCCGGCCATGCTGGCCTCGTCCCTGGCGACGATCGTAGCCTTCCTGCCGCTCATTCTGCTGCCGGGAATCACCGGAGACTTCTTCGCGCCTCTGGCGAAGACGGTCGTCGCCACCCTGATCATATCGCTTACGCTCTCGGTCACGGTGGCGCCGCTGCTGGCCTGCCATCTCTTTCCACGCTCGCTGAGGCGCGGATCGGGCGGGACGGCCCGTCTCTCCCTGCTCGCGCGCGTCTACGGCTGGGCGGCGCGCGGCGCGATACGCCGCCGATTCGTGACGCTGCTCGTCATCGCGCCGGTGGCGATCGGCGCATGGCTGCTCACCAACAGGCTCCAGACGGGGTTCATGCCCGAGTTCGACGAGGGCTCGTTCACGCTCGACTACAAGCTTCCGGCCGGCACGTCCCTCGACGAGACCGACCGCGTGATGCGCCAGATCGAGCAGATCCTGGCCGACACGGAGGGTGTGGAGAACTGGTCGCGGCTGACCGGCGCGCTCTCCGGCTCCGGTCTCGAGATCTGTCCCATGAACCAGGGCGATATCGTCGTCCAGCTCAAGCGGGGCCGTCGTCCCTCCGCGGACCAGATCATGGACGACGTGCGGACGAAGGTCCTGCAGGCGGCGCCGAATCTCAAGGTCGAGCTGGCTCAGGCTCTCGGCGACCTGATCGGCGATCTGGCCGGATCGCCCTCGCCGATCGAGGTTAAGATCTTCGGCCCGGACATCAAGACGCTGGTGGGGTTGGCGCACGAAGTCGGCGAGAAGGTATCGTCCGTAAGAGGCGTGGTGGACGAGAGCGACGGCGTTACGGAGAGCGGTCCTGAAACCTATATCGACGTCGACCCGCTCCGCGCCGCCGAGCATGGCCTCGGCGCGGATACCGTCACGTCGGCGGTTGAGGGCGCGCTGGACGGCGACGTCGTCAGCTCGGTGCGGAGGGGCGAGCTGCTGGAGCCGCTCCGGGTCCGGATGCCCTATCGCCGCGAGTCCACGGCGGAGCTGCTCGGCGCGATGCTGCTCCCCTCCTCGTCCGGACCGCCGGTGCCTCTGTCCTCGGTGGCAGGCATCCGGCTCGATCCGGGCACTCCCGAGCTGGACCGCGAGAATCAGCGCCAGATGCTCTCGGTAACTGCGCGGCTGGAGGGGATCGATCTCGGAAGCGGAGTGAAGGCCGTTCAGGCGAAGCTGCGCGACATGCCGCTGCCGCCGGGCTACAACATCGAGTACGGCGGCCTCTACAAGAGCCAGCAGCAGTCCTTTTCCGCGCTCGCCGCGGTCTTTGCGACCGCTGCGCTTTTGCTCTTCACCGTTCTGGTCGTCACCTTCCGCTCGTTGCGGGTCGCGGTCTCGCTCTTCGTGGCGGCGGTGCTCTCCGTTTCGGGCGTGGCGCTCGCGCTCTGGATTACCGGCACGCCGCTCAACATCTCGTCCTATACGGGCGCGATCCTGATCGTCGGGATCGTCACGGAGAACGGCGTGCTGCTCTTCGACGAGCTTCTGCGCGAGCGGCGAGCCCGGCCCGACGAGCCGCTGAACGCGCTGCTCGTTTCGGCCGGACAGGCTCGCGTTCGGCCGATCCTGATGACGACGTTTGCCGCCATCCTGACGCTCTTTCCGCTGGCGCTCGGCATCGGCGCCGGCGCGGCCATGCAGAAGCCGCTCGCCATCGCCGTAGTCGGCGGGCTGGCGCTCTCGACCTTCTTCACCCTCCTGCTCGCGCCCACCCTCTACGCCGCGCTCACCTCGCTGTTGCCGGAATCGAGAAGATAACCGCCATACTGGGAACGGCCGATCAGCCTGTTGGACCGAGGGCGGACAGCGCGATCCGCTACCCTCCGCGTATCTTCACGGAGGCGTCCTCGGCACGAGACACGCGTGGTCTTTCCCCGAACTCCGCCCTGATCCGCCGGACCGAGTCGTTCGACAGCTTCGAACCTGGCGACGCGTGGTGGATTCTGATAAGGTGTTTCCAGGCTATCGACCGGCAGCAGTCCGGAGCGTCGTCGCAGGTCTGAATGAATCGCTTCAGAGCCGCGGCCGTGTCGCACAACTGCGCGGCCGCCTGGTCGATCTTCGATCCTTTGAGCTCGACCAAACAGAGCGTGTCGGCGCCGCGCGCCTTCAGGTGTATCGCGCAGTCGCACTGCCGGTCACCCTCTCCGAGGCCCAGCAGCTCGCGGGAAATGCCGCGCCTGCTCTCATCGTCGAGAACATAGAACGTTACCATTTCGTCTGCGCGCGCCACGAACCGCACTCGCACCCCGTCCTCGCGCCAACTCGCGCCGGCTTCACGAGTCGCACTGAGGAGCTGCTCGAATCGGCTACTCGGTCGGGATGGCATAGTAGATCTCCGATATCCTGTCCGACACCCTACCGAACGTGCCCCAATCGATTTCGCCGAGTTCGTCGATAATACTTCGCGCCGATCCGTCGGCGAACTCGTAAACCGACACGTGATCGGCCGGAATGAAGGCCGACTGATCCCTCAGGAAGAAGAGGTCCGCGATGGCGCGCGGGTCAGGCGCGGCGGCAGCCTTGACGAGGTTCGCGAGATGATCGACGAGATACGGACTATGGGTTGTTATAAGAACCTTAATTCCGGCGTTCGCCAACATGCATAGCAGCTCCACAAGCTTCGCCTGGGCCTCCGGGTGCAGGTTCATCTCCGGCTCGTCCACCACCAGTAACTGGCCAGGTTCGGCCACTCGCTGCAGGTAAAGAGCCATCGGCGCAAGTTCGCGTACCATCGATGAGGCGCTTGTGGTGTGGAGGACCACGCCTGGCGGAAAAGTAAACGTGAACTGCCCCGTCGGTTCGTCAACCTGGATCGAGCCGCCCAGAACACCCTCCAACGTCCCGGAGAGCCGGACGAGGCGCTGCGAGCCAGGGCGCGCGCGAGCCGGTGGGCCGATGACCGTTGCCAGGGTACGGATGAAATCGACGGCGGCGGGCGCTGAGTCCTCTTCCGACCAGGGGTTCGCCGGGCGGTTCAGGGATGTCGAACTCAGCCCCGCGCGTTCAGTCGGCAGGACGTAGGCCATACTGCAGAAGCTCTGACGTACCCAGGTCAGGATCGTCGTGGCGACGAATCCCCATATTGCGCGTGCCGGCACGTCCGGGATGCCGCCTTCAGTGAAGAACGTGACGTCGCCGGATCCTGAGTGTTTCACCGCTCGTAGCCGGGCGCCGAGTAACGTCGAGAATCGACCCGCGCTGAGTGTGCTGCCCAACAGCACGTCCCGCATCGCGGCGCGCGATCTTTCGACGTTGACCGTGACAGGTCCCCGGACCAACTCGGCGCCGGCGCCGAGGAACTCCGGCAGGCGCGTTTCGCAGGCATTGCAGGCATCGCTGAAACAGAGGTCGACGTATCGATCGAAGAACTCGACGATGTCCACCGTAGCGCCGCCTTCCGAGATGAGCTTATCGTAGCACTCCGTGATCGGCGGGTACCTGTGCGGATCGTCTGTCTTTTCGTAATCTTCAAGCTGCCAGAATAGACCGTGTTCGCCCAGGCACGCGGCGATCGTGTAGGCGGTCCAGGTCTTGCCGGCGTTGTTCGGGCCGACAAACACCGTTAGCGGCCGCACGTCGATCGTCGCCTGCCGCACGGCTCCGAGGTTGTGAAACGTTAACTCCACAGAACGTCCGTCGCTCTCTGGCTGATGGCCGGTCGCAAATCCCGCTACCGCGACATTATAGCACGGAGGGCGGGGACCGCACCGCTGCCCGGAACGCCGGCCTGCTGCCCGGACGGCCCTGCCGAGCCTCAATTGCCCGCGCCCGCCGACAAGGATAACCGACCCGGCGTGCAGAATATGATCCCAATCGGTATCTAACATGTAGCGCTATACAAACTCGGGAGGGCCCGGCCGTGCCGCGGAATATTTGTCGTCGTCGACCTCCGTCCCATACGGCGTTCACCTTGATTGAGCTGCTCGTCGTCATCGCGATCATCGCCATCCTTGCCGCCATGCTCTTCCCCGTCTTCGCCCAGGCCAGAGAGAAGGCTCGCACCACCACCTGCGTCTCCAACCTCAGGCAGATCGGAATGTCCTTTATCATGTACTCCCAGGACTGGGATGAGATGATGCCCAACTGCTACAGCAGCAGCTACGGCACAAAGGGCCACGGCTCCAAGTGGGCGGGCAACGGCAAGCCCTGCCCGAACACGAAAGACATCGGCAAACTCGGCGCATGGATGTACCAGTGCTCCTACGAAGGCGGGCCCAACAAGATATCTCTGTACGACCCGAGTCAGGGCACGGTCTATCCCTATATCAAGAACGCTCAGATATTCGTCTGCCCGTCGGATTCCACGAGCGAGCTGAACAGCTACGCCTACAACGCCCTCCTGGTTACCGACTGGGACAGCCGGCTCGACATGCGCCTGGGAATGCCGATCGCTCAGTTCCGGGATCCGCCCGCCACAGGAATGATACTGGAAGAGGCGGATGACGGTCCCAACACGGACGAGGCCGGCACGGACGATGCCTATTTCGTACCGAACTCCTCGTCGGTCCTGGACGGTCCTGCGACCTGCATAGTGAACTCGCTGTCTACGCGGCACACCAAGGGCTCCTGCGTCGTGCTCGCGGACGGGCACGCCAAGTGGTTCATGCCCACCGCGTTTCCGCCGCCGCTGCTTTCCAGCTCGTGCAGCGTGCGATCGTGGGTTCTGACGGCGCACGACGGCGTCGCACCGCGCTGGGAGCCGTAAAGGCCGCTCGTCACGGTTCGTCGCGTGAGGACCGGCCGCAGACGGGCCGCGACGCAGACAACCGCAGATCGATCCCATTGTCCCGAAATAAGACCGCCCGTGAGCTGCCGAATCGGCTCTCTCGGGTGGTCTTAATTATGGATGGTCGTCGTCAAAACCCGGCTGCCGCCTATAACGGACATAACTCGCACACCCAGATGCCGAGGCATGCCGTTATCACTCTTGGTCCCGTTACGGGAGGGTTTGATCTTGTCGCGCTATACCACTTGCCGCAAATCGCAGAGCGGCGGCAGCAATGCGTTCACGCTCATCGAGCTTCTCGTCGTCATCGCGATTATCGCGATCCTTGCCTCCATCCTGTTCCCAGTCTTCGCTCAGGCCAGAGAGAAGGCTCGCACAACGGCCTGTCTCTCGAACACCAAGCAGCTCGGCCTGGCCTTCATGATGTACAGCGAAGACTACGACGAGATGATGCCGAACTGCTACCACAGCGTCCTGGGAACGACGGCCGGCGGCCTGCAGCAGTCCGGCAATGGCAAGCCCTGCCCCAACACGAACGGGACCGCAACGGGCAAGCTAGGCGGCTGGATGTACTATTGCGACTTCGAGGGAGGGCCGAACAACATCACCGACTACGATCCCTCCCAGAGCGCCCTCTACTCCTACATCAAGAACACGCAGATATTCGTCTGCCCATCGGACAGCACGCGCGAGCTGAACAGCTACGCCTACAACGCACTCGTCCTGCAGAACGACGACGCGACGCTCGGCGTTCAACTGGGTATGCCGCTGGCTCGCTTCCAGGGACCTGCAAGCACCGTCCTTCTCGTGGAAGAGGCGGATACCGGGTCTGGCGCGGCTTCGGCCGGCACCGACGACGGCTTCTTCGTGCCCGATTCAGCCTCCGTCCTGAACGGCCCGATCACCTGCCCCTGGAACCCGGTCTCGACGCGCCACACCGGCGGCTCCAACTTCGCATTCGTGGACGGCCACTCCAAGTGGTATATGCCCACGGCGTTCAAGGCGCCGGTCGTGACCGTCGGGTGCGGGACGTTCGCCTGGGATCTCTCGGAGCATCAGGACATCTCGCCCCGCTACGAGCCATAGTATCGAGACGAGGGGCGTCGCGCGGAAGCCGCCGGGAAGTCGCGTGCCGCGAGCGCCGCCCCATCGCGCCGGCCGAGTCTTGAACAGGGAAGAGGTTGTCGACGATAAAGTAAAGACCGCGACGCGCTTGACACCACCTCTTCCGTGTGAGAGACTAAACTATGTCGAGAATAGCCACGATGCACGATCTCGCGGACGTCGAGCGAGCCATCCTCGTCTCCGTCGAGCCGGACGCAGAGATGCGGCCGTACGCCTCAGCCGAACTTACCGCCCTCGCAGAAACCGCCGGCGCCGAGGTCGCCGGCGAGTTCTATCAGAAGCGCCAGAAGCCCGATCCCGCCTTCTTCATCGGTCCCGGCAAAGCGGAAGAGCTTCATATCGGCGTGCTCGACGCCGGCGCCGACCTCGTGATCGTGGACAGCGAGCTCTCGCCCGTTCAGGCCCGCAACCTGGAAGAGGCGGTCAACTGCCGCGTAATCGATCGCACCCAGCTTATCCTCGACATCTTCGCCCAGCGCGCCCGCACTCGCGAAGGAAAGCTTCAGGTGAAGCTGGCTCAGCTCACCTATCTCATGCCTCGCCTATCCAACCTCTACACCAAGTTCGAGCGCCAGCAGGGAGGCATCGGGGTGCGCGGAGGCGCCGGCGAGACGAAGCTCGAGACCGACCGGCGTAAGGTCCGGGACCAGATCAGCGACATCGAGGCGCAGCTTGCCGAGGTGCGCTCGACCCGCCAGCAGCAGCGGGCTCAGCGGCGCAGGCTGCCCTTCCCGACGGCAGCGCTTGTCGGGTATACCAGCGCCGGCAAGTCCACCCTCCTCAATACGCTTTGCGGCACCGACGTGCTGGCCGATCCGAAGCTCTTCGCCACGCTGGACCCCACAACGCGCCGCGTCGTCCTGCCGGATGGATGGGCCATCCTGCTCACCGATACGGTCGGATTCATCCGCAACCTGCCGACCGATCTCGTTGCCGCCTTCCGCGCAACGCTGGAGGAGACGATCGAGGCAGATTTTCTCGTCCACGTCGTCGACTCGGGCCATCCGCACCGCGAGATGCAGCGCCAGGCCGTCCTGGAAGTCCTCGAATCGCTGGGCGCGGCGGAGAAGCCGATAGTCACCGTCTTCAACAAGTCGGACCTGTTCCGCGACCAGTACGAGCTCCGCGAGCTCGTCGCCGTCACGCCCAACTCCGCGTACATCTCCGCCCAGACCGCAGAGGGCATCCCTCACCTCATGGATCGGATCGTTGTGACGCTCTCCAGCCTTCTCATCGAAGTGACTCTGCTCATCCCTTACGACCGTAGCGACCTTGTGGCGCAATGCTACGAGTACGGCCGAGTACGGCGCGCAGATTACCGGGAGGACGGCATCCACGTGGATGCCCGAATCACGAGGGATCTTGTCGGCCGCGTCGCCGCGTATCGCCGTTGAGCCCCGCCCAGGCGCGCCTTTTCCTTTTCATCGGACAACGAAACTGTTTCGAGGCGGGGCCTGCGCGCATCTGCTCGTCTGGATCTGTCTTTGGATAGATTTATCGAATTTTTATTCCGATTCGAAAAAAAGCAGAAGGACAATTCACGACGGTGTCGAAAGATGCCAATGTCCCTACCGGCCGGGAACTTGAGCCCGTCATGACGCGGCCTGTCGACCGGTTTCAGGGTTCGCCACGACGCGACCCTTTCTCACACACCAGGAGGTGCTTTGGTATGTTCCGGAGGCGGAGCGGTTTTACGCTCATCGAATTGCTTGTCGTTATCGCGATCATCGCTATTCTGGCCGCGATTCTCTTCCCGGTGTTTGCACAGGCCCGGGAGAAGGCTCGACAAACTTCCTGTCTCTCCAACTGCAAGCAGCTCGCGCTCGCGAGCCAGATGTACTCCCAGGATTACGACGGCACGTACTCTCTAAGCCTGTACCTCGAGCCGGATCCCGCCGGATCCAGCCTGCCGGCCCTCGTATCCGTCTTCGACCTGTTCTACCCTTACATCAA
>Ga0181529_10004821_pt1 | contig 14374 bp, 8 predicted proteins | sample PEATcosm2014_Bin_36_FD_119763 | JGI IMG/M metagenome (GOLD analysis project Ga0181529, IMG submission 119763) | Peatland microbial communities from MTU Mesocosm Facility, Houghton, MI, USA - PEATcosm2014_Bin10_30_metaG | ecosystem: Environmental > Terrestrial > Soil > Wetlands > Peat | place...
TCGGCGAGGAGACGAGCGAAGGCACGCTCAAGGGGGCGGGCTTCTTCGATACGGTCAACCTCGGCGACGAGGTCCTTCTCGCTCCTGGAGGAGCGAGCGCTCCCGCGGCGGGCGCGCAAGGCGCGAGCGCCCCTAGTGGCGCGAGCGTCCAGGCTAAGGGCGCGCCCGGCGCTACCGCCGAGCCTCAGAAGGAGTGGCCCGGCCTCTTCGCGGCGGTACGCGCCCTTCGCTGAGGAAGCGCTCCGCGAATCCCCGCCTCGTCGCCCGAACGGACGAGAGGGGCACGAGAGGCGAAGGCGCGCAAAAAAAGGGGCGGCCCCTCCGGGCCGCCCCTGACGCTGCGCCTCCTAGGCTCCGGGGAAAATACTGAAGTTACTTTCCATTCGCCTTGATCCAGGCGTCGTACTGCTTCTGGGCCTCGGCTATGATCGCATCCACGCCGGCCGCCTTGAACTTCGCGAGCGCCTCGGGCACGACGCTGTCCGGGTCGACGGTCCCGGTCTCGAGGCTGGGGATGTACTCCTTCCAGACGCTCTTGACCGCGGCGACCTCGGTCTTGACGCTGCTCGGGTCGAAGGAGAAGCCGAGATCCTTCTGGGGCAGGGCGGCCTTGTTGTAGGCGAGGAATTTAGCCCATTTGTGCGGATCCTCGTTGTTGTAGAGATAGTTGATGAACTGGTTGCCGAACATCCACTGGGTCCCGGGGTTGTACTTGTCGACGCCGGGCCCCGCCTTGATCACGTTCTCGGATAGCTTCACGTAGTGAGTCCCCTCGAGGCCGTAGTTGATGAGGTTGTTGAGGTAGGGATCGGTGTTGAACAGCTCGAGGAACTGCATGGCCAGCTCGGGGTGCTGCGAGGTGCGGGAGATGGCCTGCAGGGATCCCGTGGTCTCGCGGTTGGACATGACGGGCGGCGTGATCTCTATCTGGACCCAGGGATGGCCGGTGGAATTGGTCATCTCGGCGTCCTTGCCCGGCTTCAGGGACTTGGCGGCCGCGAAGATGAGGCCGGCCTTCTCGTCGGCGTTGTAGTCGGTCACCGAGGCCGCGTCCTTGCGGATGAAGCCCTCGTCGTAGAACTTATGCATGGTCCTGTAGAGGGCGAGGGTCTCGGGGGCCTCGAGCTCGTTCATGATCTTCGTGGAGCGGTTGTCCGGATAGAGGGATACGGGGAGGTCGTCGTCGACGATCTTGTCCCAGTCGAGGAGGAAGCGGGGCGACTCGCCCTCGATGGCCTCGAGCGGGTACATCCCGACCTCGCCATCCTTGATTTTCTGGAGCATCGGCTCGAGATCCCCGAGCGTCTTCACCTTGCCGATGTCGAACTTGTACTTGTCGACGAGGTCCTTGCGCACGATGAAGCCCCAGTTGTGGGCCTTTTCCTTGTTGGCGGGGATGGCGTAGTTCTTGCCGTCGATCGCCGAGCCCGCGAAGAAGTCCTTCCCGAGCTGGGCGAGGGTCTTGGGCGCGTACTTGGCCGCGAGGTCGTTGATCGGCAGGAAGGCGCCGCGGGTCGCGTTGTTGCGGTAATTGTTGGTCCAGCTCGCCGTGAAGCAGATGTCGAAGTTCTCGCCCGAGGCGATCATCTCCTGGAGCTTCTGGTCGTAGGTGCCCCAGTCGAAGCAGACCAGCTTGATAGTCGCGTTCAGGCCCTTGGACTGGATGTACTGGGACGCCGCGTCCTGTACCTTGTCCACGTCGCCCTGGGGCCCGTTGCCGATGAAGTACCAGCTGATCTCGACCGGCTTGGGAGCGGCCGAGAGGCTGCCGAAGGCCGTTAGCGCCAGGAGCGCCAGGGCGATGGCCAGGATCTTCTTGCTCATTTCTTCTCCTCCTCCATTGGTATCGAAAATTTCAAGGACGGACGATCATTCCTTGATCGAGCCGACCGTGATTCCCTTGACGAGATAGCGCTGGAAGAACGGATAGGCGAGCACGATGGGCCCCATCACGAGCACGCACATCGCCATCTGCGCGGTACGCGAGGGCAGGCGCCGCAGGATATCCGCGCTCACCCCGCTCAGGCTCGAGGCCATGGTGGACAGGTACTGGATGTTGCTCTGCACGCGGTACATAAGGAATTGGAGGTTGTACCACTTGGAGTCGTTGACCAGCATGAGGGGAAGCCACCAATCGTTCCACAGCGTGATGGTGTTGAACAGCGCGATGGTCGCGATCCCCGGCTTCGCGAGGTAGACTATTATCCTGAAGAAGATCGTGTACTCGCCCGCCCCGTCGAGCCGGGCCGACTCCACGATCGAGACTGGGACGTTCTCCTTGTAGAAAGTCCTCATGAGCATGACGAACCATGCGTTCATGACGTAGGGCAGCCATAGCGCGAAGAAAGTGTTGCGGAGGTGGAGCACCTGGACGCAGATCATGTACCAGGGCACGAGGCCGCCCGTGAACAGCATCGTGAAGAAGACGAACTTCGAGAATCCCTTGCGCCATCGGAAGTCCGCGCGGGCCAGGGGATAGGCGTAGAGGGCGACGACGAGGGTGCCGACCAAGGTCCCCACGACGGTCACCGCGATCGTCAGGAGGTAGGCCCGGCCTATGGCGTCGCTCTCCCTGAGCACGAAGCGATAGGCCTCGGTCGAGACGAGCTTGGGCAGGAGGTTGAAGCCCGACCGCGATATCGTGTCCTCGTCCGTGAAGGAAATGCCCAAGACCAGGAAGAGCGGGAACAGGCAGGCGATGCACACCGCGACGAATACCAGATGGAGGACGGTCTGGGCGAGCCTGCTATGCTTGATCACCGGCCGCTCCTTAGAAGAGACTCTTGTCCGGATCTATCCTCCGGACCACCAGGTTCGAGACGAGGACGAGCGCGAAGCCGACCACGGACTGGTAGAGCCCTGCCGCGGAGGACATGCCGATGTCTCCCATGTTTATCAGGGTCCGGTAGACGTAGGTATCGATCACGTTCGTCGTCGGGAAGAGGGGGCCCATGTTCATGGGCACCTGGAGGAAGAGCCCGATATCCCCGAAGAAGATCCTGCCGATGGCGAGGAGGGTCAGGATTATCACGACCGGAGACAGGAGGGGGAGGGTGATATGGCGGATCTGCTGCCAGCTCGTCGCGCCGTCGACGGCCGCGGCCTCGTGGTAGGTGGGATCGATTCCCGCTATCGAGGCGAGGTAGATGACGCTGTTGTATCCCGTATAGCGCCATAGATTCACCAAGGTCAGGATGAAGGGCCAGACCTTGGGCTCGATGTACCAATTCACCTCTTTCATCCCCAGGGGGGTGAAAATCCGGCGATTGATGAAGCCGAGGTCTACCGAAAGGAAGGAGAAGACCAACGAGGCGATGACGATCCAGGATAGGAAATAGGGTAGGAACATGACCGCCTGATAGAAGCGCCCCGCGCGACGGTTTCTCATCCGGTCCAGGGCGATGGCTGCCGCTACGGAACAGACCGTTCCGAGGACTATGAACGCGATATTGTACAGGACGACGTTGCGCGTGATCGTCCAGGCGTCGGGACTCTTGAAGAGGAATTCGAAATTCTTGAAGCCCAGCCAGGGGCTGCCTATAATGCCCTTGGCGTAATTGATGTCTTTGAAAGCAATTATTATGCCGAACATCGGTAGATAGCTGAATACTACGAGCGCTATGACCCCTGGGATCATCATCGAAAGCAGAACGAAATTCATCCGAGGCTTTCGCGACAAGGGCAGGGGCTTAGCGCGAAATAGAGCCATGGAACCTCCGGACACATCGGTTGATTTACGCAACCAACCACAGTGTTCCATGAGAGTGGCCACCTGTCAACAAACATTTTTTCGGTTTTTGTTTACTTCGCGGTTGTTTAGGACAATGAAAGACAATAATCTATCGGTTGATGGGGGAAATCAATTATTTTGCTCGCGGACTCCTGACGGATCCGATCGCCCAGGATCCGAATCTCCGAAGAGTCCTTCGCCTGATCTGGAAAAAAGAAGGGATACCGAGGATAGACCTGGCTCAGAGCCTTGGGCTCGATAAGTCGACCATAACCAAGATAGTCTCCCAACTCATCGAGGCCGAAATAGTGCACGAGGGCGCGGAAGGCGATGCGAAGCCGCTGGGAGGTCGCAAGCCCATCGAACTCAGGATACGCTCCGACTTCGGCAGCTTCCTGGGCATCGAGATATTGACCGACCACTATCGTGCCTGTCTCCTCGATCCGGACGGCAAAATCCTGGCGGAGGCCGAGTCGACGCTCGCCTATTCGGGCAAGGAGCTCCGATCGGTGCTGCTCGAGGCCCTCGTGGACGCGAGGAAGCGGATGGCCTCCTCCTGTCCGACCCTCCTCGGCATCGGCGTCGGCCTCTCGGGCATCGTCGATGCCGAGCGCGGCGTCGTGCGCAGGAGCCTGCCTCTCGGCGTCACGAGGCCCGTCCAGCTTCTCGCCTCGGTCGACGAGCTCTTCGCGCTTCCGGTGAGGATCGAGAACGACGCCCGCTGCTGCTGCTGGGCCGAGCTCGTCCGGAATCGCGCCGTCCTATCGGAGGACTTCATGTTCCTCCTGGGCGAATTCCGCCAGGAAAGGGCGAGCGAGCTTCCGGCCGGAATCGGCGTGGGCATGGGCTTGGTTATGGACGGCACCGTCCATCGGGGGACGGACGGCACCGCCGGCGAGTTCCGCTCGATCTTCAGGCGGGAAGACACGAGGAGCCAGTTCGGCCTTCCCGACGAGGTCATCCGCAGGGCGGCCGCGGAAAGCGAGGCCTTCGTCCGCGTCGCGCGCGAGCTCGGCATGAACGTCGGCCTGATCGTCAACCTCCTCGATCTCCGGCGGGTCATCGTCGGTGGCAGCTTCGAGCATTGGCGCGCGCCCCTCTCGACGATCCTCGCCGAGGAGATCGAGGCGAACTCCGCCTACCCGGGAGAGGCCCGCTGCGAGATTTCCTTTTCCTCCCTCGGCGAGAGCGTGGTCGCCTACGGAGCCGCCTCGATGCTCATCGCCCGCCTCTTCGCCGAGCCTCCCTCGAGCCGCGGGAACGGCGTCCTCGCCTGACCCTCGCCCGGCTCGGCTTGCCGGGCGCGCGCCTTCGCGCCATACTCGTCCCATGCGCTTCGACGACGTGGTGGAGGCCTACGACAAGTCCCGAGTCGATCGCAACGCCTTCCACGACCTCATGCGATACCGCGTGCGCGAGATCCTCCTGGTGGCCAGCCTCTACGAGTCCTTCGTCGTGGAGTCGGACGGAGTCCTGACCGAGCAGATCTACGGCGAGTACTTCAAGCTCAACCTCAACGTGGTTCCCAGGATCACCTGCGCCTACACCGCCGAGTCGGCCCTCGGGCTCTTCCGCGAGGGGAGCTACGACCTGGTAGTCCTCATGGCCGGCCTCGACTTCGAGCAGCCCCTCGGCCTCGCCCGCGCCTTCAAGGCCGAGAGGGCCGGGGTGCCCGTCCTCCTCATGGCGACGAACAACACGAGCCTCGCCGCCCTCGCGCCGGACAGGCCGGGCCCCCCGAGGCCGGGGCTGGAGGCCGTGGACAGGATCTTCGTGTGGAACGGCTACTCGAAGCTCTTCGTCGGCATGATCAAGCAGATCGAGGATCTCCGCAACGCCGACGCCGACACGCGCACCGGCCTCGTCCGCGTGATCCTCCTCATCGAAGACTCGGTGCGCTACTACTCGCGCTACCTGCCCCTCCTCTTCCAGGTCGTGCAGCGCCAGGCCCAGGCCCTCATCGAGGCCGAGAAAGGCGTCGAGACCCACAAGCTCCTGCGCGCAAGGACGAGGCCCAAGATCCTCCTCGCCACGAGCTACGAGGAGGCCCTCGTCCTCTTCGAGCGCTACGAGCCCTGGATCCTGACGGTCATCACCGACGTCCGCTTTCCCCGCGGCGGGAAACCCGATCCCGAAGCCGGGATGGACTTCATCCGCATGGCCAAGGCCCGCATATCCGACCTCCCGGTCATGATCCAATCGAGCGAGGAGGGTGTTCGCGCGCGCGCCCTCGCCCTCGGCGCGGCCTTCGCGGACAAGAACTCCGACTCGCTCGAGCACGAGCTCGCGAGCTTCCTCCGCGACGGCCTGGGCTTCGGGCCCTTCAGGTTCCGAATGCCCGACGGCGCCCCGGTGGCGGAGGCCGGCGACATAGACGAGTTCATGGGGCTCCTCGAGGAGGTCCCGGAGGAGTGCCTGGTATACCACGCGGGCCGCAACGACTTCTCCACCTGGCTCGCCGCGAGGGGCGACCTGCGCTTCGCCGGGCGGCTCAAGCCCTACGGGATAGGCGACTTCGGAAGCACCGGCGCGATGCGCGAGTTCATCCTCGGCGTGCTCCGCGAGGCCCGTGCGGACCGGGCCCGAGACGCCATTCCCTACTACGACGCGACCTCCTGGCGGGACGAGAACAGCCTCGCTAGGCTCGGCGACGGATCGGTCGGAGGCAAGGGCCGCGGGCTCGCCTTCATAAAGAGCCTCCTCGACAACGCGGATTTTCCCCGCTACGTCCGGGGCCTGGACGTCAGGATTCCCCGAACGGCCTTCATCGGGATCGACGAGTTCGAGCTCTTCCTCGAATCCAACGGCCTTTGGTCCTTCGCCTACTACGAGTCGGCGGGGCGGGAGGCGGAGCTGCGCGCGCGCTTCATCGGGACGGGGCTCTCCGACAGGCTCGAGGAGAGCCTGGCCCGTTTCGCCGCCGGCGCGGATCGCCCTCTTGCCGTCCGATCCTCCGGGCTTTTCGAGGACATGCTCCAGCTGCCCTTCTCGGGCATCTACGAGACCTATATCATCCCCAATTCCCACCCCGACCGGCATATCCGCGCCCGACAGCTCGCCCTGGCGGTCAAGCTCGTCTACGCCAGTCTCTTCTCGCAAAGGACGCGGGTTTATTTCGAGGAGGCCGGCTACGCCCTCGAGGAGGAGAGGATGGCAGTGGTCGTCCAGGAGCTCGCGGGCAGGCGGCGCGGCCGCTGGTACTATCCCGACCTGTCGGGCACCGCTCAATCCTTCGACTACGATCCCTTCTCCGGCCTCGAGCCCGAGGACGGACTCTGCCTCGCTTCCCCGGGCCTCGGCTCCTCCCCGGCCAAGGGCAGGGGCGCTTACCGCTTCTGCCCCAGGCATCCCCGGCACGGCCTCGACTCCCCGGGGCCTCTCCCCGGGCCCTCCCGGCCGAGGCTCCGCGTCCTCGACATGGAAAACGAGGAGCCGGACATCGCCTCGGGCGAGGACGCCGCGCTTAGGGAACTGGATCGCGATGGGGAGGAGGCGAGCCTTCGAATCGCCGATCTCGCGGATATCCTCGAGCGCGGGACCCCGCCCTTCGCCGAGGCCGTCGACATGGTCCTCGACATAGGCTCCAAATCGATGGGCACTCCGATCGAGATCGAGTACGCCCTCGACCTGGGCGAGCCGAGCGGCCCTCCCGCCCTCTACCTCCTCCAGCTCAAGCCTCTCATGCGCAAGCGTATATTTATGCGCGAGAATGAATAGCCCCTCGGCCTTGCTAGATGTCGCCTCCTTGACTACCATTTACGTACAGGATGAAGGAGGCAACGATGAGCTACGCGATCGACTTCATGTCGGAAATCAAGGCGAAGAACCCCGGAGAGCCGGAGTTTCACCAGGCCGTGCAGGAAGTTGTCGAGTCCCTGGTGCCGGTATTCGATAAAAGCCCTCATTATCGAAAGGCGAAGATACTGGAACGCATCTGCGTGCCGGAACGCACGGTGAGCTTCCGGGTTCCCTGGATCGACGACAAGGGCGAGATACAGATCAACCGCGGCTATCGAATCGAGATGAACAGCGCCATCGGCCCCTACAAGGGAGGCCTGCGCTTCCACCCGACGGTCTACCTCGGCCTCCTCAAATTCCTGGCCTTCGAGCAGGTCTTCAAGAACTCGCTCACCACCCTTCCCATGGGCGGAGGCAAGGGCGGCTCCGACTTCGATCCGCACGGCAAGAGCGACATGGAAGTGATGAAGTTCTGCCAGAGCTTCATGACCGAGCTCTGCCGCCACATCGGCCAGTTCACCGACGTGCCCGCCGGGGACATAGGCGTCGGCGGCCGCGAGATCGGCTACCTGTTCGGTCAGTACAAGCGCATCCGCAACGAGTTCGTCGGCGTCCTCACAGGGAAGGGCATCAAGTGGGGCGGCTCGCTCGTCCGGCCCGAGGCCACAGGCTACGGCTGCGTATACTTCGCCCAGGAGATGCTCGCCACGCGCGGCGAAAGCTTCAAGGGAAAGGCCTGCCTCGTCTCGGGATCGGGCAACGTGGCCCAGTACACGGTCGAGAAGCTCCTCCAGCTCGGCGCCAAGCCGCTCACCTTCTCCGACTCGAACGGCCACGTCTACGACGAGGCCGGCATCGACGCCGAGAAGCTCGCCTTCGTCCTCGACCTCAAGAATAACAGGCGGGGCCGCATCTCCGAGTACGCCGCCAGGTACAAAAGCGCCGTCTACACGCCTTACGACGCCTCAAAGGGCCGCAACCCGATCTGGGACCACAAGGCCGACTGCGCCTTCCCCAGCGCCACGCAGAACGAGATCAACATCGAGGACGCGCGGAACCTCCTCAAGAACGGCGTCTACCTCGTCAGCGAGGGCGCGAACATGCCCACCGTCCCCGAAGGGGCCGAGCTCTTCGTCGAGAAGCGGATCCTCTACGCCCCGGGCAAGGCCGCGAACGCCGGCGGCGTCGCCACCTCGGGCCTCGAGATGTCGCAGAACAGCCTTCGCATGAACTGGAGCCGCGAGGAGGTCGACGGCCACCTGCATACGATCATGAAGAACATCCACCAGGCCTGCGTCGAGGCAGCGTCCGCCTACGGGATGCCCGGCAATTACGTCGCGGGCGCCAACATCGCGGGCTTCCTCAAGGTGGCCGACGCGATGCTCGACCAGGGGGTGGTGTAGACGGCGGAGCCGGGGGGGCGATGTATTTCGACGAGGTCGTGGCTTCCTTCGAGGCCTCGCGCAGGGAGCGCAATGTCTTTCACGACCTCATGCGCTACCGGGTCAGCGAAGTACTCCTCGTCGCGAGTCTCTACGACGCGTTCGTCGTAGAGTCCGACGGCATCCTCAACGAGCAGGTCTACGGCGAGTACTACAGACTCAACCTCAACAACGTCCCCCGCATAACCTCGGCGTATACGGGCGAGGCCGCGCTCGAGCTCTTCCGCTCGGGCGGCTTCGACCTGGCCATCTTGATGGCCGGCCTGGACTTCGACGGGCCCCTGGCCCTCGCGCGCTCCATGAAGGAGGCCTGGCCTTCCGTCCCGGTCCTCCTCCTCGCCACCAACAACGCGAGCCTCGAGCGCCTCGATCTTTCCAAGCCCGAGCTCGCGGCAGTGGACAGGGTCTTCGTCTGGAACGGCTACTCGAAGCTCTTCGTGGGCATGCTCAAATACATCGAGGACGCCGGCAACGCCCCGGCCGACACGAAGACCGGCCTCATCCGGGTCATCCTCCTCATCGAGGATTCGATCCGCTATTATTCGCGCTATCTCCCCCTCCTCTACGAGGTCGCCATGCGGCAGACCCAGGGCCTCATCGAGGGAGAGAAGGGCGGAGAGACTTACAAGCTCCTCCGCGCCCGCGCCAGGCCGAAGATCCTGCTCGCCTCGAGCTGGGAGGAGGCTGTCTCCCTCTTCGAGCGCTACGAGCCCTATATCCTCGCCGTGATCACGGATTTGAGCTTTCCGCGCGGGGGCAGGCCCGATCCCGCGGCCGGACTCGACTTCCTGCGCATGGCCAAGGACAGGATCAAGGACCTCCCGGTCATGATACAGTCGAGCGAGGAAGGCAGCCGCGAGAAGGCCGAGGAATTCGGCGCCGCCTACGCCGACAAGGGCTCCGAGTCCCTGGAGCGCGAGCTCGGCGACTTCCTTTACGACAGGCTCGGCTTCGGGCCCTTCCGCTTCCGCCGCCCCGACGGTTCCGCTTTGGCCCAAGCGGCGACGATGGACGAGTTCATCGCCGCCCTGGCCGACATTCCGGTGGACTCGCTCCTTTACCACGCGGAGCGGAACCATTTCTCGGCCTGGCTGCTCGCGAGGGGCGAGATCGAGTTCGCGAAGGTCCTGCGAGACTACGAGATCGCAGACTTCGAGACGGCGGCCGACATCCGGAGCTTCATCATCCGCATCCTGGTCGGCGCGCGCAAGGACCGCTCCCGCGGCAGCATCCCCTATTTCGACGAGGTCGCCTTCCGCGACGAGGACAGCCTGACTCGGCTGGGCGACGGCTCCGTGGGCGGCAAGGGCCGAGGCATACTCTTCATCCGCAGCCTCCTCGACAACCTGGACTTCGGGCGCTACGTCGGCGACCTCGACGTCAAGGTGCCGCGCAGCGCCTTCGTCGGAATAGATGAATTCGAGCGGTTCCTCGAGTCGAACGGGCTCTGGTCCTACGCCTTCTATGAATCCGAATCGGAGGAGGAGCTCAGAGGCCGCTTCCTCGCCGCCCCCCTCGACGAGGCATTCGAGAGGAGGCTCGAGCGCTTCGTCGCGGCCGTTCGCGGGCCCCTCGCGGTCCGGTCTTCCGGGCTGTTCGAAGACATGATGATGGTGTCCTTCTCGGGGGTCTACGATACCTATCTCATCCCAAATTGCCACCCCGATCCCGCCGTGCGCCTGGGCCAGCTCGAGTCGGCGATCAAGCTCATTTACGCCAGCCTCTTCTCCCCGCGATCTCGCTCTTATTTCGAGATGGCCAAGTACAATCTGGAGGAAGAAAGGATGGCCGTGGTCATCCAGGAAATCGTCGGAAGGCGTCGCGGAAGGTGGTTCTATCCCCACGTCTCGGGTACCGCGCAGTCCTTCAACTATTATCCGCTTTCGTATGCCAAGCCCGAGGACGGCCTGTGCGTCGCCGCCCTGGGCCTGGGCTCATACGTAGTCGAGGGCCTCCCCGCCTTCCGCTTCTGTCCCCGCTATCCCAAGCTCGAGGCCATGCCGCCCGAGCTGCTTAGGCAGGACTCGCAACGGCTTTTCCGCGCGCTCGACATGGAGACGGCCGCGCCCGACCTGAAGCGCGGCGAGGACGCCGACCTCGTCGATCTCGAGCTCTCCATCGCCGAAGCCGATCCCGCCTTTTCCCTCCTCGCCTCGACCTGGGACGCCCAGAACGACCGCCTCGTGCCGGGTGTCGCGCCCAAGGGCATGCGAGTCGTCGACCTCTCGAGCATCCTTCAGTTCGAGGCCCTTCCCTTCGCCCGCGCCATCGAGATCGTCCTCGACGTCGGCTCGCGCTCGATGGGCACCCCGGTCGAGATAGAGTACACCCTCAACCTCGACGAGGCCTCGGGGAAGCCCGCCCTCTACCTCCTCCAACTGAAACCCCTCATCAGTCCCGAGCAGAGCTCGGGTTCCGAGGGGGAACGGATCGACGAGCTCGAGCGCGCGGATTCGGGCCGGGCCTTCATCCTCTCCGAGAAAAGCATGGGCAACGGCCGGGACGCGACTATATGCGATGTCGTATGGGTCGACCTCGCGCGCTTCGATCGATCGGGAACCGAAGCGGTGGCCAAGGAGATAGAGGGTCTCGACAGGGAACTCCGCGCGCTCGGGCGGCGCTATGTCCTCGTAGGACCGGGACGCTGGGGTACGCGGGATCGATGGCTGGGGATACCCGTCGTCTACTCGCAAATCGCCGGCGCCCGCGTCATCGTCGAGACCGAGATGCCCGACTTCGCCGTAGATTTTTCCTTTGGCTCACATTTTTTCCATAATGTTACCAGCATGAACGTAGGTTACTTGACTATCCCCAGCGGAGGACGGAGCCTCGTCGACTGGGCCTGGCTGGCTTCCTGCCCCCCTGAGCGACTGACCGAGCACTGCGCCCGCACGCGCCTGCCCGAAGCCCTCGATATCGTGATGGATGGAAGGAGGGGGAGGGCTATCATATGCAAGAGAGCCGGGGAGGGGTAGACTCGGGGCTTTGCTTGAGACGAGGCAAGGGTTCGACTGGATTCACGTAGCCCTAACAGTAAAAGTCGCAGAATGCTCAACTTGGTCACGACGATCCTCCAACTTGGTCACGGCCGATTTTTCACTGTTTTAGGCTCCCGGCGACAATATCCTCGCTTTAGTTCCCTTATATTCGTCAATTGACGGTCCGGGCGCTTTTCGACACAATGGCCCGCATTAGGAGCACTGAATGGACCCACGTTCCCTCGTGAAGAGCCTTCATCCCCTAGAAGTGAAGGTTCTTCTCCGCTACGACTCGAGCGACCGCCTCGATTCCCGGCGCCTCGAAGCCGAGCTCGGTTATAAGGAAGGTCATTCGAACCAGACTTTCTCCTGGCTTTCGGCCAAGGGGCTCGTTTCGGAAGACGGGCGCGAGGCTCGAACCGTGTACGAGCTTACTCCCCTCGGGCGGGCCTTCGCCGAGAAGGGAACTTACGAGCAACGGATATTGCGCTTCCTCAAGGATAAAGGGCCCGCTCGCCTGCCCGATATCGCCCAGGCCCTCGGCCTCGAGCAAAAGGACGTAGGATCGGCTTTCGGCATCCTTTCCAAGGAAGGAGCGCTATCCATGGACGACGAGAAGCGCGCCGTCATTTCGGCCGAGTGGTTCCAGGCCGCCCATGCTCCTCGATCCGCCGATAGCGCGGCCGCGCGGCCGCGCGTCGCCGTCGCTCGCGACCTTATCGCCAAAGCCGCCGCCGCCCCGGAAGGCATACTCGAGGAATCCGCCCTGGACGAGGCCGAGCGCGCCGCGATGGGCGGCATGGCGCGCAAGAGAGGCGCCGGGGACGCGGCCTTTCGCGCGGCGGAACGGGAGCGAGTCTGGTACCGCCTCTTGCCGGACGCGGTCGAAGTGGCCGCCGAGCTCAAAAGCCAGGGCGTGACGGGCGACGAGCTGGGGGCGGTGACGCAGAACATGCTCGAGAAAGGGACGTGGAAGGACGCGGCCTTTCGTCCCTACAACATCAACGCGCCCGCGGCCAGGCTCCTGCCGGGGCGACGCAACGCCTACGTCGAATTCCTCGAAGGGGTCAAGGACAAGCTCGCCTCGCTCGGCTTCGAGGAGTTCGACGGCGGTCTCGTCGAGACGGAGTTCTGGAACTCCGACGCCCTCTTCATGCCGCAGTTCCACTCGGCCCGCGATATCCACGACGTCTACCATATAGCGGAGCCGACCAAGGCCAAGTCGATCGAGGAGCCCTACCTGTCGCAGGTCGCCGCTACCCACGAGAACGGAGGCTCGAGCGGAAGCCGCGGATGGAACTACTCCTTCGACCGCGAGTTCACGAAGCGTCTCATCCTGCGCAGCCAGGGGACGGTGCTCTCCGCGCGGCAGCTGCCCAAGGCCAAGGTGCCCGGCAAGTACTTCGGCATCGCGCGCTGCTTCCGCTACGACAAGGTCGACGCGACGCACCTCTCCGACTTCTACCAGACCGAGGGCATCGTCCTCGGCGATGAGGTGAATCTCCGGACCCTCCTCGGCTTCCTCGAGATGTTCGCCGTCGAGGTGGCCGGCGCGAGGGAAGTGAAGTACGTACCCGGCTACTTCCCATTTACCGAGCCCTCGGTCGAAGTGCACATCAAGCATCCGGTCTTGGGCTGGTTCGAGCTCGGCGGCTCCGGCATCTTCCGGCCCGAGGTGACCGAGCCCCTGGGCATCAAGGTGCCGGTCCTCGCATGGGGCATAGGCATAGACCGAATGGCCCTGATGGCCCTCGGCCTCAACGACCTGCGCGAGCTCTTCAGCCCGGATATCGAGAGCGTGCGCCTGCGCCGCGCGAAAAGCACATGAGCGCGCCGCGCGCCATGATCATCTGAAGGGGAAGCAAGGCCATGCCCAAGATAGAAGTCAACGAGAATCTCTTCTTTTCGCTCCTCGGCCGGCGCTGCGACGCGAGCGAGCTCGAGGGCATCCTGACCTCGGCCAAGGCCGAGTTGGACGAGTGGATAACCGAGGGGCCCGACGTCCCCGAGGATCCAGAGCAGCGGGTCATAAAGATCGAGCTCAACGATACCAACCGTCCCGATCTTTGGTCCACCGCCGGCCTCGCCCGAGCCCTCAGGATTCGCGAGACGGGAGCCAGGCCGGCCTATCCCTTCTTCTCGCGCGAGGGCGCCAAGGTCCCCGCGACTCGCCAGGTCATCGTCGAGGCGAGCGTCAAGGATGTCCGTCCCTTCCTCGCGGGCTTCTTCGTCTCGGGCAAGGCCATAACCGACGCGCTGCTCAAGGATGCCATCCAGACGCAGGAGAAGCTCTGCTGGAATTTCGGTCGCAAGCGCCGTTCCGTCTCGATGGGCATCTACCGCAGCGCGACGATCCGGTGGCCCGTCCGCTACAAGGCCGTCGCGCCGGATTCGGTCCGCTTCGTGCCCTTGCAGGGCGACAGGCCCATGACCCTCACCGAGATCCTGCGCGAGCACCCCAAAGGCAGGGAGTACGGCTTCATCAA
>Ga0181529_10004823_pt1 | contig 14372 bp, 8 predicted proteins | sample PEATcosm2014_Bin_36_FD_119763 | JGI IMG/M metagenome (GOLD analysis project Ga0181529, IMG submission 119763) | Peatland microbial communities from MTU Mesocosm Facility, Houghton, MI, USA - PEATcosm2014_Bin10_30_metaG | ecosystem: Environmental > Terrestrial > Soil > Wetlands > Peat | place...
GCGCGCAACACCCTGCGGCTGGAAGCGGGAATGCCGCTCTACGGCCACGAAATCTCCGACACGATCAACGTCTTCGAGAGCAACCACGAACACTGGCTCAAGCTCGACAAAGGCGATTTCATTGGCCGCGATGCTTTGCAGGCTATCCAGGCCGCCGGCGGGCCAAAGCGTAAACTTGTAGGCCTTGAAATGGTGGAACGCGGCATCGCGCGCGACGGGTACCCGGTGCTTGATCTCGACGGCAATGAGATCGGCGTCGTCACCTCCGGCTCGCCCGCGCCGTTTCTCAAAACCGACATTGCCTTTGCGCTGGTGCCTACGGCAGTGGCCGCTAGCGGCCAGGATCTGCTGGTGCAACTGCGCGCCAGCCGCGCACGCGCCCGGCAAGTGCCCACGCCGTTTTACAAGCGCGCGAAAAACTAGTTCTCAGACCGCGTGATTTCGTACGTTGGAGTTCTCGCTTTCCCACCCATTCCGCCCGCAGAAAAACGCGGAATGGATGGGGCACGGGCAATTGAAGAGCCGCTATAGACTTGGACGAGCGCGGGCGAGGTCGCCCGCACTACAGCCGGCCAGGAGACCGGCGCTACAATTCCAGCCACTGAAATTAATGATCAATGTGCGCTTTGAATCTGCACCAGCGTTGGCTTGCTGGCCACGTCTCCGCCCGGTGAGATGCTGCTTGTCTGCGGCGCGCGCCAGTGGTCGATGTAGCTGATCCGGTGGACGCAGCCGATGGTGCAGTTGGGCGAGCAACTCTTGGCCGTCAGGAACTCCCGCCGCACGTCCGCCGTGGTGTAACGGGTGAGCGGAATGCCCGGATAGCCGCGCTGCTGGCTGCAATAATGCACCAGCCCGTTCTCGCAGATATACAGGTAGCGCGAACCGGCGCGGCAGCGCCAGACGTTGGGCCTGCCCTCAGCAATCGCTCGCTGAAATTTGTCGAAGCGCGAATAGTTGGTCTTGTGCCGGTCAGTCATCGCGTGGTAAACACGCGCCTCGTCGGGGAGCAGCGGCTTGAGTTGCCCGCTGCCGTCGTGGATAATTCCAATCGTCGATTCAAAGCCCAGCTCCATCGCCCGCCGGCCAATCACCAGCGCGTCGTTGGGATTCTTGAAGCCCCCGCCCACCACCGAGTTGATGTTGACATGGAATTCGGCGTATTGGGCGAGCATCTCCAGCTTTTTGTCGAGCACCTTCAGGCTTTTCATCGAGACATCATCGGGCACGAGGTTGTCGATGGAGATCTGCAGGTGGTCGAGGCCGGCGCGGTTGAGCCGCTCGATACGCTCCACATTGAGCAGGTAGCCGTTGGTGATCATTCCGGCAATCGCGCCGGTCTGCCGCATCCGGCGGATAATTGCGTCCAGGTCAGGATGGGTGAGCGGCTCGCCGCCGCTGAGGCCAATCATCGCTGTTCCCAGCCGTCCCAGGTGGTCGATGCGCCGGAACATTTCTTCCAAAGGCACGGGTTCGCTGACTTTGTCGTACTCGTTGCAGTAGCCGCAGCTCAGGTTGCAAAAGCGCGCTGGGATAATCTGCGCCAGCACGGGATGCGATGTGTCGGCCAGCGCGTGCGCCACCATCGCCAGCTCGCGCGCTTTCCGCTGAGCCCTGATCCACAGGCCGCGCGCCGTCTTTTTCCGAGGGATAGCCATCTCTTTCATTGAATCACACTGCAAGCGAAGCGCGGAGAATTGAAGGGCGTTGCGTGGCATAGCAATTTTGATAGATAAGTGCGGAAACCCTCATAAAAAGGAGGATTTTTGGCATGAAAACGGGACGTTTTAGCGGTAGAAAAACCTCTAAAGTGTCATATAATGGTATTTATAGGGTTGTAATACCTTCTAAGTTATTTATTTAGAACAATATAAATTATCTGCAAAGTTCTGAAAATAAAAAAGGGGGGGTGGGGGGGGGGCAAAAGCAGAGAACAGGGAACAGGGATCAGGGAACAGCCCGCGACTTTGGTCATGGTTCATGCTTTCATTGTGCGCCGGTAGACGGTAATTATGTGCAAACGCCTACGGTGAGAGCAAGCGCAATGCCCACCATCCTCAGCTCACACACCTTCCGGGTCGCCTCAATCCAGCGCCCGCGTGACGTCTGTTTTCCGGGGAATTGCCACTCTTTCACTGAATCATAGTCTCCCACCCATTCCGCAAAAAGCGCGGAATGGATGGGCACAGCGTTTCAAAACATCTGGGCCGAATCAGTAAACATTTGGCTGAATACGTTTGGCGATATACTTGACGATGAGATTTCCCGCTGCCGCATTTGACTTTGAAGAGCCGCCCGGCGGCGCGATGAGGAGACCATGGTCCAGAATCACGACACTGCCGAGCCTGAGGATCGCAGGCTGCCGCTGTGCGTTGATCTGGACGGCACGTTGATCAAATCCGATTCGCTCTTCGATGCGGTTTGCCTGTTCATGCGCCAAACGCCCGCGCAATTTTGGCGGTTGCCGGTGTGGCTGGCTGGCGGGCGCGCCCGGCTGAAGGCCGAAGTGGCTCGCCGCGCTCCGCTGGATGCCGCGCGGCTGCCCTACAACGCCGCGCTGCTGCACTATCTGCAAGCCGAGCATCGCGCGGGCCGGCAGATTTATCTGACTACCGGCGCGGACGGCCCACTGACCGGGCGCGTGGCCGCGCATCTGGGCATATTTGCCGGCGAACTGGCCTCCGACGGCGCGACCAACCTGACCAGCGGCAAGAAGCTGGAGCGGCTGCGGGAGCGCATCGGTGACTTCGACTACATTGGCAACTCGCGCGCCGACCTGCCTCTGCTGGCCAACGCGCGCCATGCGATGCTGGCCAATCCCACGCTCGGCCTGCGCGTGGCCTTGCGCCTGCGGCGGATTCCTGTAACGCGTATCTTTCTTGACCGGCAGCCGTTGTCGCGCACATTTTTCAAGGCGATTCGCATCCATCAGTGGGCCAAGAATCTGCTTTTATTGGCGCCTCTCGCGCTCTCGCACAAGCTGCGCCCGGAGACGGTGGCGGCGGCTGTCGCGGCCTTCTTCTGCTTCAGCTTCATGGCTTCGGCCAACTACATTGTCAACGATCTTGTGGACATCGAGAGCGACCGCTGCCATTCCGCCAAGCGATTTCGTCCCTTTGCCGCGGGTGATCTGCCGGTGGCGGGCGGTGTTTTGCTGGCGATTGCGCTCGTGGCGGCCTCGCTGCTGCTGCTGCCCATGCTGCCGCGCGCCTTCGCGCTGTGGCTGGTGGCTTATATTGTCGCCACCACGGCGTACTCCTTCTATTTCAAACAAGTGGCGCTGGTGGACGTGTTGGTGCTCTCCGGGCTTTACACGCTGCGCCTGCTGGCCGGCGGCGCGGCCACGGGAACGGAGATCTCTCACTGGCTGGCCGGCTTTGCCATCTTCCTGTTTCTCTCGCTGGCCATGGTCAAGCGCTTCAGCGAGTTGGAAAACCTGAGCGAACGCGGCGCAACGGCGGCACATGGGCGCGGCTATGTGGTAGGAGATCTTGAACAGATTCGCAGCTTCGGCACCTCCAGCGCCACGGCCGCCGTGGTGGTTTTTTCGCTCTACATCACCCGTCCGGACGTGGAGGCGCTCTACAAGCACGCGGGCCGGCTGTGGCTGATCGTGCCGTTGATGCTCTTCTGGCTCTACCGGGTTTGGCTGCTTGGCTCGCGCGGAGAAATGGACGACGATCCGGTGGTCTTCGCGCTGCGCGACCGGATGAGCCTGGCGGTGGGAGCGTGTTTGCTGGCGGTGGCGATTTCTGCGCTGTGAAAGATGAAGCCCGAATGCGAATTCAGCTTCTCGTTCCGCCGGTTTGAGCGGAGTGGAGCTGGCCTTCGTCTACAATAGTAATAGCTTGATAGGTAAGAGCGGGAGTGAACGGATTAACCTGCGCGAAATATGAATCCGGCGAGCTGGCGCTTGCCTGGAATATGGAAATACCTCATTCGTCGTATCGATCCGGGTGAAAGCAGTCCGGCTCAGGAGCGAGTACCTGCCTTATGTGGATTGTTCGGCTTGCGCTGCGGCGGCCTTACACGTTTGTCGTTGCCGCATTTTTGATCTTGATTATGGGCGTTTTCAGCATTGTGACGATGCCCACGGACATCTTTCCGAACATCGATATCCCTGTGGTGACGGTGGTCTGGGGGTATACCGGCCTCTCGGCGCAGGAGATGGCCAACCGCATTGTCACGCCCAGCGAGCGCGGCCTGACCACGACGGTCAACGACATCGAGCACATTGAGTCGCAGTCGCTGAACGGCATCGCGGTCATCAAGATCTTCTTTCAGCCGCGCGTGAACATCGCCAGCGCCGTGGCCCAGGTCACCTCAGTGAGCCAGTCGCAGGTGCGCAGCCTGCCGCCCGGCACCACTCCGCCCTTTATCATGCAGTACAACGCTTCCAGCGTGCCCATCTTGCAGTTGGGACTCTCCGGACAGGGCCTGAACGAGCAGCAGTTGAACGACTTGGCATCAAACACCATTCGCGTTCAGCTGGCCACGGTTGAAGGCGCACAGACGCCCTTTCCCTACGGAGGCAAGCCGCGCCAGATTCAGGTGGACCTCGACCTCCAGGCCTTGCAAGCCAAGGGACTATCGCCCGTCGATGTGGTGAACGCCGTCAACGCGCAAAGCCTGATTGTGCCTTCCGGCACCATGAAGATCGACCGCTTCGAGTACGCCGTCGAAACCAACTCAGCGCCTGGCATCGTCGATGAACTGAACAATCTGCCCGTCAAAGCGGTGAACGGGGCGGTGATTTACATTCGCGACGTGGCGCATGTGCGCGACGGCAATCCGCCGCAGACCAACATTGTCCACGTGGATGGGCGCCGCGCCATTCTCATGAGCATCATGAAGGTTGGCTCGGCTTCCACGCTGGACATCATCTCCGGCATCCGCGCCAAGCTGGACAACATCAAGGGACAGTTGCCGCCGCAGTTGCAGATCGCAGCGCTCTCCGATCAGTCGATCTTTGTGCGCGGCGCCATCAATGGAGTGGTCCGCGAGGCGATCATTGCCGCCTGCCTGACCGCCGTCATGATTCTGCTGTTTCTGGGCAGTTTCCGCTCCACGATCATCATCGCGGTCTCCATACCGCTCTCGATCCTGTGTTCGATCATCATGCTTGGGGCGCTGCACGAGACCATCAATATCATGACTTTGGGCGGCCTGGCGCTGGCCATCGGCATTCTGGTGGACGATGCTACCGTCGCAATCGAGAACATCAACCGCTATTTGGAGACCGGCAGGGAGCTGGAGCAGTCCATTCTGGACGGCTCGGCTGAAATTGCCGTTCCAGCCCTGGTATCCACGCTTGCCATCTGCATCGTCTTTGTGCCGATGTTCCTGCTGAGCGGCGTGGCTCGCTACCTCTTCGTTCCGATGGCCGAGGCCGTAGTCTTCGCCATGCTGGCCAGCTATCTGCTCTCACGCACGCTGGTACCCACCATGGCCAAGTATCTGCTCAAGGAGCACGACGATGCGGAGGCCGGCAGGAAGCTTGCCAGCCGCAACCCCTTTGTTCGTTTTCAGTTGGCCTTCGAGTCGGGCTTTGACAAAATTCGCCGCAGTTATCTGAACTTGCTTACCCTGTGCGTGGATCACGCGGCTTTTTCTCTAATCTTCATCCTGGTCTTCGCGCTGGGCTCTATCGGCGTTTTGATGCCCTGGCTCGGCCAGGACTTCTTTCCCTCGGTTGATTCCGGGCAATTCAAGATTCACGTGCGCGCTCGCACGGGAACCCGCATTGAGGAGACAGCAGCTCTCTGCGATCACGTCGACGACACCATTCGTCGGGAGATTCCGGCCAAAGAGGTCGTGAATATCGTCGATAACATCGGTTTGCCCACCTCCGGAATCAACCTTGCCTACTCGACCTCGGCGCCCGTCGGCCCGGCCGACGCCGACATCCAGGTGCAGTTGAGCGAGCATCATCATCCCACCGCCGCTTATGTCGAGCAACTGCGCGGTACGCTTGCCCGCCAGTATCCCGGCGTTACATTTTACGTATTGCCGGTGGACATTGTGACCCAGATTCTCAACTTTGGCCTCTCGGCGCCTATCGATGTTCAGGTTATGGGACCAAACCTCTACGGGAACCGCGCCCTGGCCGAGAATATGTTAAATGAGGTCCGCTATGTTCCCGGCGCCGCCGACGCGCACATCCAACAGCCCTTCGACGATCCCAATATCACGGTGAACGTGGACCGCACCCGCGCTGAAACCATAGGGCTCACCCAGAAGGACGTGGCGCAAAGCTTGCTGGTGGCCATGAGCGGCAGCTTTCAGACCGCCCCCAACTTTTATCTGGATCCAAAAAGCAGTGTGAGCTACAACATCGCCATTCAGGCACCGCAATACAAGCTCGACAGCATGGCCGACCTGCAGAGCCTGCCCTTGACCGGCGCCGCCGCCTCGGCGCAGACGGGCAGCGCGGCCCAGAGTGCGGCTCCCGGAGCGGCGCGGCCGGTGCAGGTGCTGGGCAATCTGGCCACCATCCAGCCCGGCGCCGAAATGGGCACTGTAAGCCATTACGACATCCAGCCGGTTCTCGATCTCTATGCCAACGTGGCTGGAACCGACCTGGGCAGTGTTACGCGCGCCATGGAGCGTATCGTTGCCCGGCACGAGAAGAATGGCGATCTGCCCCGTGGCACACACATACTGCTGCGCGGCCAGAGCGACACCATGTACAAGTCCTACATCGGCCTGCTCACCGGATTGGCATTCGCAATTCTGTTGGTTTATCTGCTCATTGTGGTCAATTTCCAGTCGTGGCTTGATCCGTTCATCATCATCGCGGCGCTGCCCACGGCATTGGCCGGGATTGTCTGGTTTCTCTTCCTCACCAACACCCGGCTCAGTGTGCCGGCGCTCACGGGCGCCATCATGTGCATGGGGGTGGCCACGGCCAATTCCATTCTGGTGGTCACGTTTGCCCGCGAGCAAATGGAAATACTGGTGGGCGACGCTCGCCAGGCCGCGCTGAACGCCGGTTTTGTTCGCTTCCGCCCGGTGCTGATGACCGCCCTGGCCATGATCATCGGCATGGTGCCGATGGCGCTGGGGCTTGGTGACGGAGGCGAGCAGAACGCTCCGCTAGGCCGCGCCGTGATCGGCGGCCTGCTGCTGGCCACCCTGGCCACGCTATTCTTTGTGCCCGCATTTTTTTCCATCGTCCACGGCTGGTTCGAAGCCCGCCGCAAGACGGCTCACCGCGAGGCGATGGCCGGAACGCAGGATGAATTCGACGAAGAAGTATTGGAGTAGTTTTTCATGAGCAATCAACCTAATCCGAACCAGCAATTGCAATCCGGCCACGAATCAGCGCCTGAGCAGGTGGCCATCTCGCCCAGCAAGGCTCTGGTGGGCGTGGCTGTCGTGCTCCTGGTCGCGGGCGTGCTGGCGGGCTTTGGCATTCTCCATCGCAACTCCGCCGGCAAAGTTCTGGCCGAATCCACCAACGAACTGGCGCCTCCAACGGTGATCGTCGCCACTCCCAAGCTGGGAGCGCCGGTGGAGAGCTTTGTGCTTCCCGGCAACGTGACCGCCTACACCGATTCGCCCATCTACGCGCGCTCCGCTGGCTATCTGACGCGCTGGTACTTTGACATCGGCGCCAGGGTGAAAAAGGGTGCACTGCTGGCGGAGATCGCTGCTCCCGAAGTGGACCAGCAACTGGCCCAGGCCGAGGCCGAGCTGAATACCGCCCAGGCCAACGCCCGGAACGCCAGCATTCAGGCCGACCGCTACACCGGCCTGGTTAAAAGCGATGCCGTCTCCCGCCAGGACACCGATACCTTCGTCAACCAAGCCTCTGCCACCGCAGCCGCCGTCAAATCAGCGCAGGCCAATGTTGGCAGGCTGCGCGACCTCAAATCCTTCGAGCGGGTCTACTCTCCCTTTGACGGTGTCATCACGGCGCGCAACATTGATACCGGCCAGTTGATCGACCCCGGCGCGGGCAGGGAACTCTTCCGTCTGCAAGCTATCCAGACCTTGCGCGTCTACGCCAACCTGCCGCAGTCTTATTCGGCCAACGTCAAGCGCGGCGCCAAGATCGACCTGACCTTTGCCGAGCACGCCGGCAAAACCTACCAGGGCACGCTCACGCGCACCGCCGACGCCATTGATCCCGTCAGCCGGACCCTGCTGGTTGAAATTGACGTGGACAACCGCGACGGCGAACTGCTGCCCGGCTCACTCGCCCAGGTCCACTTCAAGACGCCGACCGCCGGGGCCAGCTTTATTGTTCCCTCCGCCGCGCTCATCTTCCGCAAAGAAGGCCTGCACGTGGGAACAGTAACCAACGGCAGTGTCGCTCACCTTGTTCCTGTCGTCATCGGCGAGGACGACGGAGCCACTGTGCAGATTGTCTCAGGAGTGGGGCTGGGTGATCAGGTGATTCAGGATCCGCCCGACTCGCTCATCGAAGGCGAAAAGGTCCAGATCGTGAGCCCCGGCAACCACGCCAGCACGGGAGGCAAGTGATGATGCCGGCGCTTCAGGCTGTGAGAGATCGAGTGGCTTTGCAAGCAACTCTGGCCGTCGGGGGCATCTCTTTCTCGCGGATTGGATTGCTTCTCGCCGCTGCCGCCCTGCTCGCCGGCTGCAAGCCCGCCGGCCCCAACTATCATCGTCCCGGTTACGACGCCCCGCCGGCTTACAAGGAATCCGGCGCAACGGCGGCCATCGTTCCGCCGCCCAATCCCGCCGGAGGCGCATGGCAGCCGGCCAATCCCTCTGACGGCCTGCTGCGCGGCAATTGGTGGGAGACCTACCAGGATGCGCAACTCAACCAGCTCGAAGAGCGCATCAGCCCCGACAATCAGACGCTTCGCTCGGCGCTGGAGCGCTACCTGGCTGCGCGCGAGCAGGTTAGCGCGGCTCGCTCCGCACTCTTTCCCACGCTCTCCGCGGGGCCTTCCATAGCGCGCGAACGCGTCTCGCAAAATGGGCCCTCATACTCATCCGCCCGTCCCGACAGCTACAACGATCTGGTGCTCGCAGGGCAGGCCAGCTGGGAGCCGGACCTGTGGGGCCGCGTTCGCCGCACCGTCGAGGCCGCTCGCTCGACCGCCCAAGCCAGCGCCGCCGAGCGGGCCAGCATCGACCTGAGCCTTCATGCCGAGATGGCCGCCGACTACTTCCAACTGCGCGGACTCGATGCCCAGATCAAGCTGCTCGATGAGACCATCGCTGATCTTGAACGCCAGCTTGACCTTACCAAGCGGCGGCTTGCCGGGGGCATCGGCACCGAGGCCGACGTGGCCCAGGCCCGCACTCAACTGGAAACCACGCGCGCCCAGCGTATTGATGTGGGCGTTGCTCGCTCCCAGTACGAACATGCCATCGGCGCCATCGCCAACGAGAATCTGTCGGCCTTCACCATTCCGTTTTCGCCGCTCGCCTCGGAGCTTCCACTGCCCAAAGTTCCTGTTGGCGTGCCCTCGCAACTGTTGGAGCGGCGTCCCGATATCGCCGCGGCCGAGCGCCGCGCCGCTGCCGCCAACGCCCAGATCGGCATTGCTGTCAGCGCGTACTATCCCACCGTCAGCCTGGGAGGGGCAGGCGGCTTTGAGAGCATGCACGGCGGCACATGGATTCAAGGCCCCAGTTCACTGTGGTCGCTCGGCGCGCAAGCCACCGAGTTGCTCTTTGACGCCGGCCAGCGCCACGCCCTCACCGATCAAGCTCGCCACAGTTACGAAGCCCAGGCCGCAGGCTACAAAAGCGTCGTGATTGCGGCCTTCAACGATGTGGAAGACCAGCTCTCGGCCTTGCGAATTCTTGAACAGGAATCCACCGCCGAGCAGCAGGCCGTCACCTCGGCCCAACATTCTTTTGAGATCTCCAATCAGCGCTACAAGGGCGGCGTCACCGGCTATCTTGAAGTGCTCACCGCCGAAGCCACGCTGCTCCAGAACCAGCGCACAGCCCTCGAGCTCCAAACCCGCCAGTTTGTTGCCAATGTCAGCCTGGTTCGCGCCCTCGGCGGCGGCTGGGACGCAACCCAGTTGCCAAAATAGAAGAGGGAAGAAGCGCAAGGGAGAGCGAGAAGCTGCCGCCGGGCCGATTTTTTTTGCCAGCGATTACGCCGGACGGCAGCGGGGGTTTACTATCGTTGCGTGACGCATGGCGAAAGTGCGCGCGCACGTTCTCGATGTACCGTGATTACCGTCACATACGACAATTTGGACTATGTTAGTCTAATAACGATCTTGGGGGGTCGCAAAAGGCTCTATGCAATCTTTTCCCGCTGTCGATCCAATTCCCTTGCCAGCGCCAATCTGGCTGATCAAGCTGCTGCATATTGTCACCCTGGCGCTGCACTTTGTGGCCGTGGAGATGCTGCTTGGCGGACTGCTGCTGGCGGTTTTGCTGAGTCTCTTCCGCAACTCGCCAAACTCGCTGATCGCGGCGCGCGCGCTGGCCCGGCGGCTCACCGTCGTGATGACCTTCGTGATCAACCTGGCCGTTCCGCCGCTGCTTTTTTCGCAGGTGCTCTATGGCCGCGCGCTTTACACCAGCAGCGTGCTGATGGGCCTTTACTGGATCTCAATCATCGGCTTGCTGATGCTGACCTACTGGCTGCTCTACCGCTTCACGGCTCGGCTGGAGGCGGGCAAACCGGCCTGGTGGGTGGGCTTGAGCGCGTGGCTGCTGGCCGGTTCCATCGCTCGGCTGCTCTCGACCAATATGACGCTGATGCTGCGGCCTGAAGTCTGGCGGCCGATGTATTCCGCCTCGGCGATGGGCGCCTATCTGCCTACCGGCGACCCCACGCTGGAGCCGCGCTGGCTGCTGATGATGGCCGGTGGCCTTTTCATCGGCGGGTTATGGCTGGTTTATCTGGCGGGTCGCGCAACCTTTACCGCGGAGGAGAAGCGCTTCCTTGCCGGTCTCGGTGGGAAGGTGGCCGCGGCCTTCGGCCTGGTTTATCTGGCGGCAGGGTTGTGGGCCGTCAGTGTGCAACCGGAGATCGTCAAAGCTGGCCTGGCAGCCGATCCGCTTTATAAATTTGCTGGTTTTGCCGGTTACGGCTGGCTGGTGCTGGTTGTGCTTGCCGTCCTGTTTGGCGCCATCGCCGGATTCGGCAGGGTGACGGCCAACTGGTTTGGCTGGGTGGGCGCGGCGGTGGCGCTGCTGGTGGAACTGACGCTGGTGGTCTACCGCGACGGAGTGCGCGATTTGACTCTTCTCAGCAAGGGCTACAACGTTTGGGATCGCGTGGTAGTGACCAACTGGGGGGTCGTTGGCCTCTTCCTGGTTCTCTTTGTCGGCGGGTTGGGCGTCATCGGCTGGCTGATCTCGGTGGTGGCGCGCTCAAGAAAAGTCATGGAGGGCGCGGCCTGAGCCGGCGCGGAGGAATTGCTTATGAGTGAAGAGACGAAACTCCCCGCAAACATTGTTGAAGAGTCTGGCGAGAGGAATACGCGCCGCGCTTTTCTGGCCGCGGCAGGCGTGGCGGGAGCGGCCTATATCGCAGCCCTGGCCTATCCCATCTACCGATATCTGGCCTCGCCGGAAGAGATGGCCATGAACGCGACGCAGATCAAAGAGGTCACGCTGAAGGACGCGCAGAAGCAGCCCAAAGGTTCGGTGCTGATGTTCAAATTCGGCACGGCGCCGGCGCTGCTGATTCATCATCTGGACGACAGTTGGATTGCGCTGACCGCCGTCTGCACGCATCTCGGCTGCACGGTTCAGTATGAAGTCCAGGCCGACCGCATCCACTGCGCATGCCACGGCGGGGTTTACAACGCTTACACCGGAGCCAACGTCAGCGGCCCGCCGCCCCGGCCTCTCAAGCTCTTCAAAGTAGTGTCCGTCAACGAGTCGGGCGTGGTGATTTCGCGCGCATAGCGCATCGCAGCGAGCGCAAGAGGAAGATGAGCATGACTGCAAAGAGAATCTACGATTGGGTTGACGAGCGGCTGGGCTTGAGCGAACTGGTCGCCTTCGCGCGCCACAAGACCGTTCCCGTTCACTCTCAATCCTTCTGGTACTACTGGGGCGGCATCTCGCTCTTCTTTTTTCTGGTGCAGTGCTTCACCGGCGTGCTGTTGCTGGTGTACTACCGTCCCGGCGCCGAGGCTTATGAGTCGGTTCGCCAGATCACCTTTGTGATGCACTTCGGTTGGCTGATTCGCTCGGCTCACGCCTGGAGCGCCAGCCTGATGATCTTCTCGGTCTTCACCCATATGTTCTCGGTCTTTTTCATGAAGGCCTACCGCAAGCCGCGCGAGTTCGGCTGGCTGAGCGGCCTGGCGCTGCTGGGGCTGGCGCTGGGCTTCGGCTTCTCCGGCTACCTGCTGCCCATGGATGAGCTGAGCTACTTTGCCACCAAGGTCGGCTTGGAGATTCCCTCGTCCATTCCGTGGATCGGCGCCATTGCCGCCAATCTGCTGCGCGGCGGCCCGGATGTGGGCGAGTTCACCGTGCAGCGTTTCTTTGCCCTGCACGTGGTGGTGCTGCCGGCCATCTTTCTGCCGCTGCTCGGCTTCCATCTCTGGCTGGTGCAGCGCCACGGCAACGCCACGCCGCCCCGCGAAGAAGCCAAGCCCGCCGCTGAGCGCAAGACCATGCCCTTCTTTCCCAACTTCATGCGCAAAGACCTGGCCATGTGGCTGATCTCGCTGAATATTCTGGCGCTGCTGGCCTCGGTTTTTCCCTGGAGCCTGGGCAAACCTTACGACCCGCTGGCGCCGGCGCCGCTGGGCATCCATCCCGAATGGTACTTTATGAGTCCCTTCGAGATGCTCAAGCTCGTCGGCATGGTCTTCTCCAGCAAGTACGCCGCGCTGGGCGAAGCCGTGGGCATTGCACTTTTCACCACCGGCATCGTGCTCTGGGTTCTGATTCCCTTCTATGACAACACCAGGGAATCTGGCCAGCGCGGACGCGCCGCCAACTACTTTGGCTTGCTGGTCATCTTCGCGCTTTTATTCACCACGATCGTGGGCTACTGGACCATTCGGTAAGTGCAGCTAGGAGCTTCAACATGAACTATCCATTCTGGGACATTCCGATTCTTGGCTCCGGCTGGGTGATCGGCATCATCGCCATCTTCCATGTGATGATCTCGCAGTTCGCCGTGGGCGGCGGGCTTTATCTGCCGATGGCCGAGCGCAAGGCCATGCGCATGAAAGACCCGCAACTGAGATCCGACTGGCTGAAGCAACTGGCCAGTTACTCCAAATTCTTTTTGATTCTCACCGCCGTCTTCGGCACGGTGAGCGGCGTGGGCATCTGGTTCGCCATCGGACTCACGCATCCTGAAGCCACCAGCACGCTGATTCATAACTTCGTCTTCGGCTGGGCGATGGAGTGGGTCTTCTTCATCGTGGAACTGACTACGATCGCGGTCTACTACTCCACCTGGGGCCGCGTTGACGAGAAGCTGCACCTGGTCGTGGGCTGGGTCTACGCCGGCGCTTCGGCCTTTACGCTCATCATCATCAACGGGATTCTCACCTTCATGCTTACGCCCGGCGACGCCTGGCTCGCGGTGGCCGGCAGCGGCCAGGAGGCCAGCAAATTCTGGTATGCCTTCTTCAATCCCACTTACTGGCCGAGCCTCTTTCTGCGCGCCTGCGTCTGCTGCGCGCTGGCCGGCGTATGGGCGCTCATCACCGCCAGTTGCATCGACGGCGAACGCCAGCCCGCGCTAAAAACCAGCCTGGTGCGGTGGAGCGTCAAGTGGCTCGTGCCTTCGTTTGTGGCCACGCCCTTTTTGCTCATCTGGTATCTCTGGATGGTCCCGGCTGCGCAGCAGGCCTTGCTCACCCTGGGCATTGACACCATCGGCTCGGGAACCTTTTCCATCATCACCCGCATTGCCCTGCTCATCATCGTTACCTCGGCCACCATCATCGGCGTCGCGTACTTTCTGGCCTACCGCAATCCGCTGGAGTTCAACCTGGCGCACGCGCTGGCCGTGCTGCTGCTGGCGCTCATCGCCACCGGCGCGGGCGAGTATTCGCGCGAGATGCTGCGCAAGCCCTACGTCATCGGCCGTTGGATGTACTCGAATGGCGTGCGCGTTCCTTATGTCGCGCGCATCAATCAGGAAGGCTATCTGGCCCACAACAATTGGACCTGGAACAGCTCCTCCACAAGCTACTCCCGCGGCGAAGCCATCTTCCGCGGCGAGTGCGGAAGCTGCCACACGCTGGGAGGCTATCGTCCGTTGAAGACGCTGCTCGCTGGACGCGACCGCGCCAACATAGAGAGCTTCATCACCATGCTCCACGAGTACAAGCCCGACTCGCCTTACCATCGCTTTATGCCACCGATGGTCGGCACTAAACAGGAGATCGGCGATCTGGCCGATTTCCTCAACGCCCAGGTTAATCCGCCGCAGGCGGCGCAGA
>Ga0181529_10004824_pt1 | contig 14370 bp, 7 predicted proteins | sample PEATcosm2014_Bin_36_FD_119763 | JGI IMG/M metagenome (GOLD analysis project Ga0181529, IMG submission 119763) | Peatland microbial communities from MTU Mesocosm Facility, Houghton, MI, USA - PEATcosm2014_Bin10_30_metaG | ecosystem: Environmental > Terrestrial > Soil > Wetlands > Peat | place...
CGATACCGGATCGCGCATGGACGAGGTCATCTTCGAGGAGTTCAAGGGCACCGGCAACATGGAGGTCATCCTCGACCGCAAGCTGGTCGATAAGCGTGTCTTCCCGGCCATCGACATCCAGCGTTCCGGCACGCGCAAGGAAGAGCTGCTCATCCCCAAGGAGGAACTCTCGCGCACCTGGATTCTGCGCCGGGTCATCAATCCGCTTTCGCCGGTCGAGGCCATGGAGCTGCTCACTGACAAGCTGGCCAAGACCCGCAACAATCAGGAGTTCCTGCACAACATGAGCTCCATCTAGGCTCAACTCATCACAGAACAATCGGGACGCAGCCATCGAGGTTGCGTCCCTTTTGCTTGCACTTTGTTTGTCATTCCCGAAGGGAATCTGCTTTTTCTTTCTGCACTAGATGCTCTCTGTGCTATTGTTCTGTTGCCATGCGCGCTTTGCTTGCCGTCGCCTTATGCCTGATCTCAGTCCATTCCGCCCCCGCTCAATCGTGCCCAAAAGAAAACCCAAGCGGACCATTAATCGAATCGGCCCCTCAAACCCTCACTGGCAAGGTTGTCTACCACGACGAAATCCGTCAGTGGTTCGGCTTGCAATTGGACGCCCCGGTTTGCGGAGAAGACAAAGAAATTCAACTTCTACAGGGAGGGGGAGCATTTGAAGTTGACGAGGACAACGCTCACGCAATCGAAGTCTTCCGCGGATGCAGGGTGACAGTCCATGGCCCGCTTGGAATTCCCGGCACTGGATACTACTCGGCTGAACTGTACCAAAACGCAGACAAGATCGAACCAGCGAAAGATTGCGTCCTCAAGCCGCACCTTCCCGACTACTCCAAAGCTAAGGCGGAGTCATCAATTCGCAGCTACCGTGTCGCCATGCGGATCAATTATCAAGCTCGCGGTGGCCATATCGTTGTCACGGCAGAAAGCGGTGGCAGAACACTGACTCCATGGCAGGCGTATGCCAGCTACTGGCTCACAGGGGGTTATGTTTTCTATGCCTACTGTGCTGACGGCTTTGATCTCACGCACTTCACGGGCACGCCCGAAACCAAGCCTTGGCTCGTTGACAACTACATTGCAATGGATCCGGAAACCGCAGCGACGAAGCACGTTACCAGGCTTCGTCTCGATTACACATGTCGTCGCGAACCAACGCGAAGCAGCCAGTCCCCATCTCAGTAGCCATTCTCAGCTAAATCTTCCGTAAGCCAAACTCCCCCACTGCCAAAATCATCTCCACGATGTAAAGTGGTTGACACGCGCAGGGAGGCGAAACGATGCATCCCCAATGCGCGACAGAGTTTCGAGGGAGATCAGGCATGGGTAAGTGGACACGGCGCGACTTGGTGAAGGCTGGGCTGGCGGCATCGGCCGGAGTGATGACGAGCAAGAATCTACTGGCTGAATCGGGCGATTCGCTAATGGCGGCTTCGGCTGCCCCTGCTGCTCAGCCTGGAGCGAGTCGTATTGACCCAAATCAGCCAAACACGCTGCGCGAGCGCCTTCTGCTGGACTTCGGCTGGCGCTTCGCCCTGGGCAATGCCAACGACCCGGCCAAGGACTTCGGCTTCGGCAAGCTGAACGGCATGGGCACCTTTGCCAAGGCGGGGCAGGTGGGCGGGCCGGCATCGCCGCGCTTCAACGATTCGGAGTGGAGCAAGATCGATCTGCCCCACGACTGGGCGATCGACCTTCCCTTCATCGACAACAACCCGATCCTGGTGGGGCATGGCGCTAAGCCGCTGGGCCGCGAGTATCCCGGTACCAGCATTGGCTGGTACCGGCGTGAGTTTGTGCTGCCGGCCAGCGATGCAGGCCGCCGCATCTCGGTCGAGTTCGATGGAATCTTCCGCAACGCGACAGTCTTCTTCAACGGCCACTTCATCGCCGAGAACATGAGCGGCTATGCGCCGTTGCATCTCGACCTGACGGACTTCGCCAACTTTGCGGACAAGGCTGCGATGGACCGCGCCGCGGCCGACCAGGCAAGGCTTACGGCGGCGGGCACGGACGCAGCAGCGGCGGCGCGCATCAAGGCGGGAATGCAGACGCCAGGTTCGAATGTCCTGGTCGTCCGTGTAGATGCGACGCTCGACGAGGGATGGTTCTATGAGGGCGCGGGCATCTATCGCCATGTGTGGCTCAACAAGACCGCGCCGGTACACCTCGCGCGCTGGGGAACCTATGTGCGGTCCGACTTCGGGGCCGTTACCGGTGTGGTTACAAACGTCGATCAGGTCACAATCCGCATGAACACCGGGGTCATCAACGACAGCGACGTGGACGTCGTAGGGCGAGTTCATGCGGCACTGGTGGACGACGCGGGAAAGACCGTGGCGACGGCGGTGTCGGAACAGGCGACCATTGAGGCACGCGACGAAACCGCCTTCATGCTGCATACCATCGTCTGGCGTCCCGATATCTGGTCGCTGGAGTCGCCCAACCTGTACCGTGCGGTGACAACAGTCGAGGTGGACGGCAAGATTGTCGATCAGGATGCGGAGACGTTTGGCATTCGCACCGTGCGCTTCGATGCGGACAAGGGCTTCTTCCTCAACGGCAAGCCGGTGAAGATCAAGGGGACATGCAATCACCAGGACCACGCGGGCGTGGGCGAGGCCATTCCGGACCGCATTCAGGCGTACCGGCTGGAGCGGCTGCAATGGATGGGCTCGAACGCGTGCCGCACCTCGCACAACCCGCCAACACCGGAGTTCCTGGACGCCTGCGACCGCATGGGAATGCTGGTGCTGGACGAGACGCGCATGATGTCGTCCAACCCGGAGGGAATGAGCGAACTGGAGCGCCTCATCAAGCGCGACCGCAACCATCCCTGCGTGGTGCTATGGTCGCTGGGCAACGAGGAGGCGGAGCAGGGATCAGCACGCGGCGCGCGCATCGTGAAGACGATGAAGACGTTGCAACAGAAGCTCGATCCGACGCGCCTCTCCACCGCGGCAATGAGCGGCGGCTGGGGCGGCGTGGGAATCTCCAACGTGCTGGACGTGATGGGCTGCAACTACAACGACGGCTTGATCGACAAATTCCACCAGGACTATCCGGCGCAGCCGATGATCGGCACCGAGACGGCCAGCACCGTGGCCACGCGCGGCATCTACGCCAACGATAAGGCGCGCGGATACGTGAGCGCGTACGACACGGAGAAGCCGCGCTGGGGCAATACCGCCGAGGAGTGGTGGTCGTTCTACGCCGAGCGCGAGTGGCTAGCAGGCGGCTTCGCCTGGACCGGATTCGACTATCGTGGCGAGACCACGCCGTATTCATGGCCCTGCATCAGCTCGCACTTCGGCATTCTCGACACTTGCGGATTTGCCAAGGACACGGCCTGGTACTACAAGACGTGGTGGGGCGCGGAGCCGATGCTGCACATCCTTCCCCACTGGAACTGGGCGGGCAAGGAGGGCCAGGAGATCGAGGTCTGGGCCTATTGCAACCAGGAGAGCGTCGAACTCTTCCTCAACGGAGCAAGTCTAGGTTCGCAGCCGGTGAAGAAGAACGGTCACTTGGTATGGAAGGTGAAGTACGCGCCGGGAACAATCGAGGCGCGCGCCAGCAAGGGCGGCAGGGTCGTGCTCACCGACAAGCGCGAGACATCTGGCCCCGCGGCCAATATCCTGGTTACGGCGGACCGGCCGAAGATTAAGGCCGATGGGCTGGATCTGGCTGTAATCAACGTGGCAATTGTGGATGCGCAGGGTCGGCTCGTGCCTGAGGCGAACAACAAAGTGACGTGGACCGTGGCAGGGCCAGGCAGCGTGATCGGCGTGGGCAACGGCGATCCCAGTTGCCACGAACCGGACCGCGCCAGTGAACGCAGCGCCTTCAACGGGCTTTGCATGGCAATCGTGCAGAGCAAGCGTGGCCAGGCCGGGGCGGTTGTGGTCACGGTGACCTCTCCGGGGCTGGCGACGGCAACGGTTGCGGTATCGAGCGAGACTGCGCCGATGATTCCCGCGGTGTAGATATTGGGCGCTGTATCGTTGCAAGTTCTCCCGTCTTTCATGCAGACGGGAGAACTGCTGCCTTTGGCTCTGTGCAGCTGACCGCATAAAACGGCGCGCTGGCGTTATCCTTTAAGAACAATGAAATTTTTGCTGCGCTGTGTAGTGTTGTTCTGGTTGCTTGGAATGGGTGGTGCGCGGATGGCCCGCGCGATTGAGGTGAAGGTCTCGGCGCAGGCGCTGGAGCGCACCTTGCGCACGCAGCTCTTCAACGGCCCCGACGGCCGCTACTACATGCGCGGCGATGCATCCTCGCCCTGCTCTGTCTACGCCGAGAACCCCCGCGTCACCTTCAAGGACGAACGCGTTGTAGTACGCGTTCACACCCAGGCAAAGCTGGGCAAGGCGATCGGAGGAAAATGTCTCGGCGTCTCGATGAACACGGACGCAGTGGTCTCGATCGTCCCAGATGCCGAAGGCGAGACGGTGGGCTTCCGTGATGCGAAGGTCGAAAAGGTCAGCGAGTCGAAGGAGCTGAACTTCCTGCTGGAGCCCTTTCTCAGCCACAAGCTGCCCTCGCAGATGAAGATGAACGCCGCGGACATGATGCGCAAGGCGCTAAGCCAGTCAGTTTCCTCCACCGGCTACACCATCACGCTGGACTCGCTGAAGATGCATTCCATGCTGGTCAACCAGGATGCGCTGGTGTTGGATGCAGACGCTGCAATGAGCATCGAGTAGGCGTGCAATGGCGTGGCGTCGCTGCGGAGTAGTCAGTCCGCCTCAGCGATTGCTTCGCAAGTAATTGTAAAAATAATAGTTTATAGGCTAGAGACAAGCCCGGCCATGATTGCCGGGATCGCTCCTCCGCGCGCCGCGAACCCGCGCTCAAGGGGGCTACCTATTCGATACCCAGTAAAAAGTTTTTTATAAATGATTGACATTGGTTGTCTTGAGCGAGAATAATTTCGCCGATTCCAATTTAATTTGTCCCTGCACGCTAAAGGGACTTTCTGATTTCTTTTTTCCGAGGCGTTATGAATTCCACAATCGATGTAGCTGTCTCTACGTCTATGCAGGCGGTTCGCAGGGGACTCTCCCTGTTCGCATTGCTCGCTCTCCTCGCAGTCCCATCCGCGCTGCTGGCGCAGACTGCCGGTGAAGGTACCATCACAGGAACGGTGACGGACAGCTCAGGAGCGGTTATCGCCGGGGCCACGGTCACGGCCACCAACACCGCGACGAATATATCTACCACGCGCACGTCGACGTCTGCGGGCGCATACACAATTGCGCCAATTTCTCCTGGAATCTATTCGGTCCAGATCGCGGCCAAGGGATTCAAGACCCTGCGCCAGGACAATCTGTCGGTCGATGCGCTGGTTGTGTTGAGTTTCAACGCCGCATTGACCCTCGGCGAGGCGACAGAAACAGTCGTCGTCACCACTGCTCCTCCGGTGATGGATACCAACAACGCCACGCTGGGCACCGTCATGGAGAACGAGACCTATACGAATCTGCCGATCCAGATGAGCGGTCTACAACGCGATCCCACTTTCTTTGCCATGCTGACGCCGGGCGCACAGACCTCAACTGGCCGCCTTCCGCTCATCGGCGGCACGGGCAACTATCTTCAGCAGCTCTATCTGGAAGGGATCCCGGCTGAAACCATCAATCAGCAGGGCGACAACCGGGTGGTCTCGCTGAATGTGGACCTTGACGCCGTCGACCAGTTCCAGATCGTCAGCAGCGTCCCGCCGGTGGAGTATGCCGGGGCCGGCGCGGAGAACTTCACCATGAAGTCGGGCGGCCTGAAGTATCACGGACAGGCGTCGGATTATGTGCGCAATACGATCTTCGATAACTGGAGCTTCGTCAATAAGTGGGCGCAGGCCGTGGGTATCAATCCGGCCACTGGTGTCAACTATCCAACGTGCAGCGCTCTGGCGAGCACGGCCACCGTCAATGGGCAGGCTGTGAATTATGCGCCCAGGGCCGGTTGCCAGCCGAAGCCCTTCGAACACCAGAATGAGATGTCGTTCTCCATTGGCGGCAAGGTGCCGCTCACGCACGATAAACTCTTCTTCTTCGTCGCGTACGACAAGTTCCATTACCGTGCCTACGCTGTCCCGGCCCTGGCCACCATTCCAACTACGTTGATGCGCACAGGCGACTTTACCGAACTGAACGCGAACGCGGTCGTCGGAACCGGATATACCGGCATCGCAGGCAATCCTGCCGGCACCGGGAACGTCAATCCAGCCATCATCTACGATCCGACATCGAACGCCTGTGTCGGCACGGTCTGCACCCGCATGCCCTTCCAGGGATTGAAGAACGGCCTCCCAACTTACAATGTCATCCCTTCCGGCTACATCTCGCCGATTACCCAGGCGATGCAGTCGTTCCTGCCCGCGCCGACATACACCAATGTCATCACGAACAACTACCTCGGAACCAGGGTTTCCGGCTTTGACAACCATGTCACCAACTATCGCGTGGACTACGACCTGAGCGCGAAAAACAGGCTGTCGGCTGTCGGCGCCATCGGCGTCGAGGATTATTACAATAACTTCGCGACTCCTTATATCCCGTTGCCCTATGAGGGCGGCGACCTGGCCAGCGTCTTCCCCAAGCAGTTTGTCGTTGAGGACGTCTATACCGTCAACGCCAATTTGGTCAACCAGTTGAAGTACGGGTATACGCGCTTCTATCAGAACATCGTGAACTCCACCGATGGCGTCTCGAAGTGGGACGCGCCGGCGTTCGGTATCACCAATCTGCCGCCGGGCCTGGCAACCACGACCTTCCCCGGGGCCTCCTTTACCACCAACACCGCGATCGCCCCCAACCCCACAACCTGGACGACGGACAGCAGTTCAACCAGCACCCAGCCGACAACTCCGAACTCCTACACTATCGTCGACAACCTGCTATGGACGAAGGGCAAGCATGCCCTGACCTTTGGCTTTACCTATCAGTTCCTTGAAGTCAACGCCGAGTTGCCGGCCACCTATAGCGGTGGTCTCTACCTGACCTACAACGCCGTCACAACAGCCAACTACAACGCTAACTCAAGCGTTCTGGGAACCAATAGCGGTTACGGATACGCCAGCTACCTGTTGGGCGGAGTGGGCGGAACACCCACCCTTGCCATTCAGCCCGTCCCTGAGATCGGCAGCCGCTACAAGCCGTTCGCGCCGTATGTCTCGGATAACTTCAAGCTATCGCAGAAGCTGACGGTCGATATGGGCATTCGTTGGGACTATCTGCCTCCCTACCACGAGGTGAACAACCACTTCAGCTTCCTGAATCCGACCCTGACCGGCGTCACTGGCCAGCCTGCAGGGGCCGTCGGCGCACTCCAACTCGCTGGGAACTACGGCGGAGCAGGGGTTGGCATCGGGAAAAAGACACCGGCGAACACCTACTGGAAGAACTTCGGACCGCGTGTTGGACTGGCCTATTCGGTCGACGATAAGACGGTCTTCCGCATGGGCATTGGAATGGTCTACTCGTTTGGCGGCGGTTCCGGTGGCGGACGCACCAGTAACGGCGGTTCACTCGGTCAAGGGCAAAGCCTTGGCTTCAACCTAACCGCGACGGGAACTCCTGAGCTCACCTCTGGGCTCGCCGCTGGGCCATCCTTCTTCCTCAATAACGGCACCTACTTCACGGGCATTGGCAAAGCCAACACCGCGCTCTTTGGCGGCACGGCGTTGCCGACCGCACCGACCCTCGGTCCTGCCACGCAACTCCTGAATATGGGCAACTACCTCAATGCTTCCGGCGCGATTGTGACCGCAGGCAGCATGGCCTATGTGGATCCGTATGTCTCAGACCGCGCGCCGGAGTTTACCTTCTACAACTTCGGCATTGAGAGGAGCATCACCAAGGACATGACGCTGGCCGTCAATTATGCCGGCAGCGAAAGCCATCATGCCTTTGAGTACAGCGCCGGTACCAATTCCAACGGGTACTGGGTCAACCAGTTGGATCCCGTCTACCTCGCGGCGCTGGGCAATGTCCTCGACAGCACGGGCACAAAACCAATCCTGACCGCTGCCGCGACCTCGGTGAACATCGCCAAGGCACAGACCGTGTTACCCAATATCACGATCCCCAGCTTCTTCTCGACCGCGGCGAACTCCTCTCCATCCAGCACTACAGTAACTCTAGCCCAGGGGCTGACTGCCTTCCCGCAGTACAGCAGCATCAACAACGGCTGGGGTTCGAATGTGCAGAACTTCGCTTACAACTCCGTGCAGATCACGCTGTCGCAGCGTGAAAGCCATGGCCTCTCCTTCAACATCAACTACACCTTCTCGAAGAACATTGGAGACGATTCCACCTTCCGCAGCGGGTACGACATCCCTGCCGCGGCCGTCTCAGGCAATGGCCAGGCCTGGAAACAGGACCGCATCGACCGTACATTGACGACCACCTCCCAGCCTGAAGTGCTGAATGCGTACGGAGTCTACAAGCTTCCCTTTGGCGAAGGTCATCGCGGCGGCAACTCGTTGTGGATGCGCACGCTCACCAGCGGTTGGCTGCTCTCGGGCACCTACCAATATTTCTCCGGCCTGCCCTTAGTCGTTACCTGGAGCAACGGTTGCGCCAACGCAGCTCCCAACTCGGGCACATGCATGCCGGATCTCAACACTGCATCGCCTGACTTCACCAGCAAGAATGCCCGTATCAACGGCAGCTATGGGACTGGGCCGAACGGGACAGTCGCCGGCAATCTCGGCCTCGCCGGCGGGACCGCAATCAAGTACGTCGATTACAACGCGTTCAAGATTCCCACCGACGTCTCCGCCGTCACGGGTCAGACAACGCACCAGTATCTGATTGGAAATGCTCCTCGTACCGCGGCGCTCGGCCTGAGGTCTCCTGGATCACAGGTCTTCAATGCGGGCCTGCATCGTTCCTTCGCTCTGCGCGAGGGCATGTCGATCATGCTTGAGGCGGATTGCTTTAACATCTGGAACAAGGTGACATTCTCCGCACCAGGTGGTGGCTGGTCCGCAACTGCGTCGCAAACGTCAAGCACCTTCGGCGAAGTCACTGGAATAGCTTCCAATCCAGCACCCCGCGACTGGTCGTTTGGCGGACACTTCATCTTCTAACCAGCTTCCTCTTTCCAAAGTTCAAAGCCGCCACATTCCGCAAGGATGTGGCGGCTTTGTCTTGCACCAACGGCAACAGAGCGGTTTCACCGCAGGACTTTACAGGAGCGAAGAACGTTTGCGTGGTTTTTCCTCAAGAAAAACCACTTTAATAATTCTCGCGCGATAACTGTTGCGGTGAAACCGCTCCAGAATGTGGCACCCTTGAAGCATGACACTTGACCCAATCCAGATTCGCGTCCTCGGCGCATTGATCGAAAAAGAGATTGCCACGCCGGAGAACTACCCGCTCTCCCTCAACGCGCTCGTCAACGCCTGCAACCAGCGCTCGAGCCGCGATCCCGTGCTGAACCTGAGCGAGGAAGAGGTGCGCCAGGCGCTGCGCTCGCTCGAAGACATGGGCCTGACCTCGGTGGTGCGCGAGAGCCGCGTGGCGAAGTACGAGCACCGTATCCGCACCGTGCTGAACCTGCGCCGCGACGAAACGGCTCTTCTCTGCCTGCTCTTTCTGCGCGGCCCGCAGACGCCGGGTGAGCTGCGCTCACGCTCCGACCGCCTCCATAGCTTCGACGGTCTCGACGCGGTTGAGAGCACGCTGGCGCGCATGACCGCACCTTCCACAGGCGAAGAACCTTCGGGAGCGCGGCCCCTGGCGGTTGTGCTGCCGCGCCAGCCGGGATCGCGCGAGTCGCGCTACGCGCATCTGCTCGGCGGCCCGATCGACACAGCCGTGCGCGACTCCATCTCCGCGGATCTGCGCCCGCGCAATCCTTCCGCAATCGAACAGGTCTCGGATTCAGCTGCGGAGTCCGCAACCGCCGCTCGCATTTCAGCGTTGGAGGTTGAGGTCGTGGCACTGCGCGCAGCCGTCGCGCAGTTACAGGAATCGCTCGCGCAGTTGGAGTCTAGACTGAATGACGGACCGCCCGCAGCAGACACTCGCACAGCGCAGAGAACCCCGTAGGCATCGATCCCCTCTCGCAAATTAAAACGGAATACAGATAACCCGCACGCTGGCGGATTTATACTTCGCGGCATGGGAACCGTGCGCGAACTGCTGCGTTTAAGACCCTGGGGGGTGGGCCAGTCGCGACTGCTTGCGCGCGAGATCGGCGACTACAAGCCGTCGCTGCGCGCGCTGGTGCATGAACTCTTCGGCGAAGAGGTCGCCGTGCGCAAGCGGGCAGCCGACGTGGCGCGGCGCATCACGGAGCGGAATGCGGCTCCATTGGAGCGATACGCGGACGAGCTGGCGGGTTTGCTGGAGTCGCTGCCGGTGGAGGAATCGCAGACGCGCTGGCATCTGGCGCTGGTGGTCGCACGCGTCGCGAAGACGAGGCCGCAACGACTGCGCGCGGCGCGCATCATGTCGCTGCTGGCCGAGGATGAAAGCAATGCTCTGCGCTGCGCCGCTATGGAGGGGCTGGCAACGCTGGCGCTCAACGAGCCTTCGCTACGAGAAGAGGCCGAGGCGCTCGTCGAGCAGTTCCTGTGGAAGGGAACGCCAGCGATGCAGGCCCGCGCACGTCATGCGCAAAAAAAGCTGGGGAATAAATATGCTTGCGATGCGAGAGACCCCGTATGACACTCTCCGCCGCAAGTGCAATCAGCGTAGCGCCCAGCATTCTGTCACATATCAAAGGCAAAGAACAACATACCGAATCCGGCAACGACTACATGTTCGCCCGATGCCTCCGATACTAACTGAGCCTTGAAGACCGACATGTGGTTCCTGCGTGGTCGTCTGCTCATCTGCTCTCCTCTTCCCAGCCATCTTAGGTGCGTGTGAACAGATCCTCCACTTATTCCCCTGTCCGAATTTGCGAACCAGCTCTCTCAGTTGTTCCTGAGTGTGCAATTTTGACCACTTTATTTATTTTTATTTTTTGCACAACCCTCCGAAAATACCTTGCATCCCACTTTTCTGTGCGCCGGATACAGATGACACGGCATGTGAATCCAAGTCCGGCGACTATTTGAGCATTCTATGCAATGTGTGATTTACATATACGATTCGGCAGCAAGATAGGCGATAGACAACTGCACACAACAGTTGGAGAAGGAGCACCAATGAACAAGCACATGAGTTTTAACACGTGGTTCTTATCGGCACTGACACTCCTAGCCGTTTCTATCGCTGGCTGCGGTCGAGAAACAATCAATGTCCCAGACACCACCCCCCCCCATGTGCTCACTACAGTTCCCGCTTTAGGCGCGGCAGGCGTGGCCTTGGGCGCGCCCATCAGCGTAACTTTCAGCAAACCGGTTAACTGCTCCACTCTCACCACGTCCACTTTTACGGTTACAGTGGCTGGCGGAGCTGCCGTGGGCGGAACAGTCACCTGCTCCGGGTCCACCGCGACCTTTACCCCTTCCAGCGCTCTTGTGCTGCATACGCTCTATACGGCCACGATTACGACTGGAGTCACAGACCTGGTCGGCAATGTCATGGTGCAGAACTATGCCTGGAACTTTGAAGCGGTGGCAGGCCCCTCGGTTGTTTCCACCACCCCCATTACGGGTGCCACCGGTCTGACCTTCAATCCGACGATCAGCGCCACCTTCCTGCAACTCCCAGCGCTAGACCCCGACTACGCCGGTGCAGCATTGAACTGCTCCACCGTCACCGCGGGAACCACGGGAACCTTTACGGTGACATCCTCCGCCGGTGCCGTGACGGGAACAGTCATCTGCTCGGGCGCAACCGCCACGTTCACACCAACCGCTCCTCTGGCAGCAAACACCACCTATACTGCCACTCTCACCACAGGGGTGCAAAATGTTGCCGGCACTGGTCTGGCAAGTGCTTATACGTGGACATTTACGACGGATACACTCCCCACCGTGCTCTCCACCATCCCAGCGAATACCGCCACCGGCGTCCTGCTCAACCAGCCCATCAGCGCGACGTTCAGCAAGGCGATGAACTGTTCGACTCTCTCTACAACAACGTTTACAGTAACAGGCCCGGGCACCACTGCCGTCACGGGAACTGTGAGCTGCACGGGCAGCGGCACCGGCGTGATCTTCACACCGTCCAACCCGCTTGTGAACAATACCTTGTACACGGCCACGATTACAACCGGGGCCTTGGACGTGCAAGGCGAACCCATGGCAGGCAGTTATTCCTGGAGCTTCCTCACGGTTCCGGCGCCCACCGCACCCACGGTGATCGCCACAGTCCCCACCCCCACTGGGGTCACCGGCGTGGCGACCGGTCAGGCCGTCCAAGCGACCTTCAGCGAGGCGATGAATCCTTCCCTGATCAACAGCCCAGCCACCAACTTCACGCTGACAGCACCTGGTCCAGTTACCGTGGCTGGAACAGTCACCTATGCTGTCGCAGGCTCGGTCGCGACCTTTACACCGACCGCGGCTCTCGCAGCAAGTACGACGTACACGGCCACGATTAAGACAGGGGTCCAGGATCTGGCAGGCAATGCGCTGGCCAGCAACTATGTCTGGACGTTTACCACCGGCGCGGCTCCAGACACCACAAAGCCGACGGTGGTCGCCGAGAATCCTGTCGGTGGCGCCACGGGCGTTCCGACCAACCAGGCCGTCACTGCGACCTTCAGCAAGGCCATGAATGCAGCCACGATCACGGCCACCAGCCCTGCCACCTTCACGCTGACATCCGGAACACCGGCCGTCGCCGTTGCTGGCCTGGTCACGTACGCCGGCGTTGGAAATACACTAACCTTTACACCAACCGCTGCTCTCGCAGTGAGCACGCTGTACACGGCCACGATCACAACCGCGGCACAGGACCTTTCAGGAAATGCGCTGGCGTCTACCGGTCTTCCGCTTTCCTGGAGCTTCACCACCGGCACGGGTACAGTCACCACGGGGCCGACGATCACCCTCACGTCGCCTCTCAACAGCGCCACCAGCGTACCAGTCAACCAGGCCGTCAGTGCGACCTTCAGCAAGGCCATGGCTCCACTGACGATCGGAGCAGCAACCTTCACGCTGACAGGCCCCGGCGGAACTCTGATAACCGGAGGAACCTATAACTACAATACAACCACCTTAGTCGCGACCTATACACCGCCAGCCAATCTCTTGGCCAACACCACCTATACGGCGAACATCACAACCGCAGCGACCGATCTGGCGGGCAATCCGCTACAGTCTGGCATTGTCCCGAACCCGTGGAGCTTCACAACCGCCGGTTCCCCAGGCCCACCGCCAGTGGTTCTTGGAACGGCCTCTCTGTTCGGAGACTTTGGCGGAACCGCCGGAATGACCAATGCTGCGGGAAACCAAACGGTCATCAATGGAGATATCGGGACCACGGCGGTATCTCAGGGCGTCGTCAATTTCCACGATACCACCGTAAATATACTCGGAGTCTATTACTGCTCGTATACAGAAACGCCAATTGATACGGGCGGACAAGTCAATGGAACCATCTACACGGCTCCGGGGACATCGCAACCTACGGCGAATTGCCCCCTTGAAGGGACCGCTGTCACATCGGCTATTGCAGCCCAGGCTAAGCTGGACACTCTAACCGCTTACAACTCCATGTCACCTGCTAGCATGCCTGGCGGCGTGAATGTAGCAACCTGCCCGGCCCCGCAATGCACAGGCACAAACGGTAACCCGGACGAGCTGGGCAATCGAATCCTGCGAGCTGGCGTTTATATGTCCACGACGGGCGATTACCAAATAACGACGGGGCCTCTTACTCTCGACGCAGCGGGCAACCCCAACGCCACATGGGTATTCCAGATGCCATCCTCAACACTCAAGGTAGGCAACGCATCAGGACCTCAAAGTGTCATCCTGGTCAATGGCGCGCAGGCCGCGAACATCTTCTGGTACGTTGGCAGCGCCGCGACGTTCACGCCTGCCGGTGGGACGTTCTACGGAACCGTTATCTCATCTGCGGGCGTCACGACCGGGACTAGCGGAGTCACCACACTCACCACCATCAACGGTAGATTGCTGTCTACGGTTGGTGCGGTCACCCTCTCGAATACCGTCATCAATGTACCAGCTCCGTAAGGCCACGCGGAGACCGTCCCCCGGGACGGTCTCCGCACAGAAAGGCAGTGCGGAAAGGAAGCGCACAGGCAGGGCGAGCAAGGCTTGATTGATGGAAAGAGCGAATCGATTCCCGCATTCCAGCCAGTCGAAGGCAAACCGAGCGAGCCTGATGGTGAGGATGGATGGTTTTCGCGAGCAGCAATTCAGGAGAACGACGATGAAATTCAAGACGCGGATGATTGCCACCATGGCGGCTGTCGCATTGCTGGTGC